>OBAH01000039.1_pt1 | contig 129506 bp, 111 predicted proteins | sample 1517491 | NCBI WGS metagenome assembly OBAH01 (sample SAMN04571697, study PRJEB22368) | human gut metagenome | biome: human gut; material: stool | host: Homo sapiens | place: Luxembourg | collected 2012-08-03
CATAGCAAAGCCCTGGCTTGTGAAAGTCAGGGCTTTGTGATTTTTTAAGAATCAGGGAATTTTGACACACCCTCTGTACGGATTGAAAATAGCAAAACGCCCTGTAAGGGCAAAAGCATTGATAATTAACGCTTTTGCCCTTACAGGGCGCATTGTTTTTGGTGGCTTCTTACCTCAGGGCGTTCTTGCTTAGGCAAGCGGCAGAGCCGAGCGGCCCTGGGCTATGAGCTTCTGCCCCTTCGGGGCGTACTGCTGTGACTTTTGACACGTCCTCTATTATGTTAATATAGTTGAATGAAGAATTCAAAATTGAATAATTCAAAATGCGCTTGCGCATAATTCAAAACTCCTAATTCGTGATTAATTTGTGGCCATTCATGACCTTTTTTATAGTCACGAATTGGCCATGAATTCTAAATTGAATAATTCTTAATCGCCGCAGGCGACCAATTCCTAACTCCTAATTCCTAATTCCAAATTCTTAACGCTTCCAGCCTTCATTATCAAGGCCCTCACCTCATCGTAATTGGTGAATTGCGGGTTGCGTTCCATGAAAATCCGCACGGCTCGGTCGATGAGTTTGTGGTTGATAAGTCTGGCGTTCACCATCTTGTTACCCTCCACACGTCCCAGTCGTATCTGTACCGTAGTGCTGATCATGTCGAATATGAGTTTCTGCGAAGTGCCAGCCTTCATGCGCGTGCTGCCCGTAACGAACTCCGGACCCGTCAGTACCTCCACCCGATAGTCGGCTTGAGCGGCAATGGGCGAGTCAGGATTGTTGACTATGCATCCCGTAGTGATGCCCTCGGCACGTGCGTGTCGTAGCGCAGCCAGCACAAAAGGCGTAGTGCCGCTTGCCGAAATGCCCACTACGATGTCGTCCTGGCAGACCCCCTTTGTAGTGAGCTGTATCCAGCTGTCGTCGGTGTCGTCCTCGCGCGATTCTCGTGTCTGCGTCAGACATTCTATGCCGCCCGGGAAGATGGCTTGTATCTGCCGTCCGTCGGTGCCGTAAGTGTTCTGCACCTCAATGGTGTCGAGAGTGGCGAGTCGTCCGCCCGTGCCGCAGCCCACATAAAACAGTCGTCCGCCGCAGCGCAGTTTGTGCTCCACGGCATCAATCAGCCTGTTGATGGCAGGCAGCGCCTTGTCCACAGCCACGGGCACCGACATGTTCTCGCGGTTGATATTGGCAGTAATCTGCTCCACACTCATCAGTTCCAGATGGTCGTAGTGCGATGGCTGTTCCGTAATTCTCTTGTCCATATTATCACGATTTTTATTTTATAGTGCAAATTTAGAAAAAAAATCTGAATTATAAGCCTGTTGGAATAAACCACAAAATGAAGATTTTCGAGAACACGCTGTTTGCCTTGAAAAGTGTTGAGGTGAAAAAACGGGAATCCAAATGACGGATGAACCATAAGAAAAGAGGAGGGCGTGTCAAAAGTTTGACACATCCTCCTCTTCCACATTCTAAATGCAGACGCAGCTCTGTACGCCGAGAGTGGCGAGGAGTGCGGTGATTACGCTCACGATAAACTGGAGCACGGTCTTGAGAGTTTCTTTGTTTGAGTTTTTCATGGTATTGTGATTATTAAAAAAAAGCCTCTCCCCCTGCCCCTCAATAGGAAGAGAAAACCTCACCCCCCCCCCTAATATCCCCACAAAATCATATCACTCCCCTCCCTGCGGGGGAGGGGCAGGGGGTGGGGCTTTGTGGGGCTTTGTGGGGCTTTGTGGGGCTTTGTGGGGCTTTTCTAAATGTTAGGTTCGAGCGCTCCGCTGCCTTCTCCCTCGGTGCCGCCGCCGCTGGGAGTATCGCCGCCGCTGGGAGTGTTGCCGCCGCCAGGGTTGTTGTCGCCGCCAGGGTTGTTGTCGCCGTCCTCAACGTTGCCGCTGTCGCTTGAGGTCACCTTCTTCACAATCTTGCCGCTGCGGTCGTAGCAGGTGATGTTGATAGAGGTGTCGGCAAGCTCGCGCTTGATTTCGGTGCTTGGGGTGAAGATAACGCGTCGTGAGGTGATGATGCCCGTAGCCACATCGTTGACCGAAGGCACGCTCTTGGCTCTTACGCCCAGACGCATGGTGCCCAGTCCGGGAATTGCTACCGAGTGGCCCTCAGTGGCCCATGCTCTGATTACGTCGCCAGCAGCGTCCCATGCCGCCTGCATCACTCCTCGGCTCATGCCCGAGCGGAGGGCAGCCTCCTGAATGACTTTCTGTTCCGAGAGTCGGTTGTAGATTTCGGTGCCGAGCACATAGCGGTATTTGCCCTTGTAGTCGCCCACGTTCTGAAGAGTTTCTCTCGCTTTAAGATTGATTGCCATAATTTGAATTTTGAGTTTTTTTGAATTTTGAGTTTTGAATTGTGCGCTACGCGCATTTTGAGTTTTGAGTTCTGTTGTTGCCTCTTGAATTCTGAATTCCCAATTCAAAATTGGACAATTCAACATCGGCTTTGCCGACAATTCAACATTCAACATTCCAAACTCCAAATTTTTTTCTCCCTGCCGAGAGAGTTTTTACTCCCTGCCGAGAGCGTAATTTACAGATCTGTATCACGCTTGCAAAGTTAGTACATTCACGAGGCAAAAGCAATAGTTGTCGGGAAGTAGTGGAGGGTTTGTCGGGAAGTAGTAAGTGGGGTAGTTGGGGTGGTTTAGTCATTTAGTCATTTAGTCATTTAGTCAAAATCAAAAATGAAAGTGCAGTCAGCCCCTATAGTATAATATATTTAAATATATTATACTATAGACCGGAAAATGACATCCAACATTCGAAAATGACTAAATGACTAAATGACTAAATGACTAACGACTACTGACCAAACTGCGACAACAATGCACTTATCCCATTATCCTACAGTAAGTTAGGTTGCTTATACACGTATCTTCCAACACTTCACCATCCCCACTCTCGTCTCCTCTTTGCTCCGTCAAACACGGATTCTGACCCCTAAATTGTCAATTTCGGGGTGATTTTCACAGCGAAAAATTGGGCGTTTTGAGGGAAAAAGCGTAACTTTGTAGGGTACTTGTAATACAAATAACGACTAAAAACATGCTAAATAATAAACTTTCCATATATAGAATCGGGGGGTAATTTTGAGAAATCTCAATTAGCCAAAACTCGTAATGTGCTGACTGAAGGGCGGTTATCATTGTTCGTAGGAGCGATGATGGCCGCCCTTTTCGTGTCTGTTTGCGTGGGTTGCTCCGACAGTTTTCCATCGGGATCGACTCCTAAAACACCAGAAAACGCAGCCGAATCGTCAAGTTCAAGCAGCGATTCCACCAAAAACGAGGGTGAAGACACCATATTTGTAGACATGGACCAAGTAAATAAATAAGGAGCACACTATCATGGCATCAAGCAACACTGAAAGAGAAGAACTTCACAAGACCATCTGGAACATAGCAGAAGAACTGCGTGGAGCAGTGGACGGATGGGAATTTAAGGCGTATGTCCTTGGAGCAATCTTCTACCGCTACATATCAGAAAACCTTACCGACTACATCAACAAGCTTCAAAGAGACGCTGGCATTGAGGATTTCGACTACTCCACAATGGCTGACGACGAGGCTGAGCAGGCTCGTACAATGATGGTTGAGGAGAAGGGATTCTTTATACTCCCCAGCCAACTGTTCAAGAATGTAGCGGCAGCGCCAGCCAAGGATGTAAATCTAAATGAAACCCTGAATAAGGTGTTCCGTGCCATAGAGGCAAGTGCAGCAGGAAAAGAAAGCGAGGAGCAGGTAAAGGGCTTGTTTTCCGACTTCATCATCGACAGCTCGCGCATAGGCAACTCGGTCGAGATGCGCAACAAATGCATAGCTGCCGTATTGACAGCTGTGCGCGACATGCAGCTCAGCAAGAAGTTTGCCGACAACAGCATCGACACCGTAGGTGACACTTACGAGTTTCTGATGCAGATGTACGCGTCGAAAGCCGGCAAGAGCGGTGGCGAGTTTTTCACACCTCAGGAGGTGAGCGAGGTGTTGGCCCGCATAGCATCGTACAACAATCCACACGTACGCAAGGTTTACGACCCTGCTTGTGGTTCGGGTTCGCTGTTGATGAAATTTGTGAAATACGCTGGTGATAAAGCCAAGGATATTGAGTTTTACGGACAGGAAATAAACCCCACAACCTACAACCTTTGCCGTATAAACATGTTTCTGCATGATGTGAACTATGCCAAATTCGACATCCAGCTGGGCAACACGCTCACCACTCCCCACCATCTCGGACAGCGCTTTGACGCTATCGTGAGCAACCCCCCGTACTCTACAAAATGGGAGGGCAAGGGAAATGCCATTCTTATCAACGACGTGCGCTATAGTCCTGCTGGTGTGCTTGCTCCTGCATCGAAGGCCGACCTTGCCTTCACCATGCACATGCTCTACCACCTCAACGAGACAGGCACTTGCGCCATCGTAGAGTTTCCTGGCGTGCTTTATCGTGGAGGTGCCGAAAAGAAGATACGCGAATATCTGATAAGGAACAATTTTGTGGACACGGTAATTCAGCTTCCTTCCAACTTGTTTTTTGGCGTTGGAATAGCTACGTGCATCATCGTTATCAAGAAGAACAAGAAGGACAACAATATCCTGTTTGTCGACGCTTCTGAACTGTGCTACAAGGACGGTGACAAGAACAAGCTCGGAGAAGAGAATCAGGACGCTATTGTCAATGCCTACGCTGAGCGCAAGGAGGAGCAGTACTTTACGAAACTGGTCAGCAACGACGAGATTCTTGAGAACGATGCCAATCTCTCTGTGTCGTCGTATGTGGAGAAAGAAGACAAGCGAGAGGTGATTGATATTGTGGCGATGAACAAGGAGATTGAGGAACTGAGCAGCGATGTGGCAGAAAGAGCCTTGAAGTTGGATGAAATGATTAAGGGGGCTATGAGCAAGATAGAGGAAATGATAAACAGGCTTTGCCCAAATGGGGTGGAGAGGGAAAGGTTGGATTCTCTATTGGATTATGAGCAACCAACACGTTATATTGTTAATTCAACAGAATATGACAGTAAATATTCCATACCTGTATTAACAGCAGGACAAAGTTTCATTCTTGGATATACTAATGAAGATGATGGAATCTATAAGGCTTCTCCACAAAATCCTACAATAATATTCGACGATTTTACGACGGGGTTCCATTGGGTAGATTTTGATTTTAAAGTCAAAAGTTCTGCTATGAAAATGCTAAAGCTAAAAGAGTCGAAGAAAGAAAATGATTTTAGGTATATTTATATGGCTATGAAAACCATTGATTACATACCTACAAATCACACACGTCATTGGATTTCAATTTACAGTAAATTTGAAATTCCACTTCCTCCCCCCACCATTCAGCGCGAAATCGTTTCCGTGTTGGATTCCTTCACTACGCTAATTGACAGGATGAAACATGAAGTGGAGTTGAGGAAGAAGCAGATGGAGTATTATAGAGAAAAATTGTTGTTATTTGATGAAGAAATAAGAAAGTTATCATTTGGTAAGGATTTATTTGAATAACGAACATCTTAAAGTTGAACATTATGGCTGAACAATATAAAATCATTGCCGAGCAAGACAACAGTACGGTTGTGGCTCGCTACGAGATAAGCAAGCGCAAAGGGGATTGCTACCAAAGTGAGGCAGAACTTGAACGCTGGCTAATCGACCAATTGCAGCTACAAGGTTACGAATATCCACGTATCCGCAACGAGCAAGAACTGCTCGAAAACCTTCGTGTGCAGCTTGGCAAGGCCAACGATACCGAATATTCGGACGCTGAATGGAAGAAGATTCTGAAAGAGATTGCCGGCGACACGCTGACGATGGAAGACAAGGCAGCCATGATACAAAGAGCCAACACAGCTGTAGTGATAGAACGCGACAACGGCATAAATGCCAATGTTCATCTTGTTCACAAGGACAATATCTTCAAGAATCGCCTACAGGTTATCAACCAGTATGTGCCTGAGGGAGTCACCCACAGCAATCGTTATGATGTAACAATCCTCGTTAACGGTCTGCCCTTGGTTCATATTGAGCTGAAAAAGCGTGGCGTGAGCATAAGGGAAGCCTTCAACCAGATAAACCGCTATGCCCGCGAAAGCTTTTGGGCTGGCGAAGGAATGTTCAATTATATACAGCTGTTCATCATCAGCAACGGCACGTATACAAAATATTACAGCAATACCACCCGATACGCACGCGAAAAAGAAGCGGCAAATCAGAAAGGTAAGAAAACGAAGACACAGAGCAACTCGTTTGAGTTTACAAGCTACTGGAGCGATGCCGAGAACAACCTGATATGCGACCTTGAGGACTTTGCAAAAACATTCCTCACACAGCGCACCCTGCTCAATATCCTTACAAAATATTGTGTATTCAATGTAGATCAGGAACTGCTCGTGATGCGCCCTTATCAGATAGCAGCCACCGAGCGCATTCTCTTGCGCATAAAGACAGCACTAAACCATCGTTGGCAAGGTACAAAGAAAGCAGGAGGCTACATTTGGCACACAACGGGTTCGGGCAAGACGCTCACCTCGTTCAAGACAGCACAACTTGCCTCAAAGATTGACGGCATTTACAAGGTGGTGTTCATCGTAGACCGTCAGGACCTCGACTACCAGACGATGAAGGAATACGACCGATTCTGCCCCAACTGCGCCAACGGCAATACAAACAGCACTATATTGCTGGGACAGCTGCGAAAGGAAAAGGAATCAAAGATAATAATCACCACCATACAGAAGATGGCCTCCCTGTTGAGAAAGAAAAAAATAGAACATGAAGTGCTTAATGAAACTTTTGTGTTCATCTTCGACGAGTGTCACCGCTCGCAGTTTGGCGAGATGCAGAAACTGATAAAGCGCAACTTCAATAAATACATAATGTTTGGCTTTACAGGCACTCCTATCTTCGGCGTAAACGCAAGTACTGTGAAGGGCAACGCAATGACCACGGCTGATGTGTTTGGTGGCGAGCTTGACCCTAAGGGCAACCACACAAAGCCCCTACACACCTACACCATAATAAACGCCATCAACGACCACAATGTGCTGAAATTCAAGGTGGAATATCATGCGCAAATGGCAACTACGGCTGACGGCAAGAAGGTGGAGAATACCAACTATCTTGACCATGGGCGTATTGCTGCAAACGTGAGCTATCTGCTCAAACACTTCGCCATCAAGACCAAGCGCACAAGCCTTTGGAATACTAAGGTGCTGACAAATGTGGAGGAGGTGGTGAAGAACTTCAAACGCAAGAAGGAAGACCAAGTGAAGGAGGGAAGTGGGAATCAAACACAATCAGGCTTTAACTCTATCCTCGCCTGCGACAGCGTGCAGATGGCAATGGAATACTACAAGGAGCTGGAGCGCCAGATGGCGCAGCCCGGAGCCGAGCAGCTGCGCATAGCCACCATATTCACCACACAACCCAACGAGGCAGAAGACGAGAACGGCACAATTGAAGAGAACCCCGAAGACGTGAACGGACTTGACGCAACAAGTAAGGACTTTCTGGAGACGTGCATAAAGAAATACAACAAGACGTTTGGAACCTCTTACGATACAAGTGCGGAGAAGTTTCAAAACTACTATAAAGACCTGTCGTTGCGCACGAAGAACAAGGACATCGACATACTTATTGTCGTAGGAATGTTTCTCACGGGTTTTGACGCCAAGTGCATGAACACGCTGTGGGTGGACAAGAATCTTAAGATGCAAGGATTGCTGCAAGCCTACTCGCGCACAAACCGAATACTCAACGCATTCAAGAACTGTGGCAATATTGTGTGTTTCCGCAACCTTGAAGATGCCACAAACCGTAGTTTCGGACTCTTCGGAGATGCCAATGCCAACAGCATAATTCTGATGCGTACGTTTGAGGAATACTACAACGGCTACGACGAGGACGACAAACACATCGACGGCTACCGCGAATTGGCAGAGGCGTTGCTGAAGCTGTATCCCTTGGACGAACTCAGCCCCTCTATTGCCTATGAGAAGAAAGTGACTTTCGTACGCCTGTACGGACAGTTGCTTAAATCAACCAATATTCTTGTAAGCTTCGACCAATTTAACCCCGAAACCACTGAGGAGCGCAATGCTGTGCGCATAATAAAAGAGGGCGAGCTGCAAGACTATCAATCGTGGTACCTTCTCTTCCGTGACGAGCTGACAGGTGGCGGCAATGACGGAGGCGGTAACGGTGGCTGCACAGGAGGTGGTAAAAGCACCGAAGGCTTGGAGTTTGAGATGGAGCTGATAAAACAAGTGGACATCGACATTCCTTACATCCTTGCTCTTGTCAAGAAATATCATGACAGCAACTGTGAGGATTCGGAACTGCTGAAGAGCATCATAAGAAACGTTACGTCAAGCCCACACCTGCGCGAGAAGAAAGATATTATTGATGGTTTCATCCAGACCGTCAAGCCCAATACAGACATCGACATATTTGATGAATGGCAAAAGTTTGTAGCCAAAAAACGAGAGGAGGAGCTGGCTGACATTATTAATGCCGAAAAGCTGAAAGAAGCCAACGCCCGCAATTTCATAGACAAGGCTCTGCGCGACGGCTATGTTGAAGAGAACGGAATGGATATAACAAAAGTGCTGCCACCAATGCCTGTGTTTGGAGCAGGCAAGATGAGGGAGCAGAAGAAGAAATCAGTGATAGAGAAATTCAAACGATTTATCCAACGATTCAGAGATTTATAAATATAAGAGATTAAAGAAAGAAACAGATAAAAACAGGAGCCTATCCCTATAGGTAGGTACACAATAAAGCGTTGTCAGCAATGTGATCTTATCGCTCAGAAACGACCAAACTTCTAAAGAAGATAAGTATAACTCCAAGGATGACAACAAGCGGCGCTCATGTGTGTAGAGTTGATAACTTCTACGACGTGGGCAATACTTGTATGTACAATCTGGAGTTAAGGGCTTTGGTCGGCCTCTGAGCGATGATTGCGTATGGGTGTTTGCCCACGCTTTTTTACGACAATGGTAAAAATCAAGACTAAATACCTAAGAAACCTGGAATCGCTACAGACAGCGTATTCCAACTGTTATGGCGACTGTGTGGGCGATATTAGGATGCTCAAACTCTCGCTGCTGATTGCTATGTTCGAAAGCGGCGACATGTTTGAGAAGATAAGCAATCAGCTTGAAAATAGCTTTATTATCGACATCGACCGCGATGTGAACTATTTGTCATGGGGCAATACAGCGACTTGGTATGCTTTGAAAACAAAAACCGCAAGAAACAGCTCTCCTCTAAGCTACGAAACTATGTGCAAGGAAGAAAAGGTTTCGCTTGCCAACCGACTTGCTGACATGATGCCACCTGAACCAGAAACAGCCACCGACAACACCAAGAATGATAAGGACTCGTATAATACAGCGACGATAACATATTCGGAAAGAACCAAGTTTAGGGAAACAATAAATAACCTGATTAACGAAAATGTTTTTAATACGACCTTGCTCGACTACGCAATAGATAATGCAATGAAGAGATTGTGTAATACCTTGTGCAATATATCTAAGTTGATAGATAAAAAGAAAGATGACAAAGACTATGAATCAATATACAATAATCAAGTGTTTGCCTACAACAATATAATTGGTGAGGCAGTAAAGGGCAAATACACAGAATGGAAAAACCGTTTTTGTGAAGACAATATAAACGAAGACTCCTTAAAGTCGCATGTTGAAGAGGCTCTTGTTGAACTTCTGAAGGCAGGAGTGTTTGACGAGATAGAAGTAAACGCTACGAGCAGAAGAAATCCTGACTTCAAAAAGGAAATAGAGTTTGAAGATTACGATATTCCTAAGAAAAAGAAGCCATATGAATTGTATGCTCGATTCAGAGGCTTTTACACTTTTAGAAACGGCATGTATACCGTTGACAAAGCGAAAGTAGGACGACTTCTTGTAAAGCTAAGAAAAGATGTAGACAAATTAGAAGCCTTTTTTACGTTTCAGCAAACACTCACGCATGCTTATAATGACATCAAAGCGATGCATAAAGAGCAAGAAGTATGTAGCGTTTTTGAAGATATAGACTTTAGTAAACTGGTGTGCAGGTTTAGCGAGGAGAAAGTAAAAGCTTCTGGTATAAAAGAACATCCCGATATTGTACTTGCCATAATAGACCATATGTGTAATGAGAATACACACAAAAGTTATTGGGTTACGTTTTTCATCGTACTTCTGCAAAAAGAATGGATAGAGGACAATGTTGGCGCATTTTGTAACAATATGAAATCACTCTTTGATGTTAAGTTGGACAGAAGCACAATGAACAAGAAAAGAAATGAAGAAGGAACAATTATTGAGGAATGGTCTGAAGCTGATAGTCGCGCAAAGAGAAAGAAAGAGTTTGGACTTAAGTTTAAAATATATATTGATAAATATTTAGAATATAGGCACAATCTTGCTACTTATGATCTAACATAGTGAATATGCTATTACGACTTAATACCACAAAATCTTAGGACTTAATACCACAACAGAAAAAACTTTATACCGCACGCAAAATAGTTAGCACCACTCGTACCACAAGGTATGGGTGGTGCTTTTGTTTTCTTCCTACTTTTGCAACTGTCGAAAGGACAAGAGCCCGACACGTTGTCGGATTCTTTATAATCCCTTCGCATATAAGAAACAATGAACGCAAAAATCATGCGAGTGGTACAGCAGGGCGAGGCTTTCGCTGTACAGAGTCAGAAGACGGAGAGTGGCCAGACTATGAAGTGCAACATCATCCTTCAGGAGCTTGGCGGCAAGTACGAGAACCAGTATGTGGCAGCTATGCTCGGCAATACGGCAGGATGCCTGTTCAGTCCCGGCGACCTTGTGGCGGTGACGCTGCGCTTCTCTACACGAGAGTATAACGGGGCGCACTATCAGGACATACTTGTTACGGATATTGTGAAGATTAAGTAGGAAGCCCCACCCCCTGCCCCTCACAAGGCCCCCCCGCAGGGAGGGGAGCGGTATGAACCGACTACTTACAATTATCAATAAACAATAAAACAATAATCAATAAACAATAATCAATAAAACAATAACCAAACAATAACATTATGACTAACAATCAAATCAATTCTTGCCAGCACGTGCAGCTTGGCGGTATCGCTTTCTACGACGAGAGCAAGTATTTTCTCTTTTCGCCCGATGATTCGGTGCCCGATAAGGTGCAGCGTATGCGGAGGATGCACGGCGTGGCGCAGCAAATGACCGACGGCACGTTCGACTTTGTGGCACAGCCCAGAGTCAAGTCGCAGTCGAAGCTTATCAGAAAGCTGGCGCACGGAAGGGTGAGCAAGACCAAGGACGGGGCAATTCAGTTGACGCTGAAGATAACAGCAAACGAAAACATTAATATTGCACAGGCAATAGCCGTTGAAAGCGCAGAAGCAACTGACGCGATTGTGAAGTACCAACTTAGACGGTAATGTTAAGTGACTGAAAACCACATGCTGTCTTTTTGTCACGAGATTTGTCCTTGGACCCACTGACTATAAGGAAGTAATTACCATAAATTATCCATGAATTCAGATAACGCACACAACATTCGTGTGATTAGTGAAATTCGTGGTGAAAAGAATAATTCATGGTGAAATTCATGGACAATTCATGATAATTCGTGACTGAAAGAATAATTCTTACCGACTTGCTGCGCAGGCTAAGGCGAGGACGCCATAGCCTCCTACAATTCACAATTGGACAATTCGTAATCGCAGGCGTTAGCCGAGAATAACTCAAAACTCAAAATTCAAAACTCAAAATTCAGAAAATGAGCGTACACATTATATATTACAAGGACGGGGCAAAGCTGATGCGCCCCGTCAACGACGAGACCGAATACCGGCTCGCGCGCGACACGGAGCGCAACCGACGTGCCGACAAGCACCACATGGTGCAGATGAACTACTCCTGTCTGCCTAATGCCGACGGCACGCTGAAAGGCGCAACCCGAATGAGCCGCTCCGTTGGCATGGACATCGACTTCGACCCTATGGCTGCTGACTATGAGCAGAAGATGGCGAGCGTGCCCGAAATGGTGATGGGCAAGAAGGACGAACTGGGACTGCTGATGCTCGAACGCTCGGCTGGCAAAGGCTATCATATCGCCTTCAGACGCAAGCCTGAGCTCTCGCAGGAGGAGAACCTCAAATGGGCTTCGCAGCTGCTCGGTGTGCAGTACGACAAGGGCGCAAAGGACATTACCAGAGTGTTCTTCACGCCTCCATGCGAAAAATTGCTCTTCGTAGATAAGGAGCTGTTCGATAATGAGGGTGAGGTTAATGATGGTGAGGTGGTGAGGGGTTGTGATGGTGATGTTTCCTCGTCAGCTACACAGCAAACCAACACCACAACAACGTCTCAACACACAACCTATTTAGGCATTCCCTACACCGACATTATCCGCAAGTGGTGGCAGATGTACAACGACTCGCAGGAGCCTGTGTGCAGCAACCGCAACACGCTCACATTTGAGCTTGCCGTCAACCTACGCCACATCTGCGGCTTCGACCGCCAGCTGCTGGACAGCATCATTCCGTGTTACGACGGGTTCCCAGAGGCGGAGAAGCTTGCCTGTATCGACTCGGCTCTGGGCGAGAAGCGCACGCAGATGCCCAAGCGGCTGAAGGACGTGCTGCTTGCCTTGCGACAGGAACGCATAACAGGCGCAGACGGAGAGCAGGCAGAAACCGACGGAATAGACGAGGCGCTGGCACGGGACGATCTGTTCTACTACAATGCGCTGCCACGAATGCCGCAGGGCGTGAAGGACTCTATCGATGCTGTAGGTCCTGCCTTGGCGCTGCCCGTACTGACTGCTATCTGTCCTGTGATAGGCATGCTGGCTACTGGCGTGAAGGTGGACGTACACGGCAAGATGAACTCCTTGAACCTCATCGCGTACATAGCTGGCGACTTCGCATCGGGCAAGGGCAGCATCGACCCCGTTATGGACGTGTGGACGCAGGAAGTGAGGGCTATGGACAAGATGTACCAACAGCAGGAGGACGAATGGCGTGCCAGGAAGCGGGCTGCCAAGAACAAGAAGGAGCAGCCCGAGGAACCGAAGCTGCCCGTGCGCTGTCTGACGCTCAACAATACCGTTGCCAACCTTGCCGAGCGACTTGCCAACACAGGCGGACTGCACGCCTTCTCGTTCACGCCCGAGGCTGACACGGTGGCGCAGAAATGGCGGTCGGCTATGAGCGACTTCTCCGTGATGCTGCGACAGGCTTACGACGGCACAAGCTACGAGCGTGAGGCGCGAAGTGCCGAGGCTGTGAACGTGCATATCGATAGGCTGTTGTGGAATGTGGTGATGTGCGGAACGCCCGATGCGCTGTATAGAGTGGTGACCAACTACACCGACGGTTTTCAGAGTCGTATTGCAATAGCACGCACACCCGACAACACCTTTCAGCCGCTCACCGAAAATCTGCATGTGCTGACCGATCGTCAGCGTGAGCGCATACGTCAGATAGCCCATTTGCTGCCATTGATGCAGGGCGAGGTGGTGCTATCCAAATTGGAGGCAAAGGGCAGGCAATGGCTGGAGCAGGTGCGACTGGAGACGATGAAGAACGACGACAAGGTGAAGGCTCGCCAGCGCTTCCGCATCTGTCCCACGACGATGCGCATGATGACCTGTCTGATGCTCTGCCGAGTGGCTGCACAGCTGATAGACCGCCACGGACTGGCTGGCGCTGAGACACGGCTGAAGCAGCAACCGGGGTTGTGGAAGGAGCTGATTGTAAAGCAGCAGCACCCCTCGTTTCTCGCTGCCTTCGACGTGCTCGCCGACTATCAGATAGACAACGCCCTGCACTTCTTCCGCGACCGCATAGAGGCGGCATTCTCGTCGAAAGACTATTGCGGACGTGCCACGGCGGAGCGCACCAAGCGAGGCAAGAACGACTCCATCTTCGAGCGTCTGGACACTACCTTCAGCTTTGAGCAAGCCCTGCAGCACAGCATAGCCGTGAAGGGTTCGAATACGTCGCGCAACGCCGTTCAGCAAATGCTCAAGAACTGGCGCAAGCAAGGACTTGTCAGCTTTGAGCCTAACAACAGTTTCCGGAAGACTTATTGAATTTTGAATTTTGAGTTTTGAGTTTTGAGTTATTCTCGGCTAACGCCTGCGATTGAGAATTTTTCAGTTGTGAATTGATAATTCAAAAACTAATAACTCTAAACTCAAAAAATCAAAATGCGCGTAGCGCACAATTCAAAACTCAAAACTCAAAATTCAAAAACTCTTTTAGTCATTTAGTCATTTAGTCAAAATTGAAAATTCAAAAACTCAAAAATTCAAAATCGCCGCAGGCGACCAACTCAAAACTCCTAATTCAAAACTCAAAACTCAAAATATGCTGATAGAAATCAAACGCAACCGCTACTCGTCCTATGGCGTAGACGGCATGCTCATAATAAACGGTCGCACTATTTGCGCCACATTGGAACATCCCCGTAATTATCTCCCAGCCGGCTCCTATCCATTGGAACTGGAGATAGACAGGAAACTCTGCCGCATATTGCCAACGACGCCTTGCGGCGCTACCATACGCCCCGGCAACGGTGCCCTTACGCTGAAGAACGGCAGCATCATCGTAGGCAAGGAGTACATACCGGGACTGGTGTTGAAGTCGGCGCAAACGTACGAGCGGCTCTACGAACGTATATGGAAAACCATGAAGCGTGGCAAGGGCGTAGTGCTGACGATAGTATAGCGCTGTTGCTGTAATGCTATTACAATCAAAGTGTCACTCAATGTTATTTAATAAATAACGTTGGGTGACAATATTATTTGACGTATGGTAACCATTATATAGTAAATGTTTATTGCTGTTTTCTTGCATTAAATATTCTTTTTCACTAAATTTGCAACGTATCATTGATACTTCTGCTATTTGATTTTTTATACTACTAACATAATACCTTATACTATGGCAAAAATGAAGCAGATTGTAGAGTGTGTGCCTAACTTCAGCGAAGGCCGCGACATGGGCGTAATCCGTCAGATAACGGACGCAGTAGAGAGCGTCAAGGGTGTGAAGTTGCTCGACGTCGACCCCGGCGAGGCTACCAACCGTACTGTCGTAACCTTCGTGGGCGAGCCCGACGACGTGGTGGAGGCTGCCTTCAGAGCTGTGGGCAAGGCCGCACAACTTATTGATATGCGCCAGCAGCACGGCGCTCATCCGCGCATAGGCGCTACCGACGTGCTGCCCATTGTTCCCGTGAGCGGAATTACGCTTGAGGAGTGTGCCGAGATTTCGCGCCAACTCGCCAAGCGCATTGCCGATGAACTCAACATTCCCTGTTATTGCTATGAGGCTGCGGCGTTCACTCCCGAACGCAGAAACCTTGCCGTGTGCCGCAAGGGCGAATATGAGGGCATTGCCGAGCGTATAGACGACGATGCTGAGGCACCCGACTACGGCCGACGTCCGTACGACGAGCAGATGGCACGAACAGGCTGTACGGTGGTGGGCGCGCGCGACTTCCTCATTGCGGTGAACTTCAATCTGAACACTACCTCGACACGCCGTGCCAATGCCATCGCGTTTGACGTGAGAGAGAAGGGTAGGCCAATGCGCGAGGGCAATCCTATCATCGGCAAGAAACTGCTCTATGCCGACGGCACGCCCATCATGAAGCCCGGCACGCTGAAGTGTACCAAGGCCATAGGATGGTATATCGACGAGTATGGCATCGCCCAGGTGTCGATGAACATCACCAACATCAACGTTACGCCGCTGCACAAGGCTTTTGACGAGGTGTGCCGCTGCGCTCAGAACCGTGGCGTGCGCGTTACGGGAACGGAGATTGTGGGACTGGTGCCCGAGCGCACCCTGCTGGAGGCTGGACGCTACTTCCTTGCCAAGCAGCAGCGCTCGGCTGGCATACCGAAGAAGGACATACTGAACATTGCCATCAAGTCGCTCGGACTGTCTGACCTCAAGGAGTTTAAGCCCGAGGAGAAGATTATAGAATATGTGATGGCTGAGGGCGACGAGAAGCAGCACCTGCTGGTAGACATGACGGTGAAGGGATTTGCTGAGGAGACGTCGCGCGAGAGTCCGGCTCCTGGCGGCGGTTCGGTGTCGGCGTATATGGGAGCACTGGGCGCATCATTGGCAACGATGGTGGCAAATCTGTCAAGCCACAAGCCGGGATGGGACGAGCAGTGGAGCGAGTTTGCCGCAGTGGCTGAGGAAGGCATGGCTCTGCAGGAGCGTCTGCTGCATCTTGTAGACGAGGACACAGAGGCGTTCAACCGCATCATGGCTGCTTTCGGAATGCCGAAGAATACGCCTGAGGAGAAGGCGGCACGTACGGAAGCCATACAGACGGCTACGCTCTTTGCTACGGAGGTGCCGCTGGAGACGATGAAGGCTTCGTACGAGGTGTTTGCCGTATGCCGCAAGATGGTGGAGAAGGGCAATCCCAACAGCGTGTCGGATGCCGGAGTGGGAGCGTTGGCTGCACGTGCCGCTGTGCTCGGTGCCGGTATGAACGTGAAGATTAACGCCGGGTCGCTGAAGGACCGCACGGAGGCTGAAGCACTCATAGGCGAGGCCAACGAGCTGATAGCTAAGGCGAATAAGGAGGAAGAGGAAATAACAAAGTTGGTGGATAAACTGTAAAAAAGCCCCACCCCCTGCCCCTCCCCCGTAGGGGGGGAGTAGTATGAACCGGCTACTTACAATTTTTAAACAATAACCAAAATAAACAATAACCAAACAGCCCAGCTATCCCTCACACCCCACAAATCACATCACTCCCCTCCCTACGGGGGAGGGGTCGGGGGTCGGGCTGAAATATATTACATTATGACTTTTACAGACGAAATAAGACTGGGCATTCCTGACTGCTTACCCGAGCAGAAGCCCTACGACAACAATATAAATCATGCGCCCAAGCGCAAGGAGATACTGACACACGAGGAGCGCCAGCTTGCTCTGCGCAATGCTCTGCGCTACTTCCCCAAGCATCTGCACGCACAGTTGGCGCCCGAGTTTATGGACGAGCTCAACCGTTACGGCCGCATATATATGTACCGCTACCGTCCGAGCTATGAGATGTACGCCCGTCCTATCGACGAGTATCCGCACCGCTCAGAACAGGCGGCTGCCATAATGCTGATGATTCAGAACAACCTCAATCCTGAGGTGGCGCAGCATCCGCACGAGCTGATTGTGTACGGCGGCAACGGTGCCATATTCCAGAACTGGGCACAGTACCGGCTGACGATGAAGTATCTGAGCGAGATGACCGACGAGCAGACGCTTGTGATGTATTCGGGACATCCGCTCGGTCTGTTCCCGTCGCACCGGAATGCGCCACGAGTGGTGGTGACAAATGGTATGGTGATACCAAACTACTCCAAACCTGACGACTGGGAGCGCATGAACGCTTTGGGCGTGAGCCAATACGGACAGATGACGGCTGGCTCATACATGTACATCGGTCCGCAGGGCATCGTGCACGGCACTACTATCACCGTGCTGAACGCCTGCCGCAAGCAACTCAGCGCCAAGGGTAAGGCACACGACATCAGCGGTATGCTGTTTGTGTCGTCGGGATTGGGCGGCATGTCGGGCGCTCAGCCCAAGGCTGGCAACATAGCCGGTGTGGTGAGCGTGGTGGCAGAGATAAATCCTTTGGCAGCCAAGAAGCGCTACGACCAGGGATGGGTGGACGAGCTGCACGACAATCTGGACGAGCTGATTCCTGCCATACGAAAGAACGTAGACGAGAAGCGCACGGTGTCGATGGCATATGTGGGCAACGTGGTGGACCTGTGGGAGCGACTCGCTGACGAAGGAGTGCACGTGGACATAGGCAGCGACCAGACCTCGTTACACAATCCGTGGGCGGGTGGCTACTATCCTGCCGACCTGACTCTGGAGGAGTCGAAGCAGATGATGGCTGAGAATCCCGATGAGTTCCGCAAGCATGTGCAGGCGTCGTTGCGCCGACAGGTGGCTGCCATAAACCGCCTTGCCGAGCGTGGTATGTACTTCTTCGACTATGGCAACGCCTTCCTGTTGCAGTCGAAGCGCGCTGGAGCCGACATCTGCCAGGAGAATGGCAAGTTCCGATATCCGTCGTACGTGCAGGACATAATGGGTCCGATGTTCTTCGACTATGGTTTCGGTCCCTTCAGATGGGTGTGTACATCGGGCGCCCCAGCCGACCTCGCCAAGACCGACGAGATTGCGGCACGTGTGATGGAGGAAATAATGCAGACTGCGCCCGACGAAATCAAGGGGCAGATGGCGGACAACATACACTGGATTTGCGAGGCAAGCCGCAACAACCTCGTGGTGGGCTCGCAGGCTCGCATCCTGTATGCCGACGCTGAGGGCCGCTCGAAGATAGCCCAGGCTTTCAACGAGGCAATAAAGAGAGGCGAGATAACACGCCCTGTGGTGCTGGGACGCGACCATCACGACGTGTCGGGCACCGACTCGCCATTCCGCGAGACAAGCAATATATACGACGGTTCGCAGTTCTGTGCCGACATGGCTGTGCAGAACGTGATAGGCGATTCGTTCCGCGGAGCTACATGGGTGTCGCTGCACAACGGCGGCGGCGTAGGCTGGGGCGAAGTGATAAACGGAGGTTTCGGCATGGTGATTGACGGCAGTGAGGAAAGCGACCGCCACATACGCGAAATGCTATTCTGGGACGTGAACAACGGAATTGCACGCCGCGCATGGGCTCGCAACGAAGGCTCAATACACAGCATTGAGCGCGAGATGCTGCGCTCGCACGGGTTGCAGGTGACAATGCCAAACATCGTTGACGACGAAATTATCAGCAAATACGCCAACCCTTAAACATGCATCAACCTATCAACACTACAATCTATCAACTGAAGCAATATGAAGATACACAAGATTTCAGCCGAGCACCTTTCGATTGAACGTATAGGTGAAATAGTATATGGCGGCTACCAGATACAATTGAGCTACGACGCACAGAAGCGCATAGTGGAATGCAGAAAATATCTCGACCGGAAGATAGAGGAGACAACTTCGCCCATCTATGGCGTTACTACCGGATTCGGATCGCTCTGCAACGTGAGCATCGGTCAGGACTATCTGGCACAGTTGCAGATAAACCTTATGATGTCGCACGCTTGCGGTACGGGCGACCGTGTGCCCAACGACATTGTGAAGATAATGCTGCTGCTAAAGATTCAGTCGCTGAGCTACGGATTTTCGGGCTGTCAGCTTGCTACTGTCAACCGGCTCATCGACTTCTTCAACAACGATGTCTATCCGGTGGTGTACATGCAAGGCTCGCTCGGAGCTTCGGGCGACTTGGTGCCGCTGGCTCATCTCACGCTGCCGCTCGTAGGATTGGGCGAGGTGGAATATCAGGGCGAGGTGATAACGGGAGCCGAACTGCTGCAGAAGCTGGAGTGGCAACCTATACAGCTTGCCTCGAAAGAGGGACTGGCGCTGCTCAACGGTACGCAGAACATGGGGGCTTTCGCTGTGTGGGCGCTGCTGCAGTCGTACAGGCTGAGCGAATGGGCAGACAGGATTGCTGCAATGTCGCTCGATGCTTACTACGGACTAACTGCTCCCTTCACCGACGCTGTTCATCAGGTGCGCCCGCATAAGGGACAGATTGCCACGGCTGCACGTATGCGCCAATTGCTCGAAGGCAGCGAGATTGTGGAGAAGCCCAAGCAGTATGTGCAGGATCCGTACTCGTTCAGATGTATTCCGCAGGTGCATGGCACGGTGAAGGATACTATCGATTATGTGACATCCGCAGTTGACGTGGAGGTGAACTCGGCTACGGACAATCCGACTGTGTGTCCTGACGACGACATTATTATTTCGGCTGGCAACTTCCACGGCGAGCCGATAGCAATGCCGATGGACTTTCTGGCAATAGCCTTGTGCGAATTGGCCAATATTTCGGAGCGCCGCATCTACAAGCTTGTGAGCGGTACGCGCGGATTGCCCAGCTTCCTTGTGGCAAATCCGGGTGTGAACAGCGGATTCATGATAACGCAATATACGGCTGCCTCGGTAGTGAGCCTGAACAAGACGCTGTCGACACCTTCGTCGGTAGACAGCATTCCGTCGAGCCAAGGACAGGAGGACCACGTGAGTATGGGTGCCAATGCTGCCATAAAGCTCTATAAGGTGGTGCTTAACACGGAGCGTGTGCTTGCCATAGAGCTGTTCAACGCTGCCCAGGCACTCGACTTCCGTCGTCCGCTGAAGTCGTCGCCAGCAGTGGAGGCGCTGCACGACAGTTACCGGAAGGTGGTGCCCTTCATCGTCAACGACGAAGTGATGTATCCGCATATTGCGAAGTCGGTAGAGTTTTTGAGGGGAGAAAAGTTATGAAACAACTTGTTAAAAATATTCGCTGTCTCGCTGGCGTAGAATACGAGCCTAAACTCCGGCTGAGGGGTGAGGAGATGGCACAATATTGCACCATTGACGATGCGTGGCTCCTGGTGGAGGACGGACGTTTTGCTGAGTTTGGCAGTGTGGCAGACGGGATGCCGGCATTTGCCGACATTGACCAGGCCATTGACGCTGAGGGCGGAATCGTGATGCCGTCGTGGTGCGACTCGCACACACATATAGTATTTGCCGGAAGCCGTGAACGCGAGTTTGTGGACAAAATCAACGGACTGAGTTATGAGGAGATTGCACGACGTGGCGGAGGAATACTCAATTCGGCCGACCTTCTGCACAACACCTCAGAAGATGAGCTCTATCGTCAGGCCATGCGCCGACTGGACGAGGTTATACAGAAGGGAACCGGCTGTATAGAGATAAAGAGCGGCTACGGGCTCAATCTGGAAGACGAACTGAAGATGCTGCGCGTGATTAGGCGCATGAAGGAGACTTCGGATGCTCGGATTGTGTCGACATTCCTCGGAGCGCATGCTGTGGCACGCGGAATGACACAGGCCGAATATGTAAAACAGATTGTCGACGAGATGATTCCAGAAGTGGGACGTCAGCGTCTTGCCGATTTCGTTGACGTGTTCTGCGACCGTGGATTCTTCACGCCTGAAGAGACTGCACGTATTCTCGACGCTGCTGCTGCATGGGGAATGCGCCCGAAGATTCATGCCGACGAACTGGCATCGTCGGGTGGAGTAGAAGTGGGTGTAAGGCACGGAGCATTATCTGTAGACCATCTGGAGAGCATGACCGTGGAGGAAATAGAAATATTGCGCCCGAGCGACACGATGCCTACCGTGCTGCCCGGCACGTCGTTCTTCCTGAATATGCCTTACGGCAAGGCGCGCAAGATGATTGATGCGGGACTGGGCGTGGCGGTGGCAAGCGACTACAATCCGGGTTCGACACCTTCGGGCGACATGAAGTTTGTGGTTTCGCTGGCTTGTATAAAGCTACGTCTGCTGCCAAGCGAGGCGTTGAATGCAGCTACAATAAACGGAGCTTATGCTATGGGAGAGAGTGCCGAATACGGAAGTATTGCCAAGGGCAAGGTGGCAAATTTCCTCATCACCCATCCGCTGCCATCGGTAGACTTCATACCCTATGCCTACACTACACCGATAGTGAAAAAAGTAGTGTTGCGAGGCAAAATGCAATGAATCATAAGGGAATGAAGATTAAAAATAAATGTATTTATTTTGTATTGTCTTCGATTTCCACTAACTTTGCACGCTATGATACAGGTAAAAGTGAAAGACGCTGCCCTTCGTGAGGCGGCTATGCAAGATATGGATGCTTTCCTCAAGGTGTTTATCGACGCTACTAAGGAGGCCATTGGCGGCGAGCTTAATGCTGAGAATATGCAGCAGTTGAGCGTGTCGCAGATTACATTGCTTGCCTACGACATCCTGCACGAGGAGGTGATGGACGGCGGCTTTGTGCAGCTCATCTACAACGGCTACGGCGGTTTCATATTTGACAACCCCTTTGCCAAGGTGTTGCGCGACTGGGGACTGCGCGACCTTGCCAAGATGCTCTTTTCGGTGCGCAAACTCTACAAGGAGTACGGACCGAAGATACAGCGCGACTGCTCGGACGAGGAGTTTATGGCAATGTTTGAGCAATACCCCGAGTTTGACGACTACGACGACGAGTTTGTAGAAAACGAGGAGGCGTGGACTGCAGGCGTGGCTCACTATGTAGACGAGCATATAGAGGAATTTGTGGTGGTGGAGGAATAAGCGTAACTCCCCACGACTTCAATAGCAAAAACAATGAATAAGGAACAGGAACTGAAGAGAAAGAAAAGTCCGGTGAGCATAAAGAACAAGAAAGCCTCGTTTGAGTACTTTTTTGTGGAGACGTATACGGCAGGCATAGTGCTTACCGGCACCGAGATAAAGTCGATAAGACTCGGAAAGGCGAGTCTTGTCGACACTTTCTGCTATATAAACAACCATGAGGTGTGGGTGAAGGGCATGAACATCTCGCCCTACTTCTACGGCTCGTTCAGCAACCATGAAGCACGACGCGACCGCAAGTTGCTGCTCAACAAGAGCGAAATATACAAGCTTGAGGACGCTACAAAGCAGCCTGGATACACCATTGTGCCTACTCTCGTATTCATCGACGAGCACGGACGTGCTAAGGTGGACATAGCACTGTGTCGAGGCAAAAAGGAATACGACAAGCGACAGACGCTGAAGGAGAAGGAAGACAGAAGAGAGATGGATAGGGCGATGAAGCATTATTAAGAATGAGGTGTGGCTAAATATTATTAGATGAAGAAGACTTTAAGAGAAGTCGCTAAAGACAGGATAATAATACTCGACGGTGCGATGGGCACCATGATTCAGCAGTACGGACTGGAGGAAGAAGACTTCCGTGGCTACCGCTACCGCAAGACTCCGGGTATGATGAAGGGCAACAACGATATGCTCAATATCACACGCCCTGACGTGATAAGCGACATTCATAGAAAATACCTTGAGGCTGGTGCTGACATCATCACCACAAACACATTCAGCTCACAGCGCATCAGTCAGGCTGACTATCATTTGGAGGACTCAGCCAGGGCAATGGCGCTGGAAGGAGCACGACTGGCACGCAAGGCAGCCGACGAATTCTCGACAGAGGACCGTCCACGCTTTGTGGCAGGATCGGTTGGCCCTACTAACAAGACGTGCTCGATGAGTCCGGACGTGAGCAATCCTGCCGCACGCGACCTCGACTATATGACGCTCTATACTGATTATGTGGAGCAGATTGAGGCGCTGGAAGAGGGTGGTGCAGACGCCATATTGATTGAGACAGTCTTTGACACGCTCAACGCCAAGGCTGCTATCGATGCAACAATGGAGGTGGGCAGACGCACAGGCAAAGACCTGCCTATAATGCTGAGCATCACCGTAAGCGACCTTGCCGGACGTACTCTGAGCGGACAGACACTCGACGCTGTGCTGGCGAGTGTGAGCAGCTACCCGATTTTTTCCATCGGACTCAACTGCTCGTTCGGTGCCGACCAGATGAAGCCTTTCTTAAAACAGCTGGCTCATCGTGCACCTTATTATATAAGTGCTTATCCGAACGCCGGGCTGCCCAATAGTTTGGGCGCATACGACGAGACTCCAGAGTCGATGGCTCCACAGATACAGGAATTCATAGACGAGGGACTGGTGAACATCATTGGCGGATGCTGCGGAACTACGGAGAAGTTTATTGCCAAATATGTGCCTATTGCCGAGGGCAAAAAGCCGCATGTGCCGCAACCCAAGCCCCAGACCATGTGGCTGAGCGGACTGGAACTGCTCGACGTTACGCCCGATGTGCGCTTTGTCAATGTGGGCGAGCGATGCAATGTGGCTGGCTCGCGCAAGTTCCTGCGACTCATCAAGGAGAAGAGCTACGACGAGGCTGTGAGCATAGCACGCAAGCAGGTGGCTGACGGCGCACTGGTCATTGACGTGAACATGGACGACGGACTGCTCGACGCTCGCGAGGAGATGCGCACATTCCTGAATATCATCGCTTCGGAACCCGACATTGCCAAGGTGCCTGTGATGATCGACTCGTCGAAATGGGATGTGATAACTGCCGGACTGCAATGCGTGCAGGGCAAGTGCATCGTCAACTCAATCTCGCTGAAAGAGGGCGAAGAGGTGTTCTTGAGCCACGCTCGCGACGTGATGCGCTATGGTGCAGCCGTGGTGGTTATGTGCTTTGACGAAATAGGACAGGCCACTACTTACGAACGACGCATTGAAATTGCAGCACGTGCCTACAAACTTCTTACAGAGAAGGTGGGCATGAATCCGCTCGATATAATATTCGACCCCAACGTGCTTGCCATAGCTACGGGCATGGAAGAGCACGACAACTATGCTGTCGACTTTATTAAGGCAGTCGACTGGATAAAGACAAATCTGCCAGGAGCGCATGTGAGCGGTGGCGTGAGCAACCTGTCGTTCTCGTTCCGTGGCAACAACTATATACGCGAGGCAATGCACTCGGTGTTTCTCTATCATGCCATTGGCAAGGGTATGGACTTCGGAATCGTGAATCCGGCAACCAAGGTGACCTACGACGATATCACTGCCGACCAACTGGAGATAATAGAGGACGTGGTGCTCAACCGAAAGAAGGATGCTTCGGAACGTCTTGTGGAACTTGCCGACGAGATAAAACAAAAACAGGAGGCTCTGAAGAACGGAATAGCGACTGGAACAGGCACAACACAGGTTGCCGCTGAGCCCGAATGGCGCAAGGCTGACGTTGCCACACGTCTTGCCACAGCCCTGCAAAAGGGAATTGCCGACTATATGGAGGAAGACATCAAGGAAGCTCTTGTTGTCTATCCGAAGGCGGTGGACATCATTGAGGGTCCGCTGATGGACGGTATGAACAAGGTGGGCGAGCTGTTTGGTTGCGGAAAGATGTTCTTGCCACAGGTGGTGAAGACTGCACGCACTATGAAGAAGGCTGTGGCTATACTGCAACCATACATCGAGGCTGATAAGAAGGAAGGCGGCTCGTCGTCGGGCAAGGTGCTTATGGCAACCGTGAAAGGCGACGTTCATGACATTGGCAAAAATATTGTTGATGTGGTGATGTCGTGCAACAATTACGAGGTGATTGACCTCGGAGTGATGGTGCCTGCTGAGCAGATTCTGAAGAAGGCCATCGAAGAGAATGTTGACATGGTGGGACTGAGTGGTCTTATCACGCCGAGTCTTGAGGAGATGGTCAATGTGGCTACGGAGTTTGAACATGCTGGTCTGCAGATTCCTATTATGGTTGGCGGTGCTACGACTTCAGAGATGCACGTGGCATTGAAAATCGCGCCTGTCTATAGTGGAATCGTGGTGTGGGTGAAGGATGCTGCGCAGAATCCGATGATAGCACAGCGACTCATGAATCCCGATGAACGTCGGGCATTTGAGGCAGAGTTGAAAGAACGTTACGCCAAGCTGCGCGAGGAATATGCTGCTCATCAGCAGAAGCTATCGTCGCTCGACGAGGCAAGAAAGAATAAGTTGGAATTGTTTTAAAATATCTATATAGTTATGGTATTCAGAAAAAAGAGAGTTTGGCACTGTCTTCCTGGTCAGGAGCCAACTGAACTTGACAAGAAAGTAATGTACTGGGAAAACAAGGGTAAGGAGGTGCCGTCGCGCGACCTTATCAAGACTCCCGAACAGATAGAAGGCATTCGTCGCAGTGGTGTGGTGAATACCGGTGTGCTCGACGAGGTGGCAAAGAATATTCGTGCCGGAATGAGCACTCTCGAAATCGACCAGATTTGTTATGATTATTGCACCTCGCATGGTGCAATTCCGGCTTGCCTTAATTATGAGGGCTTTCCTAAGAGCGTGTGCACAAGTATCAACGAGGTTGTGTGCCACGGCATTCCTAAGGAAGAGGATATTCTTGAGGAGGGCGACATCGTGAATGTTGACTTCACAACCATCCTTGACGGCTATTACGCCGATGCCTCGCGTATGTTTATCATTGGCAAGACCACTCCAGAGAAGGAGCAGCTTGTGCGTGTTGCCAAGGAATGTTTGGAGATAGGTATGGAGGCAGCCAAGCCTTATTCGTTTGTTGGCGATATTGGTCATGCTATCCAGAAGCATGCGGATAAGTATCACTACGGCATTGTGCGCGACCTGTGTGGACACGGAGTGGGTTTGAAATTCCACGAAAAGCCCGATGTGATGCACTACGGTCATAAGGGTACAGGTATGCTGCTCGTGCCGGGTATGGTGTTCACTATCGAACCAATGGTGAATATGGGTACATGGAAGGTGTTTATTGATGCCGACGACGAATACGGATGGGAGGTAATCACTGGCGACGAGAAACCGAGCGCACAGTGGGAACATACATTCGTAATGACAGAGCACGGCGTTGAAGTGTTAACTTATTAATATTAAGTGTTAAATGTTGAATTTTAAGTGCTAAGTTCTATTTTGCTGACGCGACATTTAACATTTAACAATTAAAATTCGGAAGAAATGTACATATTAGGTATTGAGAGCAGCTGCGACGATACTAGTGCAGCAGTGCTCCAGGATAATATATTGCTGAGCAACGTGACAGCTTCGCAGGACGTTCACTTTGAATATGGTGGCGTGGTGCCTGAGCTTGCGTCGCGTGCCCATCAGCAGAACATTGTGCCTGTGGTAAGTGCAGCGTTGAAGCGTGCTGGCATTACCAAGGAACAGTTGTCGGCTGTAGCCTTCACTCGTGGTCCGGGTCTTATGGGCTCGTTGCTTGTAGGTGTGAGCTTCACCAAGGGATTTGCACGCAGTCTGGGCATTCCTATGATTGACGTGAACCACTTGCAGGGTCATGTAATGGCGCATTTCATCAAAGAGAAGCCGGAGGATACAACGCCTCCGTTCCCGTTCCTCTGTCTGCTCGTGTCGGGCGGTAACTCGCAGATTGTTAAGGTGAATGCCTACAATGATATGGATGTGCTCGGTCAGACCATTGATGATGCTGCCGGTGAGGCTATAGACAAGTGCTCTAAGGTGATGGGACTGGGCTATCCCGGTGGCCCAATCATCGACCGTCTGGCACGTCAAGGCAATCCGCTCGCCTATAAATTTTCCGAACCGCACATCCCTGGTCTTGACTATAGCTTCAGCGGACTGAAGACCTCGTTCCTGTATAGTCTGCGCAAGTGGATGCAGGACGACCCCGACTTTGTAGAGCATCACAAGAACGACCTTGCAGCGAGCCTTGAGCATACTATCGTCGACATATTGATGAAGAAGCTGCGTCTTGCCGTGAAGCAGACTGGCATAAAGCATGTGGCTGTGGCTGGTGGCGTTTCTGCCAATAACGGACTGCGTAATGCGTTCCACGATCACGCCAAGCGTTATGGTTGGACTATCTATATTCCGAAGTTCAGCTACACTACCGACAATGCTGCGATGATTGGCATAACGGGCTACTATAAGTTCATCGACAAGGACTTCTGCTCAATCGACAAGCCTGCGTTCAGCAAGGTGACATTTAAGTAGTGTGTCCCAAGGACACGCTTGGTTACTCACGAAACATTCATTAAAAAATAGAGAAAAATGGAATTTGAAAAGAAAGTACTTAGCCGTGAAATTCAGCAGTATTTATATGAGTCGGGTCTTACTGTAGGTTCAGCCGAAAGCTGCACGGGAGGACGCATTGCCGAGGCTATTATAGCTGTTCCGGGAGCTTCGACTTATTTTAAGGGCGGCGTAATCTCTTACACCAACGAAGTAAAGGAGAATCTGCTTGGAGTCGACCATCAGCTTCTTGAGGAGAAGACAGCAGTTTGTGAGGAAGTGGCAAAGGCAATGGTGCAGGGAGCGATAAAGACTCTTGGTGTTGACTTTGCGATTGCAACAACCGGTACAGCAGGTCCTGGCGGTGGTACTGCCGAGATTCCCGTTGGCACAATCTGGATAGCATGTGGCAATGCAGAGAATATTGAAACGCTGAAACTCACCGAGGATTATGGTCGTGACATCAATCTTGCAATTGCTACAAGCAAGGCTCTTCAGATGTTTATCGGCTTCCTTAAGGAGCACGCTCCAAAGGTGAAGAACGAAGGCAAAGTACCAGTAATTCCTGTTGCGGAATAATGACAGGTAGGAGGGTGACGGACTTGTTTGATATATCTGAAAACAAAAAAAACATTAAATAAGTAACATTATCTATGAGATTGTTTTGTATTCTCAGAAAAAGTAGTTAATTTTGCACCCTGTTTGGAATAGGTATCAAAAAACGAATACAAAAAAGCAGATAGAAATGTCGAAAATTTGTCAGATTACGGGAAAGAAAGCCCAGATAGGTAACAACGTATCACACTCAAAGCATCGCACAAAGCGTTCTTTCGATGTGAACTTGTTCAGCAAGAAGTTCTACTATGTAGAGGAAGGTTGCTGGATTAGCCTCAAAATTAGCGCAGCGGGTCTGCGTCTTATCAACAAAGTGGGCTTGGACGCTGCCCTCAAGCAGGCTGTGTCTAAGGGTTATGTAGACTGGAATGACATTAAAGTTATAGGAGAATAAGTAAATGGCATCAAAGAAAGCAAAGGGCAACAGAGTACAGGTAATTCTCGAGTGCACTGAGATGAAGAACAGCGGTCTGCCTGGAACAAGCCGTTACGTGACTACAAAGAATCGTAAGAACACTCCTGACCGTATGGAATTGATGAAGTATAACCCCATCCTTAAGAAGATGACTCTTCACAAGGAGATTAAGTAATAACATATAAGATATGGCAAAGAAAGCGGTCGCTACCCTCCGTGAAGGTACATCGGACGGTCGCGCATATACAAAGGTTATCAAGATGGTAAGAAGCGAGAAGACTGGCGCTTACATCTTTGACGAGCGTATGGTTCCTAACGAAGCAGTTAAGGACTTTTTCAAGAAGTAAAATTCTGAAATACAATATTTATGAGAGTGTCGAGCTTTTTGTTCGGCACTCTTTTTTTATGTCTTGAGGTTTGGTGTTGTAGTAGGTTCTGGAGGCTCAATGTGTTGTTCGTTGTCAGCTTTGCTGGCAACTGCTATGTTGTATGCAGTGGCTTTTGCTATATATGGTTTGCAAAATGGTTGAGTTGGGTGTAAGTTGGTGTTTATAAAGCGTCTGAAATGTGTATTTGATTGATATACACCATGTTATCTATGTCAAGAAAAAGCTAAAAAAGGTGAAGTTGTGGTATGTAAACTTGCACAACTCACGATTTTTGTGTAATTTTGCAAGCGATAATTAAAAGGAAGTCGTGTCTCAATTATCGGGAGGCGGTCTTCTGAAAGTATCTAACGGAATTTATATAGGTGTTGGATAACGACTTTTGTAGCACCTATAGTGGATGTGTCTTTCGGTATCAGTTTTAGGATAAAGATTCCTTGATTTATATGGTGAAGATGCTTTATACAGACTATCGTCTGTTCCTGAGGAAGGAATAGGGGATAGGGGTATTTAGGAGAGCGTGTCCGGGTTCCACAAAGAACAAACTAATGATTAAATTTATTAAGGAAATTGTTTTAACTTTATGTGTATTTGTAGTAAGTCCAGTATTGGGTGCTAACAACGTGTCTTCTAATGAAGCTCCAAATTCTTCGAGCTTCGATTGGAATCCTGTAATTCAGGCTATCGTTCAGGTTGAAAGTGAGGGTAACGCTAAGGCCGTGAGTGGCAACTCATGCGGTGCAATGCAGATCACTCCGATTTTGGTGAAGGAATGTAATGAAATTCTTAAGAAGCGTAAGAGCAAAAAGCGCTTCACCCTGCGTGACAGATTCAGTCTGGAGAAATCAAAGGAAATGTTCATCCTTATTCAGTCACACTTTAATCCCTTAAATGATATTGAAATGGCAATCCGCTCATGGAATGGTGGTGCGCGTTATAATGTCAAGCGTACTCAGAAGTACTTTGAGAAGGTGATGAAGTGCTTGAATGCGCGAAAATAAATGGCGTAAAAAGTGTAAAGGAATATCGAATTCTTGTCATATGTCAATTTTGAAGCTTTTGATATAAAAAAGTGATAAAAAAACGAGCCGAAACATTTGGCGGTTTGGAAAATAAGTACTACCTTTGCACTCGCAATTCAGAAATGAGGTTGCTGACAATAAAATGAAAGTTGCACCCTTAGCTCAGTTGGTAGAGCAACTGACTCTTAATCAGTGGGTCTAGGGTTCGAATCCCTAAGGGTGTACAACTTTGAAACACATAAAAACAACTGATGCACCCTTAGCTCAGTTGGTAGAGCAACTGACTCTTAATCAGTGGGTCTAGGGTTCGAATCCCTAAGGGTGTACAACTTTGAAACACATAAAAACAACTGATGCACCCTTAGCTCAGTTGGTAGAGCAACTGACTCTTAATCAGTGGGTCTAGGGTTCGAACCCCTAAGGGTGTACTAAAAGGTATTGGCTTATGGTCAATACCTTTTTTCGTTTTATTACTTTTTGATTTGTTGTTGCAATAAATCGCAGTCTTTCTCGTTATCAATAATGATGAAAGCAATAATCTACAACATACTGTTTTTTATAGGTTTAATAACTTTGTGTGCCTGTAATGATGACGATTCGTTCACAACGTCCACCCGCAATCTGCTGACATTCTCAACGGATACATTGCGGCTCGATACGGTATTCTCAACAGTACCGTCGTCGACCCGTTCGTTTTGGGTCTACAACAAGTCGGGCGACGGATTACGTTGCAAGAGCGTACGTCTGGAAGGAGGCAATCAGCATGGATTTCGTGTCAATGTGGATGGAGTGTATCTCAGTCCGGAGCAAGGCTACAAGGCGGACGGTATTGAGGTGCGCAACGGAGACAGCATCCGTGTCTTTGTAGAAGTGACAACGGCTAATGCCAACAGCGACATTCCTAAATGTATTGAGGACAATCTGGTGTTTGCGCTTGAGAGCGGACGCGAGCAGAAGGTAGCGCTTGAGGCGTGGTCGTGGGATGCTAACATGATGCGCAATGTGACAGTAGGCGAGGACATGACTCTGTCGCCAGGCAAGCCACTTGTGATTTATGGTGTGATGACTGTGGAGGAAGGGGCTACTCTGAATATTGCTCCCGGCACAACCTTATATTTCCACGGCGATGCGGGCATTGATGTTAAAGGCAAGCTGATATGTAATGGCAATCAGTCGGCTGGTATTGTGTTGCGTGGTGACAGACTCGACCGTATGTTCGATTATTTGCCGTACGACCGTATGAGCGGACAATGGCGTGGCATTCGATTTGAAGAGACATCGTATGGCAACGAATTGGATTATGTGGATATTCACGGAACATTTGATGGCGTGCAGGTAGATTCGTCGGACGTGACACGTCAGACACTTGCCATACGAAATTCTACCATCCACAACTGTCAAGGCAATGCTCTTGGTGTGGTGAATTCGAATGTTTTCGTGGAGAATTGTCAGCTGACGAATACATTAGGCAATTGCTTGAGTGTAGACGGTGGAAACGTCACCGTAAATAGTTCTACAATAGCACAGTTCTATCCGTTTGACGCATTGAGAGCCAGTGCGTTAGGTTTTTCGGGATATGCTCATCCGCTTGTGTCGTTTAAGATGACGAACAGCATTGTTACGGGCTATTCGGACGATGAAATGATGGGATTGAAACCAGCCGTTGGCAGCGAGAATGCTTTCAACTATGATTTTGCCAACTGCATAATACGCACCCCTGAAGTGGAAGACAAGGAAAAGGCACATTATACAGATGTGGTTTTCGAAGATGTAAAGGACACTGTGAGCTATGGTTATAAGCATTTCTTGCTTGTCGATGCAAATATGCAACTCTATGATTTCCACTTGCGTAAGGAGTCGGCTGCTATAGATAAGGCCAATGTGCAAACCTCAACCAAGCACGACCATGACGGACATGAGCGAGGGGACAAGCCGGATGTTGGAGCTTATGAATATACAACAAACAAAGAGTAAGGTTATTGTGAATAAATAACAAATAAAGAGTAAGATTATGAAGACGATAAATCTCAATATTGCTATAAAGCATTGTCAGCTGGACGAGCTTTCCGTTGCCGATCGTGAACTCATAGAACAGGCAATGAAGGCAACTGACAATGCTTACGCCGAATACAGTCATTTCTATGTCGGTGCAGCCTTGCGCCTTGCCAATGGCAGGATAGTGATAGGAGCCAATCAGGAGAATGCGGCTTTCCCCTCAGGGTTATGCGCAGAACGTACAGCCGTCTTCAGCGCACAGGCCAATTTTCCTGACCAGTCAATAGAAGCTCTTGCTCTTGTGGCGCGCAATGATAACGGTTTGATAGACAATCCCGTTACGCCGTGTGGAGCCTGTCGTCAGGTGTTGCTTGGTGTGGAAGAACGCTATGGTCTGCCGATGCGCATACTTATGTACGGCAAAAGCGGAGTGTATAGCGTTGTTTCGGCGAAAGATTTATTGCCATTGTCGTTTGTCGATTCAAGCATGAAATAGTGATATTGGTCAATAAGATACGTATATTGGTCGGTTTATACATTAAAAATTTGTAATCGTTTTACGCTTTCCTTTTTTTTTAGTACTTTTGCACGGTATTTTAAGAACAATATAACATATATAAAAATATGAGCAAACAAGTAGAAAAAATCAAAGAATTGGTCGCAAAGCGCGAGCAGGCTCGTCTTGGTGGTGGTGAGAAGGCCATTGAGAAGCAGCACGCACGTGGCAAATACACAGCGCGTGAACGTATCGAAATGCTTGTAGACGAGGGTTCGTTCGAAGAGTATGATATGTTCAAGAAGCACCGTTGCACAAACTTCGGTATGGACAAGAAGCATTATTATGGTGACGGTGTAGTAGCTGGTAGCGCTACAGTAGACGGCCGATTGGTATACGTATATGCTCAGGACTTCACCGTCAACGGCGGTTCGCTCTCTGAGACAATGGCACAGAAGATTTGCAAGGTAATGGATATGGCCATGACAATGGGTGCACCTGTTATCTGCATGAACGACTCAGGTGGTGCACGTATTCAGGAAGGTATCTGCGCTCTTGCCGGCTATGGTGAGATATTTGAGCGCAACATCCTTGCTTCGGGCGTAGTACCTCAGATTTCTGCCATTATGGGTCCGTGTGCAGGCGGTGCTGTTTACTCGCCAGCCCTTACCGACTTCATCATCATGAAGGAGCAGACCTCTTACATGTTCCTTACAGGTCCGAAGGTTGTTAAGACCGTTACCGGCGAGGACATCGATGCAGAGCATCTTGGTGGCGCTTCGGTTCACGCTACAAAGAGTGGCGTGACACATTTCGCAGCCAAGACAGAGGAAGAGGCCATCGAGATGATCAAGAGCTTGCTCTCGTTCATCCCGAGCAACAACACAGAGGAGGCTCCTCGTGTAGAGTGCAACGACCCGATCAACCGTATGGAGGATTCGCTCAACGAGATAATCCCTGACGATCCCAACAAGGCTTACGATATGTACAAGGTTATCGGTGCCATTACCGACAACGGCGACTTCTTCGAGGTACAGCCTAAGTTTGCCAAGAACATCATCATCGGTTTCGCACGTTTCAACGGTCAGAGCGTTGGTGTTGTAGCCAACCAGCCGGCAGCTTATGCCGGTGTGCTCGACGTTAACGCCAGCCGCAAGGCAGCACGTTTCGTACGTTTCTGCGATGCTTTCAATATTCCTATCGTTTCGCTTGTTGACGTTCCAGGATTCCTTCCCGGTACAGGTCAGGAGTACAACGCAGTTATCCAGCACGGTGCACAGCTTCTCTATGCTTACGGTGAGGCTACAGTACCTAAGATTACAATCACCCTGCGCAAGAGCTACGGTGGTTCGCACATCGTTATGGGCTGCAAGCAGCTTCGTGCCGACCTCAACTTCGCATGGCCGTCGTCAGAGATTGCCGTTATGGGTGCCAGCGGTGCTGTTGCCATACTGTGTGGCAAGGAAGCCAAGGCCAAGAAGGAGGCAGGAGAGGATGTTAAGGCATTCCTCGCTGAGAAAGAAGAGGAATATACAGATAAGTTTGCCAATCCGTATGAGGCTGCCTCATATGGCTACATTGACGATGTAATCGAGCCGCGCAACACACGTTTCCGTATCTGCCGTGGTTTGGCACAGCTTGCCACAAAGCGTCAGTCATTGCCGGCAAAGAAGCATGGCTGCATGCCGATGTAATAACAATGAGAAATGTTGAATGTTAAATGTTAAATTGCATTGGCTGACAAGACAATATTAATTTAACATTTAACACTTAACACTTAACATCAAATCATAATGAAGGTGGACAAGAATATCTATGCAGCCATAGCAATGGCTTTATATGAATATCAGGGCAACAATGTGCATGACAAGGAGCCTGGTTTCATAACAATCCAGCCACGTCAGACGATGTGGAACGCCAAGTTCTTGAGTTTAACAGCTAAACCATAAATACAGGGAAATGAAAGAATTCAAATATACAATCGACGGACAGGAATATAAAGTCCAGATAGAGGATGTTGAGGGCAATATCGCCAGCGTGAATGTTAACGGCGAGGCTTTCAAGGTCGAGATGGAGCAGGAGGCAGAGCCTGAGAAGAAGAAGGTTGTACTCGGTCAGCCCACTGCTGCTGCAGAAGAAGGCGAGTCGGCAGGTGCAGCCAACGTGAATACTGCCAATGCGCTTAAGGCTCCGCTGCCAGGCGTTGTGACAGAGATAAAGGTTGCTGTAGGCGACGAGGTTAAGGCAGGCGACGTAGTCGTTGTGCTTGAGGCTATGAAAATGGCCAACAACCTTGAGGCTGAGAAGGACGGCAAGGTTACAGCCATCTGCGTAAAGAACGGAGAAAGTGTTCTTGAGGACGCTCCGCTCGTAGTGATTGAGTAATACGGAGGTAGTATCCGTTAAGTGCGGATACATCAGATGTTATAATTAAGGATGCGACAGCTCTCTGATTGAAAACAGGGGGCTGTCGCATCTTTTTTTTTGTGTAGTTAAGAATAAATAACTCTCTCGGCAGAAAATAATTATTCTCTGCCGAGAGAATAATTGCAACTACGTGTAGTAACAATTGTTACCACGCGAGGAAACAAACAAAAGTGAAAAACAGACAGATGATTTCTAACAGCCGTTAATATGTTAAATTGTAGTGTTAAAATGGGATAAAGATACATGTCAAAATGACACATTAACAAATATTGCGTCTATATTTGCAACCGAAAAAGACAAAACGCTATTGTTTTAACACAGCTACGACTTGTGGAGGCTTCAATATGTCAGAATGCAAGTTTGTGTTAACATAAGCCTTTTAACTATAAAATGATAATAAAAACAATAAAGTAAAAGAACTATGAAAAAGTATTCTAAGTATTTGGTTGTGGCAATGAGCGCACTTGCCTTTGCCTTTTCTACTGGAACCTTGATTAAGGTGAATGCTACACAGGCTCCTTCGGCAGCAGTACCGGCGCAGCCCGTTGACCTTACATATGCAGCCGAGAAGTCGTTGCCTTCGGTAGTACATATTCTCAGCACAAAGAACTCTAAGATTCAGACCGTTGAGGTGCAGAGCGACCCATTCTCGGATTTTTTCAGCGACCCGTTTGGATTCTTCGGCAATCCCAACCAAGGTCAGGACGGCAGACAGAAGCGTAGCGTACGCACACCCAAGCAGCAGGGTTCCGGTTCAGGTGTCATCATCTCTACCGACGGATATATTGTGACAAACAATCACGTTGTAGCCGATGCCGACGAGCTCACGGTGACACTCAACGACAACAAGGAGTATTCGGCACGCATCATCGGTACAGACAAGACCACCGACCTTGCACTCATCAAGATTGACGCAAAGAATCTGCCTGCCATAACAATCGCCAACAGCGAGAACATTAAGGTAGGCGAGTGGGTACTGGCAGTAGGCAACCCGTTCAACCTTACCAACACAGTCACAGCAGGTATTGTCAGCGCCAAGGGTCGTTCGCTTTATCAGAACGGTGTAGAGTCGTTCATCCAGACCGACGCAGCCATAAATCCGGGCAACTCAGGCGGTGCGCTTGTGAATACCCGTGGCGAGCTTATCGGTATCAATGCAATGCTCTACTCGCAGACAGGTTCGTTCAGCGGTTATGGATTTGCCATTCCTACATCTATTATGAACAAGGTAGTCGACGATCTCAAGAAGTACGGAACTGTTCAGCGTGCCGTTATCGGTATTCAGGGACAGGATGTCAAGAACTATGTTGACGCTCAGAAGGAGCAGGGCAAGGACATCGACCTTGGCACAATGGAAGGCATCTACGTGGCTAAGATTGTAGAAGAGAGCTCAGCCGAGGAAGCCGGTCTGAAGGTAGGCGACGTCATTACCGCCATTGACGGAAAGGAAATGAACAAGATGGCCGACCTGCAGGAGTATCTTGCCAAGAAGCGTCCGGGCGACAAGGTGTCGGTATCATATCTGCGCGACAAGAAGAAGGCAAGCAAGACTTTGACACTGAAGAACGAGCAGGGCAATACACAGGTAGTGAAGAAGGCCGACCTCGACGTGCTCGGAGGCAACTTCCGTACAGTCACCGACAGCCAGAAGAAGCAGCTCAACATCAGCTATGGTCTTGAGGTGTTGAAGGTGAACTCAGGCAAGTTCAAGGATGCAGGCATTACAAAGGGATTCATCATCCAGCGTGTCAACGACAACGCAGTCAGAACAATCGAAGATCTGCAGAATCTCGTGAAGGAAGCTTCTACAAGCCGCAATCCGGTGCTCTACATACAGGGCGTTTATCCTACAGGCAAGAAGGCATACTTCGCCGTTCCGCTTGAAGACTAATACATAAAACAAAGGCTTGTCCTTTTGCGTATTCCACAAAAGGACTCCTTCAGCCTTATAAAAGGGCTTCTTTGGCACTCCCAAAGGAGCCCTTTTGCATACCAAAACGACCCCATTTGCACCTCAAAACGACTACATTACAGAGCATACGGGAGTCTGCTGCTGAGCAGGCAAAGAAGCAAAGCTGGAAAACCAAGTGTAAAATAAGCAATGAAAAATTTGCGACAACCAATATTATTGGTTAAATTTGCAGGACATAATATCAAAAAACAGCACTTAATGAGACAACTGAAAATCACAAGCTCAATTACAAACCGAGAGAATGCCTCGCTTGACAAGTATCTTCATGACATAGGACATGAAGAGCTTATATCTGTGGAGGAAGAAGCAGAACTGGCTCGCCGCATAAAGACTGGCGACCGTAAGGCTTTAGAGAAGCTTACAAAGTCGAATCTGCGTTTTGTTGTCTCAGTTGCGAAGCAATACCAGAATCAGGGCTTGAGCCTTCCCGACCTGATCAACGAAGGAAACATAGGATTGCTCAAGGCTGCCGAGAAGTTCGACGAGACACGAGGATTCAAGTTCATCTCATATGCCGTATGGTGGATACGACAGAGCATATTGCAGGCAATAGCCGAGCAGAGCCGTGTAGTACGCTTGCCGTTGAACCAGGTGGGAAGCGTCAACAAGATAAATCGCATACTCAACCAGTTTGAACAGGAGAACGAGCGTCGCCCGAGCATTGACGAGATAGCCGAGAAGACCGACATCCCTCACGACAAGATAGAGGATGTGCTTAAGGTGAACACACATCAGGTATCGGTAGATGCTCCTGTGTCAGATAGTGACGCCACAAGCATGATCGACTTTATGCAGAGCGATGCTGAGCCCGAAACAGACAACACGCTGCTAATGGAGTCGCTGCGCGAGGAGATAGCAAGCGCACTTACAGCACTCAATGAGCGTGAGCGTAACGTGATAGAGGCTTATTACGGTATCAACCAGCCTGAATGCACAATGGAAGAGATTGGCAATAAGTACGGACTCACACGCGAACGTGTGCGCCAGATACGCGAGAAGGCAATACGCAAGCTCAAGCAGAACACCAAGAACAAGATGCTGAAAGCCTATCTTGGAAGATAAGACGCCAGCCTTGAAGGGTTAGAGGATAATAAATAAAACATATAAAAAAGACTTTCAACAAGAAGATGAAGACAAGTAGACTGTTTATAAAATCATTTATAATAGTTTTGGTTGCTATGCTTATGCCGAAGATGGCAAACGCAGCACAGAAGAAGGTGCCATTGTTTGTATATGGCTTCGCCACATCATTCAATGATTCTACAGTGTATTTCACCGAGATACAGCCTATGGAAGGCACATGGGTAGACAGCAAGACCGGTTTCCTCTACAGCCGCGACAACTACTCATATCAGATGCGCGAGGCACTCAAGACTCTCGGACTGCCCAATCCCACATGTGTCACAGTATATGGCAAGACACGCAAAGAGGTTGAGAAGAAATACTTCAGCATGAAGAAGCGTTATACAGCCAACGGTCGTTATAACGTGAAGTATCTCACAGCCCACGACTTTTCATTCGAGCCGATAGAGCCGGACGACAGCGAGAAGGTTTCGGCATACACCAAAAAGGCTAAGAAGGAAAAGAAGGCTAAAAAGTAAAGAGACAAGATAGTGAAACAATATTTTTTCAATATTGCAGAACATAAAATAAGTGTGTCATTTGTCGGTGAAACGGCAAATGACATATTTTTATTACCCTCATACGAACCTTTCAAGATAAAGGACACTGACGAGGATTGTATGCTGTCGTTGACGGTAGACGACAGTCTGAAGCCGATAAACAAAGAACTGAGAGAGCGAATCGACATATTTGATACGGGCAACGGCAAGACCATTGTAGACAGTGTCAAGGGTGGTGGCTATCAGTTTATTGTGAAGGACATAAACGGAGACAACTGCTGTTTGCTGCAGACCAACAGCGACTATTCGATAGGCAACTGCGCTCTGAACGGAACGCGTCTGATGCGTTCGTTCGGACTCAATACGGCAATAATGATGCTGTATGCCTTCCGTGGCGCAGCTCTCGACACACTTCTCATACATGCATCGCTTGTGCGCAACAACGGCTACGGCTACGCCTTCACAGCCAAAAGCGGAACAGGAAAGAGCACACACACCAATCTCTGGATACAGAACATCGAAGGGAGCGACCTTATGAACGATGACAACCCAATCATCAGAGTAATCGGCGACAAACCATTCGTCTACGGCAGTCCGTGGAGCGGCAAGACCCCTTGCTATCGCAATATCAAGGCACCATTGGGAGCCATAGTCAAGATAGAGCGGGCTAAGCGCAACCGTATGGAGAAGGTGTCGTATGCCACTGCGTTTGGCATAATAGTACCCGCTTGCTCTACGATGAAATGGGATAAAGGCGTATTCGGCAAAACCTGCGATCTTGTGATAAAGCTGCTTGAGTTGATGCCACCTGTGTACAAGTTGCATTGTCTGCCCGATGCAGAGGCAGCCTTATTATGCTATGACACCATAGCCATAAAACCCGACCGACAATGATTCAAACCAATAACAGTCAGTCAGTAAGGCACAAGGAGTTTGCCAATGACGTCATCATTCCCGAGATAGCACGGCTTCTCGACGAAGGTCATAGCGTGACATTGACGTTACGTGGTGTCAGTATGCGCCCGTTTCTTGAGGATGGACGCGACAAGGCAATACTCACTAAGCCCAGCAAGCCCGTAAGGGTAGGGGATGTAGTGTTGGCTGAAGTATCGTCTCGACGCTATGCGCTCCATCGTATAGTGAAGATAGAAGGCAGTCTTGTCACGATGCGAGGCGACGGCAACCTTGCCACCGAACAGTTTGACGCAAGCAAAGTATTGGGCATTGCCCATTGCTTCTACCGTAAGGGACGTAAGCGTCCCGACTATACCACAGGCTGGAAATGGCGAATCTATTCGGCTTTATGGACGGCATTGCTGCCAGTGCGTAGGTATCTGCTGTTCGCTTATCGAATTACTCTGAAATTAAAACAATAAAAGTAATAAATAATATGAGAACAAAGACAGGCTTCGTACTGAAGGACGTGTGCGGCGAGAAAATCGTTGTAGCCGAAGGAAGAGAAAACATTGATTTCACAAAGATAATCAGCATGAACGACAGTGCTGCCTATCTCTGGGAGAAGGTACAGAACATGGATTTCGACGTAGAAACGCTCAAGTCGCTGCTCTGTGACGAATATGATGTGGACGAAGCTACGGCTCATGCCGACTCTAAGACAATAGCCAACCAGTGGCTTGAGGCTGGCATTATAAAGTAATATTAATATACTTGGTAAAGTAATATATATTGCTTTGCGAATGAATACGTATTACTTTGCTGATGAATACGTTTTCATTTGCCATCGAATACGTATTGCATGAAAATCGGTCATTAGACAATGGAATAAGCCCATTGCTAATGACCGATTGTTGTAATTGGATGGCCCTTTACTTCATCAAATATTTTTTGCCATCCTTAATGACAATTCCTTTTTTGACGTTCTTGATGTCGGAGCCGGCATAAGTGCCGTCAATGTAGAATATCTTTTCTGAGGTCGATGGGGTAGTGGTGATTTCGGTGAGGGCAGTAGGGCGGTTGTTTATCATCAATCGTACGGATTCTGCCTTCGTTCCTGCAGGAATTGTGAAGTATGCCCTCATTCCTTTCATTCGCTGTCCGTTATTCACTTTCATGAACTTTGCCTCGCTCGCTAAAATCAATACACGCTCCTGGTCGTTGCCACTGAATGTCTTTGGATTGTATATTCCTACGAAGCTGTAGCCATCAGCGTCACCACTGACCGTAGGATCATCATTCTTAATAGTAACATTGTCGAATTGTGGGTCGGTTATGTCTGCTGAAGGCTTGATCAGATAAGCCTTTCCTGCTACTATCTGTGTCGCCTCCTTAAACTCCATTGTGTTGCCTGTGGTATGGTCGTATTCCATTACACTCGCCTCAATGCCATTAATTTTGCAGTCTGCTATGTCAATGTCGAATGGCACGCAGAATGTATTCCATTGGTTGGCCAAGAGTTTACGCGAGAGCTTTACAGTAGTCTGCTGTCCGTTGTTGGATGTAAGCAATCCAGAGTTGTCGGTCTCGTCATTGAGAGTAAGGGGAGTAGAGGATACCTTTTTGTAGAGTTGGACCATTCTGTCATCTGTAGTGGCCTTGTCTGTATCATAACAATTGTAATAGCCAACACTATTAGGGTCGCTTGAACCATAAGCGTAATAGAATGCCAGAATGCGTTTGGCTTTTTTATTGTCAGTAGACTTTAAATATTCTATTGTTGCATATTTTGTAATGGATATTTCAACTGGTGCGGTAGATTTAAATAGATTGTTGTCTTTATCGCGTAATGCTATACAATTACTATCGTCGTCTTTTGACTTATTATCATTGCAAAGATATTTTTTGTATGTTGTTGAAAACAAAAGCCACTTTTCATTGGAATCTTTCTGTAGCTGTATTCTGTCAACATTTGACGGTGCTGTAATAGTTTCTCCGTTGATGTTGATTTTATAGCCCTCGATTTTTCTAGAACCCCATTTCGTGCTGAGTGCTGAGCAATGCTCATTCGTGTTGTTCACAACAATCACAATGTCCCCTTCCTGTAGTTCTGTCACATTCTTTACCAGCTTGAATTGTTCTTTTTCCTGTGCGATACAAGTGTTGGCACATGCCAACATGATGATACCTATGCATAATGCGAAAAAGCGATTAGGAATAAGCTTAATATCAACTGTGCGTAACATCTTAATGGTTGTAATGCTTGACATTTTATATTGGTTTTGGTTTAACTAATAGTTATTTACGGTTATTAGATACAAAGGTATAAAAAAAGGTCTGAAAGCAAAAGCCTTCAGACCTTTTATGATATATAAATATTGGTTTTGTTGTTTCTCTTTAGAAGAAGAGGTAGCGGTTGTCAACTACGTTAGCCTTGATGTAAAGCTCGTTCATGAAGTTGCCTGCTGCCTGCATTTCCTTCTGGCGAAGCTTCTGCATCTCAGCGGCTGCATCAAACTTGCCAGGACGCTGTGTCTTGCCAGTTACCTGGAATACATATACACCAGCGTTGCCCTTAACAGGAGCCTTAGAGAACTTGCCCTTAGCTGTAGCTGCAACAGCACCGCTCAGTGCAGGCTCGCTTGCGCCAGTAGCCGAAACGAATACAGGAGCAGCGAATGTAACCTGATTGACTGCTGTGATATTGGCACCCTTGCCCTTGGCTGCTGCAATGCTGTTAACACCATTGAGCTTGGCAATGAGCATTTCTGCCTTCTTGTCCTTCATTACCTCAGCCTTAACTATCTCCTTAACCTGAGCGTCGTCCAATGAACGATAGCCTACCTTATTGATGTTGTCAAGAACAACAATGAGCAGGTGGTCGTTGTCGCCACACTCGTAGAGAGGTGATACTTCACCCTTCTTGGCATCGAACAACCAGCGCATAGCCTCGCGTGTGCTGCGTACGCCAGCTAGGTTGTGCTCGGCTGTTGTCACGTCCTTGCGATCCAGAACAGTATAGCCTGACTTGGCTGCGTTCTTTACGAGATCCTCGGCTGTGAGATTAGCGCTGACGAATGAGCTGAACTTGTTGTAAGCTGCAGAGTAGGTGTCCTTAGAGAATGTGATGTTCTTCTTGACAACTGCTGCAGTATACTTTGTAGTCATTGCCTTGCGGTCGGCTACCTGAACGATGAGGCTGCCCTGTGAGAGAGGCATGTTCTTTATCTCGCCTACAGACATGGTGTTGAGAGCTATGATGTAGTCCTTGGTGTTCTTGTCGAGTGAAGGAGCGCTCTGGTACTGGCGTGTTGTCATCCATGTCTTCTCACCAGTCTGGCCATACTTCTTGGCGAGAACCTCGAAGTCGGCACCAGCCTTAAGAGCTGTGTAGATTGAGTCGGCACGCTTTGTAGCTTCATCAGCTGTAGCGCCTATTACCTGAATCTGACGGAACTGGATTGAGTCGGGCAACTGCTGCTTGGCAACGAGCTTGATAAGGTTGAGTGTGTTGTCAGCCTTGTTCTCAAGAACCTTGCTTGTAGAGCCTACTGCCATTGAGTCGAGGTGTTGGGCGATGTCGTAAGGGAAAGCCTCCTTTGTAACAGGCACACCGATGTAGTTGACCAATGATGTGCTCTTGCGTACTACGTCTGAAGGGTCGGCTGCAGCTGCAAGATCCTTGCCGTATGTGGCAAATTCCTTATGAAGAGCAGCAGCGTCGGCTGCAGAAGCCTTAACCTGAACGTCGATATATTTGATGTCGCGGCTCTCTACATACTGCTTGAAGCGTGGCTTCATCTCGTTGTACTTAGCCTTGAGGTCGGCATCAGAAATCTGTACCTTGTTGTCATCGATGCTTGTGTATGCGAGTGATGCAAGCTGTATCTGGCTCTCCTCGTGCTGCTCGTTGAATGCCATCTTGGCCTCTACCTTGTTTGCAAGCAGGCAATGAGCAAAGAGACCCTGGAACTTCTGTGCGAGGAGCTGCTGGCGCAATGTCTTCTCGATGAATGTCCAGTACTTGTAGACGCTCTCATACTGCTTTGCCATCTGTGGGTTGGCCTGGCTCTGAGTCTTATACTCTGCAAGGAACTTCTTGAGTGCGTTAGCGTCAAAGCGTCCTGTCTGCTGATTGTAGAAGGGAGTCTGAGCAAGCATGGGGTTGGTGCCTTCGTTGAGTACGTTCTGCAATTCGTTGTCTGTTACGGTGAGTCCTACACGCTTTGCCTCGTTCTCTACGAGCTTGGTCTGTACGTATGTGTTCCATACCATGTCCTTAACCTGATTGAGCTGGTCCTCGTTAAGGTTGTCCTGACCCTGCTGCATCTTGATGACTTCGGTGTATTCGTCAACCATCTTCTGAAAATCAGTAACATTGATTTTCTCTCCTAAAACTTCTCCCACTTGCTGTCGGTGTTCATTGCTTGACGACTCGCAAGAGCGGAATGCCTCTTCGGCAATAAATGCAAAAAGGCCCAAACTGATAATGCATATCAGCAGGACTCCCTTGCTTCTGATTTTTCCTAATGCTGCCATTTTTAATTGTTTATTATTTATTTTTTTATTTCCGTTTTAATGATAGACCGGTTTTTATTTGCCTATGACAAGCCTCGTAAGGGCCATGTGTTTCAAAAGGCGTACAAAAATACTAATTTATTGGCAAACTATGGCACGTTTGCAGCTAAAAATTGGTTTTATCGTGTACTTTTAGCCTTACTAATTCTATTTTTGTCATTGTACTCTTGATGATGCGGAATTCGAAAGGACCGATATTGACAACTTCGTTGAGTTTTGGGAAACTCTGGTATTCGTGCAATATGTATCCGCCTACAGTCATATATTCGTCGCTTTCGGGCAGTCCGATGCCGAAGAGGTCGTTGACCTTGTCTATCTCAAGTCGTGCCGACATAATGTACTCCTTGTCGCCAATTTGCTTGGCTATATACTTGTCGTTGTCGTGTTCGTCCTCGATGTCGCCGAATATCTCTTCTACAATGTCCTCAAGCGACACGATGCCGCTTGTGCCTCCAAATTCGTCTACAACTACTCCGAGGCTCTTCTTCTGTTGCAAGAATATATGCATGAGTTTCTGCGCCGCCATGGTTTCGGGCACAAACGGCATTGTGCATATACATTCGCGCCATCTGTCGCGGTTGTGAAACATCTCCGAACTGTGTATGTAGCCTACTATATGGTCGATGTCGTCCTCGTAGACGATAATCTTGGAGTTGCCGCTTTCTATGAATTTCTGCATGAGTTTCTCGGTAGTGCAGTCGTTTATGTCAACGGCATTGATTTCGGTGCGTGGCACCGTGCAGTCGCGCACTTTGCAATCGGAGAAATCGAGAGCATTCTGGAATATCTTTACTTCGTCGTTTATTTCATCTTCGTTCTGCGCGTTCTCTATGCTCGACTGCACCAGGTAGTCGAGGTCGACTTTCGAGAATCCTTCGTCGTCGGTCTCTGTCTCCATATGTATTCCTGCAAGTCGCAGAAGTATTTTAGCCAGGAATGTAGCAAACTTGCTTATCGGCCATAACAACAAATAGAAGCCGTAAGCAGGCAGCGCAAACACCGACAATAGTCGGTTGGCGTTGTTCTTGAAGAGTATTTTCGGCATAAATTCGCCGGTAAACAAGATGACAAGAGTGGACAGTATGGTGTCGGCTGTCACTCTTACTCCATCGTCAAGCCCTTTGAACAGCGTGTTGTCAAACAGGCTTGCAAACAGGATGCCATACACTACGAGCACAATATTGTTGCCTACAAGCATTGTGCTGACAAATCCGTTGGGGTGGCTGTAGAATTTGGATATTAGTCTTTTGGTGAGTTTGTTGCCTTGGCGGTCCATTTCGGCAAGCATACGATTGCTTGACACGAAAGCAATCTCCATGCCCGAGAAAAACGCTGACAACACCATTGTCACCGCTATACTTGCTAATAAAGGAATGTCTATTTCCACTGTGTTTTTTAATGAATTTTATTTGTTGGGCTGCATGCGGCGTATTGGCTTGGCTTGCGGTCGGATGTTAGCCTTCACCGTGTCGGAGGCTGTTGTTATAGTGTCGCCACTGCCTGCTATGTCAGTCTTCTCGAACGAACCACGGCTGTTTGATACATAATATTTGGTCATACGTTCGTCGCTTCTGAAGTATGCGCCTTCGAGGGTTCGTTCGGGTGTTACGAGTTTGGAGTATACGTTTGAGTATAGTTCGTGCTTGCTCTCGTCCCAGAATAATTGTTGACTTGTAAATCTTACTCCGTCTTTGGTGAGTACGCTTACACGATTGCGTAGCTCCCAAAGGCGTTTTTGATCGTAATAGTATGCTGTGTCGCACTGGATGTACGACTGTACGTGAAACTTCTCGTCGAATTGCTCAAAGAAAAGTCCCTTCTCGAATATCCAGCGTGACGGGTTGCGTACGGTGTTCACTTCCCACCGTTCGGTCACAATGCGGTATTTTATTACTCCTGAGTCGGATATGAGTGTGTTGACGCCATAGCTTATCATCATCGACACGGAGTCACGGTCGCGTACAGCAGCTGCCGTATGCTCTTTCTGCTCCTGACATGCCCCCAAAAGGCCGGAAATGACAAGTGCCAATATTATGATTTTGCTGTATTTCATCCGAGTTCAATCGCAATGTGACTGTGTTTGTTCTTCTTATTCCATCTTCCACTTGGCAAACCAACGCTCGTTGAACGTCAGTCCGATATTTATGCGGAAAGAGTTTTCTGTAATCATTGTCTTGCTGTCCTGGCGTACCCATTGTGCTGATATGTTGAGCAGCGAACGGTTGTTGTAGCCATTGACTACCGGTATTCCGAAGCCGGCGCTTACGCTGTATTCCTTAGGGCCGTCGGCACCGTTTATCTTCAGATAGTTTGTAGCATACGATGCGCCAAGGCGGTAGTGTACGCGCTTAAGGAAATTTCGGCTGTTCTCCTGTGGGCAATATTCGCCACCAAGAGTAAACTTATGACGGTCGGCAAACATTCCTTTGGTTGTTACATAGTCGGTTGTTCCGTTTGGATTGACGAGTTGCGGATAAACAGTCTTCGACCATTTCTGCAACTGATAGTCGGCTCCAATCTTCCAGCTGCCAGCGTGGTTCCACATGATGCCGGCGCTATATGTCGAGGGCAGCTCAAGGCTGTTCTTGGCATTGTTGCTATAGGTTGCTGTGTCAGCTACGCCTGTCTGTGCATTGTTCGAAATGACCTGGCATTTCGGGTTGGCACCCAACTTATGGCCAAGACTGTAAGTCAAGCCAAGAGTCAGCTCGTCCTTCTTAGAGATTTTCTGGGTGTATTGTACTCCGAAGTCGAGCTTATAGCTGTTGACTGTGGCTGTATAATAGCGTGAAAGGGTGTTGACGTAGCTGTCGGTGTATGAATTTACGATTGAGCGTGTGTAGTTGCCCCAAAGGTATGAGGCGTTGAAGCCTACTGCCAATCCCTTTACGGGCATCCATCCCATACCGAGATAAGCCTGATGCAGGCCGCCACTGCCATTGTAGGTGTTGACATAAGATGTAGTGGACGACTCGTTCGGAGAATTTCCTATCTTGTCGGTATTGTAATAGTTGTATCCTATGTTAGAGAATGGAAGAATACCGAAACTGAGTCCGAGACGCTTGGCCAAACGGAATCCTGCCACAACATACTCGAAGTTGGCGTTCTTGGCGTTGATTTTTCTTCCGCCTTCCTTGTAGTTGGTTATTTGTCCGGAGATACCTGCATCGAATATGAACGACAGGGAGTCGATAGAGGCGTACGATGCCGGGTTGAGTGTGTTTATCTGGTTGTGTTCATGAAATCCAAGACCTAATCCGTTCATTCCGCGATTAAATCCGCTTGCCTGTTCGCCTAATGTGCCCAAGCCATACTGGCTGTAAGGAGAGTTTGTACCGCTCTGTGCAGATGCAGCCATGGACAATGTCAACATGGAAACAGTCATGAGTATTTGTTTCATCATTCTGAATATCTTAATTTTTATATATCAATTTGGCTCCTGCCATTACACCTTATATATAATAGGGGTTGCAGGCGCTTTTATTCTGTTTATGAATAATTGGCTGCAAATTTATCGAAAAAAAACGAAATAATGGCACGAAGTGTGAGAAATATAAGTTATTTTTGCATCGTGAAACGCTTTAAAAGACATTTAACAATTGCCGTATTGGCTATTTTTATGTTTCTTGCGCATGGTAATAATGCGTATGCAAACGATTTGAACGCAACCGTCGAGCCGGACTCTATAGAGATAAGCCTGCTTACATGCGGACCGCGTCCAAATGTGTATAGTCTGTATGGGCATACGGCTATAAGATATAGGAATATAACACGTGGAGAGGATCTTGCCATCAACTATGGCATGTTCTCTTTCGGTAAGCCGTTCTTTGTGCTCAGGTTTGTTTTCGGACTGACAGACTACGAGATGGGTATAGAGTATTTTGACGACTTTGTGTCGCAATATGCGCCTACAGGATGTGGCGTGCGTCAGCAAAGGCTCAATCTTACGGCACATGAGAAGGCTGTTATAGCGGCTGCTATAGACGAGAATTATCAGCCCGAAAACCGCGTGTACAGATATAACTATTTCTTCGACAACTGTACGACACGCGCTCGGGAAATGATAGTGAATCATATTGACGGCAAGGTGGAGTATAAGGGGCAGGTGGATTCAAGCCTTTCGTTCCGCAAGCTGATTCACTATTACAACGAAACTCATCGTTGGGCACGTTTCGGCAACGACCTGTTGCTGGGAGTGCAGGCTGATTCAGAGACCAATCGTAGCGAGCAGCAATTCTTGCCCGAAAACTTATGTCACGACTTCGCAGATGCAGAAATAGTGGCAAATGACGGCAGCCGACGCAAGCTTGTTGCAGGAGAGTCGTGGGTTGTAGAGCGTACACGTGGGGTAGGGACTGACTCCTTCCCGCTGTCGCCAATGGCATGTATAGCGTTGGTAGCTTTGGTTGTAGTGGCTCTGACATGCGTTGAGCGTGTGAAGAGGGCTAATTACTGGATGCTCGACGCTGTGCTGATGGGTCTGACGGGAATTTGTGGCTTGATACTTTTGGCAATGGTGTTCTCGCAACATCCAACGGTAAGGATTAATCTGCAGATATTGCTGCTCAATCCCATAAACCTTGTGGCATTGGTGCCAGTAGTAAGAGGCTTGCGACGTGGACGTATACACACGTGGTTGAAACTATGGACAGCATGCATCGTCTTGTTCGTCATAGGCGGCCTATTGCAGACCTATGCAGAAGGAATGCTTGTTTTGGCACTATCTTTGCTAATTAGAAACATATCAAAAATATTTACATTTAATAAAACAAGATGAAATTATCCACTATATTGTTTTTGGCGGTATTGTCAGGAGCGGATATGCAAGCGCAGACTTTGCAGCCTGCGCCACGTCTTGTCGTCAATATAACTGTCGACCAGCTTCGTACCGACTATATTGAGCATTTCGCACCACTATATGGTGACGGTGGTTTCCGCAAGCTGCTCGAACATGGTCGTGTGTATGATGCAGCGAGCTATCCGTTTGCACCGGTAGACAGGGCTTCGGCTATTGCGTCGATAGCTACAGGAACGACACCGCATTACAACAATATCGTTGCAACACAGTGGCTCGACCGTAATACGTTGCGTCCGGTGTTCTGTACCGATGACAAGGAATTCGGCACTTCACCGCACAATATGGCTACATCGACAGTTGCCGATGAGTTGAAAATCTCTACAAAGGGTGCTGCCATTGTCTATTCGGTAGCCCCGGTTAAGGATGCCGCTGTGTTGTCGGCAGGCCATGCTGCTGACGGCGCTTTCTGGGTGAATGACAAGACAGGCCAATGGGCTACGTCAGGTTATTACTCAAAGGGTGCTCAGGCACTTGTCCGCACCTACAACAACACCATGCAGAGACGTGCTACAGGCGACAATGATGGCGTTGCCGATCTTTCGGTGGCTTGTGTAAACGATATGGCTATGGGACGTGACAACATTACTGATATGCTGTCAGTTACGCTCTCAGCCAAAGGTACCGACCCTACTGTATGGCAGTCGGAAATGGAAATAATCTATGTAAAGCTCGACCGTACACTTGCTTCGCTCATTAAGCGTATCGAAGACAAGGTGGGCAGCGACAAGGTGATGTTTGTACTTACAAGTACAGGCTACACTGATGAGCAGCCCGTGGATTACCAGCGATTCCGCATCCCTTCAGGCACATTCTATATAAATCGTACAGCCAATCTGCTGAATATGTATCTTGGCGCTGTTTATGGCCAAGCGAAATATGTAGAAACATGCTTCCATAATCAAATCTATCTCGACCGTAAGCTTATAGAGCAGCGTCATATCAGCTTTACTGACGTGATTACCAGGTCGAAAGAATTGCTTGTGCAGACTGCTGGCGTGCGCAATGTGTCCACCAGTCCGTACAATCCGTCTGTCAGCGGCGACCTTGTCATAGAGACAGCCCCAGGATGGCAGATACTCAATGAAGACAGTCATGAAAACTATTTCTCGCGTGCGGCTTTCATTCCATTCCCTATAATAATGTATGGTGCGGGAGTTAAGCCGGGACGTGTCACAACCCAAGCCACGGTGGACCGTATAGCTCCAACCGTAGCCAAAGCGATACGTATACGCGCCCCGAATGCTTGTTCGTCAGAGCCGTTGCAGTAGCCTGTGTGAGGCTTCTGTTATGGTAAAATGGCATCTTTGTAGGCGTTAAAGGAGCCTATTTTGGTGCTGTTCGGATTTTTTTTTGTAATTTTACACCCAATAATCGTAACAAGCATAAAATAAAAGCAAAATATAAAATGAATTTCAACAAATTATTACAATCATTGTTCGGCAACAAGTCGTCAAAGGACATGAAGCTGATTCAGCCCCTTGTAGAGAAAGTAAAGGCCGCTTATCCGGAGATAAAAGCGCTGAGCAATGATGAACTGCGTGCGCGTACAAAACAGCTGCAGAAGTATGTGCAGGATTCTGCCAACGAGCAGAAAGCTAAGATTGCAGAGTTGAAGGCAAAGATCGAGGAGACTCCGATTGATGAGCGCGAAAGCATATTCAATGCTATCGACAAGCTTGAGAAGGAAGTTCTGGAAATCTACGAGAAGGCACTCGACGAGATTATGCCTGTAGCCTTTGCTATTGTAAAGGATACGGCACGCCGCTTTGCCGAGAATGAGGAAACAGTCGTTTCTGCTACTGATTTCGACCGCGAGCTTGCTGCCGACCCAAAGAACGACTTTATAACAATCGATGGCGACAATGCCATCTATCACAACCATTGGACAGCTGGTGGCAACGACCTCAAGTGGGAAATGGTGCATTATGATGTACAGATTTTCGGTGGTATCGTTCTGCATCAGGGTAAGATTGCCGAGATGGCAACAGGTGAAGGTAAGACCCTTGTGGCTACACTCCCTGTATTCCTCAACGCCCTTACAGGCAATGGCGTACACGTCGTTACTGTAAACGACTACCTTGCCAAGCGTGACTCTGAGTGGATGGGACCTCTCTACATGTTTAACGGTCTTTCGGTAGACTGCATCGACAAGCATCGTCCTAACTCACCCGAGCGTCGCAAGGCATATATGGCCGATATTACTTTCGGTACAAACAATGAGTTCGGTTTTGACTACCTGCGTGATAATATGGCAATCTCGCCTGCCGACCTCGTTCAGCGCAAGCACAACTATGCTATTGTCGATGAGGTTGACTCTGTGCTTATTGACGATGCACGTACTCCGCTTATTATCTCAGGTCCGGTAGCTAAGGGCGACGACCAGATGTTTGAGGAGTATCAGCCGCTGGTAGAGCGTCTTGTAGACGTACAGCGCAAGCTCGCTACCCAGTATCTTGCTGAGGCTAAGCAGCTTATAGCCGAGGGTCAGAAGACCAACGACCAGAAGAAACTTGACGAGGGATTCCTCGCTCTCTACCGTTCACACAAGGCTCTTCCAAAGAACAAGCCGCTTATCAAGTACCTTTCAGAGGAAGGTATCAAGGCAGGAATGCTCAAGACCGAGGAGTACTATATGGAGAACAACAACCGTCGTATGCCGGAATGTGTTGAGCCTCTCTATTTCGTAGTTGACGAGAAGTTGAACAGCTGCGACCTTACAGATAAAGGTACAGAGTGGCTTGCCAACCAGGTACAGGACAAGGAGCTCTTCGTGCTTCCTGACATCACTTCAGAACTGTCGGCTCTTGAGAACGAGAAGGATCTTGACGACCAGCAGCGTCTTGACAAGAAGGACGACTTGCTCAATCACTATGCAGTTCAGTCGGAGCGTGTACATACTCTCCAGCAGCTTCTTAAGGCATACACCATGTTCAATAAGGACGACGAATATGTCGTTATGGATGGTGAGGTGAAGATTGTCGACGAGCAGACAGGCCGTATTATGGAAGGTCGTCGTTGGAGCGACGGCTTGCATCAGGCTGTTGAGGCTAAGGAGCACGTTAGAGTAGAGGCTGCAACACAGACTTTCGCAACAATCACACTCCAGAACTACTTCCGTATGTACCACAAGCTTTCGGGTATGACCGGTACAGCCTCTACCGAGGCAGGCGAGTTCTGGGACATCTATAAGCTTGACGTAGTAGAGATTCCTACCAACCGTCCTATTCTGCGTAAGGACCTCGACGACCGTGTGTACAAGACAGCACGTGAGAAGTATTCGGCTGTAATCGACGAGATTGTAGAGATGCGCAATAGCGGACGTCCGGTTCTTGTAGGTACTACATCTGTAGAAATCTCTGAGCTTATCTCTAAGATGCTCAATATGCGCAAGATTCCGCATCAGGTGCTTAATGCCAAGCTTCACAAGAAGGAGGCTGACATCGTGGCTGAGGCAGGACGCAGCACTAAGGGAATGGCTGAGATTGTAGGCGAAGACGGAACAAAGCACTTCGAGGAGCGCATGTTGGGTGCCGTGACTATTGCCACCAACATGGCAGGTCGTGGTACCGACATCAAGCTTACTCCTGAGGTTAAGGCAGCAGGCGGTCTTGCCATCATCGGTACAGAACGTCATGAGAGCCGCCGTGTAGACCGTCAGCTTCGTGGTCGTGCAGGTCGTCAGGGCGACCCGGGTAGCTCTGTATTCTACGTGTCGTTGGAGGACAAGCTTATGCGTCTGTTCGCTTCAGAGCGTATTGCAAGCCTTATGGACCGCCTCGGATTCAAGGAGGGCGACCGTATTGAGAACCCGATGATTTCGAAGAGCATCGAGCGTGCTCAGAAGAAGGTTGAGGAGAACAACTTCGGTATACGTAAGCACTTGCTTGAGTACGATGACGTGATGAACAAGCAGCGTACTGTAATATACGAGAAGCGTCGCCATGCTCTTATGGGCGAGCGTATCGGTATGGATATAACAAACGTTATCTGGGACCGTGTTGTCAATATCGTTGAGCAGAACGACTATGAGGGATGCCGCGAGCAGTTCCTTAAGATTCTGGCTATGGAGTGTCCGTTCAGCGAGGAAGAGTTTGACGATGCAAAGCGTGAAGACCTTGAGGAGCGCGCCTTCCAGAGCACAATGGCTACATTCAAGCGCAAGACCGACCGTATCGAGAGTGTTGCTTGGCCTATCATCAAGGAGGTAGAGGAGAACCAGGGTGCAATATATGAGCGCATCATGGTGCCTATCACCGACGGCAAGCGTGTATACAATATTCCTTGCAATCTCAAGGAGGCTTACCGCACAGAGGCAAAGGACGTTGTAAAGCAGTTTGAACGCGTGATAATGCTGCACATCATCGACGATGCATGGAAGGAGAACCTGCGTCTGCTTGACGAGCTGCGTCATAGTGTGCAGAACGCTTCATACGAGCAGAAGGATCCGTTGCTCATCTTCAAGCTTGAGAGCGCCAAGTTGTTCGACTCGATGGTTAACGATATGAACAACCGTATCTGCAGCATCCTCACACGTGGACAGATACCTGAAATGCAGCGACAGGAGGAGGTTCGTGAGGCAGCTCCCGAGGAGCACACACAGCGTCAGAACTATACCGAAGAGAAGGTAGACCTTGACAACGAGCAGCAGCGTGCCGCCGCCAATCACGATACACGTGAGAACATAAGCGAGAATCACACTCCGCTTGTTAAGGATAAGATGCCTGGACGCAACGATCCTTGTCCTTGTGGAAGTGGCAAGAAGTTCAAGAACTGCCACGGTAAGGGACTTGTCTAAACTTGTTTTTGTCTGATTAAAGTGATGATGGATCACTTTATGATTATAATAAATGCGGGTGTTTCAAAAATGCGAAAGGGTTTTTGAAGCATCCGCGTTTGTGTTTATCGTTAAAATTCATATAAGCTTATGACATCAAGAAACGAAGAAAAATGGAATGCCAACTATCTTGCGTTGAAGGAATACATATTGGCGCATGGTCATCTGCCCGACAAGAAGAAGGTTGAAAACCGTGGACTTCTTAATTGGTGGAAGTATAACAAGAAGTGTGGCAAGCTTGGCAAACTGAGTGAGGAGCGGGCTGATATGTTGCAGATTCTGAGCGACATGCGCGATAAGTAGAAAGGAAGCAGAACAATGAATATAGAACTATACAAAGCCGGAATGAAATACAAGGACAGTCAGATATTCTCCGATTTGTCTTTCCTTGCAGGCGCAGGCGACCGTCTGGCGCTTGTGTCTTCCGATTATAAGAGTCTGACCATGACCTTGCAGGCAATGCTTGGCATGCGACGTTTGTGCAGCGGTTGGGCAAGTATTGACGGCGAACCCGTATTGCCGTCTGTAGCAGCCTGTTACAGACGTTATATTTCGTATCTTCCCAATAACATTGATTTCGAAGACATAACCGTTGAGCAGTTGGCAAAGAGCATATTGACGGGCGACAGCAAATACTCGTCGAAAGAAGCCGAGCGTCATCTGCAGCTTCTCGGTGTGGAAACGGATTGCCTGCACAGAGCCTTTGCCTCGATTGATGCATCCACGGCTCAGCGTGCCGCTCTTGCCGTTACGGTTATGGACGGTAGGCCGATAGCTTTGCTCGACAACCCCACTTCGCAGCAGGATGAAGCGGGCAGCCGACTTGTTGCCGATTATCTGGCTTCCTCATTGTTTGACGATGTGGCAGTAGTTATTGCCACTTCCGACCCTATAGTGACAGCTGTATGTAACAAGAAGCAAAATATATAGCAAACAAAATATATAGCAAACGACAATTTATAGCAAATAAACAACAATAACGATGATAACGACATTAGGATTGGCTCTTGGAGTCTTGTTTCTGTTAGTTCCCTTGTGTGTAGCTTATGTCTATCATATAAATATGGTGGCGAGCATGCTTCGTGCCTTCTGCTGCATGACGTTGCGGGTAGGTGTGCTTGGAGTGGCGGTGTATTATCTTATGCAAACAGGCAGTCTGACACTCAGCCTGTTGGCAGCTTTGGTCTATGTGATGTATTCAGTCATAGTTGTTGTATATAGGGCGCGTCTTAAACTGTCATTGTTCCTGTTGCCGGTATTTGCCGGAATGTTGGTGGCAGTTCTTTTTGCTTCCGCAATATTATTGTTTGCCAACGTAGCTATTGGCGACGGTTTCGGTACGCGTTATTTGTTGCCTGTGCTGGCGTTGTTGTCGGGCAGTATTATCGACCCTATGGCACAATCCTTGGCGACATATTATGCAGGACTCAGGCATCACAACCATCTGTACTATTATCTCATAGGCAATGGTGCGACACGTTCAGAGGCAATAGGTTATCTAATGAGACGTGCGTTGGAGAAATCGTTTGTGCCAGATCTGCGTAGTATGGCAGGTACAGTTGTAGGTGTGGCTCCGGTATTTATGTGGACGATGATGGTGTGTGGAGCATCGGCTTTTGATGCTGCAGCTGTTCAGATACTTGTAGTGCTTGCAGTATTTGCAGCGTCGGTTGTGGCAGCCGTCGTTTCGCTGACAATAGCAAGACGTTATGTTATTGACGGTTACGACCGATTGAAATCCGTTCTTGTCTTATGCTGCATTTGTGCTACGCTTTGCTCATGCAATCAGATAGTGAAGCGCATGGACGCAAAGGTTGCTGAGAGCAAGAAGGCTGTTTTTACTGAGATAAAAAAGAACGTTGGAGCCAGTACCGGCAATGATGAAGCCGGGAGCGTTGCTTCCGGATATTCCAACATTGAGATTCCAGCCTCTCTGAAGCTGGTGCCCGAACAGATACTCCGTCGTACCGGCTATACCGCATCCTACAACAGCGACCGCCGTGTGCCCAACTGGGTGGCATGGCATCTTACGCCAAGCCGACTGACAGGTGAAGCAAAGCGTAATGGGGCGGCTTTTCATGAGGACGAGGACGTTCCGGAGCCACGTGCTGTCAACTTCGACTATGTACGCTCGGGCTATGATCGTGGTCATATGTGTCCGGCTGGCGACAACAAGTGGAGCGCAGTAGCAATGGACGAATCGTTTCTTTTCACAAATATATGTCCGCAAGCACCTTCGCTTAATCGTGGCGATTGGAACGAAATGGAGCAAGCCTGCCGCAAGTGGGCCAAACAATATGGCGATTTGTACATTGTCTGTGGACCGATATTCTATAAAGGCAAGACCAAGACGATAGGTGCCAATAAGGTGGCAGTGCCCGATGCCTTCTTCAAGGTGGTGTTATGTATGAAGGGCGAGCCTAAGGCTATCGGCTTTATATACAAGAATGCTGATGGCAATCGTCCGAAGGGCGACTATGCCAACTCGGTTTATGAAGTGGAGCGAATCACAGGCATCGACTTCTTCCCGTCACTTCCCGATAAGATAGAGAAGAAGGTCGAGGCTGAGTGCAATCCCGACGATTGGGAATTATAATATTATACTTTCAGCCTGTACACATTCGTTGTCTTGGGTTCGAAACCTACGGATTGATACAGGGCATTTGCAGCCACACGTGCCGGGCGCGATGTCAGCATCAGTGTGCATGGCGAGTATTTGCGGGCTGCTTCTATAGCATGTTCAATCAGCAGTCTGCCGAGTTTCTTGCCACGCATACTATTGTCTACTACTACGTCCTCTATCCATGCTTTGCTGCCGGTAGGGGCGTAGTATACGGCGAGAGTGCACATTCCAACTATCTTGCCGTCTGCCTCCAACAGCAGCAGGTGGGTATCGGGCGATGTTATGATAGCGTTTAGAGCTTCGATAGTCATAGGCTGGGCTGATTGTGAGAGCTGTGGCAGCAGCATATTGATGCTTTCAAGATACTCAATATTGGCTTCTGTGGCTTCAAAAATAATTGGTTCGTGCATGTTTTATTGTTATTTAAGATTGTTCTAATTAGTTATATGTGCAAAGATACATAAATTTATGTGTATCTTTGCACATAAATAAACTATTATAAGCAATAAAACAATCAAAGCAATGAAAAAATCACTACTTCTTTCTTCAGCCTTACTATTGTCGTCGCTATTTGCGTCGGCACAGACCACACCACGCAACCAGCTTACTCCGACTCCTCCTATGGGATGGATGACATGGAACCTGTTTCAAGGCAACATCAACGAACAACTTATTCGTGAGACTGCCGATGCTATGGTGGAAGGTGGCTTCCGCGACGCCGGCTACGAATACATTTTTATAGATGATCTGTGGCAGGGCGGACGCGACCGTCACAACAATATGATTCCCGACCCCGTGAAATTCCCTAATGGCATAAAGGCGCTTGCCGACTATGTACACTCTAAGGGCCTTAAGCTCGGAATATATTCGGATGCCGCTCCGCTCACCTGTGGCGGATGGACTGCAAGTCTGGGATTTGAAGAGCAGGATGCACGTACGTTCGCTTCTTGGGGCGTCGACTATCTGAAGTACGACTACTGCAATGCTCCTGAAGACAGCGCTACGGCACGCCATCGTTATCGCACCATGGCAAATGCCTTGCAGAAGTCGGGCCGTAACATAGCGCTCGGCATCTGCGAGTGGGGACAGCGACAATGCGAAGAGTGGTGTGAGGAAGTAGGCGGCCAGTTGTGGCGCACCACGTACGATGTACGTGATATGTGGAAGGACGTAGTGAAACAGGGCGGAATGGGTATTCTTGATATAGTGAACATCACGGCTCCGCTTGCCAAGTATGTACGCCCAGGACAATGGCCCGATATGGACATGCTCGTTGTAGGTCTTAGAGGCAAGGGTGGCCCATCGAGCGACCTCGGTGGAGTAGGGTGCACCCAGACCGAGTATCAGACCCAGATGAGCATGTGGTGTATGATGGCTTCGCCTCTCGCCATGACCAACGACCTGCGCAAGGTGTCGGAGGACGACCGTCGTATACTGCTCAATCCGGAAATTATCGCCATCAATCAAGACCCTCTTGGCAAGGCAGCCGAGCGCAAGATCATGACCGACGACTACCAGATATATGTACGTCCGCTTGCTGACGGTTCTCACGCCGTAGCATTGCTCAACACGTCTGAAAAGCCTCTGGCGTTGACTGCCGACTTTGTCCGGCTTGGCATTCCCGGCAAATACACCATACGCGACGTGTGGCAGCATAAGGACATAGCCCGCAACGCTTCCAAGTGGAAGGGACGTGTGATGCCGCACGAGACACGCGTGCTTGTCGTAAAGTAAAACGATAGCCTTTGGCAATGTTGAATGTTGAATGTTGAATGTTGAGTTATTCTCGGCTAACGCCTGCGATTGCGAGTTGTTCAGTTTTGAATTGTTTCGCACCCTTACAATTCAACATTTAACATTAAACATTCAACACTTAACATTAGTCCTGAATTCATGAATTGTTAATGTGAAATGTTATTTCACTTCGATGTTCTTCATCACCTTGGCTTCCTGCTCGGGAGTGGTCTTCGGGATGACGATGGTAAGAATGCCGTCGGCAACGCTTGCCGAAATCTTGTCGCGCTCCACGTCGTCAGGCAGAGTGTAGCTTTGCTCATAGTTGCCATAGGTGAACTCGCGGCGCAAGTAGCGCTCGTGTCTTTCCTTGCGGCATTTGCACTCTCTGTCTTCCTCCTTGTGCTCCATCTTGTTCTCAATGGCCATATGTAGCAGACCCTCGTTGGTGACGTTGATGCGCACCCACTCCTTTTTAAGTCCAGGAACTGCAACCTCCATTATATATTCATCACATGTCTCCTTGACGTTGATAGCTGGGGCTGTAGTGCGTGTCTGAGGCACTTCCTCAGTATTGAAGAAACAGTTGTCAAACCAATCGTTCAACCAATTTGAATAGTTATTCCTGCGAACTAACATCATAATGAATTACCTCCATTTGTATTTTTTTCTTGTCCTCTCTTCGCCAAGTGTGGTTCGGTCGGGATTTCTGTGTGTTAATAAAATTTCCTTTTGCCGTCAGTATTAATTGCTTCCGGCTTTCATTATGTACGTTCGCAACTTATGTGCCAACCGTTATATGTATCAGCCAATATGACATATTTATCAATTTTGTCATGTTCTTGTGATAAAATGTCAGACGTGTGGATTATTCTTAGTATCTTTGCTTGCGAAACTTAAGTCACTTTTAATTTTATTATGTCAGAAAAACTTACAAAAGACGCTATCGACCTCAGTACGCTGAGCATTCCGCGCCTTTTCGGGTGCTATTTTCTTCCTACATTATTGGGTATGCTCAGCATATCGGCAATGACAGCCATAGACGGAATATTCGTAGGGCATGCCGTTGGTGCCGACGGAATAGCAGCCATAAATATATGTGTGCCGATACTGATGGTGGTGACGGGACTGGGGCTGATGATGGGAGCCGGATGCTCTGTTGTGGCATCCATCCATATGGCGCAGCAAAAGCTCAAGGCTGCACGCATCAATGTCACCCAGGCATGGATATTCGCCACAATGGTAATTTCCTGTTGTGTTTGGCGAGACGGGCATCTGGCTTGCCTTGGCTGTGTCAGAACTGCTGACAATGGTTTGTATAATAGGTTATATGATGATTAAAACTTCTTGATTCTGACATGGCAATACGGCTCGCCACCAGTCTTCTCATAATAACGCTGGTGGTAAGCTTCGCCAATGTAGAAAGGTTCTTCGGGCAGAAGCAGGGTGTTCACCTCATCGCCCATATCACGGAGTATCTGCATAACGTGTTCGGCTGTCTGCTTTTGTGATTCGTTGCGATAGAATATGCAACTGCGATATTGCGCACCGATGTCGGGACCTACACCGTCGGTCTGTGCCGGATCGTGAATCTCGAAGAATAGTTTGCATAAGTTCTCGTATGATACAAGATTCGGATTGAACTCTACTATCACAGCCTCTACATGTCTGGTTTTATGGTCGCGCACATCGGCATACGTGGGAAAAGCTTCCTTGCCTCCGGTGTAGCCGACAAGAGTGTTGAGCACACCATACTGTTTCTGAAATTGGTGCTGTGTGCCCCAAAAGCATCCGCAGGCAAAGATGCCTACCTCGATATTCTCGTCCGCAGGAGTATGATACAGGCTGACTTGTGAGCAGCTTTCGATGGCAGCCTTCACCATCTCCAATGCTCGGCAATGCTTTGCCTGAAGATCAGGGTGAGCCTTGCCTCGGGCAAAATTGTGCTGCAAGTCGTTGTATTTCACCTGCATAGCAATGGGATTTCCCGAGTCAATAATGTTTTGCACATACTCGAAGTAGTCGGTTGAATGGTCGTAAGTGAGTAGGCGTAGGGCATTTACTATGCCAGTAGGAATACCATCTTCAAGCAAATCATTGAAAGTGTAGCTTGTGTCCTCAACCACATCGTGCAGAAACCCTGCTATCTTCTCCTCGTCGGTATGCCCCATCAGTCCCACGGCAAGAGGATGGAGTATGACGGGACAGCCGTCGCGGTCGGTCTGTCCGGCATGTGCTGTAGTGGCTATGCGGAGCGCAATATCAATAGTGTTCATTTTGTCCATCGCTATTAAGTGTTGTTTTGATTGAATGATATTGCAAAGTTATGCAAAACATTTCAGAAAACTAAGGTTCATCCGTGATATTGAGTGATGATATTATAAGTATGAATACATACTTAATATAACAAGTTTGTATAGTATCGGAGACCTCCACTACTTATAGGTTCATAATTGAATCACTCCAAATATCGGATGAGCTTTAATTATGTATTACAATAAGCTTGATGCACGCTTCCAGTACCGTTTCCAGTACCGCCTAACTGGTACTGGAGTTTCATATAGGTGGTACTGGAGTTTCACTTAACTGGTACTGAAGTGTTACTTATGTGGTACTGACAAAGAACTTATATGCATAAATCAGGCATCCCAATTGATGTGTTCCTCAGGAGGAAGAAGAACAACACCTTGTTGGCGTAACGCCTTAGATTGCGGCATACCGGAATCATTGTGGAAACCATAAATGTAATGCCTGTGCATCTGCCGAAGGCACGGAGGTTGAGGAAGAAAATTAGTGGGAATAACACGTGGCTTTCATGTTCAACAAAGCGGTTGTAAGATACAGCATTGGAAATTTATGAAATATTTCTTATTCCGAACTGGGGTATGAATTGACCATGAATTTAGTTGTGTATAATTTCGTGTGATTCGTACGATTCGTGTTGTGTATTTCACCACGGATTTCACTAATCACACGAATGTTTGGTGCGCTATAGTCACGAATTATCATGAATTGGTCATGAATTTAGTTGTGGATAATTCGTGTGATTCGTGCGATTCGTGTTGTGTATTTCACCACGAATTTCACTAATCTCACTACTGGAGGTGTTATTGCCTGGTAATTTAGGAGGCTATGGCGTACTTGCTGCGTCTGTAAATGGTCACTCCGAATATGGAGCCAGCGTAGATGAGGCATTCGGCGAAGCAGCCCAGCACGCTCTCGTGAATCTGTTCCAATGGAGGAACGATGAAGCCTGCTACCGCCAGTAGGAAGCGTCTTCATCCACATCCTGCGTAACAAGTCTTTGCCAGTTCGATTTTTTTGCTTAACTTTACCCCTTCAAAAAAAAAACTATACGACAATGCGATCAATGCAATCTACACTTAAAAAATATTTCGGTTACGATCAGTTTCGTCCTTTGCAAGAGGATGTAATCCGCCATATTCTTAGTGGCAAAGACTGTCTTGTGCTGATGCCTACGGGTGGTGGCAAGAGCCTTTGTTTTCAGATTCCGGCATTGATGATGGAAGGAACGGCTGTTGTGGTTTCGCCTCTTATTTCGCTGATGAAAGATCAGGTGGAGAGTCTGCGTGCTAATGGTATAGAGGCTGCGGCTCTGAACAGCAATGCTTCGGAGGCAGAGAACCGTGAGATAGCTGAGCGAGCCTATCGTGGTGAATACAAACTGCTTTACGTCTCGCCCGAGCGCTTGCTTGCCGAGATGGAAACAGGTGTGTTGCACCATTCGTCGGGCACTAATCCTACTGGACCTCTCAAGGTTAGCATGTTTGCTATAGACGAGGCACATTGTATCTCGCAATGGGGACATGATTTCCGCCCGGAATATACGCAATTGGGCAGAATCAAAGAGTTTTTCCCTGGAGTACCAGTCGCTGCCTTTACGGCTACTGCTGACAAGATAACCAAGGAAGATATTGTGCAGCAGTTGCGTCTGGAAAAAGACAAGACGGGCGATCCAAAGATTTTTGTTTCTTCCTTCGACCGTCCTAACCTTTCGCTTGATGTACGCCGAGGATATTCGGCGCAGGACAAGTTGCGCTTTCTGCTTGCCCTCATTGCCCGTCATCGCAATGAGAGTGGCATTGTATACTGTATGAGCCGAAAGACCACTGAGACTGTAGCCATGAAACTGCAAGAGGAAGGTGTGCGTGCCAAGGCTTATCATGCCGGACTGTCGCCCAGAGAGCGTGATGAGGTGCAGGAGGAATTCATCAATGACAATATAGATGTAGTGTGTGCAACGATAGCCTTCGGTATGGGCATCGACAAGAGCAATGTGCGCTACGTGGTGCACTACAACTTGCCGAAGAGCATAGAGAGCTATTATCAGGAGATAGGTCGTGGAGGACGCGACGGACTGCCCTGCGAGACGGTATTGTTCTATCAGGTGGGCGACATCATCATGCTGCGTAAGTTTGCCGAGGACAGCGGTCAGCAGGCCGTCAACAACGAGAAGTTGGACCGTATGCAGGAATATGCAGAGAGTCAAGTCTGCCGCAGAAGAATATTGCTCAACTATTTCGGCGAGACAATGGACCATGACTGCTGCAACTGTGATGTCTGCAAGAATCCTCCACAGCGTTTTGACGGGACAATACTTGTACAGAAAGCTCTTTCGGGCATTGTGCGTACGCATCAGCAGACGGGGTTCAGACTGTTGATTGACATTCTGCGAGGCTCGTCCGGTTATGAACTCTATCAGAAGGGCTATCAGCAGCTTAAAACCTATGGCTGTGGCAGAGATGTCGCTTTCAAGGACTGGCAGGACTATTTGCTGCAAATGCTGCACATGGGTTATATCGAGATAGACTATAAGGACAATTCGCACCTGAAAGTCACGCCCCAGGGCGAGGATGTGCTCTACGGGCGCAAGACAGCACAACTGGCTGTTGTAAATCGCGAAGACTTCACGGTGAAGGGCAGGAAGCAGAAACATAGCGAGTCTATGCATGCCGGACTTGTGCAAGACGGGGTGGCTGAAGACATGGCGCTGTTTGAGACACTACGTCAGCTGCGCGCGCAACTGGCTGCCGAGAGGGGCGTTCCGCCGTATGTGGTGTTTGGCGACCGCACGCTGCATCAGCTTGCCATACTTCAGCCCGAAACTCGTTTGGCTTTCGGGATGGTGTCGGGAGTAGGAGCTCATAAACAGGAGACGTTCGGTACAGCCTTTGTCAAGGCAATACGCCAGTATAAGAGCCTTTCGACGGAAGAGACCGAAGGGTGGAACACTTTGGAGGTACCTGTCGCTACAGGCGGACAGCAACTGGCTACGACCAAGAAAACACGTAAGTCGCCTAAGGATTATGTCACGTTCAACGGCGTGGAGTATCATATCGGTGCAGAGCTGATGGAGTGCTTGAAGTGGCGTGTCGCTATAGGCTATTTGAGCAAAGACGTGTATTTCAACCTGTGGCACGACAGCAACTATCCCATGACGCGATATGTGAGCGAAGACGCCCCTAAGCGCGATGCTGTAGTGAAGCGTTTTGCAGAGATAGTCACGGTAGCGTACAATGTGGAGGTGTCGGCAGATAACGAAATGGTAAGCATCAAAAGAAGAATAGAATATGATGCCGATGGCAACCCCGTTCATTCGTTGGTGTGCGACTCTTTCGACGATGCCCTCAGCAAACTGAAGCAGTTCGTCAGTCAGAACGGCCATATGCCTTTCTCGGCATCTGGTGAGTATGAATGTTCATTGCGCCGATGGCAGCACGAAATACAGCATGGCATAATATCGCTCACACCCGAACAGCAACAGGCGTACGACGAACAGATGGCTGGCTTTGCCGATGTACCCAAAAGCCGATTGCAATGGGAGGAGAGAGAAGGTCGGATAAAATAGGGGTATAAAGAAAACGGCATACGTTCACATTTTTTGCCTTAGCAAGAACTTATATCCATCGTAGATGGATTAACTTCTTCTTAAATACCCTTAACTCACATTTTGACCACACCCTTATATAAACTTGTTACATTTAATAAATTATCATTATCACTCTAAATATCGGATGAGCCAATAATAAATATGAATACATACTTATACTATAGAGCAAAATAACAAGCATTCAGAAATGAAAATGACAAGATGACAAGATTGCCAAAGACAATCCAGCAGAATTGTTCTAATTGATTTCCACCTGTTCAACAGCACTCACCAGCGAATCTTTGCCATTAAGCAAATAGAACTTTACGCGAACAATACTGTTGAAGTCGGCACTACCTTTCACCTTGATATGCAATGTCTTACCGTACACAAGCGTGTCGCGTTTGGACGGATAGGAAACAAGCTGCAAAAAATGTCTTGTAGAGCCTGTGCCTACATAGAAGATGTCAGTACTATCAACAATATTCTGCGCCACATGATTAAGCGTATCCTTGACCTGACGCTTTGAAACAAGTGAAGTGTCAGCAGGCTCAAATTCTGATGCAGCTATAGTGTCGCCATCATTGTACGATGCAGCGAAACGACAACTTGTAAGCATTCCAACCACCAAAGCCAGCACCATGGGTGGCAACAGGAACAATATCTTTCTCATTTTTCAAATTACATTAAATTGAATTTTCACTTTCATATTTGCTACAAAGTTAGTCCGCTTTTGATAAAAGCCCAAAAAATAAGAAGAAAAAATGGCCTTCATTAGCACTTTTATTTGTACCTTCGCATCCGAAATTAATATAATAAGCCTAAATTTAAGAATAAAAAGATGAAGAAGAATTTAAGAACAGCCTCTATCTGCGTACAGGGAGGCTACGAGGCAAAGAACGGTGAGCCTATCGAGCCGCCAATCATACAGAGCACCACATTCAAGTATGACAACTCTGAGGAGATGGCTATGCTCTTCGACCTCAAGAAGGAAGGATACTTCTACACACGCTTGCAGAACCCTACCAACGATGCTGTGGCACAGAAGATTGCACAGCTTGAGGGTGGCGTAGGAGCCGTGCTTACAAGCAGCGGACAGGCTGCCAATTTCTATGCTGTATTCAACATCTGCGAGGCAGGCGACCATATCGTGACAAGCAACGAGATTTATGGCGGAACATTCAACCTCTTCGGTGTAACACTCAAAAAATTGGGCATAGAATGCACATTTGTCAACCCAAATGACCCAGAAGAAGAGATTCAGAAAGCTTTCCGACCAAATACAAAGGTTGTTTTCGGCGAGACAATAAGCAATCCGGGATGTGCCGTGCTCGACATTGAGAAGTTTGCACGCATTGCCCATAAGAATGGCGTTCCACTCATTGTTGACAATACCTTCGCCACTCCTATCAACTGCCGTCCATTTGAATGGGGAGCCGACATCGTGACTCACAGTACAACAAAATACATGGACGGTACAGCAAGCCAGGTAGGCGGATGCGTAGTGGACAGCGGCAATTTCGACTGGCTCGCCAATGCCGACAAGTTCCCCGGCCTGTGTACTCCCGACGATAGCTACCACGGGCTCACCTACGCCAAGAAGTTCGGCAAGATGGGCTATATCACCAAGCTTGTAGCTCAGCTGATGCGCGACCTTGGATCAATTCCAGCCCCAATGAATTCATTCATTCTGAATCTCGGTCTGCAGTCGCTCCACCTACGCATGAAGCAGCATTGCGCCAACGCACAGCAGGTGGCAGAATTTCTACAGGCAGACCCTCGTGTGGCATGGGTTCACTTCAGCGGACTGCCAGGCGACCTATATCATGAACTTGCAGAGAAATACCTGCCTAACGGCTCTTGCGGCGTGATAGCCTTCGGACTGAAAGGCGACCGCGACACAGCTATCCGCTTCATGGACTCGCTCGACATGATAAACATCGTAACCCACGTGGCAGATGCTCGCACCTGTGTGCTTCATCCGGCAAGCCACACCCATCGTCAGTTGTCTGACGAGCAGCTGCGCGAGGCAGGTGTTGCTCCCGACCTCATCCGCCTGTCAGTAGGCATTGAGGACGTTGAGGACATACTCGACGACATCCGCCAAGCTTTGGACAAGATTTAAACATAAAAAAGAATTGCCCTTTCACTCTTCAAACGAATTCGTTTAGAAGAGCGAAAGGGCAACTTTTATTACGCCAAAAGGCAACTTTTATTATGCCAAAGGGCAACTTCCTGTCGCACTACAGTCCCCTTGCCTTGTATATTGTCTCCTTGGCAGCATTGATTTCCTGGAACTTCTGTTCGGCAGCCTTACGTACATCCTCTCCAAGCGTAGCTACACGGTCGGGATGATGCTTCAGAGCCATGCGGCGGTAGGCAGCCTTCACCTCATCATCAGAAGCGTCTGGGGCGATGCCAAGCACCTTGTAGGCAGCATCAAGATTATTGCCGCCCGACGACAGATTGAGCATTGAATTCAAGTCTTCGACAGAAAGACCAAGATTTGCTGCTATAAACTGCAAGGCTTCAATCTCGCTCTGCGGCACACTACCATCGGCCTGTGCTATCATCACGAGGAAGTTGACGAGTTGCAGACGCTGCGAGTATTCCATATGCTGCGCTATCTCAGCACATGAGTCGCGTATCACATCCTTAAACGCCATATTGCCCATCTGCTTCTGACGCTCAAACAGGCGAAGCAATATCTGCTCGCCCTGTTGTACTGCCATCTCGCCGAAATTGCGACGCAGGAATGAGCGTACAAATTCCATCTCAGAGTGCATTACCCTCCCATCAGCCTTCATTATATACGAAGCGAGAACAAGCAACGAAAACAGAAACGAATTGCGCTGTCCCTCATACTGCTGTTGCTCTGTATAACCACCATACTGGCGGTTGGCATTATACACATTGTCTTCACCGCTGAATCCTTCAGCCCCCTTCTCAAACAGCCAACCTATAGCATAGCCGGCAAGTGCTCCGAGCGGCCCACCCGACATAAAGCCAAGAAATCCGCCTATCCATCTTCCTACTCCCATTATTTCTTTTCGTTTTTATTTTTTATCACTTTGTATTATTATCAACATTATCAATCCGTATTCCTTATGAGTCTTTTCTTCACCACAGCCGGATTGCCAGCTGCCATTGAGTCGGCAGGGATATCGCGAATCACGACGCTTCCTGCAGCAATGATGCTACGCGGCCCAATCGTTACTCCTGGACACACCGTGACGCTACCACCAAGCCAGCAGTTATCGCCTATTCTGATAGGATGACAGGTCTCCACAGGCTGCATACGCTCCTCATAGTCGATAGGATGTTGTGGCGTGAAAAACTGACAGCGAGGACCTATCTTACAGTGCGCCCCTATAGTTATTTCTCCACCATCAAGCATTATACAGTCGTAATTGATGAACGTGTGCTCACCTATATTAATACCATGTCCATGGTCGCAACGAAATGGAGGAATGATAACTGACGACTTCGGTATGCCAGGGATTAGTGTCTCGACAGTCGACCTGTATTCAGACGAGGCAAGTGTCATCATTGAAAATTTTGTGCACAGCTCATTTGCACGGACTATACTTGCCATTACCTCAGAATCCTCAAAGCAATACAGCTGTTGACTACGCATTTTTTCATATTCAGTCGTCATTTCCGACTCGTTCTTATGTTCTGTCATATTCATTGGTTGGGACTATTGATATCACTATAATCAGGAATTTCCTTCAAGAACTCATATCTACGATTCTCGTAGTCCATACGGCAGCAATAATGCTGAAATCCATTGCTCATAACGAGATAATCAACATGCAATAAGAGATTGTAGGCTGCAATCTGGTCAAACACCTTCTGTGTTATTTCGATTGACGGAGCCTTGTACTCTATTATCATGCGAGGGTGCAACTGACGGTCGTACAGCACGCTGTCAGCCCGTAACTTCTTATTACCAATCATCAGCCCCACCTCGTTGGCCATAAGAGCAGCAGGGTAACCCTTGTGTCCTGTAAGGAAGTGGACAAAGTGCTGACGCACCCATTCTTCGGGCGTGAGAGCCACATAGCGACGGCGCAGAATGTCGAATATTCGCGGATGTTCTTTGGTTCCTGATAACTTTATTTCGAAAGTTGGTAGATTTAATCGAATCATTTTCGTAATTTTGCTTTTAAATGCCGCACTGGCGGCAAACAGCATACAAAAGTATGCAATTTTAACGAGAATAACGAGCCGTAAGGCTACCCGTTAATTTATTTTTACACCTTATAATATAATTATTATGGCAGAAAGAAAATCCGTGGCTACGTATGAAACAATCATGCGCGACCTAAAAGCCAAAAAATATGCACCGGTATACATACTTATGGGCGACGAACCTTACTACATCGACAAGATAGCCGACTATATCGCAGAGAACGTCATTGAGCCCGACGACCGCGACTTCAACCAGACCATAGTATTCGGTGCTGACACATCAGCCGCCCAAATATCCGACCTATGTAAAGGCTACCCCGTAATGCCATCGTCCTATCGTGTAGTAATAGTAAAGGAGGCGCAGGCGTTGAAATCGCTTGATGCCTTGGAGCGATACTTCGAAATACCGCTACAGTCTACTATACTTGTTATCTGCTACAAAAACGGCACTATCGACAAGCGAAAGAAGATAGTAGGCAAGGCCGAGGCAGTAGGAGTGGTATTTGAAAGCAAGAAGAAACGTGACTTCGAGCTACCCTCGTTCATTGAGAAATACCTCAAAGACAACCACGTTGCCATCGACCCAAAATCGTGTTCGATGATAGCTGAACACATTGGCGCTGACTTGAGCCGACTTATCTCTGAACTAGAGAAAGTGATGATCTCACTGCCCGACGACAACCGACGCATCACACCCGAAATTGTAGAACGTGAAATAGGGATAAGCAAGGACTTTAATGTGTTCGAACTGAAGACAGCCATAATCGAAAGGAATGTTTTCAAGGCAAATCAGATAGTAAAATATTTTGACAAAAATCCCAAAGCAGGTTCGCTGTTTGCATGCCTGCCTTTACTATACTCTTACTTCCAGAATCTGATGGTAGCATTCTATGCGCCCGATCGTAACAACGACAACAATCTCGCAGCCTTTCTTGATCTGAAGTCGGTGTGGGGTCTGAAGGACTATCGCACTGGTATGAGAAACTTCACTGCAATGAAAACTCTACAGATTTTATCCAAACTAAGGGAAATCGATGCCAAAAGTAAGGGGTTGGACAACCAAAACACCTCAACTGGCGACCTTATGAAGGAGCTAATCTTCTTCATGTTGCACTAAAAAAGCATATTTTCTACCAGTTTCATTCCTAGAATTAGAAACGGTGCAGACCTATTTTTCCGGCCTAACTTCCTAAAGAACATGGGAGTTAGGCCATTTTTTACCCCTTTATTTCTGCAAAAAATCAAGCCACATAATCCTTAGTTCAGAATTCTTCTGTATTGCGAAAAATGAAGTATTGAAGGCTTAAAAGATTTAGGTTTTACATATTTTTACATTCGAAAAAGCCAATACACAAATTCGTATTGCCAAAAACAACGGTTTGCAAATATGGATTTGTAAATCCACATTCTATTTTCATATTTACAAATCTACAATATTTAAACATATTGATTTGTAAATCAAAAGATGTGTTTTTGTGTATGAATATTCATATCGTATTACGACATTATCGGTAAATACCTGATAATAAGTATTTTAGCGCATTCGTTTTAAAGCTTATTATAAGCATATAATTAAACAAAGTAGGTTTTTAATCGTTTTAATGTATATTCATCATTATCAATACATAATTATATACTTTATTAATCAGTTAATTATAGAATAACGTTAAAGTAAAAGACAAAGCTTTTGCTGATAAAATACCAGACAAGTACGCTACAATTCACATACTACCATATACAACAAATCAAACTTGCTCATATTTACATATACAAATGTGTACTTACGCAATTAATTATATCTTGCAAAAGTTGTATATTTCATTTTTTTGATTTAACTTTGTAAAAAAGAAGAACAAACAAGAATTCATCATCATTGCATATGAAAGACAGAATAAAAAGAATTATTGAGTCGCAGCACATGACCCAGCAGGAGTTTGCAGAGAACATAAAAATTGCTCCAGCTACACTCAGCAGCATTTTCACTGGACGCACAGCTCCGTCGCTCAAAATCGTCGATGCTATCAAGAGCCGGTTTCCTGACATCTCTACTGACTGGCTCTTGTTCGGCCGTGGAGCTATGACCGACTATCGCAACTCTGAGGCAGGAGCTATGCTCAACTCAAATACTACCCCACCCACTAATTCTGCACTTGACTTTGACAGCACGCCAGAAACCGCTGGTAGTATTAGCGATACGATCAACTCAAACATTGACAACCACCCAAGGATTGAAACATCTGCCACCGAAACACCCGAGACATCCGGTCCTGAAAACACAAGCAAAACACGTGGAATACAGTTGGTAAAAAATTGCGACAAAAACGAACGTCATATCGTAGAGATAAGAATATTCTACGACGACCAGACATGGGAGACCTTCGTACCGAAGAATATGTAAAAGACAGTTTTGTATTGTCCTCGGTTTGCACTATCTCTTGATAAGATATGCTGCACCTCAACAATAAAAACAAGCGAGCTTGTTTTGTATTGTCTTCGGTTTGCACTATCTTTGCAGAAACTATTTAGCAACTCAGAACTATTTAGGCTTACCTATACAATTTAGGTTTACCTATCTGGTCTGTAGAACACATATACCTTATTATATATAATGAACGTATTTACAAGAATCATTGCCGACACATTATCATTGTCTGAAAGTAGTGTCGAAAACACCCTCGAACTTCTCGACGAAAACTGTACCGTGCCATTCATCAGTCGCTACCGCAAGGAGCGCACTGGCAATCTTGACGAGGTGCAGGTTTCAGACATTGCACTTATGCGCGAGAAGCTGCAGGATGTGGCAAAGCGCAAGGAAACCATAATTTCTACAATAGAAGACCAGGGCAAAATGACCGACCAATTGCGCCAGCGCATAGAAAACTGCTGGGTAATGTCAGAACTAGAGGACATCTATTTGCCATACAAACCCAAACGCCGCACCAAAGCCGACATTGCACGCCAGCAAGGACTGGAGCCTTTGGCACAAACCATCCTGTTGCAGCGCGACTCCAATCCATTCCGAACGGCAGAGAAATTTGTAAAGGGCGACGTTAAGTCGGTGGAAGACGCTATTCAGGGCGCCAAGTTTATCATAGCCGAAGCTGTCAATGAGAACGAGGACGTGCGCAAGGCCATCAGAAATGTATTCAAACGCGAGGCCGTGATTTCTTCGAAAGTTGTGAAGACAAAAGCCGAAGAAGACGAGGCACAGAAGTACAGCGACTACTTTGACTTCTCCGAACCACTTAGACGTTGTTCGTCACACCGCCTGCTTGCCATGCGTCGTGGCGAAAAGGAAGGCTTCCTTCGCATCAGCATTTCTGCCGACGAGGAAGTGTGTAAGGAGAAGATTCATCGCCAGTACGTATTGGGACGTAGCGAGTGTAGCAAACTTGTGGGCGAAGCTGCCGATGACGCATTCAAGCGTCTCCTTAAGCCATCTATTGAGACCGAGTTCGCCCTCTCAAGCAAGCAAAGTGCCGATAATGAAGCAATAGAAGTGTTTGCTGAAAATCTGCGTCAGCTCCTCCTTGCTGCTCCATTGGGCCAGAAGCGAGTAATGGGCATCGACCCAGGTTTCCGCACAGGATGCAAAGTAGTTTGCCTTGACGCACAGGGCACATTGCTCCACTTCGAAGCTATCTATCCCCACGCTCCCAAGAACGACCATCAAGGTGCAGCACGCCAGGTGCTCAGCATGGTGAAGAAATACGACATTGAGGCAATAGCCGTTGGCAATGGAACCGACAGTCGCGAAACATCTACATTCCTGAAAGAAATAGGTCTCGACTCTAACATCAATGTCTTTGTAGTAAGCGAGGACGGAGCCTCGGTTTATTCTGCATCAGAGGCTGCACGTGAGGAATTCCCCAACGAGGACGTGACTGTACGTGGAGCCGTATCAATCGGTCGCCGACTCATGGACCCGCTTGCCGAACTTGTAAAGATAGACCCCAAGAGCATTGGTGTAGGTCAGTATCAGCACGATGTCGACCAGAACGAACTGAAGAAGAGCTTGGACATGGTTGTAGAATCTTGCGTGAACACCGTAGGCGTTAACCTCAATACCGCAAGCCGCCACCTGTTGATGTACGTCAGCGGACTCAACGCTACTACAGCCAAGAACATCGTCGAATATCGCGAGAAGAACGGAGCGTTCAAGTCGCGTGCCGAACTTAAGAAGGTGCCGCGCCTCGGTCCTGTAGCCTTCGTGCAATGTGCCGGCTTCCTACGCATACCAGGAGCCAAGAACCCGCTCGACAATAGTGCAGTCCACCCCGAGAGCTACGACATCGTGAAGACAATGGCAAAGGACAAGGGTTGTACCGTGGCAGAACTTATCGACAACAAGGAGCTTCAGAAGTCAATACGTCTGAATGACTATGTTACCGATATTGTTGGAATGCCAACCCTCACCGATATTATGGCTGAGCTTCAACGCCCCGGACGCGATCCGCGTGCAGCAGTAGAGGTTTTCGAATTCGACCCACGTGTTCACAAGATTGACGACCTTCAAGTGGGAATGCTCCTTCCAGGTATCGTGACCAACATCACCAACTTCGGTGCCTTCGTTGACGTTGGCGTCCATCACGACGGACTGGTGCACATATCACAACTTGCCGACCGCTACGTGAAAGACCCTAACGAAGTGGTGAAACTTCACCAGCACGTTGTAGTGCGAGTAACTGAAGTAGACCGTAAGCGCCAGCGCATATCGCTCTCGATGAAAGAATAATACAACAATAGAAGGCGTTAACCTTATGTGGTCGAGTTACCTTCGCTCGACCACATAAAAAATACACACCAGAAAAACTTTTTTATCTTTTTCCACGTAGCAAACCTTACCCACCATTAGTCTAAAGAATAAAAAATACCAAACATAAAACATCAATTATGAAAGAAAACGAACAACAATGTCACCGACATTGTCCGTTGCAACCGTAGCACTATATACACCGTGTGCTATATGTTCTCAAAGGACAATGACGAGGTTGCCGACATGTTTCAGGAGGTGCTCATAAGACTATGGAACGGAATGGAATCGTTTGACGGACGCAGCAACATCAAAACATGGATTTACCGTGTGGCCCTAAACACCTGTATCACCATCGACAAACGCAAGAAGCGCAACCATAAGACACAGCTGTCTATGGACATAGACTACTTCAACAGTCGTGAAGTAAAATCAGAACAGGCACAGTTTCTGCATCAACGCATAAGCCGCTTGCAACCTCTCGACCGTGCTATCGTGCTGCTATGGCTCGAGGACATCAGCTACGACGAAATAGCAGCTATCATTGGCATTACAGCCAAAAACGTATCGGTGAGACTGGTGCGCATCTGTGAACAACTGAAACGGATGAAGGAGCTATAATTAAATGTTAAATGTTAAGTGTTTAATATTAAGTGTTTAATGATTATTCAACCTACAAAATCATTTCATATGGAAAAGAGCAACAATAATAAGGAACTCGAAAATATGCGTTCGCAGATGGCATCGTTCAAGAAACAACTTGAGCAACAAGAGATTATCAACGACCGTATTGTGGCTGAGTCGATGAAGAAGCAATTCTCATGGATAAAAAAGATTGTCATAGGCGAAATTACCCTCATCCCTATATTTCTGTATTTAGCCTTTGCCGTTAAGTACAACTTCAACATGTCTTGGTGGAGTTTAGGCACATTCATCATATTGCTCCTATGTGATGTTTGGTGCGACTACGACATCAATATGCGAGCTATTAAAAACAGCGACTACAGCCGCGACAATCTTGTCAACACTATGGAGAAATTGCTAAAAATGAAACAACGTCGCACTAAGCAAACCGCCATAATGATAATAGCCTTAATAGGCTTAATCGTATGGTTCTCAATAGAAATAGGCTTGCACCTCATGTCGATAAATGCCGACACAGGTATGTGGGGTGTATTCTACGGCAGTGTCGTGGGCGGTGTAATAGGAATAGCAGTTTCCTGGTGGATTTACTGCAAGATGCAGAAGACCAATGACGAAATAATAAAGCAGATTGAGGAGGTGAGCAAAGAGCAATAATAGAAGAACAATGGGCGAAACTCGACCTTGTAAGAGAAATCACACAGGAAGTGTGGGGGCTAAAGATTCTTTAAAAAGCTTTGCTATACGGGATTTTGTTTGTAACTTAGCGTCATAATCAAAAATACGCTAAGTTACACAACAAACAACCAACTATGAAAATTACAGTATTCTGCTCAGCCAACGAGCATATCGACCCCGACTATTTCCGTATGACAGAAGAATTAGGCCGATGGATGGCAGAGAACCATCACGACCTTATTTTCGGAGGAACCAGCCAAGGACTCATGAACTGTATAGCCAAGGCTGTGCACGACGGAGTCGGACGCGTCATCGGCGTTGTGCCGTCGCTTGTAGAGAAAGGCGGACGCATGTCGGAATATCTTGACGTGCATATCCCCACAGACAATCTCGCCGACCGCAAGAACCTGATGATTGACCGATGCGACGTAGTAGTGGCTCTGCCTGGCGGCATAGGTTCGCTCGACGAGATATTCTGCGTGGCAGCCTCGAAGTGCATCGGCTACCACTCCAAGAAGGTGATTCTCTACAACATGAAGGGATTCTGGAACTCGCTCGTAGCTCTTATGGACGACCTCAACCAAAAGGGAATGATACGTGGCGACTGGCACAATATGATTGAAGTGGCCAACGACTTCGAAGAGCTGAAAAACCTGTTGAATGCAACTATCTGATTTACACTTAAAAATCTTATTACACTTTAGAAAATATCAGCCACATAGTTGTGCTTCATCCCGTCTTTTCCTCTTTTCAGGAAGAGGATGAGGCGCACGTGGCTGCCCTGAACCATTCCATTCCTAACATCTTCCGGAAGATTTGCCGTTGAAGCGAAACCTGCCTTTATGATATTTCCTTCGGGCGTGTATCTTATTGCCGACTCTAACGAGTAGCGTATGTATCTGTCCTTAACGTTGGCATACTCCACTTTCGCCTCATAAATACCGAAAGCCTTGCGGCCTTCATACTTATCCATAACGCTCACTATAGCAGCCGACTTGAAATGGTCGCCATTTGCTATTATGGGACAAAAGCGCACATAATTGCCAACTGATATTTTTAATGCTGTATGTGCCGACTTATCCGCTACAAAATGCCGCGACTGCGAGTCGTAGACATGTATGTGGCCGTGGCTCTCGTCAATAAACTCTACAAAACCCACTTCCGCTGAAAACGCCTCATCCACACGTTTCGCTGAAGCCACTATTTCCGAAACACGTTCATTGCCTTGCTTAGACACCCTCGTCAGCACATTAAATATGCGCCCGCTTATCTCCCACGGACGACACGGAAACTGATGGCTATCAGCAATTAGTTCCGAGCCATTCGTTGCCACAAGCTTCACATATCGAAGCTTCCTTCCATTAATCTCCTTCTCAAACACCTTGGCGGCATACATGCTGACAATACCCTCACACTCGCCATTGCATTCTTCTGGATGATGAAGCCTGTACGATTGAAGGGCACGCTCCACGCGTTCTTTGAGCGACAGATATTGCCTGCCATCCTTACCTGTCTGCCGCTGCAAGTCCTGCGCACGCAGACAACTGTCGTAACCCCAAGCCTCAAGAAACTTGGACAATTTGAAGTCGCCGTAGGTTTCGCTTATCTTCACCGCCATACCAAGCATGCATGAGTCGACGAGCGACATACGCTTAACGTGCAGTTTCATATAGGCGGCAAGCAGAGTGCGAGCCGTCACAGAGCCAATTGTCTTGTAATTATTCTGAAGATAACGGTAGATTTTCCAGTTGGTATCGTCGGGATGGGCAGCACCGGTGGCGATGCTATCAAGAAGTTCATCCCATGTTACAGATTGAGTGGTATTAGGCATAGTAGATAGGAGTTAGGAATAGGAGTTAGGAGTTAGGAATTAAAACAATTGAGAGTTGAAAGTTGAGAGTTGAGAATTGAGAGTTATGATTACCAAGCTAAACACTTAATATCAAAGCATATCATAACTCTCAACTCTCCATTCTCAACTCTCAACTTGAACGAACTCTCAATTAATTTAGCTGAGCTTTGTCTCCGACTCCTCCGACTTCTTCGAAGCAGTCTTGCGTGTTGTGGCACGCTTGCGCTTTGGCTTATCGTCGACAACCTCAGTCTCTACAGTCTTAACGCCAGCCAACTCAGGGTCGATCATGATACGTCCGCAGTACTCGCAAACGATAACCTTCTTGTGCATCTTGATGTCGAGCTGTCGCTGTGGCGGAATCTTGTTGAAGCAGCCACCGCAAGCGTCACGCTGTACATACACAATACCCAGACCGTTGCGGGCATTCTTACGGATGCGCTTGAAGCTTGAGAGCAGACGCGGCTCAATCTTAGTCTCCAGTTCCTCGGCCTTAGCCTTGAGCACTTGCTCCTCCTCGCGAGTCTCCTGCATGATTTCGTCGAGTTCGCTCTTCTTCTCCTCAAGCGCCTGCTGACGGTCGTTGATGAGGTCGTTGGTGCGAACCAGCTCGCGCTTCTTGTCCTCAACCTTAGCGTTTGCCTCCTTGATCTTCTTGTTGCAAAGCTCGATTTCGAGGCTCTGGAACTCTATCTCCTTGGTCAGAGTGTCATACTCGCGGTTGTTGCGCACCTCGTCGAGTTGCTTCTTATATCGCTCCACACTCTCCTCAGCCTCCTTAATCTCGCCCTGCTTCTGGGCTACAGCCTGCTGAAAATCGTTGATGTCGCCCTCAATATGCTCAATACGAGTCTTGAGTCCGGCAATCTCGTCCTCAAGGTCCTGCACCTCAAGAGGAAGTTCGCCACGCAACGCACGTTTCTCGTCGATAGCCGAGAGAGTAGCCTGAAGCTGATAGAGAGTCTGCAGTTTGCTCTCTACTGAAATTTCTGATTCCTTTTTTGCCATAGTTTATATATATATGTTATGTGACAAGTTAAAAATACATTATCGGATTGGTACACGTCTCGGCTATGAAGCACTTCACGCCCTGACACTCACGCTCAATGATGTCGCGGAAAATCTCGCTCGTATACTGTTCGCTCTGATAGTGGCCTATCACGGCTATCTGTATCTGCTGTTCGCGTCCGAAGTACTCATGATAGTGCATCTCGCCAGTAAGGAAAGCATCGGCACCAGCCTCCACAGCCTCGTCCAACAGGAATGAGCCAGAGCCGCCACACATAGCCACCGTCTTTATGGGTCGGCGCAGTAGTTGGTTGGCTTCGACACACTCCACGCAGAATGCCTTCTTGAGCAGGATGATGAAGTCGTCGGCGGCCATAGGTTCCTCAAACTCTCCTATCACTCCCGAACCACACTCCACTCCGTCTACCATCTTTGTCGACATGAAGTGCACATTGTGCAGCCCCATCTTCTCGGCAATCTTGAAGTTAACGCCGCCCCGTGCATTGTCCATATTCGTGTGCATCGACATTATCACGATGCTGTTGGCAAGCGCCTTTATCACGGCCTGCTGCACATAGTCCTCGCCAGTCAGTCTGGCAAGTTTACGGAATATCAGCGGATGGTGCGACACAATGAGGTTGCAGCCCTTCTGTATGGCCTCGTCCACAATCTGGCACGTAACGTCCAAACACAATAATGCCCCTGATACTTCCGCCTCTGTCAGTCCAACTTGCAGGCCTGCATTATCCCAGCTTTCCTGCAAGGGCAGAGGCGCGAAACGTTCAAGGGCCTTGGTTACTTCCTTTATTTTCACGCTTTTCAGCCTTTATATATGTAGATAATATATGTAATATGCTGCAAAGTTACAGATTTTCATGCAGAAACAAAAGGAAGCATGCTCTTTATTAGAATATTTTAACGAGGTAATATTTGTCAATTCTATAAATGTCACGCGCCCTTATGCCAAATGGAATAAGGATGCGTGACATGTTACACAATCTATCTTACAACAACTTTCTTCACCAAACTGTCTATCTTGACGATATAAATACCCGCAGGTAAATAAACCTTGCGTTCGCCATCTACTACAGATCTATGAACTACGGCGCCATTAGCAGTTGTTATCATAATCAATCCGGTAGCATTCTTTACAAAGATATTGCCATACCCCAAAATTATTGTTGCTGCAGACACATCATCCGTTACTGTTGAAACTTCCGTTGCCTTAGGCACGGTAAAGGTACGCTTAGCCACCACCTCAGAGCCGTCTATAGCCTTGGCCTGGACAACTACAGAACCAGCCTTGTTGCCCATCTTGGCTGTAAAGACTCCATTCTTGTCGATGGTTGCAAATTCAGTCCCTTCCACAACACTCCATTCCACATTAGCAATAGTAGCCAATACAGGAGTTACCCATGCCTTCAGATGTATAGTAGTCTGAATCTCCGAAATAGTTGCATCGGTTTCCTCTGTCTGAATTTCAATATTCGTAACTAGTTTGACAGCATAAGCTTCCTTACTGCATATCACATTTGACATGATATTTTCTTGCTTAGCCACAGCGCGCTTTGCTCTGCTGTTCATGACTTCACTCTTCAGCTTCATTCCGATAGCATAGTAAGTGGCATCATCTGACGTACGACGATATACAAAGCTACGAGAATAACCTGACAATATCTCTACAACTTGCATGTTTTCAGGGGTAGCACCTGCGAATATCACATACTGTGCTATGTCAGCTCCCTCATAGGGAGTCCAATGTAGGTTGATATCATTGCCCATACCCTTATCCACCATCAGATGAACAGAAGAGTGCACACGACTTGGAGCACTTTCCACTCCATAGACAGTTGGCAATGTTATCATATAATGATAGCTCTTCACTTCGGCACGGCTATCGCTATCCACATATTTGCCAGCTCCCAATTCTACTTCTCCTATGAGTTCGTAGCTATCGGCAACGTTGGTCTCACGGTATATATTGACCTTATCGGTGAAGATACTGGCGTCAGGCAATGTCTGGCCTGCATTCCATTCCAATACATTATGTCCATTAGCCACTACCACCTGAGCCAACTGGGGTTGCCAACCAGCGCCTACGACCTCTACATCATAATTCTTCTTAACAGCAGAACTCCACACTTCATCACTATAACTGAGTTTCAATGAGCAATAAGCTACATCTTCGTGTATTGAAACAATGGCTTGGTTGTTGTTCGCATCATATGACACCTCTGCATTATCTGCAGACACCGATACCTTGGCGTCTTCATTACCGGAACATTTTGGCATATCTACCACAATAGTCTGTCCAGCCAGCACCTTGCCAGGCACATTCACCTCCAACGACGGCTGCTCATAAATCATGATATAAACTGTGCTCTGTACCTGTGAACTAGCTGCACTCACAGCCTGAACGGTCTTCAGACCCGGTGTGTTCCAAACAATAGTACCATCATTTCTCACCTCACCATCATCTGTTGTCTTGCCAGCCTCGAATCTGCTGATTGGCACAGGCAAGGTTGTTGCCTGACGATAATATGTCCTGATTCCAGTTCTTGCCATCTTGGCATTGTCATCGTTAGCATTCAGCGGCGACCAAATGTAGCTGCCGTCGCCAGTCTCTCCCTTTTTCCTGATACTTATATTGTACAGCAGCTGAGCATTCGTGCTCTCCTTGTCTGTTGCGCCACTCCATGAGATGACAAACTCGCCGTTCTTCTGATTGGCATATACGGTAGTTGGGGCAGTAGGCGGAGTGTTGATACATTTTTGTTTAATTAAATTTATTTCTCCATATACACGATCCGGCACACCGTCATTGTCTACATCTACAAAATCTACAAAATCACTTTTCCCCGAAATATATTTTTGGGGTTGTAAATTCTCGAAAGTCACAGGACTGCCATTATTACTTATCGTGAACTCCATCCTGTTACTGCTCTGATAATCATGTTTGCCATCCAAGTCAAAGTCGATGTAGACGGGACGCAACTGACCTAAAGCTTGCTCTTCGAAAGTACGATTACCCATGTTTTTGAGAATCTTATCAGACATAACATAATCCATATAACCATCTCCGTCTACGTCATATACATTAGCGTTCCAATCGCTTATACTTGTAGCCAGCTCTACAATATCGAATTTGCCATTGCCTTTGTTGAAAGTCACAGCATAGCAATTCTTGTTATTCTTTTTATTGGTCAGACTTGCCAATGCGTCTATACGTCCATCTCTGTCATAATCGGCAAAAGACCCGGAAATAAATCCACCCAAAGTGTAGTCGCCAAAATCCAATGGTTTGGAAGTAAATGTGCCGTCACCATTATTATAATAAACTTTATATTTGGACGCATCTGAATCATACGAATAATAATCCAGCAGGCCGTCATTGTTCAGGTCAACATAATAATAAGGATAGCGCACGTAATATTCTTTACCGTCATAGGTATAAGCATCCGTAGACATCTCGAAGTCACCATCACCTAGATTTATTACAGTCTGTGTTTTATACGTATTAAAAGGTGAACACAAGACATCAGGCAAGCCGTCCATATTTGCATCAAAAGCTGCTAATACGTCATTGCTTACTCCATCTGAAAGTCCGAAGACAGGCAGCTTCTCAAACTTACCATCATTATAGCCATATTTAGCCTCTTTATTATAAACATACAGACCTTTATAAGTCATATCAAGCAATCTCCCCTCTTGGAAATAGTCAAAGAAAGCACCACACATGAAAGACGGGGCTACATTCTCTATTCTTATAGGCAAAACTTCGACATCTATGGCATATGTCAATCCGTCGGAACTTAGGCCTTCAATCTGCTTCCTGCCGAATGTATCAAACATTATGCCCTGTCTGCCGTCATCAGAAGTGACGATTGTACCATCAGGTTTTCCTCTCAGAGTAAAATTCTGCCCATTAAGACTTGACACAAACACAGTATCACATGTGCTGACAGTCTTCTTGTCGATAACGAATGTTGCCAACTGAGAAATATCGTTCAGCTGTGCATAATCGCTCCATTCTCCCTTCATGCCACATGCGTCTATGGCACGAACACGGGCAGACACACTATTCTTACCCCAAACACCAGCAGCGGCAAGGCCAAACAAACTCTTGGTGTAAGTACGATACAGGTACTCGCCATCCGAAGATATTTCAAATTCATAGCTCAAGTCGCCCGTTGCATTTTCGGCATCACTACCAGCCTCCCATTCTGCTCGCAACATACCTATAGATTTGTCCAACACCAAGCCTGGCGCTTTCATCTTCTTAGGAGCAGTATTTACCTTATCAACGGCAAAGCGGAAAATACCACTCTTTTCTGCTCCTCCATCACTCCTAGGTATAAATGCCGGGAATTCCATCTTACCATCGCCGTCTATATCGCGTGGTGGCAATTCCAATGCATAAGGTGTGTCTTGATTTACAGAGTATGGAGTCACCTTAAAGCCAGAATCCCAGTTCCATATCGTGACAAGTCCCCCTATTAATGTGCCATAACTTGGATTCTCCTTATTATAAATGAAATCGCCAACAGTAAATAAACTTGGCAAACCATTATTATTGATGAAGTAAGGAGCACTCCATTCATATTCTCCTGTAAACGACTTGACGCTACGCTTGAACGTACCATTGCCCTGATTCTTGAAGAATGCGATAAAGCTATTCTCTTTGCCAGGTATCGTAACCAGAATGTCAAGCAAACCATCACCATTGCAATCCAACACATGGATACCGTCAACGGCATTATTGCTCAACAATGATTTCTCCTGAAAGTCTGTACCCGTATTCAATTTAAGCTTCAGTTCTCCATTGCTGTATACTATCAAGTCGGACAGTCCGTCGCCATTGACATCAGCCACTTTCACCCTTCAAGAGAAAGCGGCAGAATAATATTTCCCATTACCTAAAGAAATGAGCGAGTTGCCGTTTTCGTCAATAAAATCGGGATATCCGTCAAGATTCAGGTCGACAACTGTCATCGGGTCTTTGCTGTAATAGCCGCTATTAGGGCTTGCAAAGGCAGTCATTCCATTGGTTCGTATAGTAAAAGCTCCGTTGCCAGCCATAGCATACTGTGCCGATTTCAGCTCCTCCGGATCAGTAACAACGGGCATAGGCTGAGTAGTGAACGTACCGTCTCTTTTCTGGATTTTGAAGTAAGGCCGATACGTACCGTCACTATTATCCCAATACAGCAAGTCCTCCAATCCGTCAAGATTCACATCTGCCCATGTTGCACCTGTGGTATTCTTCATACCAAACTCATGGTAGACATAACTACCTTTTCGAGGAATGAGTACCATTCACTTTATTGATGAATAATCTACTCCATAATAGGCAAAACCAGAATAAGGCTCACCATTCAGCTTCTGCAACTTCAAATATCTATTATTCCTGATATTATCGGCACAAATACCATTATCTTTAATGGCATTCAAATCCAATACAAGGCTGCCATCAATAGAAAGCGATTGCATCTTATCTTTATTATAATTCCAAAGGAATTCCAACTTGCCGTCATTGTTCACGTCATCATAGAAAGCAGGCACCCTCTGCCCTCCCTTCTTAAATACCTCCTCGAATGTTTATGCGCTTAACGGTATTGCAGGCAATAACAGTAAGCCCTATAGTAAAAAATGTTTGAAATTTTTCATATCATTAAGTTTTAAGTGTTCATTAGGCGTAAAAAAAACATTACATATCGCAAATATATAACAAAAAAACAAGAAAAAGACTTATGTACTATCAGATTCTTATAAAAATCGTCATATTTTTACGCAATGATACCTCCTTTTACGCAATGATACTTTTGAATTTACGCAATAACATTTTGTGGTTCTGCCGTTAAATGCATAGATAGAAAAAATATTTCTATTATGAAAAATAAAGCTTTTGACATATCCTTGCAAGAATGTTTGGATATGCGTTGCGAAAGTAATAAAATAGTTTTGAATGTCCAAACTCCATCAGACAAACTTTGCTGCCCGGAGTGTGGAAGCCATAATGTAGTCCGTGATGGTTTAACGGTCAGACGCTTTATGAGCGTACCGTTAGGTTGTTCAAAGACTTTTGTCGAGATGAAGATTTAATGTGTCAAATGTTCTGATTGTGGCTGCATAAAGAACGAGGATGTAGATCTCGCAAAAGGGAAGCGCAGACATATGGAGTTCCTGCAAAAGGAGTATGGCAGCCCGGACCTTTCTAAACTCAGATACATATCCATAGACCAGTTGTGCCGCCAGTTGTGACATGCAGAGAAAGACGTGAACAAGCATAAGATAATCAAGGGCACGTGCTGGATATTGCTGAGAAACGGCAACGACATCTTTGATGCCAAATACAAGACAAGACTTTACAATGTGCTGAACTTGAATGAACCGTTGATAATTGCATATTACCTGAAAGAAGACTTGAGGGAAATATGCAACCAAATCAACAAGGCTGATGCAGAATTGGTGCTTAACGAATTGGTACTGCATGCCATTGATTCAAAAATACAGCCATTGGTCAAAATGGCTTCTACCTTGCACGCCTACAAGCCATATATACTTGCATGGTATGACTACCTGATATCATGGCCCTACTGAAGGTATAAACAACAAGATTAAAGTGCTGAAAAGACAAATGTATGGATTCAGAAATGATGAGTTCTTCACGTTAAAGCTATACGCTCTACACGACAAGCGTCTACGCATTTAATCCAAATCGGTCATTAGAGATTTTTTTTTCGTACAAAAGGTCAGATTATAGTAGAACGTATCATCGTAATAGCATCTGTATGCTAACACAATAGACTTTTCCCGTCCTATTCCAAGACAAAATGAAAGCGAAATTTTCTAATGACCGATTTGGGTTTAACGGAAGAACCACAAAAAGGGAAAGCTGTGAAGCCTTCCCTTTTTTGTGGTGAGTATGTTATTGCAATAAAACTTATGCAAATTATACGAGATACTGTGAGCTGATGCTTTCGTTGCTGATGACACGGCGGATTGTCTCAGCGAACATGTCAGCTACTGATAGCTGCTTAACCTTTGCGCAACGGTTAGAGTAGGGGATAGAGTCTGTGAAGACAATTTCCTCAAGAGCTGAGTTCTGTACACGCTCAGAAGCAGGACCTGACATTACGCAGTGAGATGCGCATGCACGAACGCTCAGTGCTCCGGCAGCCTTCATGACGTCGGCAGCCTTGGTGATAGTACCAGCTGTGTCAACCATGTCGTCAACGATAACAACGTGCTTGCCCTTAACGTCGCCGATAATCTGGATGCTCTCAACTACATTGGCACGTGCACGTGTCTTGTTGCAGAGTACGAGCGGACAGCCGAGATACTTGGCGTATGTGCTGGCACGCTTTGAACCGCCTACGTCAGGCGAAGCGATAACCAGATCCTCTGTGCTGATGTTGAGGCTCTGCAGGTAGGGCAGGATAACGCCAGAAGCATACAGGTGGTCAACAGGAACATCGAAGAATCCCTGAATCTGGTCGGCGTGGAGGTCCATAGTGATAAGGCGGTCGATGCCGGCAGCCGAAAGCAGGTCGGCAACGAGCTTGGCGCCAATGCTTACACGTGGCTTGTCCTTGCGGTCCTGACGTGCCCATCCGAAGTAAGGAATTACGGCGATGATGTTGCGTGCTGATGCACGTTTGGCTGCGTCGATCATAAGAAGAAGCTCCATCAGATTGTCTGAATTGGGGAATGTGCTCTGTACGAGGAACACGTCACGTCCACGTATAGACTCTTCGTATGATACGGCAAACTCGCCGTCAGAGAACTTTGTTACAACCAAGTTTCCTAACGGACACCCCAAACTTTGACAGATTTTCTCTGCAAGGTATCTCGTGTTAGTACCAGAGAATACCAAAAAAGAGTTTTGCTCACTCATTTCCTAATTTGTTTTATGTTATATTATAGTTTTCTGTAATCTCTATTTTGCTGTCTTTTTGGCTAATTTCTACTGACGTTTCTTTTTAGCCTACAAGCTTTCTGAGTTTCTCAAAGTGCGCTATCAGCTCCTTGTAATCTCTTTGGTGATGTATGTTGAACCTGTTCCACAAGTCGCCACATATTACTATTCCACCAAATCCCAGGTCGCGCGCAAATTGAATGTTGTCGATGTTCATTCCGCCTAATGCGTAAACTTTCTTGTCTATCAGTCCGCAGTTGGCAGCCTTTGTCAGACTGTTCATATCGAGGTCGGAGAGTACCGATTTATTCGACTGGCTGTTGAGTATGTTGCCAAGAAAAACATACGACGAGCTTTTCTTTGTCTCTTTGAGGTCTTCAATTCGCTTGCATGTGCGGCTTATTCGTCCCTTGTATCCTATTGGCTCCTGAATGGAAGCATCGTCAAGGTGAATGCCTGCAAGGTTGTATTCGTCTTTCAGATAGAAGTGCTCATGAACGGTAATCTTGTTGTATGTTGTGCTCGGAAGCAACGATAGTAGACGTTCTGAATAGATTGGCGACGAGCCTGGCTTATAAAGATGCAAACTATCCAACCCGGCTTCGAACAGGGCCGCAAGAATTTTGTCTTCTTCCACAAAGAATGTGGATTGAGTCATTATTGCTAACTTCATAGTCCGTATTTCTTAATTTAAATGCAAATGTAGGCAATTTTCTTTAAACAGGCAATTTTATGAATGACAAAATGTAACGGAATTGAAATTTGCAGTGTGTAGAGTATAAAATAATGGATGCAAATATATGGTATACGAAAAAAGGTCGCAAACAAGCGGGCTTGTACCTACTTATTTGCGACCTTATTATTTATTGATAGATTTGAATAGTCAAATCATCAGATGCAAGTTCTCTGCTATGATTACTCGCCCTTCTCCATCTTGGCCTTCAATGCTGCGAGAGCGTCGAGGTCGCCGAGAGTTGTAGAAGCAGCTACGTTGTTGATAGCAGGAGCAGCCTCCTTCTTAGCGGTGTGCTTGCGAACCGGCTTTGCCTCTTCCTTGCCTGCCTCGAATGTGCGGCTGTGTGAGAGGATAATGCGCTTTGTCTCCTTAACGAACTCGATAACCTTGAACTCGAGCTCCTCACCAAGCTGTGCCTGTGTGCCATCCTCCTTAACGAGGTGCTTAGGAGTAGCGAAGCCCTCACCACCCTCGTTGAGAGTGATAACAGCGCCCTTGTCCATCATCTCAGTAATCTTGCCAGTGTGTACTGAACCCGGAGTGTAGAGAGACTCGTATGTGTCCCAAGGATTCTCCTCAAGCTGCTTGTGGCCGAGGCTGAGACGACGGTTCTCCTTGTCGATTTCGAGAACAACAACGTCGATGCTTGTGCCTACCTGTGTGAACTCTGAAGGATGCTTTACCTTCTTTGTCCAAGAGAGGTCAGAGATGTGTATGAGTCCGTCAACACCCTCTTCGAGCTCTACGAAGATACCGAAGTTAGTGAAGTTGCGAACCTTAGCTGTGTGCTTGCTGCCTACAGGATACTTAACCTCGATAGCCTCCCATGGATCTTCCTTAAGCTGCTTGATGCCGAGAGACATCTTGCGCTCTGCACGGTCGAGTGTGAGGATAACTGCCTCTACCTCGTCGCCTACGTGGAGGAACTCCTGAGCTGAACGGAGGTGCTGGCTCCAGCTCATCTCTGATACGTGGATAAGACCCTCAACGCCCGGAGCAATCTCTACGAATGCGCCGTAGTCAGCGATAACAACTACCTTACCCTTAACGTGGTCGCCTACCTTGAGGTTCTCGTCGAGAGCATCCCATGGGTGCGGAGTGAGCTGCTTCAGACCGAGGGCGATACGCTTCTTCTCGTCATCGAAGTCGAGGATAACAACGTTGATCTTCTGGTCGAGAGCAACAACCTCGTGAGGATCGCTTACGCGGCCCCAAGAGAGGTCTGTGATGTGGATGAGTCCGTCAACACCGCCGAGGTCAACGAATACACCGTAAGAAGTGATGTTCTTAACAGTACCTTCGAGAATCTGACCCTTCTCGAGCTTGCTGATGATCTCCTTCTTCTGTGCTTCCAACTCAGCCTCGATGAGGGCCTTGTGAGAAACAACTACGTTGCGGAACTCCTGGTTGATCTTAACAACCTTGAACTCCATTGTCTTGCCTACGAATACGTCGTAGTCGCGTATTGGGTGAACGTCGATCTGGCTGCCCGGAAGGAATGCCTCGATGCCGAATACGTCAACGATCATACCACCCTTAGTGCGGCACTTGATGTAGCCCTGGATAACTTCCTCGTTCTCAAGAGCTGCGTTAACAAGCTCCCAGCTCTTGCTCAGGCGAGCCTTCTTGTGTGAGAGAACGAGCTGACCCTTGCGGTCCTCCTGGTTCTCTACGTAAACCTCAACCTTGTCGCCTACCTTGAGGTCTGGGTTGTAACGGAACTCAGATGCAGGGATGATACCATCGCTCTTGTAGCCGATGTTTACGATAACCTCTTTCTTGTCTACAGAGATTACTTCGCCTTCAACTACCTGATGTTCTGACACCTTGTTGAGGGTTTCGTCGTAAGCCTTCTCAAGATCCTGCTTGCTTACCTCTGAGCTGCCACCGTTCTCAAACTCGTCCCAGTTGAAGTCTGCCAACGGCTGTACGTTCTTTAAATCTGACATAAAAAAATTAAATGTTAAAAATGTAATTAATAAAGTTAGACTTTATGTGAATTAAAAATCAGGGTGCAAAGTTAGACATATTTTCTTAAAATACAGATGCTTGTGAGTGATTTTGATGTGTGGTTAATAATAATTAACGTTTTTGACCTTAGAAAATGGCTTCTGTTTTGGGTGTTGTAGTGTATAGTACCTTAATTAGTAATCGAAATGCTTTGTTTTCTGCTTATTTTAAACTAACTTTGCAGAAAATATAACGTTATATGGGAATTTTTGGATTTTTTAATAAGAACAGAAAGGAAGTCCTCGACAACGGACTCGAAAAGACAAAGCACAGCGTTTTTGACAAGATACAACGTGCTGTGATGGGTAAGTCGACGGTTGACGACGAGGTGCTCGACAATCTTGAGGAGGCTTTGATTACATCAGATATTGGTGTGGAGACTACTCTGAAGATAATCAAGCGTATTGAGGAACGTGTGGCTCGTGACAAGTATGTGTCGACATCAGAGCTTAACCGAATTATGCGCGACGAGATTGCTTCGCTATTGACAGAGAATCATACTGGCGACAATGACGATTGGGATTTGCCTACCGAGCACAAGCCATACGTGATTTTGGTTGTTGGAGTGAATGGCGTTGGCAAGACTACGACTATTGGCAAGCTTGCCTATCAGTTCAAGAAGTCAGGTAAGAAGGTTTATCTCGGTGCTGCTGATACTTTCAGAGCTGCCGCTGTCGAGCAGATTTGTATCTGGGGTGAGCGTGTTGGTGTGCCGGTAGTAAAGCAGCAGATGGGCTCTGACCCGGCTTCGGTGGCTTTCGATACTTTGTCTTCGGCTAAGGCTAATGGTGCCGATGTCGTAATTATCGACACAGCTGGACGTCTGCACAACAAGGTGGGACTGATGAATGAGCTGAAGAAGATAAAGGATGTGATGAAGAAGGTGTTGCCCCAGGCTCCTGATGAAGTGCTCTTGGTGCTTGATGGCAGTACAGGACAGAATGCTTTCGAACAGGCCAGGCAGTTCTCGCAGGTGACACAGATTACTTCGCTCGCAATTACTAAACTCGATGGTACAGCTAAGGGTGGAGTAGTGATAGGCATCAGCGATCAGTTGAAGGTGCCTGTAAAGTATATCGGACTTGGCGAATCGATGGAGGCGTTGCAGTTGTTCAATAAGCGCCAGTTTGTCGACTCGTTGTTCAAACAGGATTAAGATAAAAGAATTAGATGAAGAAAGGACAGATAGATATCATAACGATGGGATGCTCCAAGAATCTCGTCGACAGCGAGACGCTTATGGCTAAGTTTGAAAAGGCTGGCTATAAGTGTACGCATGATGCAAAACGTATAGAGGGAGAGATAGTGGTTGTCAATACCTGCGGATTTATTGAAGATGCAAAGCAGGAGAGTATTGACACTATTCTCGAACTTGTACAGGCCAAGGAAGAGGGGCGCATAGGCAAGTTGTTTGTCATGGGTTGTCTTTCGCAACGATACAAGGAAGACCTTGAGAAGGAAATTCCTGAGGTAGACAAGTATTACGGCAAGTTCAATTACAAGCAGTTGCTCGTGGATTTGGGCGAACCGGAAACGCCAGTTACTGAGTCAGCCGAACGTCATATTACAACACCTCGTCATTATGCCTACATCAAGATAAGCGAGGGTTGCGACCGACATTGTGCTTATTGTGCCATACCTATCATAACAGGCAGACACGTCAGCCGTCCAAAGGAAGAAATCCTTGCGGAAGTGCGCGAACTTGTAGAGCGAGGTGTTAAGGAATTTCAGATTATCGCACAGGAACTGACATATTATGGTGTTGACATTGATGGCAAGCGCCATATTGCTGATTTGATAGCCGATATTGCCGATATAAAGGGTGTGAAGTGGGTACGCCTGCATTACGCCTATCCCAACCAGTTCCCGCTCGAATTGCTCGACGTTATACGCGAGAAGCCGAATGTCTGCAAGTATCTCGACATCGCCTTACAGCATATTTCGGATAATGTATTGACACGCATGCACCGCAACGTTTCCAAAAAGGAGACAATGGAGCTGATTGGGAAGATTCGTGAAGGTGTGCCAGGCATCCATCTGCGTACTACACTTATGGTAGGTTTCCCAGGCGAGACCGAGGAAGACTTCCGCGAACTTGTCGACTTTGTCAAGTGGGCACGTTTTGAACGTATGGGAGCTTTCGCCTATTCGGCTGAGGACGGTACGTATAGTGCAGAGCATTATGAGGACGACGTGCCTCAGGAGGAAAAGCAACGCCGACTCGATATACTTATGGCTGTGCAGCAACGGATTAGTGCTGAGGTGGAGGCGCTTAAGGTGGGCACTGTGCTGAAGACTATTGTCGACCGCAAGGAAGGTGACTATTATATCGGACGTACTGAGTTCTGCTCGCCTGAAGTTGACCCTGAGGTATTGATAAAGGCTGACCACCGTCTGCGTGTGGGAAGCTTCTATAATGTACAGATTACTGATAGTGACGACTTCGACCTGTATGGTGAAGTGGTCGACTGACTGACGTTAAGCTAACCGAATGTCTATATGAACAACAAGGAATATATAGCCGAACTGTCCCGACATACGGGATTCTCGCAAGATGACACACAGCGTATGGTGCGTTGTGTGGTGGAATGTATGTCGCAGAAGTTTGATGAAGGCGTAGGAATCTCGATAGCCAATTTTGGAATTTTCGAGATCAAGAAGCGTATGGAGCGTATCGTTGTCAATCCGTCAAATGGGCAGCGTATGCTTGTGCCGCCAAAGATTGTTGTGGCTTTCAAGGATGAGACTTCGGTTAGAAAATCAGTCAATGTGCCTAAAGGCTCTGTAGATATTAGCGACTTTGGAAAGGTTTTGGCCGAACGTTACGGCTTGAACGATAACGATGCTTTCAGTTTTGTGCATTTTATGTTTGCAACTGTTAGCGAAGAGCTTCTGGTACATCCCGATGCCACGGTTAAGATAAAGGGACTTGGATCGTTCAAGGCGGGTAGGGGCAAGTATGTCTTCTCGCCAGAGGTGATGCTGCGCGACCGTATCAACCGCCCTTTCCTACAGTTTGAGACGGTTGTGCTGAATGATGGGGTGGACTTCTCAGAGATGGATGAAGACAACTTTGTGAATTCAGAAGACAATGAAGAGGAGGTTCCATTAGCTGAAACTGAAACAGAAATAGAAGTGCCGGAAACTGAAGTGCGCGAAACGGCAGAGGAAGAATCGCCTATAAATACAGAAGAAACCTCAGTAAATACAGAAAAAGAGTCAGTAGATATAAAGGAAGAGCCAGCTGCTGTATTGGTTGACAATGAAAATATAGAAGAACAGCCTGCTGGCGGTCAGACGACTGCTGATATACATTGCGGTTGTGATAAGGCAGAGGCTCAAACTTGTGTTCAAACGTCAGAAGAACAGTCTGAACGTGAACGATGCCGTAAGATGGCAGAACTGCTGATGGCGAAGAATGACATACATAAGGAAGAAGAGCCAAAGGTGGTTTGCAGGCAAAAGAATCCCAAACTGACGTATTGGCTCTCTGCCTTGTCGTTTTTGCTATTGCTTTGTATAGGAGCAGGGTTGTATGCGCTTTATGTAAGGATAGAGGCGAGAAATCAAGCCATAGAAAAACTTGAGAAGCAAATAGAAGAAAGAAAACAGGCATTGTCAAAGCAAGTAGTTGCTAAGAATAGAGTTCAACCTGTTGAAAAGGTTGGAAATAGGGAATCGATAGTCAGTAAAGATTTTGTGGCTGAAGCAAAGCCTGTTGCTGAGGTTAAGTCAGTCGTAGAGTCAAAGCCACAGGTGCAGACCAGTATAACAGATTATAACTATGACGCACGTGTGAGAACCGGTGCTTATGTTATAGTCGGTATAGACCAAGTGGTGACTGTCCAAAAAGGACAGACCCTTGCGTCTATCAGTAAGGCTTTCTTGGGCGACGGCATGGAGTGCTATGTCGAAGTACTGAACAAATGTACAGAGGTGAAACCTGGTGAAAAATTGAAAATCCCTAAGCTTAAACTTAAGAAAAGAATCGGAAAAAATAACTGATTGTATGCAATAATTCACTTTCCTTATATTATTAATAAGGTGTAGATTGTTGCCATGTTGCTTTTTGTCAACAAAAGATGGTACGGACATGCTGTTTTTGCCCTACCGAAATAAATAAGTTGGTTTTATTTGTTCTTCTCGAAAATAAATTGTAACTTCGCTATCGAAAGAACATTTAAATATTAACTTAATAACAAACAGCACATGAAGAAGTACAACTTTAATGCTGGTCCTTCAATACTCCCGCGTGAAGTGATTGAGAATACAGCAAAGCAGATTTTAGATTTTAACGGCTCAGGACTCTCTTTGGCAGAGATCAGCCATAGAGCCAAGGACTTCCAGCCCGTAGTAGACGAAGCTGTAGCCCTTATCAAGGAGCTTTTAGGAGTTCCCGAGGGATATTCAGTATTGTTTCTTGGTGGAGGTGCCTCGCTTGAATTCTGTATGGTTCCTTTCAACTTCCTTATCAAGAAGGCTGGTTATGTGAACACCGGTACTTGGGCAAAGAAAGCTATGAAGGAAGCAAAATTGTTCGGAGATGTTGTTGAAGTAGCTTCATCAGCCGAAGCCGGCTACACATACTATCCGAAGGACTACGAATGCCCTGCTGATTTGGATTATTTGCACATCACTACTAACAACACAATTTACGGTACAGAAATCCGTAAGGATCCCGATGTCCCAGTAAGACTCATTGGTGATATGTCGTCTGATATTTTTAGCCGCCCAATTGACGTGGCTAAGTACGACTGTATCTATGCCGGTGCTCAGAAGAACCTCGCTATGGCAGGTGTTACACTTGTTATCGTGAAGGACGAAGTGCTGGGCAAGGCTCCTCGTCAGATTCCTACAATGCTCGACTACCGCACACACGTAGAGAAAGGCTCTATGTTCAATACACCTCCAGTAGTACCTATCTATTGCGCTCTTGAGACATTGCGTTGGATTAAGAAGAACGGTGGAGTAGAGGAGATGGACCGTCGCGCTAAGGAGCGTGCAGAGATGCTGTATGCTGAAATCGACCGCAACAAGTTGTTCCGTGGTACAGTAGAGCCAGAGTCTCGCTCACTCATGAACATCTGCTTCGTTATGAACGATGAGTATAAGGATCTTGAGAAGCCGTTCCTCGACTATGCGGTAGCTCGTGGTATGGTGGGCATCAAGGGTCACCGCTCAGTAGGCGGATTCCGCGCAAGCTGCTACAATGCCCTTCCGCTTGAGTGTGTAGAGGCTCTTGTTAAGTGCATGCAGGATTTTGAGACAGAGCACTAATTATAGTGTTTTTCTTATCGTATAATTATTAAAAATCGTTTACTATGAAAATATTGGTAGCAACCGAAAAGCCGTTTGCAGCTGCAGCTGTGAATGGTATAAAGGCAGAAATTGAAGGAGCTGGCAACGAGCTTGTTCTTCTTGAGAAATATACCGACAAGCAGCAGCTTCTCGACGCTGTAGCCGATGCCGACGCAATGATTATCCGTTCGGACAAGGTTACTCCCGAGGTGCTCGACGCTGCTAAGCAGCTCAAGATTGTAGTTCGTGCAGGTGCTGGCTACGACAATGTAGACTGTGCTTATGCCAAGGAGAAGGGAGTAGTCGTTGAGAATACACCTGGACAGAACTCGAATGCTGTTGCCGAACTTGTATTCGGTTTGCTGGTTTATGCAGTTCGTAATTTCTATAATGGCAAGTCTGGCTATGAACTTCTGGGCAAGAAGCTTGGTATCCTCGCATTCGGCAATGTAGGTCGCAATGTGGCTCGCATCGCAAAGGGCTTCGGTATGGAAGTTTCTGCTTACGACGCTTTCTGTCCGAAGGAAGCTATTGAGGCTGCTGGTGTTACTGCAGTTGATTCGCAGGACGCTCTCTTCGAGAATTGTGATGTGGTTTCGCTCCATATTCCCGCTACTCCTCAGACCAAGCAGAGCATCAATGCCGCTCTTGTCGGTAAGATGAAAAAGAATGCTATCCTCGTTAACACAGCACGCAAGGAAGTAATCAATGAGCCTGAGCTGCTCAAACTTATGGAAGAGCGCACCGATATCAAGTACATTACCGATATTATGCCTGATGCAGATTCTGAATTCCGCAAATTTGAAGGTCGCTACTTCTCTACACCTAAGAAGATGGGTGCACAGACAGCTGAGGCCAACATCAATGCAGGTATTGCTGCAGCCAAGCAGATTAATGCTTTCTTCAACGAGGGATGCACTAAGTATCAAGTAAACAAGTAAATAAAAAAGACAAAAGCCCAGCCCCTAGCCCCTCCCTATTTAGGGAGAGAGTAGAATATTTATGAAATCATGATTGTTCTCTGGGGGTGGGTTTTTACTGATTCCTTTTTTTAATAAATTCTTTTTAACCGATTCCTTAAAATCTAAAACGATTAAAAAATTATGGCTACAATAAAACCCTTTAAAGGACTGCGCCCCCCACACGATTTGGTGGAGCGTGTAGAATCACGCCCCTACGATGTCCTCAACTCGGAAGAAGCCCGTGCCGAAGCAGGCGACAACGAGATGAGTCTTTATCATATCATCAAGCCCGAAATTGACTTCGAGCCAGGTGCAAGCGAGTACGACACTCGTGTCTACAAGCAGGCTGCCGACAACTTCCGTAAATTCCAGGAGAAAGGTTGGCTTGTACAGGATGACAAGGAGCAGTATTACATCTACGCCCAGACAATGAATGGCAAGACACAGTACGGCCTCGTTGTAGGAGCCTTCGTCAATGACTATATGAATGGTGTAATCAAGAAGCACGAGCTTACTCGTAGAGATAAAGAGGAAGACCGCATGAAGCATGTGCGCGTATGCGATGCCAATATCGAGCCGGTATTCTTTGCTTATCCCGATAACAGCGTGCTCGACGAACTCATCAACCGCTATGCCGCTACAGCACCTGTTTATGATTTCATAGCACCTATTGACGGCTTCCGCCATCAGTTCTGGACAATTTCCGACGATAAGGACATTGCCACCATTACAGAGGAATTCCGTAAGATGCCCGCCCTCTATATAGCCGACGGCCATCATCGTAGTGCAGCGGCAGCCCTTGTAGGAGCCGAGAAGGCTAAGCAGAATCCGCAGCACGTTGGCAATGAAGAGTACAACTACTTCATGGCAGTATGCTTCCAGGCTTCGCAGCTTACAATCCTCGACTACAACCGTGTAGTAAAGGATTTGAACGGAATGTCGTCGGAGGAGTTCTTGAAGGCATTGGAGGCTGACTTCATCGTTAAGTGTGAAGGCGTTGACGAATACAAGCCACAGCATCTGCATGAGTTCTCGCTCTATCTTGACGGCAAGTGGTACAGTCTTGAGGCCAAGGAAGGAACATACGATGGCACAGACCCAATCGGAGTGCTCGATGTAGACATCTCAAGCCGACTGATTCTCGACAAGTTGCTTGGTATAACCGATTTGCGTTCTGACAAACGCATCGATTTTGTCGGTGGTCTTCGCGGACTCGGCGAATTGAAGCGTCGTGTGGATAGTGGAGAAATGCGTGTGGCATTGGCTCTCTATCCCGTCACAATGCAGCAGATTATGGACATAGCCGACAGCGGCAAGATTATGCCTCCTAAGGCTACATGGTTTGAGCCGAAACTCCGCTCTGGGCTTGTTATCCACAAACTTGGTTAAGTTATTAGTTATTAGTTTTAATTAATACCTTACAGTAGGAGGTTATGGTGTCCCCGTCTTAGCCTCCTATTTTTTTTATTTATTGGCTTTCATTTGTTGCGAGATTATTAATTAATAACTGATAATTAATAATTTATAATTTATTTGCACTATCTTTGCATATTATTTACTGAACGAACACAAGCAAATGGAGCTGATAGACGAATATTTGACAATAACAGACAGCCCTGCAGAGGGCTTTTACAGTGAGAAACGAAGCAAGTTTCTCGCTTTTGCCTTTCATGTCACCACAGAAGAGGAAGTTAAAAATATTGTTGCCGAACATCGCAAGAAGTATTACGATGCCCGCCATGTTTGTTGGGCATATACTCTCGGAGCCGACCATTCGCAATTTCGTGCCAATGACGATGGCGAACCGAGTAGCACTGCCGGCAAACCGATACTCGGACAGATTACCAAAAACGACCTTACAGATATCCTCATCATCGTTGTGAGATATTATGGAGGAGTGAATCTTGGCACAAGCGGACTCATAGTAGCCTATCGCACAGCCGCTGCTGAAGCTATAGCCGCTGCCGAGATAGTGAAGCTCTACAAGGAAGAGGAGGTCGTCTACGACTTTCCTTATATAATGATGAACGACGTGATGAAGATAATCAAGGAGATGTCTCCCCGCATCGTCGGTCAGACTTACGACAACACTTGCGAGATACGATTGTCGATAAGAGCGTCGGAGGCTCCGGTATTGAAAGAGAAATTAGAGAAACTGTCGTTCAAGGACGACTGAACCGAAAATCCATAAAAAGCCCATAGAAGCTTATATAACTAAATCCAATAAACAATATATATTCACTATATGCGTGGCAGGTTCGTTGTCTTTACAGGCCCTTTACTATAAAGACAAGTATGAGTTGTTGTTGCCAACACATGGTGAGCTGAATGTGAGCCATGATAAACGGTGATGGTATGTCAAAAATATAAAACAACAATGGACAATCACGATTTTTTGTTTTAATCGTAATTGTCCATTGTGGTTCAGTCATTGTTGAACCGTTGGCGTGACTTTCTTAGTATTTCCGCCACGCTTACGGTTTTCTTTGTAGTGCTTTTCTGCCATTGCTGCTTACGCTCCTCATAGTCGCGTCGCTGGCGTTCTAAAAAGTTGTCAGCCATAGCTATTTACTTGAACTTGCTGTAGATGACGCTTATGGTTATCTTGCTGTCCTTGGTGTCGTTATTGCCACGTACCAGATGAGTGCTTGTCATCGACATGTCGTTGTTTACGCTTATCAGTTCCGTTGCACCGCTCGAGGTGTCGTAGCTAACGCTGACGGGTATCAGTACCACCTTGTTCCAATCGGTGTCTGTGCGGTCTGCCTTGTCGTAGAGGTTCTTTATCAGACTTCCGATATTGTTGAATGTGTACGTATTGGAAGAACTGTTGTACGATGCGAGAAACGACGTCTTGTAGTCGGCTGTGCGGTTGTTCTCGAAGAAAGCCTTCACATCGCTCTTGGGCAGCATGAGCAGAGTCTTTGGTGCGTCCAGCGTATACTTGCTGTCCTGAGTGTTATTGATACGATGCAGCACAACCTTAGCCGAGTTGATAGTGTCGTTCTTGTGGCTGTACACCTTTCCGCCAACGGTATATTCCTTCTCTACAATCTGTGTCACAGGCAGGGTGAGTTCTGTATAGATGCCTGCGGGCGACTTGATGTAAGTGCAAGAGTTGTCGGCTACGAGCTGGCTGATAACGTTCTGGTCGTTCTGGATTCTTGTAGTCTGCAGCACCTCCTCGGTTCCTGGGAACGAAGCCATAGCAGCATATATGGTGTCCTTCTTGGTTCCGTCAGTCATAGTGTAAGTGGTCTTGTGGCGGAAGTAGACGTTGAGCTGGCTCAGACGGATGTATGCCATTGAGCCTATGCCGCTTGTGGTCTTGAAGTAGAATCCCGGAACCAGATTGTGTATGAAGGCATAAGCGTTCTTGAAGTATTCAGGATGCTCATAGTATGCGTTCATAATCTTTGTGCCGTATTCTCTGCTCAGCGGAATGCGTATGCTCGGCATATAGTCGCTGTTGTTGCGTGTGCTCTCGTCGACATTGAGGTCGGTGAGAGTGTACATCTTGCTGACCTTCATCGACTGTGGTGTGACATATTCGCCCTCAGGATTGAAATCGGAGTAGTACTTGCCGGTTTCGGGTACAGGCTTGGTCAGTTCGTAAGCCGACATCTTCATTGTGGCTAATGAGTCGCCAAAGAAGTTGGTGTAGTACAGACGAATGTCGCACGAGTCGGCTATGATACGCTTGTTGCTGTCCAGACTCTTTATGCTGTCCTTCACGGGGAAAGTGAAGTCCTCGGGAGTGTAGAACTGGGTCATAAAGCTGCTTGTGAGGTAGGCTCCCGTCTCAGGGTCGCGCACCTTGCCGAGACATCCTGTAGAGCTGTTTGACAATACGGCACCCATTTCAGCCGAATTAGAGATTATCCCGAAAGTGTCGGTAGTGATTTCCAGCTTGTCGGCATTGCCGATGAGCGACGATCCAAGCTCGCTTGTATTGTCGTCGCACGATGCCAAAGCTATAGAGGCAAGTGCGATACCTGCCAGTAGTTTTATTTTCATCTTACAAAAATATAATGTTAGATAAAGTTCCCCTTTTTATTTAGAGGCTCTCATAGAACGCTTTATAGGCATCGTTGGCTCCCTCGCCAGAGTAGGGGAGAACCTCTATGCCCTTGCTTTTGGCATACTCTATAAGTTCGGGGTAGGCATCAGCCTCGGCTTCCACCACGGCGTCGCTATGGTCGATGGCGAGCTTGCACATTTCGATGAAGTCGAAGTCGTCCTTATAGTCCGACAGGCTTTCCTCGGTGATGTCCTTGAATTCAAGGCAGCGCTTGAAGTTGTCGCCAATCTTCTTGGTGAGCCCCTGGCTGAATATGGATGTAACGATCTTAGTGCCTGCAAATGTAGGCTCGTCCTTGTATGCAGTCTTGATGAATAGCGGAACGATATATCCCATCCATCCCTGGCAGTGGATTACCTCGGGCGACCAGCGCAGTTTCTTTACAGTCTCAAGAACGCCTCTTGCAAAGAATATGGCACGCTCGCCATTGTCTTCGTATTCCTCGCCGTTCTCGTCGGTAGCCATCTTGCGCTTCATGAAGTAGTCGTCGTTGTCGATGAAGTACACCTGAAGGCGTGTCTGCGGAATAGAGGCAACCTTGATGATGAGCGGGTGGTCGGTGTCGTCTATAACGAGGTTCATGCCCGACAGACGTATTACCTCATGCAGTTGTCCTCTACGCTCGTTGATATTGCCCCACTTCGGCATGAATGTACGTATTTCAAAACCTTCTTCTTGCATTTTGCTTGGAAGGTCTCTACCCATTACAGAAAGTGTAGTTTCTGGAACGTACGGGGATATCTCCTGATTGATGAATAAGATTTTCTTTGCCATGCTTGATTCTTTTTTATTGTCGCGCCATATTACTATGATTTGTTTGTGTGCGCGTAAAACAGGTGCAAAGGTATAAAAAAAAGTTCGGAAAATCGTCGTTTTTTGTTAATAACGTTATTTGAGGTCAGTATTTGTCATATTTTTAGATTTATTCTTTCCCGTTTAAGAAAAAAGTTGTTATTTTGCATCGAAAATTCAAAAGGATACAAGCTTTAAGCCGTTACCCGTATTGTTTAGTGTTATAAAAATGGTGAATGGCTTATGGCGTTAAAATTAAAAAATGATGAAACTGTTCAGAAGTATTGTTGAACTTCAGAATGAGTTGTTCGAAGTTCGGAAAGAAGGTAAGTCAGTAGGATTAGTCCCAACTATGGGCGCTCTTCATGAGGGTCATGCATCGCTTGTCAATCGTAGCGTGTCAGAGAATGATGTTACGGTTGTATCAGTATTCCTCAATCCGACTCAGTTCAACGACCAAGGTGATTTGGACCGTTATCCGCGTACGCTCGATGCCGATTGCGCTTTGTTGGAACAATGTGGTGCCGATTATGTTTTTGCACCCTCTGTAGAAGAGATGTATCCCACAAAGGACAACAGGCATTTTGAGTTTCCTCCCGTTACGACGGTTATGGAAGGAGCCCATCGTCCCGGTCACTTCAATGGCGTTTGCCAGGTAGTGTCACGTCTTTTCTATATTGTGCGTCCCGACAGAGCTTATTTTGGCGAAAAGGATTGGCAGCAGATAGCTGTTGTCAAGGCTTTGGTGCGCTATCTCGGTCTGAAGCTGCAGATAGTAGAGTGCGACACCATACGCGAGGCCGATGGATTGGCAAAGAGTTCGCGCAACACTCTTCTCTCTGCCGACGAGCGTGCCATTGCTCCCAAGATTTACAGCGCACTTAAGGCGGGCAAGGAATATGGTGCCACCCATACGCTTAAGGAGACTCACGACAAGGTGGTAGCCGACATCAATGCCGTTGACGGACTTGAGGTGGAGTATTTCTCAATCGTCGATGGCAACACATTGCAGGAAGTGCAGTCGTGGGACGACAGCCAGTATATTGCCGGTTGCATAACCGTATATTGTGGCAAGACCCCTATACGTCTTATCGACCATATTACATTTAAGGAATAGTCAGCAACAAACATTCAGAAAGTATTTTTACCGTTATGATGATAGAAGTATTGAAATCCAAGCTGCATTGTGTACAGGTGACACAGGCCAATCTCAACTATATGGGCAGCATCACAATCGATCAGGACCTTATGGATGCTGCCAATATGATTGAGGGCGAGAAGGTGCAGATTGTCAACAACAACAATGGCGAGCGTTTCGAGACATATATTATAAAGGGTGAGCGTGGCAGCGGATGTATCTGCCTCAATGGTGCTGCGGCACGCAAGGTGGCCATTGGCGACACCGTTATAATCATTTCTTATGCTTTGATGGATTTCGAGGAAGCCAAGAAGTTCCGTCCTACGGTGGTGTTCCCCGAAAACAACAAGGTTGTCAAGTAGAAACGCAGTCGTTAGATTCTTTTATGCCAAATACAAGTACAGAAAGAAAGTCGGGCAAGCAGTCGCAGGGCAAGGCGTTCGACAAGAACTACGGCCATCTGCAGCCACAGGCTGTTGATATAGAGAAGGTGGTGCTGGGAGCGCTTATGATTGACAAGGATGCCTTCTCGATGGTGTCCGAGACTTTGCGCCCTGAGACATTCTACGAACCACGTCATCAGAAGATATACAATGCCATACAGACATTGTCTATGAACGAGAATCCTGTCGACATCATGACCGTTGTCGACGAGCTTAAGCGTGAGGGTACTATAGAGGATGTGGGCGGTGCGCCATACATAGTAGAGCTTAGTTCGCATGTGGCATCGTCGGCACATATAGAGTATCATGCCAAGATTCTTGCTCAGAAATATTTGGCACGTCAGCTCATATCTTATGCCAGCGTTGTGGAGACAAAGGCTTTCGACGAGACCCAGGATGTAGACGAACTGATGCAGGAGGCTGAAGGTTCGCTATTCGAGTTGTCGCAGCGCAACATGAAGAAGGACTACACCCAGGTAGACCCTGTCATCACCAAGGCCATTGACATTCTGCAGAAGGCGCAAGCCAATGCCGGTGGTCTTACAGGTGTGCCTACGGGATATGAGGAATTGGACAAGAAGACGAGTGGATGGCAGAGTTCTGACCTTGTCATCATTGCCGGACGTCCGGCGATGGGTAAGACTTCGTTTGCACTCTCGCTTGCCAAGAACATTGCGGTTGACTACAACACCCCCATTGCGTTCTTCTCGCTTGAGATGAACAATGTGCAGCTTGTCAACCGTCTTATTTCCAATGTATGTGAGATTCCTGGCAACAAGATGCTCAATGGTCAGTTGGCTCCTGATGAGTGGGAACGATTGGACAAGAACATCCGTCTGCTGCAGGGTTCGCCCTTGTATATTGACGACACTCCTGGTCTGTCCATCTTCGAGTTGCGTACAAAGGCTCGTCGTCTGGTACGCGAGAAGGGTGTCAAGATTATCATGATTGACTACCTTCAGCTTATGAATGCCAATGGTATGCGTTTCGGTAGCCGTCAGGAGGAGGTATCAAAGATTTCGCAGTCGCTCAAGGGACTTGCCAAGGAGCTTGATATTCCAATTCTTGCATTGTCGCAGTTGAACCGTACTGTTGAGAATCGTGAAGGTCTTGAGGGCAAGCGTCCGCAGCTGAGCGACCTTCGTGAGTCGGGAGCCATCGAGCAGGATGCCGATATGGTACTGTTTGTGCATCGTCCCGAGTATTATCACATTCTTCATGACGAGAAGGGCAACGACCTTCGTGGCATGGCACAGATTATCATAGCCAAGCACCGTAAGGGTGCTACGGGCGATGTGTTGTTAACCTTCCGTGGAGAGTTCACCCGCTTCCAAGACCCTGAGAAGCAGTCGGCTCCTATAGGCGATGCTCCTTTCGGTTCGGAGATTATAGGCAGCAAGATGAATGGTGGATCAGGCATGCCGTTGCCACCCGATTTGGAAGGAATGCCCGATGACGCCCCATTTGGTGAACCTTCTTCGCCAGCTCCATTTTAGTGATTAATTGAGAGTTGAGGGTTGAGAGTTATGATTACTTTCAACCCTCAACTTTCAACTGAATCAAACCTTACATATTCTTCTATAAGCGCACTTGTCACAGCGTGTATTGTCCGTTGTCGGCGTGAATGGTAAGTTCGTGTTGAAGATGTCGTGCAGCACTTCCTTCAGATGCTGCTCAAACTCCACCTTATATTCTCTAACGTTTGCAATCTTTTGCGAGTCAATCTCAAGCACAGGGTCGTAGTTCTCCTTCGAAGCCTGCTTGACAAAGAGCAATGCCGGACTGACGCAATCCTTCTGTTTGTTGTATTTGGTTGAATTGTCAACGATGAGCGAGTAGAGTATAGCCTGCAGATAATAGTCGGAATGTTTTTGGCTGATATTCATATCCGAGAATATCTCCTCAATCTCCTTAATCTTTCTTGTGGCTTGAATTCCCGTCTTATAGTCCACCACGCGTATCGTCGACACACCGGTCCTTGCGTCTGTCACCCTGTCCAGTCGGTCTATAATGCCGCCTATACGTATCTTGCGCACATTATTGTCTTCCGTCTCGAATGCTATCTGAGTGTATACGGCATCCTCCAGGGCCAGCATCTCGAAGGGAGCTGTCCTTTGGTCGCTATGCAGCAACTGCCTGAGATATTCTATCAGCACCTTGCGGTTTATCAGATGCAGACCGTTGTAGTAGGGACTACGCATAGAGTTCTTCACCTTAAACAGTTCCTCGTTGAAAGCCCTGTCCACAATGCTCTCCAGCAGACCCTTGGTGTTCAGATATTTCTGTATTGAGGCTTTCTCAATCCTGCCATTGTTGTGACTCATGATGTCGTCGTATATCAGTTGCGCCGACTTATGGAATATATTGCCAAACATACGGTTGTCCACCACGTCGTCCTCACAATCAGGTTCTTTGATGCTTGCCACATACTGATAGAAGAACATAAGCGGACATTTTATGTATCTGTTGATAGCCGATGGCGAAAGACTCTTCATGCCGTCGAGCTTCTCCTTGATGCTTCCTGTCTTGCTGACGCTCTTAGGCTTGTGTGCGATAGGCGAGTTGTCGGCAAGCAGATTGTAATGCTTTATCTTTTGCTGTCCGTCCACCATCATCTGTAGCATGAAGCGGCTCATCTCGCCCGTATGCCCGTTGTCGGTAGTGTTGTTGTACACGATGGTAATGTCCTCGGCACGTTGCAGCAGCCGATGAAAGTAGTAAGAGTATATAGCCACCTTATTGTCTATGGTAGTCAGTCCGTGAGCCTTGCGTATGGCATAAGGTATGAACGACGAATCGTTCACGCCCTTAGGCATGTTGCCCTCGTTGCACGATAGCAGCAGCAGGTGCTTGAAGTCGAGATTACGCGTCTCGAGCACACCCATAATCTGTATTCCCACTACAGGCTCGCCGTGAAAAGGTATTGTGGCAGCCGCTATCAGTTGCTTTATCAGTCTGCGCAATGTATTAATGTCTACATCCATGTCGCCGTTGGCAGCCAGCTGTTCCAGTCGATTTATGATGGTGTACATTCTGAACACCGACTCCTGCAGGAATGCGTCTTCTGTGTCCTTGGCGTTCACACCAATCAGCTTGATAATTGTTTCTACGTGATGTAGCAAATGCACGTTGCCGATATTTATGGTTTTGAACAGCAAAGCCAATCCCTGGTCTTCGCCGTTCATTGTAAGAGTCGCATGGTCGGGATATACCAGATGCTGCTCCTTTATTGTGGCGTACACGTCGTTCGCCTTGTCTGAAATATAGCGCGTGTAGGCATGCCTCAGAAGCTTGCTTGCATATTGCGCACGATAGCACGTCCCCTTGCCCGCAATGCCCGAAGTGTAAGTGTCTAACAGTAGCGACACAAACGAGGCCATTGGGGTCATGCCCAACGGGAAACCACTTGTTATGTTCACCTTGTCCGCCTCGGGTGGCAGACTTTGTATAATAGGCGCCAGTATGGCTTCGTCGCACATCACGACGGCAGTCTTCCTGCCAGCCAGGCATCTGCCTTCCTCGCGCAACCATTGCGAGGCATATCTTGCCTGTATGTTCTCGGTCGATGCCATCACGAACGACACGTCCTTAGGGCGTCGCATATTCTGATAGATGTCTGCCGAGCAGACGTCAAGTTCGTTGGGAAAATCCTCCAGATACATGGCTATATACTTGCCAGCCGCATTGGTATATGCACTATTGTTGCGAGGCATATAGTAGGTGTCGAAGTCCCAGTAGAAGTGGGCTTTGCCAGCCTTCTTCAGATTGGCAAACAGTTCTTGCTCCACCTTCTGAAGCAGGTTGAAACCTACGAATATGTATGTGTCATACTCGAATTCTATGTCTTTTCTTGTGGCAACCTCTCTGTATATGGCACCTTCATATCCTATGCCCTGGTTTCTCAGTCGTTGGTTATAGTCGTGATATATGTCGCCGAAGTGACTCCACAGACTCAGAAATCGTTTCTTCAGCTCAGTCTCCTGGTCATGACTGAAGTTGGCAAAGAATCGTTTCAGCAGTTCGCGTTGCTCGTCAGTAAGATACGACAGGTCGTCAAGCTCGTGTATGTCCTTAAGGTTGCAGAATATCTTGTCGGCATCAGCCATATTCTTGTCTATGTCATCAAAGTCGGTCAGCAGCAGCTGTCCCCAACCATAGAAGTGGTCGAGCGTCTCGTCAATGCCCGTACACTTTACAAACGACTTATGCAGGTCGCACACCAGCTTTATGGAGTCGCCCACTACATACTCCGAGTGCTTGCCGAAGAGTTCGCTGATGGTAGTATATGCCGGACTCCACATAGGCTTGCCAGCCATACGTGCCATATATTCGTTCATGAACAATGCGGCACGCTTGTTAGGAAACACCACCACAATGCGTGACATGTCAGTACCCCATTTCGCTAACATGTCCTCAGCCACATATTCCAAAAAAGTTCTTGTCGTATTCATGATGCTTATTCTTTCACCTCTTCAATGTTGTTAGTATATACAAACCACAGATATCCTCTTACGTCCTTATATCCCATACCCTTGGTTAGTGCTATGTAGCGTCTCACCTGGTCGGTATATTCCGGACGGTAGGCACCGAATTTGAAGTCTACTATCACTACCTTGTCGCCATCCTTCATCACACGGTCGGGTCTGTGCTCCCTTACCGTATCCGTAGCTTCATCGTAGTCGAGAATGGTACATTCGTTAAACAGTTCCCAGCGTCCCGAGAACCAGTCGGCTACCTGCTTGTTCTCCAGACGCTTGTGTAGCATCTTGCGCAAGCTGTCGCAGGTGGTGTTGCTGTCTTCTATCAGTCCCTCAATCTCCAGCTTCTGCAGACTCGGTTCTATGTCGTCAGCCGTGTTTATAGTGGCAAACAGGTGGTGCAACACTCGTCCTGTCTTTATATACGCCAGTCTTTGCTTCTCCTCGCTGTTGCTGTCGTCCTCGTCGCACACAAACTCCCGGCTCTTGTTGCTTTGTCTGAAGTCGGTATGATTCTCGTACGTCTCCATTCTCACGTTCTTGTTGCTCACCAGTGGCATGAATATGTTGTCCGAGAGTGCCTTTGTCTTCTTGTCGGCAGTCTCCAGCATGCCGTAAGTATATCTTATATTGCTCTTCTTGTCGCTCGGGTCGCCTTCAAGTTCGCCTCCTTCCAGATTCATATTCACTATAGCTTCTTCTATGGTGTACGACCTTTGGTTGGCATTGCCCCTGCGTGCTATCACATACAGGCTTTGTGAGGCTCGCGTGAAAGCCACATACAGCAAGTTGAGGTTGTCTACACAGTTTTGCAGATGCTCGTCGTTGTAGTCGTCCTCGAATATTGTGCCCTTCATCTGTTTGGCGTTAAAGTCAACAGGTACGAGTGGCAGTTCGTTGAAAGGTGCCACCTTAGGCGAGCACCATATAGTGTTGGTCTTCTCTATGCTCCAGTCGCAGAATGGTATTATCACGTTTTCAAATTCCAGACCCTTGCTCTTGTGTATTGTTATGAGTCTGATGCCATGTGTGGCATTCACCTGAATGGTCTTCGAGCAGATGCTGTCGTCCCATTCCTCCACAAACTTGTCTATGTCGGCAGTATTGTTCTTCAGATAGTCGGTGAGGCAGTCGTAGAAGGCATACATATATGCGTCTTCTCCCTCTATCTTCTTCAGGCTGAACATGTCATACAGCTTCTCAGCCAGTTCGTATAGAGGCATAGCCAGCAGGTCGGGGGCGTTGTCGGCAAACTCTTTCGGCAAAGCTTCGTTCACGCCTTCATCGGTAGCCAGCAGTCTGTCCACCAGTTCGTTGTCCTTACCCAACACCCTTGTCTGGTATGCCTTGGCTATGTATGTCTTTGCAATCTTGTCGTTGTTGTGTGTGAGGCAATGCATGGCATTGACAATAATGTTCACCGAGTCGGCACTATCCAGTCTGAAAGCCTCGTCCGACACAATCCTCACCTCTGGCATCACCTCGGCAAAGTATTCAGCCAGCTGCTGTATGGTGCCGTTCGAACGTACTATTATTGCTATGTCCGAACACTCAGCTCCGGCTTCCAGCAGTTGCTTTACAGCATCGGCGGTCTTCTGTAGTGTCTGTTCGAGATAGTCCTCCTGTGGCAGCATCTCAATACTCACATATCCCGTCTGCTTTCTGAATTCCGGCACGTTCTGCTCCACGTCCGAGTATGCCTTCTTCAGTTGTCCGGCAGCGTTGTCCGTTTTCTCTTCCTGGTTGTCATAGTCAGCCGTAAGGTCTTTGTATTCTATTTCGGCAGCCTGTGTGAAGAAAGCGTTGTTGAAGTTTATGACACGTCTCGACGAGCGGTAGTTGGTGTCAAGGCTCTTCACGTTCAGCATGTTTCTCATTGTGTGAAACTCCTGCTCAATATTGTTAAGCATGCGCCAGTCGCCCGACCGCCACCTGTATATGCTCTGCTTCACGTCGCCCACAATGAGATTGCCTTGTTCGCTACTGTGGCTCATGCACTCCTCAAGCAGCACCTTGAAGTTTTGCCATTGTACGGTACTCGTGTCCTGGAATTCGTCAATCATGATGTTGTTGAGTCGTGTACCTATCTTCTCGAATATGAATGGCGAGTCGCTGTCTTTTATAAGTGAGTGGAGTAGGGTATGTGTGTCGCTCAGCAGAAACCGGTTGGCTTCCTGGTTCATGTCTCTCACCTTGTTTTCTATGCTGTTGAGCAGTCGCAACTGGTTAAGGTGGCGCAATGTGAGCACAGCCGATTGGTATATAGGCCAGTTGCGGCTTCTTGTGTTTTCGGCGTTTATCAGGGCAGGCGCCAGCTTGGACGAAGCAATGGCTTTCAGTTCAGCATCGGCAGTCTTCTTCACCCATCCGTCGCCATTGCCATTGTCTATGGCAGTCTTCACCCTACTGGTTATCAGACTCTCGTCGTACACACCCGATTGTATCTTGACGAAATATCCTGCAGGTCCGCTTTTGCCGTAGCTAAGGTCTTGTATGTCAATGCCGTTGTTGTTCAGAATGTCGAAGAACAGTTCAGCCTCGTTCACAATCTCCGCCTCAGCCTCATTGCGCAGTTTGCGCAATTTCGAAGTGTATTGCTTGAAGAATCCCTCCTCAAGCAATTTCTCGTTAAGCAGTTTGCTGTTGGTCTTATAGAATTCACGGAATATGTTCTCGCCGAACTTCTTTATCTGTCCTATCACGTTCCAGTTCTTGTCGTCCTGCATGTTCTCGTGTATATAGTCCATAATCCATGCCAGAAGCTGGTCGTCCTCCGAAAGATTGTCTATCAGATTGTCAACGGCATTACGTTCAATCTGGTAGTCGTTCAGTTCCACGCGCAGGTTGGCAGTAAGGTCCAGTTCGCGAGCCAGGTTGCGCAATACACTCTGAAAGAACGAGTCGATAGTCTCGATACGGAAGTAGCTGTAGTTGTTCACTATATTGTGTAGGGCCATACCCGCACGTTCAGCCATGAACTCCTCCGTGACGTCCATGTCAGTCTTTATCTTCTCAATATAGCTTTTCGAGTCAGGCAGTCGTTTCCATATGCCATACAACTGACTCAGTATACGTGTTTTCATCTCCTCCGTAGCCTTGTTGGTGAATGTCACGGCAAGCGTAGACCTGAAACTCGTAGGGTCGTTGATAAGCAGTTTGATGTACTCTACTGATAGTGTAAATGTTTTGCCACTACCAGCGCTGGCTTTGTATACTGTGAGTGCTTTATGTGCGGTATTCATAAGCTGTAAGTTGTTTTTAGCCGTTATGGTTATTCTGCTTCGGCAGCCATTGCGTCAAGTCGGCTTATGGCTGCCTGCATGTCTGTAGCAAAAGATGTATGGTCGGTCAGGAAGTCGTTCTTTCCGTCTGCTGTCTTTTCGTACAGCTGACGGTTCATCGACTCCACATACGAAGCTATGGAGTATTCTATGTCGTCCTTCTGCCGCATGTCGTTGCTGTACATATACACGCGCCACTTCTGATGAAAGAAGCAAAAAGCCGATTCTATGCAGTCTTTTGAAATCATTTCTCTTTGTTTTGTAGTCAATAATTTTTTTGTCACGAATCATCACGAATTATCCTTGAATTGTTTCATAAGTACTTCTTTCCATAATTCGTGGTCAGTTCATGATAATTCGTGACTATTATCGCGCTTTATTCTACTACAGTAACCTTATTTATTACGATGTCTTCTTTGGGACGGTCGGCAGGGTCGGTATCCACGTTTATTATTTGCTCAACGATGTCCATACCGCTTTCCACCTCGCCAAACACAGTATACTCTCTGTCGAGGAAAGGAGTGCCACCTACCGTAGTGTAGGCATTCATCTGCTCCTCCGTGAATCCTACAGGCTGCTGTTTGCAGATTTCCTTAGCCTCCTTCTGCAGACTGTCCTGCAGTTCTTGCAGACCCGCACGGTCGCGATTGCGTCTCATTTCCATAATCTTGTCCTTGTGATAAGTCACGAGGTCGTTGAATGTGGTGATCTCCTGGTTCTGCTTCATCTGCTTCTCCATCTGTTTCAGTTGGGCAGTCTTGTAAACATCTCCCCATACAATGTAAAACTGGCTGCCGCTCGATTCCTTGTTCGGATTCACCTCGTCGCCAAGACGTGCAGCACACAAAGCGCCGCGCTTGTGGAATAGGTCTGGCTTTATTTCAGCCTCAATAGTATAGTCAGGACCGCCAGCACCGAGATGCTTGCCGGCAGGCGCACCTTTCGATTCAGGGTCGCCACCCTGAATCATGAAGTCCTTAATCACACGATGAAACAAAGTGCCGTCATAGTAGCCCTCGCCAATCAGCTTAAGCATGTTGTCACGATGTTTTGGAGTCTCGTCATAAAGGCGCACAACGATGTCGCCCTTCTGTGTTTCGATTTTTATCTTTGCCATAGTTCTTATAATTTCTTATAATGCAAAGTTACAACAAAAAGTTGGTAAATGGTGATTTTTGCCAAGTCGAAGCACAACTTCGCCCTATAAGCGCAAATCAATTGCAATAAAACACTATATATTAATTAAAAATTAGTAACTTTGCTCATTCTATAGGCATTTCCCGCCAATAGATACTGATTTCAACATCGAAAACGAACGTGTTTCATACGATGCAGAACAACAAAACTGGTCAAAAAGTTACGTCCACTACTACAGGGGACGACGGCAGTCATAGGCTGCGAAATCAGATACATCTCCGGAGCAACAGTAGAAATAGACCGCGAACTGCTCGACATAGTAAGCAATGAGTAAAGATGCTTGAGTCACGAATTACCAAGAATTATCCACGAATTACTTTGGTTAATGTTAAGTGTTAAATTCAAAATTGAATAATTCAAAATCGCATGCAAAGCAGCGAACAACTCAAAAATCAAAACTCAAAATTCCAAATTGCCTCTAACGCAAACCATAGGAGACTATGGCGTCCTCGCCATAGCCTGAGCAAGCAAAAGTACAGGTTGCCATACTGTTGGTTTCCCTTTAGTCATTCGATGCATCTTCGTCTGTCCTCCGTTTTGCCTCCGATATACCTCCGATATACCTCCGATATACCTTCGATACATCTTCGATTGTTCTTCGATTCCCGAACGATTCCCGAACGAAGCCCGAACGGAGGATGAACGAAGGATGAACGAAGGATGAACGAGAATCGATCGAAGAACGAACGAGAACCGAACGAAGAGCTATCGAGAAGCAATCGAGAACCGATCGAAGAATCAAGCGTAGCATAACGCTTCATTACAGACTTGTTTGTTGGATTACGATTTCTTTTCATTGTCTTGATTTTTTAGGAGTAACCGTCTATTTCTCCATATTGTTCACTAAGAAGTAGATATTAACTTTGCTGCTGAACAAAAAATCAGTAGCAAATGGAAAATAAAGTAAAATTCAAGTTACTTAAAAATGATAACGTTATCATCCGTCAACGATAACGTTATCATCGGTCAACGCGTACGTATTCATTTTTTCACGGTATCAAGCCCTCTTTCCAGAAGTGAAACAGAACACGTAATGCAGACACGACACTTACCTTGTTGGTCGGGTGGGAGGATACGAAAGTAAGGATATGTTTGTATGCAATCTCACGCACAGACTTAACCCCAGAGGCATTCAGGTGGGTAAGAAACTCACTGAGATAAAGTCGGTAGCCCTTGATGGTAGTCTCACTCCTGCGGAGATTTGCAAGATGGGTGATGAGTTTTTCCATCTCTTGCCCAACAGCACCATCCAAAACATGATAAACAGGAGCAAGGCAACGTTTGCGGATGCGTCCGAGCAATAGCATATCGTCCAACACTTGCACGCTGCGTGTTTTCTCGCGCTCCTGAGGACGTATGGTGCCATTGAAATGACAGGTGGAGATAAAATCAGCTCCGACATCGGGAGAGTAGGACTCGATGTTAAGCTCCGACATGTAACGGATGATACCAGTACGCCATAGACTCTTGTACTTGTAGATTCTGTTCCTTGTGTAACAGTTTTTCTGGAAGTACTTGACACATCGATTGATGAGGTCTTGAATATTTACTTCTTGCATAATGATTATATTAAGTTAGGGCATATGCCTTTCACCTATAATATAATATTATGAGAAGTAATTATGACAAGTTGAGAATGTGTTTTTCAAGAAATCAGCAGATTTATGTCTTCGAAAATATATTGACTTCTCATAACGGTATACTTCTCATAAAAGAACTTATGAGAAGCTTCTCATAAGTTCTTCAAATGGCTAAAGCAGCACCTCAAGATCAAGAAGTTTTGGGGTACTACAGAGAATGCTGTGAGAATCCAAATCTCATCGGCAATCATAGCCTATTGCCTTGTTGCTATCGTACAACATGGTTTGCAACTTAAGCGATCGACTTATGAGGTTCTTCAGATTCTAAGCATTTCTCTTATGGATAAGACACCACTCGTAGATCTCTTCGAAAGGACTGATTTCAATAATGTCAAAGAACTCGATTGTCCCCTCTTTCCGGGGTTATTTGATTAATATTTAACTGGTCCCGATTTTAACGGGACACTAATGATGGAAATAAATAAAGAATTGTTAGGTAAGTTCTTTGAGCAAGCCACAATGAATCCAAGATTGCGTCAAAGTTTCGATTTGCGCACGTCTTCAGCTGATAATAGTCAGCGTATGTTGATTGCTATGTTGCCTGGAACTGTTGTGCCTATCCATCGTCATGAAGACACGACAGAGACTGTTGTCTGCTTGTGTGGAAAATAGGACGAAGTGATATATGAGGAGGTTGTGACATATGGTAAGGCTTCGTCGGATGGGGTAGAGCGTGGTATGGATGCTCAGGACATAGTACGCAAGGTAGAGTATCGGGAGAAGAAACGTATTCATATCTGCCCGACTCAGGGTATTTATGGATGCCAAATACCGAAAGGAGCATGGCATACTATAGAGGTAATAGAGCCAAGTGTGATATTTGAGGCGAAAGATGGTGCGTATAAAGGTTAATGTTAGTCTATAACTAACTAAAACTTGTAAAAATTACAAATTTTCTTTGTTTGTTTAAGATATTGTTGTATCTTTGCAAGTGAAGATAATAATAATATGAATTCAAAAGAAGCAATAGCCCGTTTGTCAGAGTGTGGCGTCAAGCCCTCTGTACAGCGTATAGCGATAATGCATTATTTGCTAACGCACTATACTCATCCTACGGTTGACGATGTCTATCGTGGCTTGTGTGGCAAGATGCCTACTCTTAGTCGCACTACAGTATATAACACGCTCAGACTGCTGTCGGAGCATAATGCGGCTCAGATGATTACAATAGATGAGCATAGGGTGTGCTATGACGGTAATGTCAATGCACACGCTCACTTCTACTGTAAGCAATGTAGAAAGGTGTACGATATCTTTGATGAGGTTTCGCCATTGTTGTCGTGCAAGACGGTGGGGATACATTCGGTTGATGATGTGCAGCTGTATTACAAGGGTATTTGTTGCGAATGTATGAAGGAAAAGAAAGAGAACTGATTTATAAACTTTTAAACAATAATATTATGAAAAAGAAATTTATTTGCACAGTATGTGGTTATATTCATGAAGGTACAGAGGCTCCTGAGAAGTGCCCGGTTTGCAAGGCTCCGGCTAGCAAGTTCAAGGAAATGGAAGACCCAATGGACGGTCCGGCTTTTGCTACTGTTCACACTCTCGGTGCTGCACGTATGGAGGATGCAACTGCTGAGATGATTAAGGACCTTGAGACTCACTTCAATGGTGAGTGTGGTGAGGTTGGTATGTATCTGGCTATGAGCCGTCAGGCTGACCGTGAGGGTTATCCAGAAATTGCTGAGGCTTTCAAGCGTTACGCTTTTGAGGAGGCTGAGCACGCAAGCAAGTTTGCTGAACTGCTGGGCGATGTATTGAAGGATACAAAGAGCAATCTTGAGGCTCGTATTGCTGCTGAGCGTGGCGCATGCGAGGATAAGTTCCGTATTGCCAAGAATGCTAAGGCTGCTGGTATGGATGCTACACACGACACAGTTCATGAGATGGCAAAGGACGAGGCTCGTCATTGCGCTGGCTTCATGGGATTGTACAAGCGTTATTTCGAGAAATAATCAAGAAATAATAATACATAAAGAAGGAGGAGAGCATTGCTGCTTTCCTCCTTCTTTTTTGGTATGCTCGGCATGAGCATATAAGGTATATTACGAAAATAGGAGATAAACACTTATGATAAGCGTTTATCTCCTATGCAATTATTGGGTTTACTGTGAAATATTACTCAGCTGTCTCCTCTGTCTGTGCAGCCTCTGCCTTAGGAGCCTCCTCAGCGGGAGCCTCTACAGCAGCGTTCTCTGCTACGACCTTAACGGGAACCTTAACCTCAACCTCCTTGTGGAAGTGGATTGTAGCCTCGAAGTCGCCAACGTGCTTGATGTCGCGCATTGTGATGATCTTGCGATCAACCTCGATGCCCTTGTTCTTCAGCTCCTCAGCAACGATAGCTGCGTTAACTGAACCGTAAGTAGCACCTGTAGCACTTACCTTAGCGGCGATAACGAGCTCTACGCCATTGAGCTGCTCAGCCTTCTTCTCAGCCTCAGCCTTGATAGCTGCGAGCTTGTGAGCCTGCTGCTTCAAGTTCTCGGCGAGAACCTTCTTTGCTGATTCAGATGCGATTACACCCTTGCCCTGGGGGATGAGGTAGTTACGACCGTAACCACTCTTTACATTAACGATGTCGTTCTTGTAACCCAGTCCGATAATATCTTCTTTAAGTATGATTTCCATTGCTTGTCCTCCTTAATAATTATTTCATCAAATCGGTTACGTAAGGAAGCAAAGCAATCTGGCGAGCACGCTTAACAGCCTGTGCTACGCGACGCTGATACTTCAAAGATGTACCTGTGATACGACGCGGAAGGATCTTGCCCTGCTCGTTCAAGAACTTCTTGAGGAACTCAGGATCCTTGTAGTCGATGTACTTGATACCGCTCTTCTTGAAACGGCAATACTTCTTCTTGCGTGTGTCCACTGAAGGTGGAGTCAAATAGCGAATTTCTGATTCTACTGCTGCCATGTTTTAAGCCTCCTCTTTTTTGAACTTGTTAACTCGCTTCTCTGCATACTGAGCTGCATACTTGTCGAGCTTAACAGTGATGTAACGAATAACTTTCTCGTCGCGGCGATAGCCAGTCTCGAGAGTCTTGATAATTGTCGGCTCAGCCTTGAACTCCAACAGGCAATAGAATCCTGTAGACTTCTTCTGGATAGCATAAGCCATCTTCTTGAGTCCCCAAGCCTCTTCGTTCACAATCTCTGCACCATTGTCAGTGAGGAGCTTCTTGAACTTAGCGACCGTTTCCTTCATCTGTTCATCAGACAAAACGGGAGTCAAAATGAAAACGGTTTCGTATCGATTCATTGTTGTTAAAAATTAAAATATAATTACTATTTGCAAAATTGCGGATGCAAAGGTACTGATTTTTAGTTAGATGACAAACATTGCCTGTGGGTTTGAGAAAATGTTTAACATCTTTTATGTGTATTTACAGCTCAATACTGTCAATTCTCAGTCGTAATATGCCTGCCGGTACGCGTACCTCTACTATATCTTCAGGTTTTTTGTTGAGCAATGCCTGGGCGATAGGTGATTTTATGGAAATCTTGCCTTCTGACAAGTTGGCCTCTGATGCGCTCACGATGGTATACGACATGCTGCGGTTGTTGTTGAGGTTGGTTATCTTTACCTTACTTAATATACCTACTACGTCGGCATTAAGGCGTGTCTTGTCGATGACGCGAGCATTCTCAAGTACTTTCTGCTTGTAGCTGATGCGTCCCAGCAGACGGCTTTGCTCACGCTTGGCTGCATGATATTCGAAGTTCTCGCTCAAGTCGCCCTTGTCGCGGGCCTCGGCTATGGCATCGCGCACTTGTGGCAGTTCTACCTGTTCCATATGGCGAAGTTCGGCTACGAGTTTGTCGTAGCACTCTTGTGACATATATTCCATTTGTTCTATATTTCGGAGTTTCTATTCTATTGGACGGCAAAGTTACAAAAAGTTTTGAAAATGGGGTAAATTTGGCGTATAATTTTGTGGTCGTGGCTAAATGGCTCTGATTTAGTACTAATAAATTATGATTTTGTCACCTTATTAGGTTTGATTCTTGTGGGAATAAGGAAAAAATCTTAATTTTGCAAGTGGATATTATTCATTACACAATTTAAATTACAAATTATGATTTTTCAAAATTTGCAAAACAATTTCAAAGGTTCCAATTGGAAGCGCGAAATTGATGTACGTGACTTTATTCAATCTAATTATGAGGCATATGACGGTGACGAGTCTTTCCTCGCTGGTCCGACTGAGCGTACCACTCATCTGTGGGACGTCTTGTCAAAGATGTTTGAGGTAGAGCGTGAGAAGGGCGTTTATGATGCCGAGACCACTCTTCCGCAGAGCATTGATACTTACGGTGCCGGTTACATCGACCGTGAGAGTGAGGTTGTTGTAGGTTTGCAGACTGATGTGCCATTGAAGCGCGGTATCTTCCCTAAGGGCGGTATCCGTATGGTAGAGAAGGCTCTTAAGTCGTATGGCTATGATCTTGACCCTGCTACAAAGACTATCTTCACAAAATATCGCAAGACTCACAACGAAGGCGTATTCTCTGCATACAACGATGATATCAAGGCTGCACGTCATGCTCACATCATTACAGGTCTGCCTGACGCTTACGGTCGTGGACGTATCATCGGCGACTATCGTCGTATAGCTCTCTACGGTACTGCTAATCTTATTGAGGAGAAGAAGCGCTACTTCAAGCGTATCGACATTCAGGAGTTTACCGAGGAGATAGTACGTCATCGCGAGGAGATTTCGGAGCAGATCCAGGCTCTCAAGCAGTTTGAGCGTATGTGTGCTGCTTACGGATTTGACGTGACTCGTCCGGCTCAGAACGCACGTGAGGCTGTTCAGTGGACTTACTTCGGTTATCTTGGTGCTGTAAAGGACCAGGACGGTGCTGCCATGTCTTTGGGACGTGTTTGCGCTTTCCTCGACATCTATATCCAGCGCGACTTGAAGAATGGCGTTATCACAGAGGAAGAGGCACAGGAGCTTATCGACCAGATGATTATGAAGCTTCGTATCGTTCGTTTCCTCCGTACTCCTGAATACAACGACCTCTTCTCAGGCGACCCGATTTGGGCTACTGCTTCTATTGGTGGTATGGGTATTGACGGACGGTCGATGGTGACAAAGACAGACTATCGTTTCCTACACACCTTATATAATATGGGACCGTCGCCCGAGCCAAACCTTACTGTACTCTGGAGTGAGCGTCTGCCTGAGTCTTGGAAGAAGTATTGTGCTAAGGTGAGCATCGATACAAGCGCCATTCAGTATGAAAACGACGACCTGATGCGTGCCGATCTTGGCGATGACTACGGTATTGCTTGCTGTGTGTCACCTATGAAGATAGGTAAGCAGATGCAGTTCTTTGGCGCTCGTGCCAACCTTGCCAAGTGTATGCTCTATGCTATCAATGGTGGACGTGACGAGATGTCGGGCGAGCAGATTGCTCCTCGCTTTGCTCCTATCACAGGCGACTATCTGACTTATGAGGAGTTCATGCCTAAGTTTGAGCAGATGATGAGATGGCTTGCCAAGACTTACGTCAATGCGCTGAAGATTATCCACTACATGCACGACAAGTATGACTATGAGGCATTCGAGATGGCTTTGCACGATGGTGACGTAGAGCGCACACGTGCTACTGGTATTGCCGGATTGTCGATTGTAGCCGACTCAATTGCTGCTATGAAGAACTGCCGCATCCGCATCGTTCGCGACGAGACTGGTCTGGCTGTTGACTATAAGATAGAGGAGGGCGAGTATGTTCCGTTCGGTAACAACTTCGAAGAGACCGACAATATTGCTGTCTCATTGACAGAGAAATTTATGGAGTATCTGCGTCAGCATCGTACTTATCGTGATGCTGTGCCGACACAGAGCTTGCTCACCATTACTTCGAACGTTGTTTATGGCCGTAACACAGGTGCTACACCTGACGGTCGTGAGAAGGGCGTACCATTCGCTCCGGGTGCCAACCCGATGAACGCTCGTGACGTTAAGGGTGCTGTGGCTGCTTTGGCTTCGGTAGCTAAGCTTCCGTTCCAGCATTCACGCGACGGTATCTCATACACATTTGCTATTGCTCCTTCGGCATTGGGCAAGACTGAGGATATGCGCGCTCAGAACCTCGTTTCGTTGCTCGACGGATACTTTACTCCGACTGGTGGACAGCACATTAATGTGAACGTGTTCGACCGCAATCTCCTGCTCGACGCAATGGATCATCCTGAGAAGTATCCGCAGCTTACAATCCGTGTCAGCGGATATGCTGTAAACTTCGTTAAGCTTACACGTGAGCAGCAGCTTGATGTGCTTTCGCGCACAATCAACCAGGGTATGTAATCGTATAAGAATCAACTGCACATAAAAAGGGCACAGTAGGAAAAATCCTGCTGTGCCCTTAATTTTTTATTAAGGTGTGCCAACGCTGGCACACCTTATATATATTAAGCCTCGATAGCTGCTACACCCGGAAGTACCTTGCCCTCGATAGCCTCGAGCAGAGCACCACCACCAGTAGAGATGTAAGAAACCTGGTCAGCCAAACCGAACTTGTTGATGCAAGCTACAGAGTCGCCACCACCGATAAGTGAGAATGCGCCCTCCTTGGTTGCTTCAGCAATAGCGTCGGCAATAGCCTTAGAACCACCGGCGAAGTTGTCGAACTCGAATACGCCAGCAGGACCGTTCCAGAGGATAGTCTTAGCGCCCTTGATAGCTGCAGCAAAAGCCTTGCGTGTCTCAGGACCTGCGTCCATGCCTTCCCAACCCTCAGGAATAGCGTTTGACGGGCAAACCTGTGTATTGCAGTCGTTCTTGAAGTCGTCGCCACAGATAGAGTCTGTACCGAGTACGAGGTTTACGCCGTTCTCCTTAGCCTTCTTGATTACGTCGAGAGCTACATCGAGCTTGTCGTCCTCGCAGATAGACATACCAATCTGTCCGCCGAGAGCCTTAGAGAATGTGTAAGTCATACCACCGCAGAGGATGAGGTTGTCAACCTTTGTGAGGAGGTTCTCGATGATACCGATCTTTGTAGATACCTTAGAACCACCCATGATGGCTGTGAACGGACGCTTGATGTTGCCGAGAACTGCGTCAACAGCATTAACCTCTTTCTCCATGAGGTAGCCGAGCATCTTGTGATCCTTGTCGAAGTATTCGTCGATAACAGCTGTAGAAGCGTGCTTGCGGTGAGCTGTACCGAAGGCGTCCATTACGTAGCAGTCAGCGTAAGAAGCAAGCTTCTTAGCGAACTCCTGCTGACGACCCTTCATCTCTTTCTTGGCAGCATCGAACTCAGGAGTACCCTTCTCTACGCCTACAGGCTTGCCTTCCTCCTCAGGATAGAAGCGGAGGTTCTCTAGAAGCAGAGCCTCACCCGGCTTCAAGGCAGCAGCCTCCTCAGAAGCGTTGCCACAGTCCTTAGCGAACTTAACCTCGACACCAAGAGCAGCAGAAACGTTAGGAACAATCTGGCTCAAAGAGAGCTTCATGTTTACCTTGCCCTTCGGCTTGCCCATATGGCTCATCATGATGAGGGCACCGCCGTCAGCAAGTACCTTCTTCAATGTAGGAAGGGCACCGCGGATACGGGTATCGTCAGTTACATTTCCGTTCTCGTCCAATGGTACGTTGAAGTCAACGCGTACGATTGCCTTTTTACCGGCAAAGTTGAAATCTTCGATTTTCATTTCTGTTATGTGTTTATTTAAAAGTTAGAAATAATCTGTCCTTCTTATTGCTTCATATTTGTATAATGCGCAATACTTGAGCGCAAATTTACTAAATTTTTGAATATAAAGCGAAGAAAAAGGCGACAATTTTGTATGTGGCTTATTCTTCGTATTCGGTATTGTCGTCTATGCCGGCATCTCTTAGGGCTTCCTTGCGTTCAACACATGTGCCGCACTTGCCACAATGCTTCTCGCCACCTTTGTAGCAGCTCCATGTTTCGGTATAGTCCAACCCCAATTCCTTGCCACGTCTGGCTATGTCGCTTTTGGTGATTTTGGTGTAAGGAGCCACTACGCGCACATTATTGAATGTGCCGGCATTGGCTGCAGAGTCGATGGCGTTGATGAACTCCGGACGGCAGTCGGGGTAGATGGTATGGTCGCCTCCGTGATTGGCTATGAACACCTGGTCTAGACCATTGCTCTCGGCTATGCCTATGGCTATAGAAAGCATTATACCATTGCGGAAGGGTACGACAGTCGACTTCATGTTGTCGTCGGCATAGTGTCCTTCGGGTATGGCATCGGCTCCGTCAAGCAGACTCGACTTGAAATACTGGTGCATAAAGTCGAGGTTGATAGTTATGTGCTTGATTCCGAGTCGTTCGCAATGCATCTTTGCGTAAGGTATTTCGCGTGCATTATGATTGCTGCCGTAGTCGAACGATATTCCGAGTGCTATTTCGTCTTTGTGGTCGTAGAGCAGGGTGATGCTGTCCATACCTCCGCTTACTATTATTACTGAGTTTTTCATTTTTTTAATTGTTATTTTATCGTTTGTAATATGTCATGTTTATCCGAACAGTTCGCGCAGGGCTTCCTCCACCTTGCGTACTGCATGTATCTTGATGTGATATTTGCTTGTGTCGAGTCCCGAAATGTTGTGCTTGGGTAGTATGATGTCGGTAAATCCAAGCTTTTCTGCCTCGCTAATGCGTTGTTCGATGCGGTTGATGGGGCGAACCTCACCACTTAGACCCACTTCGCCTGCCATACACCAGCCGGGTTCGATAGCAGTATCAACATTGCTCGACAATACGGCGGCTATTACGCTTAAGTCCATAGCAAGGTCGGTTACGCGCAGACCTCCGGCTATGTTTACGAATACGTCTTTCTGGGTGAGCTTGAATCCGACACGTTTCTCAAGAACGGCGAGAAGCATATTGAGTCGGCGAGCGTCAAATCCTGTTGCCGAGCGTTGCGGAGTGCCGTATGCAGCCGACGATACGAGAGCCTGGGTCTCTACGAGGAAAGGACGCACGCCCTCAATGGCTGAACTGATGGCTACGCCCGACAGACCTTCATGGTCTTGTGATAGTAGCAGTTCGGAAGGATTGCTCACCTGGCGCAATCCACTCTGTCGCATCTCGTATATGCCAAGTTCGGATGTGCTGCCAAATCGGTTCTTTATAGAGCGCAGAATGCGGTACATATAATGCTGGTCGCCTTCAAACTGTATTACCGTATCGACAATATGCTCCAGAATCTTCGGTCCGGCGAGCGTGCCTTCCTTATTGATATGGCCAATCAGAACAACAGGAGTGCCCGTAGTCTTGGCAAAGCGCAATAGCGACGCAGCACACTCGCGTACCTGAGTAATGCTGCCCGGACTGCTGTCAACGTCCTCAGTAGCAATTGTCTGAATAGAGTCGATGACTACAATCTGCGGCTTGATTTCTTCGGCATACTCGAATATTCTTTGTAGCGAAGTCTCACAGAGAATATTGATGTTGTTGGCATCGGACGACACAGACGTATTGCCAGCCAAGAGTCGTTCGGCTCGCATCTTGAGCTGATGGGCGCTCTCCTCGCCGCTGACATATAATATTGTCTTGTCGGGAATATTGAGTACGGTTTGCAATGTGAGCGTACTCTTGCCTATGCCAGGCTCGCCTCCAAGCAGAACTATGCTGCCGGCAACAAGTCCGCCTCCGAGAACTCTGTTCAGCTCGTTGTCGTGCATGTCGATGCGTGGGTCGTCGTGCGAGGGAATGTCGCTTAATTTTACAGGTCGGCTTTTGCCAGTATCCGAATGGCTGTGGCTGAACAGGCTGCCAGAAGCGTTGTCTTGCGATGACGTGCCGATGTGCATCTCCTTGAAAGTGTTCCATTGACCGCAACTTGGACATTTGCCTATCCATTTTGTCGACTCCTGTCCGCAGTTGCTGCAGACATATACTGTTTTTGTTTTTGCCATGTGCTGATGTCTGTTTTTTTTGACTTTTTGTCGCAATACTACAAAAGTACTAATATTTTTCGTCGTTACAAAAATTTATTATTACTTTTGCTTTATGAATATGAAAAGCTTTTTTATTTGCATTATATTTGCGGCATTGGCCATATCGTGTGGAAAATCTTACGATGAGCAGAAACGCTTGTCGCGTGCTGAACGTGCACGGCTGCATAGACAAGATTCGCTTGCTTTGAAAATTGCTGTCGTGCCAACGCTCGACTGTTTACCAATATATGTGGCTAAGGAACGTGTGCTGTACGACACGGCAAGGCTCGACTTGCGCTTGCGCTATTTTACGGCACAAATGGATTGTGATACGGCTATTGCCGGGCGTAGCGTCGAGGGAATGGTAAGCGACCTTGTGCGTACCGAACGGTTGAAGCGCGAAGGAACTCCGTTGCAGTATGTTTCGGCAACCAATATAAATTGGTATCTGTTCACCAATCGCAAGGCGAGAATAAAGAAGCTCGACCAGCTTGGCGATAAGATGGTGGCTATGACAAGATATTCGGCTACCGACTTTCTTACCGATGCTGCACTCGAAGGCGTGAAGACCTCGTCGGTGGTGTTCCGAATTCAGGTGAATGACGTGTTTGTGCGTCAGGCTATGTTGCTCAACAACGAGATGGATGCGATGTGGCTTGCCGAGCCTCAGGCTACTGTGGCACGTCTGAACGGTCACGCATCAATATACGATAGCCAGAAGAAGGGTTTGAAGCTGGGCGTGATGGCTTTCCGCGATGATGCCATGAAGGACAAGCGTCGCAAGGCGCAAATCGAACTTTTCAAGAAGGCGTATAATGCTGCTTGCGATTCGTTGAATAAATATGGAATTCCGCATTATTACGAATTGCTGAACAAGTATTATAAGCTTGACGAGCGTTATGTGAAGGCTTTGCCCAAGACACGATTTGAACATATCAACAAGCCACGCCTGAAGGACATAGACGCTGTGGCTACCGACAAACGATGATTTTTTATGGCTTCAACTATCAACGACACGATTCTTGCAGAGCGTAATGTGCCTCGCGCCTTGCGTATGCTGCGCCAGCGTATGGACGAACTGGCTATTGTCGAAGGCGAGGAAGAACTCGAACGCCTGGAGTCGGAATATGGTCTTATGGCCAACTGCTTCTTGAGCGACATGTGCGACCCTAAGGCTGCCCGTATCTACGACCGTATGCTGAAGCGTACTTATAGACTGTACAATACCGTGCGTCTTGCTTCGGTGATGCGCAAGCGTCGTACTTTGGTGCAAGCCCAGAACATAGCCACCAGCCGTCGTATTCGGCAGGAGGCTGTACTCGGAGAGTTGGAATCGTTTGTGCAGGATGTGGCTATGTGTTCGTTGCAGAGTGGAGAGACGCGCGAAACCTCTCTTGCCAAGCTTTATGCCAATCATCAACGCTATATGGAAGGCTTGTTCAATAGTCTGCTTGTTATGGGACAATGGACAGAAGAGTCGGCTGAAGCCTACAAATCCTTGCTCCTTTCGCCCGTAATCGACCATACGGACGCCCAGCTTATAGTGAGCGCCTTGACCATGGCTTTGCTTGTAGTGTTTGATGTGAACAAGTGGCTGACGCTTGTTGCTGTATATGAGCAAAGCGATGATGTGGCGTTGCGCCAGCGTGCCATAGTGGGTATTGTGCTTGCAATGCCCGACGAAGGAGTAGTCTGCTTGTTTCCCAACGTTGGAGAGGCTTTGCATCGTCTGAGTTCGTCTGACCAGGTGCGTCGTGAACTGATGGAGGTTCAGATACAGATGTTGTATTGTGAGCGTACCGAGGCCGACAGCCGCGAGATACAGACCGACATTATCCCGACATTTGTCAAGAACAGCCGATTGAAGAATTGGCGTATGGAGTCGGACGGTTGTGAAGACTCGTCGATTGACGAAATATTAGGCAACGACGATGCCGACAGCAATATGGCTGAGATAGAAGAGAAGATGAGCAAGATGATGGAGATGCAACGTAAGGGTAGCGACATATATTTTGGGGGCTTCTCGCACATGAAGCGTTTTGCCTTTTTCAGCGAGATAAGCAACTGGTTTGCGCCTTTCTATGCCGATCATCCCGACGTGACCAATGCCTTAAAGGGCGAAAACGCTCCGGCTATAAAGCAAATGGTGGGGCGTGGTCCGTTTTGCGATTCCGACAAGTATTCGTTTGTGTTTGCTATAGCTTCCATATTCGACCGTCTGCCTGCCGACGCTCAGGAGATGCTGAAGGGAGGAAACGCTTCTTTGCCCGAGAATATGACGGCCGAAACAGATTCGCCTGCCTATATGCGTAGAATGTATCTGCAGGACTTGTATCGCTTCTTCAAGTTGTTTCCCAATCATAATGATTTCCGCAACCCGTTCGGTAAGACGGCAAAGGATGGAGTTGCCGACTGTCTTTTTATAGCGAATGCGTCGCTTGCCAAAAGTATGGCGCACGAGGCTGTTGAGATAGGGCGTCTGCTCTTCAGATGGCGTCAGTATGAGGCGGTAAAGGTACTTGCCGAGGCTGTCTTAAGGTCGGGAGCCGAAAGTGCCGATATTTCCCTGCTTCTTGGTAATGCCTACTTGAAGACGGGTTGCTATGATGCGTCGTATGAATTGTTTTCGCGCGTGGTTGCAAAAAACGAGAAGCGCGAGCAGGCTATGGCGGGATTGGCAGAAGCCGCATTCATGTTGCGCAGATACGACGACGTGACAGCCATCTGCAACCGATTGGAAGCCGTTGGATGTATTTCCAAGCGGTTGACGATATATATGAGTCTGGCGTTGATTGATAGTGGCAAAGTAAGCGAGGGAATGAACCGCCTGTATCGGCTTGATTACGAGAACGACTCCGACCGCAACGTAAAGCGTGCAATAGCATGGGGACACCTGATGAACCATAAGCCCGACGAGGCGGAGCGGATCTACGACGTCCTTGTGGCTGACGGTTCGGGCGTGGCTGACGACCTGCTCAATTGTGGCTACGCCAAATGGTTGCTCCATAAGAATGGCGAAGCCAGCCAGATGTTAGGACGATACGCCTCAGCCATGGGAGCCGACAATAAGGGCGAATGTCTTGCCACAGCCTTTGCCGAGGACAAGAATCTGCTCGACAAGTATGGGGTAGGCGACTTCGAGAAAGTGATAATGCAGGAATAAAAAAACAAGCACCATCGGAATTGAAAACATGGTTTTCTTTTCCAATGGTGCTTTTATCGTAAGTGACAGCCAGTTCGGAAGCTAACTGTCCGCCGCTTACTTGAACAATTAAAATTTAGCCTAAATATTTCATGAGAATCTTTGCGTTGCCGCTATCGCGCAGCTTGGCAATACTCTTCTCGCGTATCTGGCGTACACGCTCGCGTGTGAGACCGAGCTGGTCGCCAATCTCTTCAAGACCCTTCTCGTGGCATCCTATGCCGAAGCACTCGCGAATGATGGTAATCTCGCGGTCCTTGAGCACCTTGTTGAGTACAGAATTGAGCTCAAGAGCCATTGACTCATGGTCGACCTGGCGGTCGGTACGGCTGTCGTCGCCACTTGGCATTACGTCGAGCATACAGTTGTCCTCGCCATCCTGGAAAGGAGCGTCGATACTGAGGTGGTGTCCGTCTGCCATGAGGCTCTGGCCAATCTTCTCCTCGTCAATCTTGGTAGCGTCCGAAAGCTCCGAAACCGAAGGATGACGCTGGTTCTCCTGCTCAAACTTGTTTATCTCGTGATTGATCTTGTTGAGCGAACCAACCTGATTGAGTGGCAGACGTACGATACGGCTCTGCTCTGCGATGGCCTGCAATATGCTCTGGCGAATCCACCATACAGCATACGAGATGAATTTGAATCCGCGCGTCTCATCAAACTTCTGTGCAGCTTTAATGAGGCCGATATTACCTTCGTCAATGAGGTCGGTCAATGTCAAACCCTGATGCTGGTACTGTTTTGCTACGGATACTACAAATCGCAAGTTGGCTGTGACAAGTTTGTCTTTAGCACGCTCACCTTCCGCACCACCTTTCTTGATCTTCTGTGCCAGTTCAATTTCCTCATCGATGGAAATAAGAGGGGCGCGTCCAATCTCAACGAGGTATTTATCAAGTGCTTCACTCGAACGGTTTGTAATACTTTTTTGAATCTTAAGTTGTCTCATCTTGTATACCTTAAACTTTCTACGGCTTTTATAAAAGTTGCGCGTTTTGGACAAATGTGCCCAAAAACCTTGCAAAGGTACTCTTTTTTTCTGACTTAAACAAGTTTTTTATTCAATATTATTGTATTTATGAAAAAGATAGTAACTTTGCACGGTTTTGCTGTGCCAGATTGACGGCATGGCCATTATGAAAACTATGAAAATAAAGTATGAAACTATGAAAGAAGTAAGATATTTTTATGTACCCAATGCTGCTAATGCCGGCGAATTGCCCGAGGAGGAAGCCAAGCATGCCGTGCGTGTGCTTCGTCTGCAGAGTGGCGACCGTATGATACTTGCCGACGGCGAGGGCGGACTCTTTGACGCCGAGGTGAGTATGGCATCGGGCAAGCATTGTATGTACAACATCCTTGAGCAACTGCCATGCGAGCGCGAGTGGAACGGACGCATCACGCTTGCCATAGCCCCGACCAAGATGATGGACCGCATAGAGTGGATGGCAGAAAAGGCTACGGAAATAGGATTTGACGAGCTTGACTTTCTCGACTGCAAGTTCTCCGAGCGAAAGACGTTGCGTACCGACCGTGTGGAGCGCATCGTCGTGTCGGCAATGAAGCAAAGCCATAAGGCTCACAAGCCGATGGTGTGCGAGATGGATCCGTTTGCCGATTTCGTGGCACGTCCACGTGATGGACGCAAGTTCATAGCCCATTGCTATGCCGAGATAGAGCGCGAGGATCTGTTTGCAACCCTTCAGACTCTCAATCCCGACGAGCCCGTGACCGTACTTGTAGGTCCTGAAGGCGACTTCTCGATAGACGAGGTGCGACTTGCCATGACCCATGGCTATGAGCCTATAAGCCTCGGCAAGAGCCGTCTGCGTACGGAGACTGCCGGACTGAGTGCCGTTATGATGGCAAACCTCACAAAACGCAAGCTGTAAAAACGACGTCAGCTGCCGTAGAGGACGACAGCTGACGTAGAGATTATAATAACGATACTTATGAAAACAAGATTTATTGACCTGAAAGCCGTGTGGCTTATTATGGTATGTGCCCTTTGCCTGGCTTCATGTCGCAACAACGATTATGTGCGCTCTATACCCGCGTCTGCCACGGCAGTAATGAGGATTGACGGGGCGGTAGTAGCCCAATCGGACAAGGTGCTCTCTTTGCTGCCCTTTGGCGACAAAGCAGCCGAGGCGCTGGATTTGAGCCGTGACATTTATGCATTTGAGACGATAGACGGCAACCTGGGCATGTGTGCCAAGGTGAAGGATTCCGACCGGCTGCTTGAGATTATGAAGAAGGCTGCAACGTCGGAAGTGCGCAGGCAGGGTGACTACCGTCTTGCCGACATAAACAATTCGTGGGCTGTAGGATTCGACGACAACGCGTTGCTTGTGCTCGGTCCTGTGAGTGCCGCAGCCTTGCCCGACGCCCAGCGCAGCCTTGTGCGCATGCTCAAGCAGGACGAGGACGCGAGCATATTGGCCCGTCCCATGTATTCAAGACTTGACAGCATCGGCAGCCGTGTGGCGCTTGTGGCACAGGTGCAAGCCCTGCCCGAGAAGCTGGCTGCTCCGTTTATGCTGGGTGCCCCAAAGGGAGCCGACGCTTCGCAGGTGGCGGTAGCCGCAGGAGTGGATGTCAAGGATGGCATAATGCGTATTGACTGTGAGAACTTCTCGTTCCAGAAGTCGGTCGACCGTGAGCTGCATAAGTCGCATAGCGTCTTGCGGCCTATCAAGGGCGATTTCAAGAATTGCATGTCGCAGAGCCAGCTCTTTGCACTCTTTGCCAATGTCAATGGCAAGGATTTCTTGCCCCTCCTTCAGTCCGACCGCTCCCTGCAGGCTGTACTCATGGGACTCAATACAGCCGTCGACTTCGACAATATCATGCGTAGCGTAGACGGCGACATAGCGTTCGCCTTCTCGGGCATGTCGCCCGACAATCCCGGTATGACGATGCTTGCCCGTGTGGACAATCCCGTGTGGACAGCCGATGTCGACTACTGGAAGCAGTCGTGCCAGCCGGGATGCAGCATCACGGGCTCCGACGGGCATTGGACATACAGGAGTGGCGATACGGGTTTCTCGTTCGGATTGCAGGGCGATGTGTTCTATGGCACATCGGGCGTGTCGCCAGCTCAGGTACAGCATCTGCTGAAGTCTGCCAATCCTATACCAGCCGACGTAAGCCGCATGATACAAGGCGAGCGTATGGCTATGGTGTTGAATGTAAAGGCCCTCGTAGGCAACGGCATGGCGGCAGGCAGTATGTCTGGCATGCTGAAGCCAATAATAAATAATGTGAAAGCCGTTGTTTGTGTAATGAAGTTCAAAAAATAAATAGTCGATGAAAAGAATTGTATTCAAGGATGTACTGCCCCATGTCTTCTCGGACAGAGCCGATATGGACTCAGACATCTGGAAGAGCGATGCCGTTTTTGAGAAGGGACATCTGTATCTTGTTGAGGCTGCAAGCGGTATGGGCAAGAGCACGTTCTGCAGCTATCTGCTGGGTTATCGTCACGACTATACCGGCAGCATCATGTTTGGCGACGACGATGTGCGAGGATATAAGACAGCCGACTGGGTGAGGGTGCGCATGCGTCACGTCAGTCTGCTGTTTCAGGAGTTGCGCCTCTTTCCCGAGCTTACTGCGTGGGAGAATGTGGAGATAAAGAACCGTCTCACGTCGTTTGCCGACAGCACGACCATCGACGCATGGTTTGAGCGCCTCGGCATAGCCGACAAGAAGCAGTCGCTTGTAGGCGAGATGTCGTTCGGTCAGCAGCAACGTGTGGCTCTGATGCGTGCCCTGGTGCAGCCCTACGACTTCATTGTTCTTGACGAACCCATAAGCCATCTTGACGATGACAACGCCCGGGTGATGGGACAGATTGTCATGGAGGAAGCCCGCAAGCAGGGAGCCGGAGTCGTGATGACAAGTATTGGAAAACACATAGATTTGGATTACGAGAAAATATATAGGCTATGAATCTTGTTTGGAAATTACTCAGACAGCACATCAGCATAGGGCAGTTTGTAGGTTTTTCGCTTGCCAATATGCTTGGAGTGCTCATCATCTTGTTCGGCTTCCAGTTCTATAATGATGTGTTGCCCGTGTTCACGGGAGACGACAGCTTCATGAAGAACAACTATATCATCATCAACAAGAACATCGGAACGGCGAGCACGTTGACCGGACGCACCAATACGTTCAGCAATTCGGACATCTCAGAAATCAAGTCGCAGAAGTTTGTAAGTGGGGTGGGGCAGTTTGTGTCTGCCAACTATAAGGTGGAGGCATCGATGGGCGTGCAGGGCGTGAACATCCTCAATTCCGAACTTTTTCTTGAGAGCGTGCCCGATCGTTTTGTCGACGTTCCGCTCGGCAAGTGGAAGTACACCCCGGGCGATGCCACCGTGCCCATCATATTGCCCCGTTCGTACATTACGATGTACAACTTCGGCTTTGCCCAGAGCCATTCGTTGCCCAAGATAAGCGAAGGACTCGTCGGAATGGTGGAGTTCACGCTCCTCGTTCACGGCAACGGCAAGGACGCACGCTTCAAGGGCAGGGTGATAGGATTCTCGTCAAGACTTAACTCCATCCTGGTGCCGCAGACTTTCATGGAGTGGAGCAACCGTGAATACTCCAACGATACTGACAACAGCGCCACGCGCCTCATTGTGGAGGTGGACAACCCTACCGATACCCGGGTGTCGGAGTTTATGGAGAGTCATGGCTACGATATGGCTGACAACAATATGGATGCCGAGAAGATAGTCTACTTCCTGAAGCTTCTGGTCAGCATAGTAGTGGTTGTAGGACTTGTCATTTCAGCCCTGAGCATCTATATCCTCATGCTCAGCATCTATCTGCTCGTGCAGAAGAACACCACCAAGCTCGAAAACCTGCTGCTCATAGGCTACAGTCCGCAGCGTGTGGCAATGCCCTACCAGGTGCTCACCATAGTTCTCAACTTCGTAGTCCTGGCTGTAGCCTTCGCCCTGCTCGTGGCTGCCCGTTCCTACTATATGGATGTTCTGATGACGTTGTTCCCGGAGGTAGACGAAGGCTCCATGTGGGGCACGCTGGCTGTAGGCATGGCTTTGCTTGTAGTGGTGTCAGCCACCAATGTGCTTGTCGTCAGGAACAAGGTGATGGGCATCTGGAGACAGAAAGACTAATGAGTGTTGAGTTTGCTTCACCACGAATTTCACGAATTCCACGAATGTTGGAGGTGTTTTAGTCACGAATCATCATGAATCGACCGTGAATTTAGGTGGGGATAATTCGTGTGATTCGTGCGATTCGTGTTGTGTTTATTTCACCACGAATTTCACGAATCCCACGAATGTTGGAGGTGTTTTAGTCACGAATTATCATGAAT
>OBAH01000044.1_pt1 | contig 120551 bp, 107 predicted proteins | sample 1517491 | NCBI WGS metagenome assembly OBAH01 (sample SAMN04571697, study PRJEB22368) | human gut metagenome | biome: human gut; material: stool | host: Homo sapiens | place: Luxembourg | collected 2012-08-03
ACGGTGGTGTGGGAGGTCGGTAAATGTGAAAATAGGAGGCAAATGCCTTTTATGATTAGCATTTACCTCCTACCCGATTTTTATATCAAACTTTCTTTTATGTTAGAAATCCCACTTGGCGCCTAAGCATGGACGAACCATGAAACCGGCATTGGAACCGAAATTGTTGCTGATCTCTACCTCGCCTCCTACGCTCAGATTGTTGCAGCCGAAGTGCTGACCTACATTATACCAAAGCTGTGGCTCTGATGTGAAGACGGTGTGCTCAGCAGTGGTTTTGGCCATGAGATTGCCGTCATTGTCTTTGAGGAATTCTTTCACGTTTCCGTGCTTGTCAAGCATACTTTTGTGATTCTCCCACCAGAAATCGGCAAAACCGCTAAAGTTCAGGCCTTTTACGCCAAAGATGTCCTTGCAACCCCATACTGCTGTAAACTGCATTGGGACATTCTGGTCTTTTTTGCGAATCGTCTTATAGAGTGCCTGCAAAGTCAATGTGTTCTTGAAACTCTTGTCGTGCATGAAATACTCTACACCGAAAAGCCAGGCATTGTTGATAGGGTAGTTCTTGGTAATACCACCATTATACTCTACGTGGAGGCTCCAGTTCTTCATTGGGCTGTTCTGCCAGAAGTTCAATGCACGTGAAATCTCAGTATAGGTTCCACCCTGTGCCACGTTTGGACTGCTGGTGTCCATCTTGTCGTAATTGAAGTCGTGGTCTACAAAGAAATAGGTGTTACCCCATTTGTCCTGCTTGAACATTTCAAGGGTGAGGGTTACGAACTTACGGTCAGAACCGAAATCATACAAGACCTGTGCGTTGGTTTGTGCCTTTGCGAATCCGCTAACCAACAAGGTGGCAATCATCAAAAATAAACTTCTCATGTCGTCGTTTTATTCTTTGTTTTGAAAAATTATATAAATTAAAATTAATTTTCTTCTTTCTTTTTCGACTGCAAAGGTATGAATATTATTTAAAACGGCAAAGTATTGATGTGAAAATTTGGAATAATCGGGGAAAAACATTACTTTTGCAAGGGTTTTTCCAGTAGCATTGGAATTTAAACGTGTTTTTTATTAAAATAATCATTGACTTAAACATAGACTTTATGGGATTTTTTAAGCGTTTTTTTGGCGGCAAAAGTGAGTCGTCTGAAGATAAGAAGGAAGATCAGTCTGCCAAGAATTTCGAGGTGCTGAAATATGATGGTGTGCGGGCGATGCATCAGGGACAGATGGATTATGCCATCAAGTGTCTGACCAATGCTTTGCTGGCTAAGCAGGTAGATGAAGAGGGGGATGCTTCCAAAGAGGACCAGGAGGTTTTGGAGGTGCGTGATTATCTTTCTCTGGCTCTTATCCAGAAAGGTGAACTCGCGCAGGCTTATGATCAGCTTCGCAAACTGTCGGAGGCTCAGCCGGATAACAAGCAGATTTTTGTTCGTATGGCTGAGGTGACTTATATGATGGAGGATTATGGGGCGATGTCACATGCCTGTGAGAAAGGGATGCTCATCGACAAGGATGATGCTCACCTGCTGTTCCTTTATGCCAAGGCTTGCCTGGGACAGGGTGATGTGATCAATACCATTGCCATGCTGACGAAGAGTATTCTTTTGGCTGAAAAGCTGCAGGAGGGTTTGGCGCAGGCGGTACAATCCAGATTGCTGCGTGGCGAAACGCTTTTGAAGTTGGGCGATGTGAAGGGTGCTGAGGAAGATGCTGCCTGGCTTCTTGAACAGTTGGAGGAGCCTGTAGAGGAGGTGCTCCTCCTGGAGGCTCGTATTCTGCTGGCTCAGGGAAAGATGGATGATGCTATCTCCTATTATAATAAGGTAATAGACGTGAACCCATTCTCTGCCATCGCTTTCAAAGAGCGTGGTGCGATCTATCTGGCCAAGGGTGACAAGGTGAATGCGGAGAAAGATATGCAGAGTTACCTGGAAATGAATCCTCAGGAGGCGGATGCTGTGACGGGAGAATTTAAAGCCGAAGGTAAGGAACATTGCAGATAAAATACAAGTTTTGTAGATAAAAAACGTATTTTTATGATAAAAATCGGTTGAAAGTAGGGGATTTATCGAAAAATATAAGCAAAATGTAGAAAAAACTATCAATTTGTTTGGTGGTATCAGAAAAAAACACTACTTTTGCAAGCGTATAATATCAAACAATTAAAACAAGAAAGAATATGAAGTTTAATGCGTACTATTTTAGCTTTTACTTTTACTTTGCAAGCAATTGTAAAGCGGGAAGTTGCGTGTAAATTTCAACTTAGGATATAAGATTAAGAAATCTATCGAAACGGTCCCGCTCTATATGGAGCAGGACCGTTTTTCGTAAGAGTCTTCTTCTGGATGAGTCTTGAGGATATTCAAACTAATAAAAGAAAAAGAGGCAATGAAGAGAATAGCTATACAAGGTGAGTTAGGATCATTTCATGACATTACGGCGCATGAGTATTTCGAGGGCGAGCAGATAGAGTTGATTTGCTGTGCTACCTTCGAAGAGGTGTTTGAGAACATCAAGCGTGATCCTACTGTCATCGGCATCACTGCCATCGAAAATACCATTGCTGGCAGTTTGCTTCACAACTATGAGTTGCTACGACAGAGTGGTACTACTGTGGTGGGTGAGCATAGGCTGCACATCGAACATAGTATCTGTTGTCTTCCGGAGGATGATTGGAGTACGCTCCAAGAGGTTCACTCTCATCCTGTAGCTTTGATGCAGTGCGGTAAGTTTCTTGCCAACCATCCCGACTTGAAGGCGGTGGAGGCTGAGGATACGGCGGGTTCGGCTGCTTATATTGCTAAACACCATGTGAGAGGGTGGGCGGCTATCTGCTCTTCTTATGCTGCTCAGATGTATGGCATGAAGGTGCTGCAGGAAGGTATCCACGATAATCCGCACAATTTTACCCGTTTTCTCGTGGTTTGCAATCCTCAGAAGGCTGCACTGCTTCGTCCGATAGAGAAAGCCAACAAGGCGAGCATCGTGTTCAGCCTCTCTCACGACAAGGGTTCTCTCTCCAAAGTGCTCACCATCTTGAGTTTCTATGATATCAACCTGACGAAGATTCAGTCTTTGCCTAATATCGGACACGAATGGGAGTATCTCTTCTATGTCGATTTGACTTTCGACAACCTTACCCGATACCGCCAGAGTATTGATGCTATTACTCCTCTGGTGAAGAAAATCAAGGTGTTAGGGGAATATGAGGAGAAAGAGTGAAGAATTCGTATGCTCTTGCAATTTTACATGAAACATTGAACATTAAAAATAAACATTAGATAAAATGATACAGCCAGCGAATAGAGTAACGGAAATTCAAGAATACTACTTCAGTAGAAAACTGAAGGAAGTGGCCAAGTTGAATGCCGAAGGAATGGATATTATCAGTCTTGCGATCGGTAGTCCGGATATGCCTCCTTCTAAGCAGACCATTGATAAATTGTGTGAGGTGGCACAGCGTCCTGATGCACATGGTTATCAGCCTACCGTGGGCATACCTGAGTTGCGCAAGGCAATGGCGGGTTTCTATAAGCGATGGTACAATGTGGATCTTGACTGGGCTACTGAGATTCAGCCGCTGATCGGTAGTAAAGAGGGAATCCTGCACGTTACGCTTGCCTTCTGCAATGTGGGCGATGAGGTGCTGATTCCAAACCCGGGTTATCCTACCTATACTGCCATTAATAAGATATTGGGTACCAAGATTACTTATTATGATCTGCGTGAGGACAATGGATGGCAACCGGACTTTGAGGCTTTGGAGAAGATGGACTTGAGTCGCGTGAAGTTGATGTGGACCAACTATCCGAATATGCCAACGGGTGGAAATGCCCGCATGGAAACTTACGAAAGATTGGTGGAATTTGCCAAGAAGCATGATATCGTGGTGGTGAATGACAATCCTTATTCGCTTGTGCTGAATGAGCATCCGATGAGTATCATGCAGGTGCCAGGGGCAAAAGAGTGCTGTATCGAGTTCAACTCTATGAGCAAGAGCCATAATATGCCAGGATGGCGTGTGGCGATGATCTCCAGCAACAAGACTTTCATCTCCTGGATCTTGAAGGTGAAGAGCAATATCGACAATGGTTCGTTCCGTGGTATTCAGTTGGCTGCTGCTGAGGCTTTCAATACGAATAGCGATGAATGGCATCATGAGTATAATATCATGAACTATCGCCGTCGCCGTGATATCGCAGAGGAAATCATGAAGGTGATGGATTGTACTTTCGATCCGAATCAGGTGGGTATGTTCCTCTGGGGAAAGATACCGGAGAAATATGCTGATGTAGAGGATTTGACGGAGAAGGTGCTCCATGAAGCCCGTGTGTTTATCACCCCTGGTTTTATCTTCGGAAGCAACGGAAAACGCTATGTCCGTATCAGCCTGTGTGCTAAGGATGAGAAAATGAAGGAGGCGCTTGAAAGAATCAAGAGTGTGTTTGAAAAGAAATAAAAACAATTAAAATATACGACTATGGAATTAGAATTAGAACCATTGAATTTTCCTAGTGATCAGGAACGCCCTTGTGTGATTGCAGGTCCATGTTCTGCAGAGACAGAAGAGCAGGTTATGACAACAGCAAGACAGTTGGCTGCCAAGGGTTGCCATATGTTTAGAGCTGGTGTATGGAAGCCTCGCACCAAACCAGGCGGTTTTGAGGGAAATGGTGAGGCTGCTTTGCCTTGGATGAAGCTGGTGAAGGAGGAAACCGGTATGCTGACTGCTACTGAGGTGGCTACACCTGAGCATGTGGAGCTGGCCTTGAAGTATGGTATCGATATTCTATGGATCGGTGCACGTACTTCTGCCAATCCTTTTGCGATGCAGTCTCTTGCTGACAGTTTGAAAGGCGTGGATGTACCAGTATTGGTGAAAAACCCAGTAAACCCTGATTTGGAGTTGTGGATCGGTGCTCTCCAGCGTATCAATCAGGCTGGTATCAAGAAGTTGGGTGCTATCCACCGTGGTTTCTCCAGCTTTGATAAAAAGATTTATAGAAATCTTCCTATGTGGCAGATTCCTATTGAGTTGCATCGCCGCATTCCTCAGTTGCCTATCATCTGTGATCCAAGCCATATCGGTGGTCGTCGTGATTTGATCGCTCCACTTTGCCAGCAGGCAATGGACCTTGGTTTTGATGGCTTGATCGTGGAGAGTCACTGCCAGCCTGATGATGCTTGGAGTGATGCTAAGCAGCAGGTTACTCCTGAGGTTCTGGATTACATCCTGAGTCTCTTGGTGGTTCGTGATGAGCATTATTCTACTGAAGGTCTGCATCAGTTGCGTGGTCAGATTGATGAGCTGGACAACCAGTTGATGGATCTCTTGGCTAAGCGTATGCGTGTTTGTCGTGAGATTGGTACTTACAAGAAGGAGCACAATATGACCATCGTACAGACCAATCGTTACAATGAGATCTTGGACAAGCGCGGTGCACAGGCTGCCCTTTGTGGTATGAGCTCTGAGTTTGCTGCCCAGATCTTCGAGCATATCCATGAGGAAAGTGTTCGCCAGCAGTTGGAAATTTTGAATCAGAAGTAATATTTAAGTGAAGAGTGAAGAACGAAGAGTGAAGAACGAAGAGTGAAGAATTAAAATGAGAATATTAATCATGGGAGCAGGTAAGATGGGAAGTTTTTTCATCGACCTGCTCAGCTTCGATCATGAGGTGGCAGTGTATGAGAAGGATGCTAAGCGCCTTCGTTTTACCTACAACTGTTACCGTTTCACCAAGATGGAGGAAGTAGAGATGTTTCGTCCGGAACTGGTCATCAATGCGGTGACGGTGAAATATACTTTGTCTGCTTTCGAAGAGGTGTTGCCTCATTTGTCGAAGGATTGCATCATCAGTGATATTGCTTCCGTGAAGACGGGCTTGCAGGAGTTTTATGAGAAGAGCGGATTCCGCTATGTCAGTACGCACCCGATGTTTGGTCCCACATTTGCCAATCTGAATCAACTTTCAGAGGAGAATGCGGTCATCATCAAGGAGGGCGACTACATGGGCAAGATCTTCTTCAAGGACCTGTATCAGAAGTTGGGATTGAGTCTGCATGAATATACTTTTGATGAGCACGACCAGACGGTGGCATATTCGCTGAGTATTCCTTTTGTCAGCACCTTTGCCTTTGCGGCTGTGATGAAGCATCAGGATGCACCTGGTACTACCTTCAAGCGCCACATGCAGATAGCCAAGGGTGTGTTGAATGAGGATGATTATCTCTTGCAGGAAATCCTTTTCAATCCTTATACTTCGGGACAGGTTTCTCAGATACGTGAAGAGTTGGCGGAGTTGATAGACATCATTGATAACAAGGATGCCAAACGCATGAAGCTCTTCCTGACGAAGATTCGTAACCATGTAAGGGAGGATATTGAAATCAAGGAGCATTGATGATTCGTAACTTTGCACCCGCAAACTATCTAATGAAGAGTAGTGGAGTTCAATATCAAAAAAAGAAAAATATTATGAGTGAACAGATTGAACAACAGAATAACAAGGCTACGGATGCTCCTGTTTCTGCTGCCAATGAGCCAGCAGCTGCTTTCCAGGTTGTAAACGAGGGCTTTTCTACCCGTGAGGCAATCGAGGAGGCTAAGCGTTGTCTTCATTGTAAGGTCCCACAGTGCCGTAAGGGATGTCCGATAGAAAATGACATTCCTGAATTCGTACACGAGTTGTCGATGGGTAATATGGGAGCTGCCATGTCTATCATCAATGAAAAGAGCAACTTGCCTGCTATCTGCGGACGTGTTTGCCCTCATGAGAAGCAATGCCAGGGTCATTGTGTCTTGGGCAAGAAGGGTAAACCGGTACAGATTGGTAAACTGGAGCAGTTTATTGCTGATTTCGATACGAAGATGAAGTTGTCTCGTGAGAAACTTCCTCAGAAGACTCGTGGTCGTGTGGCTGTCATCGGTTCGGGTCCGGCTGGTTTGACGGTTGCCGGTGATTTGGCTCGTCAGGGCTTCAATGTAACCATCTTTGAGGGTCAGGCTGAACCGGGTGGTGTCTTGATGTATGGTATTCCTGAGTATCGTCTGCCAAAGAGTGTGGTGCGCGATGAGGTGAGCAAGATCGAGGCATTGGGCGTTCAGTTTATTACCAATTGTATGGTAGGCGAGAACAATGTGACCATCGACAGTCTTTTCCGTGCTGGATATGATGCGATCTTTATGGGAACAGGTACGAGTGTGCCTCAAAATATGGATTCTACTCCTGGAAGCAAGTTGCATGGTGTAAGTCAGAGTACTTATTTCCTCCATAATGTGAATGCTTACAATGAGGGTGCCCTTCCACGAGATATGGTGCCTTTGCGTGATGGCGAGAAGGTGGGTGTAATCGGTGGCGGTAATGTGGCCATGGATGCTGCCCGTACGGCTATTCGTCTGGGTGCTGATGTGACAGTGCTTTATCGTAAGACTCAGGAGGAGATGCCTGCCATTCAGAGCGAATATGAGGAGGCTGTGAAAGAAGGTGTGAAGTTTGAGTGGAAAACTACTGTTGAGGCTTTCCTGAAAGGTAAGAACGGACGCTTGGGCAGTTGTGTGCTGAATACTCCTGATGGGGAGAAGGTAGAGAAATTTGATAGAATCTATCTGGCTATCGGCTCTCGTCCTGCAAACCGTATCGTTTCTACTACAGCTGGTATTGAGGTGGATGAAAAGGGCTATGTCAAGGTCGTAGATCGTCCGTTTGGTATGACTACCCGTCGTGGTGTCTTTGCTGGCGGTGATGTGGTGCATCGTCCTCAGACTGTGGTCTTGGCCATGAAGGCTGCCAAGGAAGTGGCTCAGGGTATTGCTCAGTATGTGGATGCCATCAAGTTGCTTGAGGAGGCTAAACGTATTGAGAAAAGTGGTACTACTGAGGCTGAGAATGAATAAGGATTTCTCTATCATATCGTGATTGATAGAATCGTATATAAGAGCAAGGCGTTTTGGCGACCTTGCTCTTTTTTTTAGTTTGTGTTTTCTCCCTTAATTCTCCTTAAACTTTTTAAACTTCTGTGTTTATGTTTGGTCGTTTTCAAGTAATTATGTACTTTTGTGATAACTAAAAGTTATGATTATGAAGAGATTGATTATATGGTTCTTGGTGACATTCATGATGTTCGTGGAGGTGATGGCACAGAAGACGTGTGTCGTTGCCAATGCGGAGGATCATGTGCCTATCAAGGAGGCTCTTATCCATACCAACAATAACCATTGGGCGCGTACGGACTATCGGGGATACTGGTCTATGAAATATCAGTTTGATAGTGCCACGGTTTCTAAGTCGGGCTTCTTGAAGACGACGGTTTATCTGAAGGAATTGCCTGATACGGTTTTCTTGATTCCTGAGAGTACGCAGTTGGGAACTGTGGAAGTCTGGGGTAAAGACCAGCAGCATGTCAAGGATATGGAAGACCAGGTGCAGCAGGCTGCAAGTATGATAGGTTCTGGAACTACTGGTATCGGTATTGACTTGGGGAATATGTTGGACAGTCGTGGTCGTCGCGACCAGAAACATCTGCGAAATGCCCGGAAAATATTGGGTGAATATGACAGGAAAGACCCGATAGTCTCTGCCTATGAACAGGCTACGGGCAAGCAGATACGGCTTTCTCCTCCCGGTATGAAAAAAGAAGAGGAAAGTGTCCCGGAATTGGAGGAAAATGAAAAGGAAGCCCTGAAATAGAGGTGATAAAATGGCTATAATATACTCGATTGCCCAAAAAACAAGGCATGATGTTCTTGAATTGGTATTTTTTATGATAAATTATACATGGAATTTCGGAAAAAAGTTGTAATTTTGTAGCCAAAATATAAAGAAGAATTAAACATGTTTGAAAATTTAAGTGATAGATTAGAGCGCTCTTTCAAAATATTGAAAGGTGAAGGTAAGATAACTGAAATCAACGTGGCTGAAACCATGAAGGATGTACGTCGTGCACTTTTGGATGCCGATGTTAACTTTAAGGTTGCCAAGGAGTTTACCAACTCTGTGAAGGAAAAGGCGCTGGGTATGAACGTGCTTACTGCCGTGAAGCCAGGACAGTTGATGGTGAAGTTGGTACACGATGAGCTGGCCGAGTTGATGGGAGGCGAAGAGGCTCCTTTGAAGCTCGAAGGCCATCCTGCCATTATCCTGATGAGTGGTTTGCAGGGTTCTGGTAAGACTACCTTCAGTGGTAAGCTCGCTAATATGCTGAAGACCAAGAGGGGAAAGAAACCATTGCTCGTAGCGTGCGACGTATATCGTCCTGCTGCTATCGACCAGTTGAAGGTGGTAGGTGAGCAAGTGGGAGTTCCTGTATATGCTGAGCCAGACAACAAGGATGTATGCGTGATTGCTGATCATGCCATCCAGCAGGCTAAGACCAATGGCAATGATGTGGTCATCGTCGATACTGCCGGCCGTCTTGCCATCGACGAGCAGATGATGAATGAGATCAGTAATCTGAAGAATCATTTGCACCCGGATGAAACCTTGTTTGTTGTTGACTCCATGACTGGTCAGGATGCTGTCAATACAGCGAAGGAGTTTAATGATCGCTTGGATTTCAATGGTGTTGTACTTACCAAACTTGATGGTGATACCCGTGGTGGTGCTGCGCTCAGTATCCGTACTGTGGTAACCAAGCCTATCAAGTTTATCGGTACTGGTGAAAAGATGGAAGCCATCGACGTGTTCCATCCTGCCCGTATGGCAGACCGTATCCTCGGTATGGGTGACGTCGTTTCACTCGTAGAGCGTGCACAGGAGCAGTTTGACTTAGAAGAGGCTAAGAAGTTGGAGAAGAAGATTCGCAAGAATCAGTTCGACTTCAATGACTTCTATGCTCAGATTCAGCAAATCAAGAAGATGGGTAATATCAAGGATTTGGCCAGCATGATTCCTGGAGTCGGCAAGGCTATCCGCGATGTTGATATCCCTGAGGATGCTTTCAAGGGTGTGGAGGCTATCATTCAGAGTATGACTCCTAAGGAGCGCTCTAATCCTGGCATTCTGAATACCAGTCGCCGTCAGCGTATCGCCAAGGGTTCTGGTACCAATATCCAGGAGGTGAACAAGCTCATCAAGCAGTTTGATCAGACTCGAAAGATGATGCAGATGATGACTGGCAACAAGATGGCACAGATGATGAGCCGCATGAAGGGCATGCCAGGTATGCCTAAGATGCCGGGAATGTGATTTTAAGTGAAGAGTGAAGAACGAAGAGTGAAGAATTCGTATGCTCTTGCAACTTAATATTAATACTTAACATTTAATATTGAATCAAATGCAGCTAATCGACGGAAAGGCGACGGCAGCCGCCATCAAGGAACAGATAGCCGAGGAGGTGAAGCAGATAGTAGCGCAAGGCGGCAAGCAACCTCATCTCGTGGCTGTGCTCGTGGGGCACGACGGAGGTAGCGAGACCTATGTGAAAAACAAGGTCTTGGCTTGTGAAAAGTGTGGATTTAAATCTACGCTAATCCGATTTGAAGATGACGTAACAGAAGAGGAACTTCTGGCTTGCGTTGACAAACTCAATCAGGATGATGATGTGGATGGATTCATCGTACAGTTGCCTTTGCCTAAGCATATTGATGAACAGAAGGTGACGATGGCGATAGACTATCGCAAGGATGTGGATGGTTTCCATCCTGTCAATGTGGGTAGAATGGCAATCGGTCTTCCTTGTTTCATTTCTGCTACTCCATTGGGTATTCTTACCTTGTTGCAGCATTATCATATCGAGACCAGTGGCAAGAAATGCGTAGTGCTCGGACGTAGCAATATCGTTGGCAAGCCTATGGCTCAACTGATGATGCAAAAGCAGTATGGTGATGCTACGGTAACAGTCTGTCATTCTCATTCCAAGAACTTGAAGGAGGAATGTCGTGAGGCTGATATCATCATCGCTGCTATCGGCAGACCGGATTTCGTAACGGCTGATATGGTGAAGCCGGGTGCTGTTGTAATCGATGTGGGTACAACGCGTGTACCGGATGTAACTAAAAAGAGCGGCTTCCGTCTCAATGGTGATGTGAAGTTTGATGAAGTAGCAGAGAAATGTTCTTTCATCACACCGGTTCCTGGTGGTGTGGGACCGATGACAATCTGTTCTTTGATGAAGAATACCCTCGCTGCTGGCAAAAAAGAATATTACAAGTAGGGGGTGAGATCTGAGTCTGATAGCTATTACAGACAAGGCTGACCCATACTAAGAAGAAATACAAGTATCAAACAACTTATACTTGTAAACGAAACAAGTAAGCTTAACAAATACTTGATTTTTTATAACTCTCTAATTTGGTCGGGGGCAGGGTGCAGTGATGCACTTGGCCCCCTTTTGGTAGATATATCTCTTATTAAAAACATAAATCAATGAATATGAACCATAAAATTTTATTGGCTTCTACAGCTATACTTTCCTTTACCTCGTTGATGGCGAGTGGCAAGTTGAATCCTAAGGTGGGTAATCCTGCCTTCTGGGATGAGCAGAATGCCCCTGCCTATTCCGTGATGGGTAAGGATACAACCTGTCAGGTGTTCTTGTATTCTCCTGATCCTACTCAGGGATTACATTTGGCGTATCTGGCAGATAATGAAAAATGGATTGATGTGGGACAACTTTGTGCTTCTGATTATGGTCCTTGGGGATCGGGGAAGAAGATGTACAGTCCCTCTGTTGTACAGGCCAATGATGGTACTTGGCGTGCCTTGTGGAGTGTGGGGGAATCATTTCCGCAGTTTGCTGTGGCTTATTCCGAAGATTTGGTGACATGGCGTCCGCAGGATTATCCCATTGTGGCCGAGAAAGGTGTGAAATCACCTGTTGCTTACCAGATGGATGATGGTAATTTTGATATCTATATCAAGACGGCAAAGGGAAAACGCTATGTGCAGGCTTCTCAGGATTTCCGTACTTTTGTGGAAGATTCCTTGGAAGCTTCTGCCGATGAAATCCTATGGGATAAGGATTCGGTACTGATCAATGGTAAAATGCAGAAGGGTGATGAGTTTGAAATACCTGCTGTTCACCTGAATTATATCCGTGCTTGGTTTAAGGCCTTGGATGAGGAGAATCGGGAAAATAACCGTCAGATTCCAAAAAACAATCAGGAACTGGCTGCGCTTGTCAAGGAATATAATGACAGACTGGTTGATATGCATGGTGAAAAGGCTGTTCTTACCCAGATGGATGAGAGCGACAGGATAGAGGCGAAGTTGGTGGTTGACGGAAAGCAAACGAAGCGTATCTCAGATAAGTTGATTGGTATTTTCTTTGAAGATATCAGTCGGGCTGCTGATGGCGGATTGTGTGCCGAACTTCTTCAAAACGGTGATTTTGAATACAACAAGGATGATAGAAAGCATTCGTGGAATGCAACGACAGCTTGGCAGGGAGTGGACTTGTCTTCTGTTTCCGTAGAAAACGGAGTGAGCAAAAATAATCCTCACTATGCTGTGTTGGGTGCTACACCTATTTATAATATAGGATGGGATGGCATTTCTATCCTGCGAGGTGCCCGTGATGAGAAGAAAGAGGGAAAGCATGTTGCTTCTTATTATGACGTGAGTTTGTATGCTCGTTGCCTGAATGGAAAGAATAAGCAACTCATTATAGCTTTGGTTGATGAAGCGGGGAATGTTATATCACAGGCTAAGGTGAAGGTGGTTGGCAATGAGTGGTCTGAATATCAGGCGCAACTGGTCATTACTGATAAATATCAGGGAAATCTCGAAGAGGGTAAAGGTATTCGCTTGGCCCTTATTCCAAAGGGAGAGACGAAGGTGGGTATTGATCTCGTAAGTCTGAAACCTCGTGATACTTATAAAGGTCACGGACTCCGCAAGGATCTGGCAGAGAAAATCGCAGAACTCAAACCGAAGTTTGTACGCTTTCCTGGCGGTTGTATGTTGCATGGACAGGGTCTGGACAATATCTATCATTGGAAGGAAACGGTAGGACCTTTGAAGGATCGCAAACCAGCCAGAAATATCTGGAATTATCATCAGACCAGACAACTCGGTTTCTATGAGTATTTCCAATGGTGCGAGGATATGGGTGCAGAGCCATTGCCAGTATTGGCAGCTGGCGTACCTTGTCAGAATTCTCAGCCTAATGCGCAAGGGCTCTGCGGTCAGCAGGGAGGTATTCCGATGGAACAGATGTCACAGTATGTACAGGATGTACTCGACCTGGTGGAGTGGGCGAATGGAGATCCTGCCACTTCTTCATGGGCCAAGATGCGTGCTGATGCAGGACATCCGGCTCCTTTCAATCTGAAGATGATTGGAATCGGAAACGAAGACCTGATTTCTACGACATTCAAGGAACGTTATCTGATGATATGCAAGGCCTTGAAGCAGAAATATCCTGATATCGAGGTGATAGGAACGGTAGGTCCTTTCCATTATCCTTCTTCAGATTATATGGAAGGTTGGAAGATTGCTAAGGAAAACCGACAGTATATAGATGCGGTAGATGAGCATTATTACGAAAAACCAGGTTGGTTTATCAATCATCAGGACTATTACGACCATTATGACCGTAGCATGCCTAAGGTATATCTCGGTGAATATGCAGCCAATGGAAACAATGAGGTGGATCGTGCCTTGGCAGAAGGTATTCATCTCTGTAATGTGGAACGTAATGGCGATGTGGTGGAAATGACCTCTTATGCACCTCTGCTTTGTAAGGAAGGTTATGCCAACTGGAATCCGGATATGATGTACTTTAATAATAATAAGGTACGCGCGACTGAAAGTTATCACGTGCAAAAGATGTTCTCTGTTCATTGTGGCGATGTTTATATAGCTTCAGATTTGCAGTTGCCTGAGGTCTTGAAACGCTATGTAGGTGTCAGTGTCGTGAAGGACAGTAAGTCGGGAAAGGTTTGGCTGAAAGTTGTCAATGCCTTGCCGCGAACCCTGAAGTTGAAGCTTTCTGGTTTGACTCAAAAAGAAATCGAAATAGGTCCTCGTCAATCGAATGTTTGGTCCTTGTAGGTTTTTTCTGAAAGGATATTTTGTGTGAGATGTGTATATATATATCTAAAACCGATATAAAATATGCAAGAAAACCGATATGATTGTTCGAAAAAGGAATGAATATTGGCTTTTTTGCATGTTTTATAGGGTGAAATGTAAAAAATAGAGGAAAATATTTGGTAGTTAAAGTTTTTTTTTATTACTTTGCACTCGAATAAATATTTGTGCAGTATTTGCATGAAGAAATATAATGATATTATTTAACAAATTTTAGAGAGACATGAAAAAGTTAGTTTTATTGTTTGCTGCCGTAGCTATGGCAGTATCAGTATCAGCTCAGACTGTTACTGAAAGCAAGACTTTCGACAACTTCTACATCGGCGTTAATGGCGGTGTAATGACAAAGACAACAAATCATAGTTGGTTGAATAACCTCAACTCTAATGCTGGTCTTCGTATCGGGCGTTGGTTTACTCCAGTATTCGGTTTGGCTGCTGAGAGCAATGTTTACTTCAACGATCACAATGCATATCCATCAAAGACTGCTGTTCGCTATATGAACACAAGCTTAATCGGTACTGTAAACTTGAGCAACTGGTTTGCTGGTTACAAGGGTGAGCCACGTACATTCGAGGTTATCCCTGTTTATGGTCTTGGTTGGGCACACTCTTTCGGTACAGAGAAAAACTGGAATGCTTTGACTTCTAAGGCTGGTATCGATTTCGCAGTTAACTTCGGTGCAGACAAGGCATGGCAGTTCTATGTAGAGCCATCTATGAACTGGGCTTTGAATGGTGATGGTTATGAGGGTACAGCTTATAACATCAACAAGTCTGGCTTCCAGTTGAACGCTGGTTTCATCTACAAGTTCAAGAACTCTAACGGTTCTCACAACTTTACAATTGCTCAGCTCCGTGATCAGTCTGAGATTGATGGCTTGAACAGCCAGATTAACAACCTCCGCAACGATTTGAACAACAAGGATTCTCAGCTCTCAGCTAAGGACAAGCAGATTAAGGATCTTCAGAACGCTCTTGACGAGTGCAACAAGAAGCCTAAGTATGTGAAGCCAGCTACAGCTACAAACTTGCAGCCTACTGTATTGTTCCAGCAGGGCAAGTTTAATGTAGAGAAGAGTCAGATGCCTAACATCGAGTTGATTTCTCAGTATATGAAGAATCACCCAGAGGCTAACATCGAGATTAAGGGTTATGCTTCTCCAGAGGGTCCTAAGGAGTTGAATCAGAAACTTTCAGAGAAGCGTGCTGAGGCAGTTAAGAATGTATTGGTAAAGAAGTACAAGATTGCTGCTGACCGTTTGACAACTAAGGGTATGGGCGCAACAGACAAGCTTTTCAAGCAGGTTGAGTTCAACCGCGTTTCTACTTTCAACGACAACAGCGTTGCTGAGTAATAAATGCATTGATTAGATTTTTTTATCAAACATATAAATCCTCAAGGTTTTTGCCTTGAGGATTTTTTTTGTTCCATCTGATGTTACTTTCTGTTCCTTCGGATGTTTTTTCTGTTCCTGTAATTGTATGTTCATAATTGATGTGAGGTACAACCCAAGAAGGAGTGAAATAATATAGAAAATTTAGGTTATAGTTTTTGTATTTTTAGTTTATTTGAATGCTCAATTCTAACGGAAATGTGTAGTTTCTGTAATAAATCGAAAGTAAATCGTTGATTTATGTTACGAAATTCGCAATAAAATGAAAGTTTATGTGAAATTTGTTGGTTATTACATAAATTCTCAGTATCTTTGCAGTCAAAATTGAAAATATAAAAACAATATGAAACATCCATTAAGAAGTAGCGTCTGTACTGAAGGCAGAAGAATGGCAGGTGCCCGTGCACTTTGGGTAGCTGCAGGTATGAAACATGAGCAGTTTGGCAAACCAATTATTGCTATTGTGAATAGCTTTACACAGTTTGTGCCTGGTCATACTCATCTTCATGAAATCGGTCAGATAGTCAAGAAGGAAATTGAGGCAATGGGTTGCTATGCAGCCGAATTTAATACCATCGCTGTAGATGATGGTATTGCTATGGGTCATGACGGAATGCTTTACTCTTTGCCAAGCCGTGACATTATCGCAGATTCTGTAGAGTATATGGTCAATGCTCATAAGGCTGATGCCATGATCTGCATCTCTAATTGTGATAAGGTGACTCCTGGTATGCTCATGGCATCAATGCGCTTGAACATTCCTACTGTATTCTGCTCTGGTGGCCCTATGGAAGCTGGTCGTTGGAAGGGTGAGAATGCTGACTTGATTACTGCTATGATTAAGGGTGCTGATACCAGTGTTTCTGATGAGGAAATGAAGCAGATTGAGCAATGTGCTTGTCCTGGTTGTGGTAGCTGTTCGGGTATGTTCACTGCCAATTCTATGAACTCGCTGACTGAGGCTATTGGTTTGAGTCTCCCTGGAAATGGTACAATCTTGGCAACACACAAGAATCGTATCCAACTCTTCAAGGATGCTGCTCGTCAGGTAGTGAAGAATGCTTATGCTTATTATGAGGATGGTGATGAGAGTGTTTTGCCACGTAATATTGCAACACGTGATGCTTTCCTCAATGCAATGACTCTCGATATCGCAATGGGTGGTAGTACCAATACGGTGCTTCATCTTTTAGCAGTAGCTCAGGAAGCTGGTGCTGATTTCAAGATGGAGGATATCGATCAGTTGAGCCGCAAGGTTCCTTGTCTCTGCAAGTTGTCTCCAAATACTCAGAAATATAGTGTTCAGGAGTGCAATCGTGCGGGTGGTATCATGGGTATCCTGAATGAGTTGAACAGGGGTGGCTTGATCAATGGTAGCGTAAAACGTGTTGATGGAAAGACACTTGATGAGCAGATGAAGAAATATGATATCACAGGTTCTGAGCTTGATCCAGAAGCAGATAGAATCTATCATTCTGCACCTGGCAGAAAATTCTCTACCCAGATGGGTACTCAGGATGCTCAGTGGGAAAGCCTTGATACTGACCGCGAGAATGGATGTATCCGTGACTTGGAACATGCTTATACAAAGGATGGTGGTCTGGCTGTTCTCTTCGGTAATATCGCTCAGAATGGTTGTGTAGTGAAGACAGCGGGTGTGGATCCTGTACTTTGGCACTTTGAGGGTCCTGCGGTTTGCTTCGATTCTCAAGAGGATGCTTGTGAGGGTATTCTTGACGGAAAGGTTAACTCCGGTGACTGCGTGGTTATTACTCACGAGGGTCCTAAGGGTGGTCCAGGTATGCAGGAGATGCTGTATCCTACTTCTTACATCAAGAGCCGCCATTTGGGCAAGGAGTGTGCCCTGATTACTGATGGTCGTTTCTCTGGTGGTACATCCGGTTTGAGTATCGGTCATATTTCTCCAGAAGCAGCTGCCGGTGGTAATATCGGTAAGATTAAGGATGGTGATATCATTGTCATTGATATTCCAAGTCGTTCTATCAACGTGAAGTTGTCAGATGAAGAATTGGCAGCCCGTCCTCAGCAGCCTTTGAAGCGTAACCGTGTGGTAAGCAAGGCTTTGCGTGCATACGCTCAGAGTGTAAGTTCTGCAGACAAGGGTGGTGTCAGAATCATTGATTAAGATGAAAATATATAGTTTTTAAATCTTCAGTAGAAAGGTAATGGGAAGTTTTGCTTGGATATAAGAGTGGAATTTTCCCATTCCTTTGAAATAAATATAATAATAATGGCAAAAGAAGTAATAACAGGAGCAGAAGCGTTGATGCGCTCCCTGAAAGCTGAGGGTGTAACAACCATTTTCGGTTATCCGGGGGGAAGCATCATGCCAGTGTTTGATTCACTGTATGGTTACACGAGAGGAGAAAATAAGGTGTTTGATCACATCTTGGTACGTCACGAGCAGGCTGCTGCTCATGCTGCACAGGGCTACGCTCGAGTCAGCGGCGAAGTGGGCGTGACACTCGTGACCAGTGGTCCTGGAGCAACAAATACTTTGACTGGTATTGCTGATGCCATGATGGATTCTACACCTATCGTGGTTATTGCTGGTCAGGTAGGTGTGGGTGCCTTGGGAACGGATGCGTTCCAGGAGGTTGATCTGGTGGGTGTTACCCAACCTATCTCTAAATGGGCTTATCAGATTCGTCGTCCAGAGGATGTGGCTTGGGCTGTGAGCCGTGCTTTCTATATTGCCCGCAGCGGTCGTCCTGGTCCTGTCGTTCTCGACTTTACCAAGAATGCCCAGATTGCTACTTGTGAGTGGGAACCTGTGAAATGTGAGAAGGTTACCTCTTACAATCCTTATCCTGCCATAGATGCCAAGGCTGTAGAGGAGGCAGCTGAATTGATTAATAATGCCAAGCGCCCATTTGCGCTGGTAGGTCATGGTGTGGAATTGGGTGGTGCTCACAATGAGTTGATTGAATTTCTGGAGAAGGCTGATATTCCTGCAGGTCGTACGCTGCTCGGTCTTTCTGCTTTACCAAGCAATCATCCGTTGAATATGGGTATGCTCGGTATGCACGGTTCGTATGCTACCAACATGAAGACTCAGGAGTGTGATGTGCTGATAGCTATTGGTATGCGTTTCAGCGACCGTATTACTGGTGTTCCTTCCAAATATGCTAAGCAGGCTAAAATCATCCATCTGGATATAGACAAGGCTGAAATTGACAAGGTTATCAAGACGGATGTTGCTGTGATAGGTGACTGTAAGCAGACTTTGCCGGCAATTACCCGTTTGCTGAATAAGAATGTTCACCGTGAGTGGAGAGATTCATTCGATGTTTATCGCCAGCAGGAGCAGGAGAAGGTGATCGAAAAAGATATCCATCCTACAGAGGGTCCTCTGCTGATGGGCGAGGTGACCAATGTGGTGACGGAAGCTGCCCATAATGAGGCTGTTCTCGTGAACGACGTAGGTCAGAACCAGATGATCAGTAGCCGCTATTTCAAGTTTACCAAGAAACTGAGTATTGTTACCAGTGGTGGATTTGGTACCATGGGCTTCGGTCTTCCTGCAGCTATCGGTGCTACCTTTGGTGCTCCAGACAGAACCATCTGCTGTTTCTTCGGTGATGGCGGTTTCCAGATGAATATCCAGGAATTGGGTACAATTATGGAGCAGCAGGCACCTGTGAAGATGATTCTCCTGAACAACAATTATCTTGGCAATGTACGTCAGTGGCAAGACCTGATGTTTGAAGGCCGTCGCTCCTTTACCCACATGCTGAACCCTCGTTATGAGGAAATAGCCAAGGCTTACGGCATTCCTTACGATGTGGTCATCGACCGCAAGGATCTGAAGGCGAAAGTGGAGAGGATGATTGCTACCAAGGGGCCTTACCTTCTGGAGTGCGCCATCAAGGAAGATGAGGACATCGTTCCGATGACCTTGCCTGGCAAGAGTGTTGATGAAATGCAGTTGGAACTTCATTACTAAAGTTCTCGATTCATATATATAATAAGGTGTAACCGGCATTTTACAAAGTAAAGTGTAACAGACATTTTAGAAAGGAAAAATAAGATGGACAATAATAGTGACAAGAAATTATATACATTGCTTGTTTATTCAGAGAACATTGCGGGTATCCTGAATCAGATTACCGCAGTATTCACCCGCAGACAAGTAAATATCGAGAGCCTGAACGTATCGGCCAGCAGCATCAAGAATATCCACAAATATACCATTACGGTATGGAGTGATCCTGAGCAGATAGAGAAAATCAACAAGGCGATAGAGAAGAAAATCGATGTCGTGAAGAGTGACTACTATACGGATGATCAGATTTTCATCCACGAGGTGGCTCTTTTCAAGATTTCAACTCCTGTTCTGCTGGAAAACCCTGAGGTTTCCCGTACAATCCGCAAGCATGATGCTCGTATGATGGAGGTTAATCCAACTTACAGTACGGTACTCTTGGCTGGTTTGACAGAGGATATCGCAGACTTGTTCCACAAGTTGAACAGTTTTGATTGTCTCTTGCAATATACCCGCTCAGGCCGTATTGCAGTCACAAGAAGTTTCGATGAGCCTATCTCAGATTATCTGAAGCAGAGTGCAGAGGAATAAATAGAGATAGAGAGAAATATAGGGATAAGCGAGCTACGATCGTAAGACAGTTGTTCTATGGTCGTAGCTTGTTTGTTTTATGAACGCCGTTAGCAGAAGAAATTCTCGGTCTTTTCTTTGGCATTCTCAATAAAAAATTGTAGATTTGCAAAGAATTTAAAAACAAGAAGGCATTTTTTTTCGTATAAGATATGGAATTATTAAGTAAAGTAGGAAGATACGAGTTTCTTTCGGAACCTTTTCATTGTGACTTTTCCAGTCACCTGTTTATGGGGCATTTGGGCAATCATTTGTTGAATGCTGCCGATTTTCATAGCAACGACCGTGGTTATGGCATGAACTATCTCATGCCACGACATAAGACCTGGGTGCTTAGTCGCTTGGCCATTGAGATGACCGAGATGCCAAAGTCGTATGACAAGTTCTATGTTGAGACCTGGGTGGAGAATGCCATGAAGTATTTCACAGCCCGTGATTTCAAGATATGTGGTAAGCCTGCTGCTGATGAAGAAGAGGAGAAAGTATATGGTTATGGCAAGAGTGTGTGGGCGATGATAGATACTGAGACCCGACAGCCGGTAGATATATTCTCCATCCATGATGGACTTATCAAGGAGTATATCGAGGAAGAGAAAGAATGTCCTATAGCAGCCAGTTCTCGTGTCAAGATGTCTGCCGATGCCAAGTTTGTGCGCAGTATCGACACCTATTATAATGATGTAGATGTCAATGGACATATCAATTCAGTGAAATATATCGAACATATTCTTGATTTATTCGACTTGGATTACTACAAGACCCATTTTTTGCAGAGATTTGAAATTGCATACGTGGCAGAGAGTCATCAGGGCGACCGTCTCAATTTCTATCAGGAGGAAGTAGATGAGGGAGAATATTGCATAAAGATAACAAAAATCTGCAAAAATGACACAAAAGAAGTCGAAGTTGTAAGAAGTAAATCGAAATTTGTAAAAAAGTGAAAGAAAAATTTGGTAGTTTCATGTTGATTTATTACCTTTGCACCCAGATAAGAAAATAAACCCAGAGCCGCCCTCTTGAATAGGGGGTGGACGGATCAAACAGGCATTCTTTGGATAAGAATTAGCTCGCATCCGTATGGACAAGTTAAACCCGCGGCTCCACAACGGCAAGCCGCACAAAACAAAAAATAATTATGGCAGAAATGAATTTCGGTGGCGTAATGGAAACTGTTGTCACCAGTCATGAATTTTCATTGGAGAAAGCACGTGAAGTATTGAAGAACGAAACTATCGCAGTTATCGGTTATGGTATTCAGGGTCCTGGTCAGGCTTGTAACCTTCGCGATAATGGTTTCAATGTCATCGTTGGACAGCGTCAGGGTAAAACCTATGAGAAGTGTCTGAAGGATGGTTGGGTTCCTGGTAAGACTTTGTTCTCTATCGAAGAAGCTGCAGAAAAGGGTACTATCATCTGTATGTTGCTTTCTGATGCCGGTCAGATTGCTTGCTGGCCAAAAATTAAACCATACCTCACAGCAGGTAAGACTTTGTATTATTCACATGGTTTCGCTATCAACTGGAGCGATCGCACAGGCGTAGTTCCACCTAAGGATATTGATGTTATCATGGTTGCACCTAAGGGTTCTGGTACTTCTCTCCGTACAATGTTCTGCGAGGGTCGTGGTTTGAACTGCTCTTACGCTGTATATCAGGATGCATCTGGTAAAGCAGAGGAAAAGACTATTGCATTCGGTATCGGTATCGGTGCAGGATATTTGTTCAAGACTACATTCCAGCGTGAGGCTACTTCTGACCTTACTGGTGAGCGTGGTTCTTTGATGGGTGCTATCGAGGGTCTTTTGGAGGCTCAGTACGATGTACTTCGCGAGAACGGTCACTCTCCATCTGAGGCTTTCAACGAGACTGTTGAGGAGCTGACTCAGAGCCTTGGCCCTCTCTTCGGTGAGAAGGGTATGGATTGGATGTATGCTAACTGTTCTACAACTGCACAGCGTGGTGCTCTTGACTGGGCTCCTCGTTTCCGTGAGGCTATCAAGCCTGTTATGGAGTGGTTGTATTACTCTGTTAAGACTGGTAATGAGGCTCAGATTTCTATCGACAAGAACTCTCAGGCTGATTACCGTGAGAAGTTGAACGCTGAACTCGAGGCTATGCGCAACAAGGAAATGTGGCAGGCTGGTGTTACAGTTCGTAAACTTCGTCCGGAAAATAACTAATTTTTTTCTCGTACATAATGTTGGAAAGGGAATGGTCCGCGAGGGGTCGTTCCCTTTTTGTTGTTTATCTCTTGTCGTTTTGTTTATTTTTTTTGTTAGTTTTACAGATAGATATAACTGCCGTCTATATGTATCTGGTTTTCTGATACCAGCATTTCTAAAGCATTTTCTAACTGCTGGCTCGGTACTTGTATCTCTCTCAATTCTGTAATGTGGTGTTTCTTTTGATCACCTAATATCTGGAGAATACTTTCTTTTGCCTTTTCAAACATCTGTTTGGCTACAGAATCGTTGTCTTTATGTTCCAGACAGACATCGCATTGCTTGCAATCCTCCTTGGTTTCTTCTCCAAAATAGCGTAAGAGTTGTCGTGAACGGCAGATAAAGTCTGTTTGTGCATATGCTATCATACTGCTGATACGTTTTACGAATTGTTCTTTTCTGTTTTCGTATGCTTCTTGGGTGATGACGACCTTATCTCCATCAATTCTATCCTGGGTATAGGTGATATACGGGATTTTTCTACGAGGAACGAAAGTGATGATATGTTTGGTGGCAAGGCATTTCAATGCGAAATATACCTGCTGGATACTCAATTCTGCCTGTTGGGCTATCAGAGATTCGTCGATATATACGAAGTCTGTGAAGAGTCCTCCGTAAACGCGTAGGAGGGACGTGACAACCTGGTCTTCATTTTCTGACAGATTATCCAGTAGATAAAGGTCGCTTCTGTTCAGGTTGAACATGAGGCGGGCTTTCCCGTCGGGATTGTCTTCGTAATGAATGTAGCCACACTGTTCCAGTATTCTCAAAGCAGCATCTACTTTTGTAGGGTAATACTTATAGATATAGCTGAATTTCTCTATGTTGAATTCGAAAGTTTTTCCGCAACCGCTCCCCACACCTATTTGGAAGAAATAGGCGAGGTGTTCGTAGATATCCCTGATTAGTTCTTTCTCTGGAAAGGTATCGTTGATGCGTTTGGTCAGTTTGCGTTCGTCGCTGGCATCATAGAGTAGTACTGCGTATGATTTGTTGCCATCTCTACCCGCACGACCAGCCTCCTGGAAATAAGCTTCCAGAGAGTCTGGGCAATCTATATGGATGACCATTCTCACATCGGGTTTGTCGATACCCATACCGAAGGCATTGGTAGCAACCATCACTCTTATCTGATCTTCCTGCCAATCTCTCTGTCGTTCATCCTTTACGGCTGGGTCAAGTCCGGCATGATAGAAAGTGGCAGGGATGCCGTTCTTATTGAGGATTTCTGCTATTTCCTTCGTACGGCGGCGGCTTCTGACATAGACGATGGCAGAACCCTGTACACATTTCAGAATATGAACCATTTCGCCATGCTTGTCGGTCGTAATGCGTACAATATATGCCAGGTTTTTGCGTTCAAAACTCATTTTGAACACATTCTTTTCAGAAAACTGGAGTTGGTTCTGGATATCATCTACGACTTCTGGGGTAGCCGTGGCAGTAAGTGCCAGGATAGGTGTTCCCGGTTTCAGCTTTCTGATATCTGAAATCTTCAGATAAGAAGGACGGAAATCATATCCCCACTGACTGATACAGTGGGCTTCATCCACTGTGATAAAGCTTACTTTGATGTGGCGTAATTTGGTCTGGAAAATATCCGTAGAAAGTCTTTCTGGAGAGACATACAGAATCTTGACTCCGCCAAAGATACAATTCTCAAGTGTCTGTATGATTTCACTTCTGGATTTGTCGGCATAGATAGCATCTGCCAGGATACCGCGTTCCTTGAGGTGGCTAACCTGGTCTTTCATGAGGGCTATGAGGGGCGTAATCACGATGCAAACGCCATCCTGGGCGAGTGCAGGAACCTGAAAAGTGATGGATTTTCCACCACCAGTAGGCATAAGACCGAGGGTATCCTTACCCTGTGATATACTTTCGATAATGTCTCTCTGTATGCCACGGAAGTCAGGATACCCCCAGTATGTTCGCAATATCTCTTGAAATTTATCTGTCATTTAGTCATTTGGGTCTGTTGGAGTCAGAAATCAGGAGTTTTCCTATTTCTCACTGTTGTTCGGACGGATATCCTCAATTTGCAGTTGTACCTGATTCTTCTTGAAGATATTGTCTTCTATGGTATATACAATGTCGAAACTCCGTTTGCTCTTGATGTATCGTGCAGCGGCACTTTGTCCGAAGGCAATGCCGTTGACCACGTTGCTCGACTTAGAGTCCACAAGTTCCAGCTTGATGTGCTCCTGTTCCCTTCCTACTACTTTGCTTGTACCATAGTCATACACTTTGGTCGTGCAGAATATCGGCTTTTGATTGCCTGGTCCAAAAGGTGCAAACCGTTTCAGGTCACTGTACAGGTGCTTGGTGATGTCTTTGAAATCAATCTTCGCGTCAATATGAAGCAAGGCTTCTGTCTGCTCTGGAGCGATATGTTCCTCTACATATTTCTGGAATCTTTCTCTGAATTCTCTTACCTTATCCCATTTCAGAGTAAGTCCGGCAGCGTATGTATGTCCACCGAAATTCATGAGAATATCGCGGCAACTCTTGATGGCAGAATAGACATCAAAGCCCGTAACACTGCGTGCTGAGCCTGTGGCCATGTCACCATCTTTGGTCAGAACGACGGTAGGGCGGAAATAGATTTCCGTGAGTCTTGAGGCAACAATGCCGATGACTCCTTTTTTCCATCCTTCATCGTAGAGCACAATACTGGAGTTGTGCTTCTGGGTTTCGAGTCTTGACACGATACCATTGGCTTCCTCCGTCATCTGCTTGTCGATGTCCTTACGTTGTTCGTTGTATTCATTGATGTGTTTTGCCATGCGGATGGCAGTAGCAAAATCTCTTTCTACTAGCAGGTCAACGCTCAGTTTGCCGTTTTCCATTCTTCCTGAAGCATTGATGCGTGGACCAATCTTGAATACGATGTCGCTCATTGAGATTTCTCTACCATTGAGTCCGCAGATATCAATGATGGAACGCAAGCCGATACTTGGATTGGTATTGAGCAACTTGAGACCATGGAAAGCAAGGATACGGTTTTCTTCCTCGACAGGCACGATGTCGGCAGCGATGCTCACGGCACAGAAGTCGAGCAGCGGGATGAGTCTGGAGAACGGAATGTTGTTGTTCTTGGCGAAGGCCTGCATGAATTTAAAGCCTACGCCACATCCGCAAAGGTGCTTGAACGGAAAGGTATCGTCAGGACGCTTAGGGTTGAGAATAGCCACAGCAGGAGGCATCACCTCGTCTGGTACGTGGTGATCACAAATGATGAAATCTATGCCAAGAGACTTGGCATATTCTATTTCCTTGATGGCTTTGATGCCACAGTCAAGGATGATAATCAGTTTTACACCTGTCTCGTTGGCAAAGTCTATTCCTTTCTTGCTGACTCCGTATCCCTCGTCATATCTGTCGGGGATATAGTAATCGATGTTGGAATAGAATTGCTGCAGGAACTTATAGACCAAAGCTACGGCGGTGCATCCATCTACGTCGTAATCGCCATAGACAAGGATGCGCTCCTTGCGTCCCATCGCATCATTGAGGCGGTCAACGGCTATGTCCATATCCTTCATGAGGAATGGATTGATTAGGTCGGCAAGCTGGGGTCTGAAAAAACGTTTGGCTGCCGATTCCGTCGTAATGCCTCTTTGGATGAGAAGCTGTCCTAAGATAGGGCTGATGCTTAGCTTTTCGCCCAGTTCCTTTGCTGTTTTTTCTTGCTCTGGTGTAGGTGCTTCATAATTCCATTTAAAATGCATCTTAATTATTTTTTATTTCTGCCGTCAAAGTTACAAAAATAAAACGACAAATAGAAATGTTTTAACTTGAAAATAGCAGAAAAAGCATGAATTATGCAAAAAAAGGCAGCAAACCTGATGGATTGCTGCCTTTTTCAAAATATTTATCTAAGTTTCTTTTCTTCCTGTTATCCTTAGATTCCGAGTTTTTTGCGGATATCCTTAGGGATGGCATTCTTGTTTACCATGAAGTCCATAGTCTTGTATGCTACGAATGCCTTGGTCATGTACCAGGTTCCCTTGTAATCGCCATACTCACCCCATGAGTTCTTCACCATGTAGTACTCCTTACCATTCTGGTCCTTTGCGATACCATAGATGTGCATACCGTGGTCATCGGTAGTCTCCCAGTTATCGAAAGCTTCCTGACGCATCTGCTGTGTAGGTACAATCTCAGGAGCGTTGACACCCAGTGAGTCGAACTTCTCTTTCTTCTCGTCTTTTGAAAGCTTGAACCAGTGGTCTGCATCGGTGCCTGCCATAGAACGAACCTTCTTTACATCGTAAGCGATACCGAGACCTTTGCGAGTGAAACCATCCTCTGTTACGTCGCCACCCCAAGCTATAGTATAACCGTTGTTGACTGCATTGTCGATAATCTTGCAGATGTCTTCCATTGGAACGTTGTAGCTCATAGGCCAGCGCCAGTTGTCCTGTACCTCGACAGCAAACTGACTCCACATTGGGTGGTGGGTATAGCTGGTGATGGTAACATAGTCATCGAGATTCAAACCGAGGCTCTCGCAGAATGACTGTGGAGTATATTGCTTGCCCTGATAGGTAAACTTCTCTGGTGTCTTACCGATGTAAGAGTCGATGATGCCCTGAAGACCGCTCTTCCAAGCAGAAGAAATTTTCTTAGCATTGCTCTTGGCAACAGCTTCTACGTATGGAGTCATCACATCGAAGAACTCACCGAAGTTGGCAAGTGAGTCACCTGTCAATGTACCTGGTGCTGGCATTGCATTCTCTGGTGTGATACCATAGTGCTTCAAAGCATACAGTACATCGTATGCGCTACCGCCCTGTGAGAAACTCACGTCACCGTGCATTCTGACAGCCATTGTGGCGCGGTCCATGTATGTCTTGTTGGCAACGAACATCTCGCTCAAGTCGTATGTCTTGCCAGTCTTCTTCAAAATCTCGCTCTCAAAATAGCTGAGAGTAGAATAAGCCCAGCACGTACCACTGCGGTTCTGATCCTTGATGCTGGTGATAGGGTTTTCCTTTACCACTGTAAATACTGGCTTGTTCTTTGCGATAGCTGCTGAATCAGTAGCGGTCTTTGCGCTTGCACCTGTGGCAACCAATGCCATCAATGCTGCTGCGATCAATGTTTTCTTCATTAAAATTTCTCTTTATATTAATAATGTTGTTCTATTTTCTCTCTTTTCGAGGGGAATTGCTTATCTGTTGGCTGCCATGTAGTCCTCTACATCCTTTGGATGATAAGGGATGCGGTCTTTGCCCAAGAATCTGCAACCGTCTTTGGTGATGAGTAAATCGTCCTCGATACGGATACCTCCGAAGTCCTTGTAGGTTTCCAACTTGTCGAAGTTGAGGAACTCTGCGCAATGACCTGAAGCCTTCCAGTCGTCGATGAGGGCAGGGATAAAGTAGATTCCCGGTTCATCTGTTACGACGAAACCTTCTTCGAGACGGCGACCCATGCGCAGGCAATTAGTACCGAACTGTTCCAGGTTAGGACGAACTTCCTCATCGAATCCTACATTGATCTGGTCGAAATTCTCCATATCGTGTACGTCCATTCCCATCATGTGACCTAATCCGTGAGGCAGGAACATGGCATGAGCACCAGCCTTGACAGCCTCTTCTGTATCACCCTTGGCAAGTCCTAACTCCTTGAGCTTGTCAAACATCAGACGGCATACTGCAAAGTGAACATCTGCGTATTTCACACCAGGCTTGGCAACTTCGAGTGCATAGTCGTGGCAAGCCTCAACGATAGAGTAGATTTCCAACTGGCGCTGGGTAAACTTACCGCTTACAGGCATAGTACGTGTGTTGTCAGAGCAATAGTTGTTGATGGTCTCGGCACCAGCATCGCAAAGAGCCAGTCTGCCAGCTTCCAGAATGCTCATGGAAGGGTTGCCGTGCATTATCTCACCATGCTGACTGAAGATAGTAGGGAAACTGACCATTGCTCCATAAGAGTTGGCAATTCCGTCAACCTGTCCGCCTACAAATTTCTCTGTTACTCCTGGACGAGTCAACTTCATGGCAGTGGTATGCATCTTGTAACCAATAACTGCAGCACGTTCCAGTTCCTCGATTTCCTCAGGAGTCTTGGTAGAGCGCATCTTTACCACAGCCTTGATGAGATCCATAGAGGCCTCTTCCTTTTGCTGGTTAGGATGGATGCCGAGGAGGTCGAATATCAGGAGCTTGATGTCAAAGCGGTAAGGAGGCAGGAAATGTATCTTGCGCTTCTTAGACATGGCATCATTGCAGATAGTCTTCAGAGATTTCATAGGTGCAGAGTTGTGGACACCAACCTGTTCTGCCAAGTCGTGTACGCTTTCCACGCTGCCATACCATACGATATCTTCAATATCTATATCGTCACCGATCAATGTCTCGATGTCGTTGTCAATGTCGATTACACCTACCAGACCATCGCGCTGCTGTCCGAAATAATAGAGGAAAGTAGAGTCTTGACGGAATGGATAGTATCCATTGTTAGGGAAATTACAAGGTGAATTGTTATTTCCGAAAATCAAAATTACGCCTTCACCTACAAGCTTCTTAAGCTCTTGGCGGCGCTGAATGTAAGTGTCCTTACTAAACATATTTTTAGTTTTTTGTTATATTTTGGTGCAAAGTTAGTGATTATTTCCCAAAAAATGCTTATCTTTGCAAGCAAAATCGTATAAAAAGTGAGAATTTATAAATAATTAATAATAAAAGTCCGCTTTTTGTGCAAAAATGAATAAAAAACAGGTAAATGGTATGAAGATGGAAAGAAAAACGGGATTGGTCTTGGAAGGAGGCGGAATGAGAGGTGTGTTTACAAGCGGGGTACTGGATGCCTTCATGAAACACGATTTGTATTTCCCATATACGGTGGCTGTTTCTGCAGGTGCTTGCAATGGTATGTCGTATATCAGTCGACAACCTCGTCGTGCCCGTATTTCCAATATCGATTACTTGGCTCGGTATGAATATATCGGTCTTCGGCATCTGGTTACTCAAGGTTGCATCTTCGACCGCCGGTTGCTTTATGATAAATTTCCCAACCAGTTGTTGCCTTTCGATTTTGATACTTATTTCCAGCATGCGGAAGGTTTTGAGATGGTAACGACCAATTGTCTGACGGGGCATGCCATGTATCTTTCTGAAACTCATGATAAGCAGCGTGCTCTGGATATCGTCAGAGCTTCAAGCTGTTTGCCTTATGTCAGCAAGATTGTGAATGTGGATGGTATCCCGATGCTGGATGGTGGTATTGCCGACAGTATTCCTGTTCAGCATGCCATCGATATGGGGTATGAGCATAATGTGGTGATACTGACCCGCAACAAGGGGTGGCGTAATCATGGGAAGGATCGCAAGATACCTTATTTATATAAGAACTATCCTCGCCTTCGTGTTGCTCTGAGTCATCGTCATAAGGTATATAATGAACAACTCCAACTTGTAGATGATCTGGAGGCTGCGGGCAAGATCACATGTATTCGCCCGCTTCGCCCGCTTGAGGTGGGACGTATTGAGAAAGATACTGTCAAATTGGAACGTTTGTATGAGGAAGGTTTCTCTTTAGGAGAGAGATTCTGCCAGAATTTCAAATAAAAATAAGTCATTTAGTCATGCTGTCTCTTTCAGACAGTCATGCTAAATGACTTATTTGGTTTTTATCTCAAAGACTCAACTTTATGATTTATTCCAATGAATCTTTATTCTTCCAATAAATCAGGGCGCAGGCGTCTGGTTCTTTCCATGGCCTGATCAAATTCCCATTGGCGAATCTTAGCCTCATTTCCGCTCAGCAGTATCTCTGGAACTTTCCAACCCTTATAGTCTGCTGGTCGGGTATAGATAGGGGCAGCAAGAATGTCGTCCTGGAAACAGTCGGAGAGAGCGCTTTGTTCATCGCTGATGACTCCTGGAACCAAACGGATTACTGCATCAGAGATAATGGCTGCAGCAAGTTCGCCACCTGTCAATACGTAGTCGCCTACAGAAATCTCACGGGTGATGAGATGGTCTCTCACTCTTTGGTCAATTCCCTTGTAGTGACCGCAGAGGATGATGAGGTTGCCTTGCATAGACATCTCATTGGCAATCTTCTGGTTGAAAGTCTCTCCGTCTGGAGAAACATAGATGACGTCATCATATTCGCGTTCGGCCTTGAGGGCAGTAATGCAGCGGTCGATAGGTTCGCATTGCATCACCATGCCGGCACTTCCTCCGTATGGATAGTCATCTACTCGTTTCCATTTATCTAATGTATAATCACGTAAGTTATGGAGATGAATCTCTGCGAGACCCTTCTTCTGTGCACGTGCCAGGATAGATTCATTGAAGAATCCCTCCAGCATTTCCGGTAATACAGTGATAATATCTATTCTCATATTGAATGCAAAGATAATATAATTTGAACAAGTAGCCAAATGATTCTGCTATTATTTTCATTTGGAATGTATTGCAAAGAATTATATACGTCTTACTTGATGATAACCTTCTTCTTTCCGATGATGTAAACTCCCTTGGTAAGCTGACTAACATCTGTGCCCAAGTAGCGACCGTCGAGGGTGAAGATACGTGTATCCTTCTCCTGATTCTGCTGGATGACAGGGCTATCGATGCCTGTAGCATAGTCCTTGAGATAATCGAAGGTAATGGCGCCGTCGGTCTTCTTGATGTTGTAGAATGGCTTTTCCAATGTGCTGTTGTTGAGTTTGACACTCAAAAGTTCGGTCGTATTTGCAGTACCTGGGAATGGATCACCTTGGAGACTTTCCTTGTATTCTTTGTCTGTCCATTTTTGGCCATCACCATGGTTGTAGTCAGAGATTACATAACCATCTGCAGGAACAATCATGACATTTGGTTTGCTTATCTCATTGTTGAGTCTGTTATCAAGGCTGACCGTAGTGTAAGGGTAGTCGATGCGCCAAACTAACATACCTGTGTTGAAGGCTTTTGCTATTCCCATCCACCAACCATCTGCCTGGATATTTTGGATAAGGAGATATTCGTCATTCTCTCCATTGATCTTGTAAGCAGTTCTGCTTGTGGCATAGGAATTTAAGCTTACTTGTTTTGCTTCATCTCCTAATTCAATAGGATCAGTCCAGCCCATTACATCCATTTCCCATGGGGAATATGGAGTAGGAAAATAGCCATTGTATGTATATTCTCCTCCATCCATCAAATCCCAATATTCAGGGTTCTGGTTATCTACTCTTGATGCTTCAACTGTAGGATAAAGGTCTGGAAGTCCCATTGTATGTGAGAATTCATGACAGAAAAGGCCGATACCATTGAGCAATGGCTTGCCATCAATCCAGTTTTTTGGTGTTCCATTCAACTCGTTGTTGATGCCATATCTGCTAATCATCTTACCATTCAACTCGAGTGAGATATTAGTTCCCGGCTCGTTGAAAGTAGCAGAGCCTGATTTAGGCCATAGACAATCAGCACTATTACCTCCGAAACTCTCGCTATATCCTGCATATATGATATAGACCAAGTCGATATAACCATCATTATCTTGATCGTAATCAGCAAAGTTGACATTAGTCGATACGTTCTTGCAAGCTTCTGCTATCATTTCTTTGAAGTTGGCATCAGTTCCTCCTGTATTGCTGCCATAATAGGCAGAATTCTTTCTTACGGTAACGGGACCTACGATGTCAAACTGAGGAGTGAACTTTCCCTGACTCATATCATTGAAGTACTGGGATACACTGCCGTAGTTTACCATTCCGTTTGTAACATAAGCATTATTGGCTTCAGGTGCTGCTTTTCCTTCGGCTCCTTTAAGATAATGGGTAAATGTGGCAACTGGATCTGATGTCTTGAATTTGACATCCTGAAATTCTACCAGAATGACCAAAGCCTTCGGTGAACCGGTATGAGGGAAATATGCAGGAGTTACTGTGCCGATGGGTTTTGCAAGTGCCTGAGGCTCTGCATTGAGCAAGTTGAGGAACTTTTCCTTGTTCTGGTTATTAATGACCTGTTCTTCCACAGTTCCACGTTCACCGGCATTATGAGCCAATTGTGGGGTCGCTTTCAGCGTTCCGTCTTCCTCTACCTGTGCTACATAATAGTTGCTGCCCACTTGTACGATAAGTACATCATCTGCGGTACTGTACCAACTGAAATGTTCATCACCATGAAGGCGAATGGTCAGTTGGCTGCCATCACTTTGGGTAATGGTAGTGAGTCCTGTATGCGCTTTTGCAGCAAAGCCGCTTGCGATGCCCATCAGAGCAAATGCAATGCTAAGTAAAATTTTCTTCATATAATGATTTTTAATTATTAATGCTAATTTCGTTTGATTGATGCTTTATTTGAATGCTAAATGATAACTTTATTTGTTTGATAGAATTCTTTATTTGAAAAAATATTGTCCCTTCTTCTGGGTCTGGTGACCAAACTCGATGGCATGGTGCGGACAATGGTGGTAACAATTGAAACATGTGAGGCAGTCGTCATGATGCAGCCATACAGGCATTTTCCCTTTACCGCCATCAATATCTCCAACGGGACAGACATGGGCGCAGATGCCACATTTCACACATTTGTCTGCTGTGACGTGAAAACGCTTGTCTGTAATGAGAACTTTTTCAAAGAAACCACCCACAACCTTGGTGAAAAACCATGGAATAGGACCTTTTACCAATCTGCAGATACCTTCCTTACGATTGAAAATCTCCTCGCTGATTTCTTCCAGTTCCAAAGCAGACTTCTCCTTTTTCCGAATCTCCTTTTCCTTCGGATCGACATCCATGAAAGGTAATCCTACGTATGACTCGGGCATGATGAGAGAGAAGGAAGAGGCTACCTCATGCACTCCGATATTCGATAAGGAAGAATTGGAGGCAATCGTTTCGTTGAGATTCTCTATGGTCAGTCCGATACTGTCACCAGCCGTACAGACTGCATAGGCGTAAACGGGGCTTGGAACTGGCGATTCATGGTTGGGGTGCACTTTTTCAGTTGGTAGATTGACCTGAAATTTAGCTATAAATTCCCTGACAAGTCTTGGAACCCTCCAACCATGAACGGGGAAAACGAAACCAAGCCGTTCACCTTTTTCCAAGATGAACGGCTCAGTATATTGGGCGCCTGATTTTTTGATGAGCCTCATTTCTTCGGCAATATCAATCAGTCGCTCATGTGTAGCTGTTGCCAATTTGATGGCAGCCCAGCGGGTATTTCCTGTACCAGAAAAATAAAATATCATTTTTTAGTTTCAGTGCAATCAGATTTATTTCTGTTCTTCCACCATGACACCTTCGATGTAAAGGCGTGTCATCTCAACGTTGCCATTGCTACGAACGGTGATAGACTTCTTGAAATGACCAGGGAACATACCCTTGCCATTGTATGTTACAGTAATCTGACCTTTCTGGCCTGGTGCGATAGGCTGCTTGGTATAGGCTGGAATAGTGCAGCCGCAACTGGCGATGGCCTGATTGATAATTAATGGCTTATTGCCTACGTTTGTGAAAGTGAAAGTAGTCTTCTGTACAGGAGACTTCTCACTGAAGTTGCCAAAGTTGTGTACCACTCTGTCAAACTTGATTTCTGCCTGTGCGCTTGCTGTTGCTACCATGGCAACAAGCATTGTCAGCGCTAAGATAAATCTTTTCATATCTTTGATTTTATTTAGATTCAACTTTTTATTTGCATATTTGGATGCAAAGTTACGCATAAAGTTTAGTATTCTGCTACTTTTTTACAATATTTTATACTTAATCATGCGATATTCTATTTTTTATCAAGCAATTGAGTCAGAAATAGTCCTGTAAGACTCTTCTTGCATTGCATCACTTCCTCTGGCGTACCTGCAACAACCAGGTTGCCACCCTTGTCACCTCCTTCAGGACCGAGGTCGATGATATAGTCGGCGCATTTGATGACATCAAGATTATGCTCGATGACGACCAGTGAGTGCCCTCTCTCAATGAGTGCATTGAAAGCATGAAGCAGTCGCTTGATATCATGGAAGTGCAGACCGGTGGTAGGCTCGTCGAAGATGAAGAGGGTAGGTTCCTGATCTTCCTTACCGATGAAGAAGGCGAGTTTGACACGCTGGTTTTCTCCACCAGAAAGCGTACTTGAATTCTGTCCGAGCTTGATATAGCCTAATCCGACTTCCTGCAAAGGGCGTAAACGGCTGACGATGACGCGGCAGGAATCGAAGTCACCATTATTGTGCTGGTTCTTCTCGTCTGCAAAGAATTCGATAGCTTCGTTCACGGTCATGTTGAGCACATCATTAATATTCTTACCTCCGTATTGTACCTCAAGGATATCGTGCTTGAATCGTTTGCCTTTGCATGCTTCGCATTGCAAAACCAGGTCTGCCATGAATTGCATTTCGATTGTTACATAACCTGCTCCCTTGCACTCTTCACATCTTCCTCCCTCAGCATTGAAGGAGAAATAGGCAGGAGTGAATCCCATCTGTTTTGACAACGGTTGGTTGGCAAAGAGCGAACGGATGGCATCGTATGCCTTCAGATAGGTGGCAGGGTTGCTGCGGGAACTTTTACCGATAGGGTTCTGATCCACAAACTCCACATGCTTGATGGCGTTGACATCGCCTTCTAAGCCTAAGTGCTCACCTGGTGCATCTGCCACCAAGTCTAAATGGCGGCGCATGGCAGGGAAGAGGATTCCCTTGATGAGTGAACTCTTGCCGGAACCTGAAACACCAGTCACTACCGTAAAGACATTGAGCGGCAACTTGACGTCGATGCCTCTCAGGTTATTCATTCTGGCACCCTTGATTTCGATGAAACGGTTCCAGGCACGATGGCTTGTTGGTGTTTCTATCTTTTCATGATGGGTGAGATACTTGATGGTGTAACTATCAGGGTATTTCTCCAAGAGTTTCTGCTGGGCTTCCTTGTCGGTAGTAGAATACTCAGAAGCAGGACCGGCATAAACCAGTTGACCGCCCAGACGACCAGCATCCGGACCGATATCTATCAGGTAGTCGGCAGCCCGCATGATTTCCTCGTCATGCTCTACGACGACTACCGTATTTCCTAATTGCTGCAATTCTCTCAGCACCTTGATGAGTCGTGCTGTATCTCTGCTGTGAAGACCGATGCTTGGCTCGTCGAGAATATAGACACTTCCTACAAGTGAAGAACCTAAGTTGGTGGTCAGGTTGATGCGCTGGCTTTCACCTCCTGAAAGGGAGTTGGAAAGACGATTGAGCGTGAGATAACCGAGTCCCACATCCAGCAGGAACTGCAGGCGGTTTGTAATCTCTGCCAAGAGTCTTTTGCTCACGCATTTCTCGTGTTCGGTCAGTTCCAGTTTGGTAAACCAGATCTTGAGATTGGTGATAGACATCTCCACGAGTTCAGTAATACTTTTGCCGCCAATCTTCACATAGTTAGCTTCTTTCTTTAAGCGAGTGCCGTGGCAATCTGGACAAATCGTCTTGCCGCGGAATCTGCTGAGCATCACGCGGTACTGTATCTTATATTGGTTTTCCTTCACCATTCTGAAGAATTCGTCAATGCTCACCCTGTCGTGTGGCTCACGATTCTTCTCAGAGGGAAGACCATGCCAAAGCCAATCTTTCTCCTTTTGAGAGAGTTCGAAGTATGGTTTGAAAATAGGGAAATTATAGGGCTCTGCTCTGCGGATAAATTCCTTGAGCCACATACCCATTTTTTCTCCTCGCCAGCAAACCACACAACCGTCATAAACACTCAGGGAAGTATTAGGGATGACGAGTTTCTCGTCGATGCCGATTACGCTTCCGTAACCCTCGCAGGTAGGACAGGCACCCAGAGGAGAATTGAAGGCAAACATATTGTCTGACGGTTCCTCGAAGGTCATTCCATCTGCTTCAAAACGGGTCGAAAAATCATAGGCAATCTTACTTGGCAAGAACAGGAGGCGGCAGGCGCCATCTCCTTCGTAAAAAGCTGTTTCGGCTGAGTCCATGAGACGGCTGATATCATCTTTTTCTTCACTTACGGAAGAACGGTCTATCACGAGAAAGATTTCCATGCCTGTTTCAGTCATCAGCTTTTTGAACTTTTCGTCAGAGGCTTCAAGAAGATCCCTCATGCTTACTTCTGGCGAAAGCATCTCGCCGCTATTGGCTTTATCCAGGAAGTCTTCGATGCGTTCAAACTCATTTTTCACCAAGATGCGTGCATATCCTTCCTGAATATACATCTCCAGTTGCTTGCTGAGGCTTCGTCCCTCAACGATGTGAAGAGGGGAAAGAATGACAAACTTGGTGCCCTTGGAATATTGGTGGGTACAAGCTAAGATGTCTTCTGTAGTATGGCGCTTCACCTCCTGTCCGCTGATAGGAGAAATAGTTTTTCCTATGCGAGCATAGAGTAATCTGAGATATTCGTAAATTTCAGTACTGGTACCCACGGTGGAACGTGGGTTACGGGAAATAACTTTCTGTTCGATGGCGATGGCAGGTGGCAATCCCTTGATGAAGTCACATTCTGGTTTGCTCATTCGACCCAAAAACTGTCGGGCGTATGAAGATAAGGATTCCACATAACGGCGCTGACCTTCGGCATAGAGTGTGTCGAAAGCCAACGATGACTTACCGGAGCCAGAGACACCCGTGATGGCAACAAATTTGCCCTGAGGTATCTTGACATTGATGTTTTTGAGATTGTTAGCCCTGGCTCCTTTGATCTCAATATATTTATCTTTTGCCATTTTTTACTTTTTACCTTTTTACTTTTTTACCCTTTTACCTTTACTCATGATGATAAGGTTCACCTTTTATAATGGTACACGCGCGATAGAGGGCTTCTGTGAAGATGAGGCGCACCATCTGATGCGAGAAAGTCATCTTGGAGAGGGAAATCTTCTCGTTGGCACGGTCATAAACAGCCTGCGAGAAACCATAAGGACCACCAATGATGAAGACAAGTCTTCTGGCAGTAGCCTGCTTACGTTCTATCCACTTGGCAAATTCGATGCTGCGGAATTCCTGACCATGTTCGTCCATCAATACAACGGTATCTGAAGGTTGCAGGAGTTTCAATATCATTTCCCCTTCTTTTTCCTTCTGCTGCTGTTCGCTGAGGCTCTTCGTATTCTTGAGCTCAGGAATAGTCGTAATATTGAAAGGCATGTAGTGGGTGATGCGCTCAGCATAGTCCTTGATGCCTGCAATAAAATGCTTGTTTACGGTCTTTCCGACCAATATCAGTTCAGTCTTCATTATTGTTCTTTATTCTTCACTCTTCGTTCTTCACTTTCTCCTCGTCCCTGTAATATCCCTTTCCGATTCGTTTTGGATTCTTCGGGAACCAGCCTTTCTCGCATCGCTCTCTCTGTTCAAAGAGTTCACCGATGCTCCACAGGCTTGAGGCACCTACCACACCTAAAATGGCAGAGAAGAGCACATTAGCAATCAGGAAGGCTGCACCGATGCAGGCAATGCCTGCAACGAGAAATATCCACCAAAACCGGGTGCCCGTATAATATTCCGTCTTCATCACGATAGGATGAAAGATACCTATTATTAAAAAGGTGGAAATGGCGATGATAACGCCCGTATAATAAATTTCCATATCTTTAAATTCTTAAATTCTTTATCCAATTATTACTATAAAACAGATACAATATTGCTAAATATCAGCCTTATTTTATTTCATTTCCGTTTCAAAGTGCAAAAATACAAAAAAAACTCCAAACTTGTTGGGTTTATGAAATAATTTATATATCTTTGTACCCAAATTATTAATAACATATATAATCAGACTATGGCTAATAACGCAGAATTAATCAAGCAGTGTGAAGAAAGAGCACAGCAGTGGCTCGCTCCAGCTTTTGACGAAGAAACACGTAATGAAGTAAAGGCAATGCTCGAGGCTGAAGATAAATCAGCTCTCGTTGATGCTTTCTATCAGAACTTGGAGTTTGGTACTGGTGGCTTGCGCGGTATCATGGGTGCAGGAACCAACCGTATGAACAAGTATATTGTAGGTATGGCTACTCAAGGCTTTGCCAACTACATCCTCAAGGCTTTCCCAGATGAGAAGAACCTCTCTGTAGTGGTTGGTCATGACTGCCGTAACAACTCTCGTCTCTTTGCAGAGACAGTAGCAGCTATCTTCTCTGCCAACGGTATCAAGGCTTATCTCTTTGAGAGCCTCCGCCCAACACCAGAGATTTCTTTCGCTATCCGTGAACTCGGTGCTAAGGCTGGTGTGAACGTAACTGCTTCTCACAACCCTAAGGAGTACAATGGCTACAAGGCTTACTGGAGTGATGGTGCTCAGGTTTTGGCTCCACATGATACGGGTATCATTGAGGAGGTGAACAAGGTTACTATCGATCAGGTGAAGTTTGAGGCTAACTGGGATTTGATCAAGATTATCGGTGGTGAGATGGATTATGACTATATGACTGCTGTTCATTCTGCCATGATCGACCAGGATGTCATCAACCGTCAGAAGGATCTCAATATCGTTTACTCAGCTATGCATGGTACAGGTCGCGTCATCGTTCCTCTCTGCTTGCGTTCATGGGGCTTCCAGAATATCAATGTAGTTCCTGAGCAGATGGTTGTAGATGGCAACTTCCCAACCGTTGTTTCTCCTAACCCAGAGAATGCTGAGGCTATGACTCTTGGTATGAAGCTCGGTACTAAGTTGAATGCTGACCTCGTAGTAGCTACCGACCCAGATGCAGACCGTCTTGCTATCGTTTGCCGCGATGACAAGGGTGAGTGGATGATCATCAATGGTAACCAGACTGCCATGATGTTCTGCTACTATATCATTGAGAACAAGAAGAAGTTGGGCAAGTTGAAGCCAACAGACTTCCTTGTAAAGACCATTGTAACTACAGAGGTAATTGCTGAGATTGCAAAGAAGAACAACGTAGAGTTGCGCGACTGCTACACTGGTTTCAAGTGGATTGCACGCGAGATTGCTATCTCTGAGGGCAAGCAGCAGTACATCGGTGGTGGTGAGGAGAGTTTCGGTTTCTTGCCATACGATAAGGTACGTGATAAGGATGCTCCTGCATCTATCTGCTTGATTTGTGAGATTGCTGCCTGGGCTAAGGACCAGGGCAAGACTCTCTACGATCTCTTGATGCAGATCTATGCAGAGTATGGCTTCAGCAAGGAGTTCACTGTAAATGTAGTTCGCCCAGGTAAAACTGGTGCTGATGAAATCAAGCAGATGATGGCAGACTTCCGTGCTAACCCTCCAAAGGAGTTGGGTGGCAGCAAGATTGTAACTTGGAAGGACTACCAGAGCTTGGAGGCTAAGCATGTTGATGGTAGCGTAGAGAAGCTCAATATGCCTACAACAAGCAATGTGCTCCAGTGGTTCTGTGATGATAACACTAAGGTAAGTGTTCGCCCTTCAGGTACAGAGCCTAAGATTAAGTTCTATATCGAGGTAAAGGATCCTTCATTCAAGTGCGCTGGTTGCTACAACCGTTGTACAGCAGCTGCTATGGAGAAGATTGAGGCTATCAAAAAGAGCTTGAACTTAGATTAATTCGTAGATTTTTATATTTCCGGCGAGAGGTCATCCTGACTTCTCGCCTTTTTGTATTTTATGCATGATGATTCGGCAAAATAGGCTACAAAGCAAAAGTGTTGTGATTGCCAAGTAAGTATTGAAACTACTATAATAAGGAAACTCCCCAGATTCATTAGGAATCTGGGGAGTTTCCTTATATATAAATCAAATATACTTTCAAATAGGCGGTGCTATTTTTCAAATAGATGATGTTATTTGCATATTACTTGCTCAAATTAGCAATGGTAGCAATCATGGCAGCGATGCTTGATATACTTGTACCGAGACTCATCGTTTCTGCGATACTCATCTTGCGCTTCAACTTGGCAGGAACTACAATTTCACAACCAGGTTGAACTTTAGCACCATGACCAACTTTGGCAACCTTACCATTCATATAGATGATATATGACTTGCTCTTGATGGCATCAGAAGCAAAACCACCAGCTTGGTCTATGTAGTAGCTTGCCCGTTTGCCCTTTTCATAGGCAACAGTATTGGCATACATCACAGCACCATTGATTTTTACAGTTCCTATATATTGTGGAACAACCAGACGGTCTCCTTCACGCAGTACCAGGTCGTCATCACATCCAGGATTCTTGAGTGCAGCAGCTAGGTCAATTCCTACAGGATATTCATCAGGAACATTGAATTTCTCCAATTCTGCGTTCTTAGCTCCTTCAGCTACCTGTTGGAGATTACCACTGTTGCTGCTTGCTGCCAGCTGGAGGAGATTCTTCTGCTGTTGCTCACGCTGCATCTTCAGAACTGCTTCCATGCGGTCTTTCTCTGCGCTGTTGGCTCTACGGATTAAGCGTGCTCCCTTGATATATGCCTCATTGGTTGCTCCACCTGCCTTGTAGAACAGGTCGCTTATGCGGGAATTACGCTTGGTAAGCGTATAAGTTCCAGCAAACATAACCTCACCCTCGATGCTCACATTTTCCAGTTCGTTGTAAGCAGGACTCTTGCGGATGGAAACCTCGTCGAAAGGCATCAGGACAAATCCAGGAGTGCCATCAATGACAAAACCATCCTTTAAGGAGAGGGTGAATGTCTGGGCAATCAAGCTATCTGGTTTCAATGCCTTGGCATCAGAAACGCGGCGGCTTACGTTGACATTCACGGTGGATGCCTTGTCGGTCAGACCACCAGCCTGAAGAACGAAGTCTTCGATTGTTTCATTGTCGGCGTATTTATAGGTTCCAGGATACTGTACCTCGCCGCGAATTGTGATAGTTCGCTCTATCAGTTTATCCTGTCGGGTAGGGATGAAGAGCACATCATTCTCCTTCAACGGAATATCTGCCACCTTTCCACTCATGATACCTGCGATATCCATACTGATAACTTCCAATGTGCGGTCTGGCTTCATTCTGTGCATGACCGCTCTGTTGGTGAATGCATCCTCAGTAAGACCTTCTGCATGTTCTACCAGAGAACGAACGCTGTTAATCTGTTCGCCGATATTGTACATACCTGGACGGAATACAGCACCCTTGATTTCTACCGTATTGGCATATCTTGGCAGGATGGAGTCAACGCTTACTGAATCGCCATCAGCGATGTGGAAACTGGCAAAATCGAATTCGTCAACATTGAATACGGCATATTCTCTTCCTGTCTTTCTGTTCACACGTACCGATTTCTTATAAGCATCACCGGTGAAACTACCGGCATATTTGAGCAGTGAATTGATGCTCTCGTTCTTTTTCATCTCATAGAACATCGGGCGTTTTACCTTACCCGTGATGTTGACCAGACAGTCGTATGGACCTACTACAATCACATCATTGTCTGCGAGTCGTACATTGCCTGTCAATTTACCATTGAGGATGTAGTCGTAGATATCAACTACAGTAACCAACCTGTTGTTTCTATATACCTTAATATTACGGAGTGTACCCAGGTCGTTGGTTCCTCCAGCCATGTAGAGGGCATGAAAAACGGTAGCGAAGGCAGAGAGGGTATAGGTTCCTGGAGCCTTTACTTCACCCATCACATTGACCATAATGGTCTTGGTCTGGCCTACTGTCAACTTGATATGGCTGGAAGAATATCTGCTACCTAACGTACCGTGCAATCTTGCATTAGCCTGAGCAACGGTGAGGCCGCTGACATTCACCGGACCATACCCCTCGATGGTAACAGTTCCATCTGGAGAAACAGTACTCTCGATGGTTTTCTGGGAAGCACCATAGATGTCGATGATGACAGCATCACCAGGACCCAAGCGGTAGTTCTGTGGGGTTGCGATATTCATGTTAGGCTCAAAGCTCAACTCCTTATTATTAAAGATGTCGCGGCCGAAGACCTTCTTGCGATTGTATCTCTGTTCTGCCAGCAAATGACGAAGCAACTGGGTTGAATCAGGGTAGATACCATACATCTCGTTCTGCATGTCCACATACTCCTCGTCCTGATTATCGTAAGTATGCTTATAGGAGAAATCTCGCTGGCCTTTGATCCTATAGTTGCTATAGTTACTGGCCTCCTTATCAGCCTCTTTCCCATAATCATCACGAGTTTTACCGTTGTTGGTACGTAGGCGAGATCCATTTGATGAGACTTTTCCTGTAGCACTGGCAAGGCCGCCCAGTTTGGCTTCCTTTTCATAGCGAGTGCGTACACGTCGAATCTGAGAAATATCAACACCGCGTTGCATCAACTTGGTGACGATTTGTGCATTCGAGGTTCCAGAGTTGTGCTCCTTTACCACAAATTGCATCACTTGGTCGTCGGTCATGCTGGAAGATTGAGCCATGGCTACTGATGAGACCATGAAAAGCATGAGCGAAAAGATGATTAATTTCTTCATTTCACTATTAGTTTTGTTCTGTTTCTTATATAATAACTCAAAAATTCGCAATTTGTTGTAAATTTAGAGCTATTTCTTGAAACCGAAAATTCGTTTGATGAATTTCTTTACGACATTTTCTTTCTTCTGAGGATTGACAATTGGAGTTGGTTTGCGAGAATTTGATTTCTCGTTAGCCTTCTTCTGTGCAACGCCTCTTCCTCTTCCGTTGCTGCCAGGACGTACGTTCTCTGGTGCATTGCTGCGCTGGTTGTTGTTGCGCTGTTCACCGGTCTTACGATTATCCTGTCTGTTACGGTTGTTTCTATTGTTGCGCTTTCCGCCTTGTCTTGTCTCACCTTCCTGCTTGCTTTCGGCATTCTGCTGACGGTTATTTCTTGATTGCTGCTTGTTGGCGTTCTGTTGCTTATTGGCGTTCTGCTTGTTTGCATTCTGCTGCTTTTCGGCATTCTGCTTATTTGCATTCTGCTGTTTGCCGTTTCTGTTGTTTGGCTTGTTTGCAACCTGTTCGCCCTGCTGTTCACCTTGCTGGCGAGGAGCCTTTTCCTGACGGTTGTTCTGTTTGTTCGGCTTGCGCTTGTGTGCAGTCTGGTCGCGGTCTTTCTGGCGGCGGCTCTTTGCACTGGTCTTGCCGTTACCATTGTTTTTACCTGGTTTCTTAGGCTTGTCCATCTTGACATACTCAGGACCTTCGCCACACTCTGCAGGCAATGGCATCTTTTCTACCACTTTTTCCAGGAACTTTTCTATCTGCTGGAACCAGTAGATATCCATTTCCGTAACCAAGGTAATGGCTCTTCCGTCTCTATCTGCACGCGCGGTACGACCGATGCGGTGTACATAGTCTTCTGTGTCGTGCGGAACATCGAAGTTGATAACTAATGTGATATCATCGATATCGATACCGCGGGCAACAATATCCGTAGCAACCAGCACGTCAATCTGACCGCTCTTAAATTTGAACATGATGTCATCACGTTCTTGCTGAGAAAGGTCGGAGTGCATTTCACCACAGTTGATCTTCTGTTGCCGTAGTGAAGCAGAGAGCTGTTTCACCTTTGTCTTACTGCCGCAGAAGATAATGACGCGCTTCAGGTCACCAGCCTTGAAGATATCTTTGATGATGCTCATTTTCTGGGCCTCATAGCAGACGTATGCTTCTTGTTTGATTTTCTCGGCAGGCTTGCTGACAGCAAGTTTGATTTCTACAGGGTTCTTCAGCAAGCTCTTCGCCAGTTCCTCGATCTTGGTAGGCATGGTTGCTGAAAACATGATAGTCTGGCAAGACTGAGGCAATTTCTTGGCGATGGTCATGATATCCTCAGAGAAACCCATGTCGAGCATGCGGTCTGCCTCGTCAAGGATAAAGAAACTTACCTTGCTTAAATCTACATTTCCCAGACTGATATGGGTGATGAGTCGGCCAGGAGTAGCTATTACTACATCAGCACCCATACGGAGACTCTTCAATTCCTGGTCGTAGCGGTTGCCGTCATTGCCACCATATACAGCCACGCTGCTCACTCCCTGCAGATAGTAGCTGAATCCCTGTATGGCCTGGTCTATCTGCTGTGCCAGTTCTCGGGTAGGTGACATGATGATGCAGTTGATGGCATCTTCAGGGTATCCACCGTCATCCAACTTACTCAGAATAGGCAACAGATAGGCGGCAGTCTTACCGGTACCCGTTTGAGCCACACCAAGAACGTCATTACCTTTCAATATCTCAGGAATACATTTCTCTTGAACAGGGGTGCATGTGTCGAAATGCATGTCATATAACGCATCAAGCACATTGTCATTTAAATCTAATTCGTCAAAATACATTTATAATCTTTTTATTATTATATATAATAATGTGTAGGTCTCTCTTGAAATAAGTGATGACCGTCATACATTATCTATTATTATATGATACAATCTTACATTATCTCGGTGCATTGCGATAGCAGAAATATGCTACGACGGCAAAGAGGATATTTGGCATCCATGCGGCAAGCATAGGTGGAAAGTTGGCTTGTATGGCAAAGGTTGCTGATACGGTCTGAAGCATGATGTATCCGAAACTCAGGGCGAGTCCCACACCGAGTGCCATACCCATTCCTCCCTTGCGCTTCTTGGCAGAGAGGGAGAGACCGATGATGGTCAGGATAAAGGAGGCAAAGGATGCTGCTATTCGCTTGTGGTATTCCACCTGATATTGCACCACATTGCCGGAACCTCGGTCTATCTGCTTGTTGATGTACTCTTTCAATTCCGGACTGGTAAAGGTCTCCTGCTGTCCCTTGGAATATACCAGGTCGGTGGGTTCCATGGTTATCAGCGTATCTTTCTCAGCACCGCTGGTAATATGTTCCTTCATACCTTGCAGCTTACGCACCTTCCAATTTCTGATCTTCCAATGGTACTTGGAATCTGAGATGGTATCGTACTGTACCTCCATCGCAGTAAGGTGGCTGACCAGCTTTTTCTCCTGAAATTTATCCAGACAGAAACCATATCCTCTTTTGGTCGTATTGTCGTAGTGCTGGATGTATGCGATGACTCCACGGTCCACTTGCAACTGCACATTGTCTGCAGACGTATTCTTGGCCTTCTTCTTATACATGTTTTCAAAGTTCTGTCTGATGACGGTACCATGTGGTATCACGTATGCAGACAGCGAGTAGGAGAGTGCAGAGAGCATGACACACGTCAGCATGTATGGTCGCATCAAACGCTTGAAGGATGTTCCGGAAGCGAGGATAGCGATAATTTCTGAATTGCCAGCCATCTTAGTCGTGAAGAGGATGACGGCAATGAATACAAACAAGGCACTGAACAAGTTGGCGAAGTATGGCACAAAGTTGGCATAGTAATCGAAGATGATGGCACGCATAGGAGCATGATTCTCCGAAAACTTGGCCAGATTCTCATTGAAGTCGAATACGATGGCAATGGAGATAATCAGTGCGATACTGAAAAAATAATATCCCACGAACTTCTTGATGATGTACCAGTCTAATCGCTTGATATATCTGAAGAGGTTGAGAAGCCTGAGTACTCTCAGGAATCTCAACTTGTGGGCGGTCCATTTCGCGGTCTTTACGAGCCATGCGAAATGTTTGCCAAACCATCGCTGAAACTTGTATCTTCTGCGATGTTTCCTTATTTGTTTAAAATTCTTCATTATATTTCTTTAAATTCTTCGTCCTAATTGGTCGATGATGGAACGCTTCCACTGTACGAAGTCGCCCTGCTCGATGTGCTGGCGTGCATCTGTTACCAGTCGGAGATAGAAGGCGAGGTTGTGGATGCTGGCAATCTGCATTGCCAAAAGCTCCTGTGCTTTGAAAAGGTGGTGGAGGTATGCCTTGGTTGTTATGCGGTCGATATCGCAACCTTCCGGGTCAACAGGACTGAAGTCCATTTCCCATTTCTTGTTACGCATATTCATGGTGCCATTGTAGGTGAATAGCATGGCGTTTCTTCCGTTTCGGGTAGGCATAACGCAGTCAAACATATCAACTCCTCGTTCGATAGCTTCCAGAATGTTCTGTGGAGTACCTACTCCCATGAGGTAGCGAGGTTTGTCCTTAGGAAGAATCTCATTGACCACCTCTATCATCTCATACATCACTTCTGTTGGTTCACCTACGGCAAGACCACCGATGGCATTTCCGTCAGCGCCCTTGTCGGCTACATACTTAGCAGCTTCTCTTCTCAGTTCAGGGAAGGTACATCCCTGTACGATAGGAAAGAGACTCTGGTTGTAGCCATAGAGAGGTTCTGTCTCATCGAAGCGCTTGATGCAACGGTCCAGCCAGCGCTGGGTCAACTCCAAGCTTTTCTTTGCATACTGGAAATCACTTTGTCCAGGAGGACATTCATCAAATGCCATCATGATGTCGGCACCGATGATACGCTCTGTATCCATGACATTCTCTGGAGTAAAGATGTGTTTACTACCGTCAATGTGAGAACGGAATTCGCAACCTTCTTCTCTCAGTTTGCGGATGCCAGTCAGTGAAAATACCTGAAAGCCACCGCTATCTGTAAGGATAGGACGGTCCCAGCCATTGAAACCATGCAGACCGCCAGCAGCCTTGATGACCTCCAGGCCCGGACGGAGGTAAAGATGGTAGGTATTGCCTAAGATAATCTGTGCCTTTACCTGTTTGCGAAGCTCGTCAAAATGTACGCCCTTTACAGAACCAACAGTTCCTACGGGCATGAAGATAGGAGTCTTGATCTGTCCGTGGTCTGTGGTGATGATACCGGTACGTGCATCACTTGCTTTATCTGTTACTTGTAATTCAAACTTCATGATAGTCTTGATGTTATTTGTTGTTTTCTTCTTCTTCGATGGTGAAATCGACAGGATTCTCCACCTTTTCGTCAGTGAGTGCAAACTTCCATACATCAGCAACATTTTCTACATAGTGGAATTCTACTCCCTTGCGGTATTGCTCAGGAATTTCCTCTATGTCTTTCTGATTGGCCTGACACATCACGATATCTGTGATACCAGCTCGCTTGGCAGCTAAGATCTTCTCCTTGATGCCGCCTACAGGAAGTACCTTTCCACGGAGCGTGATTTCGCCCGTCATGGCTGTATTCTTGCGTACCTTGCGCTGAGTCAGGGCAGAGGCGATACTGGTTGCAATGGTGATACCGGCAGATGGTCCGTCCTTAGGAGTTGCACCCTCTGGTACGTGGATATGGATATTCCAGTTGCTGAATATTCTGTAATCTACTCCGAGCAGGTCGATATGTGCCTTGACATATTCGAGTGCAATCACGGCAGATTCCTTCATCACGTCTCCGAGGTTACCTGTCAGCGTGAGTTTTCCAGCTTTGCCCTTGCTGAGAGAGGTCTCGATGAAAAGAATTTCGCCTCCCACGGAAGTCCATGCCAATCCGGTAACGACACCCGCATAAGCATTGCCCTGATAGATGTCACGGTTGAACGGAGGATTGCCCAAGAGGGTTGCTGCCTCGGCTGGGGTGATGTTGGTTGTTTCCAACATGTCCTCGTAAGCCAATTTGAAAGCCATTTTGCGTAAGGCTTTGTTGATCTGTTTCTCCAACTGTCGCACACCGCTTTCTCGGGTATATTGCTCGATGATCTTCTCGATGGCAGCTTTTGAGAACTTGATCTTTGGAGTATATTTCTTGAGACCGGTATTCTCCAACTCTCTCGGAATCAGATGACGCTTGGCAATCTCTACCTTCTCCTCTGTGATGTAACCACCTACTTCAATGAGTTCCATACGGTCGAGCAATGGACGTGGGATAGAACTCAGGTCGTTGGCTGTGGCTATGAAGAGAACCTTCGACAAATCATAGTCAATATCCAGATAGTTATCATGGAAAGCCTTGTTCTGTTCCGGGTCGAGAACTTCCAGCAAAGCCGAAGAAGGATCACCATTAAAGTTGGCCTGTGAAATCTTGTCAATCTCATCAAGGATAAAGACAGGGTTGGCGCTACCAGCCTTCTGGATATTCTTGATGATACGACCAGGCATGGCACCGATGTAAGTGCGGCGATGACCTCTGATTTCAGCCTCGTCGTGCAAACCGCCAAGAGAAACTCTCACGTATTTACGGCCCATCGCTTGTGCAATGCTTTTGCCGAGACTGGTTTTACCAACTCCCGGAGGACCAAAGAGGCAGAGGATAGGGCTCTTCAGGTCATCACGTAAAGCTCTTACAGCGAGGTATTCCAGAATGCGCTCTTTCACCTTTTCCATGCCATAATGGTCTTTATCCAAAACCTTTTTGGCATGTTTGAGACTCAAGTTATCTATCGTACAGTCATTCCAAGGCAAATCTACCATTGTCTGCAGGTAGTTGATCTGTGTAGAATAGTCAGGACTTTGCGGATGCAAGGTGTCGAGTCGCTTGAATTCCTTATTGAATATTTTCTCTACATTCTCATTCCAATTTTTACTCTTGGCTTTTTCAAGAATCTCTTTCTTCTCAGGGCTCATGTCGTTTCCGCCGAGCTCTTTCTTGATGTTCTTGAGCTGTTGTTGCAGGAAGTATTCACGTTGCTGTTCGTCCAGGTCATTCTTTGTTTTCTGGCGGATGTCAGACTGTATGTCAAATAACTGTTTGAGTCTGTTCTCATATTTGAGGGCTTCAAACATGCGGCCTGTCATACTATTCATTTCCAGCATCTTGATCTTTTCCTCTATGCTGAAAGGCATGGATGACAAGATGAAGTTTGTGCGTATCAGCGGATTGGATATAGAGTTGATTGCATACTCTGCATCATCAGGTATCTCATCGCTGTCTTGAATCAACTTGATGGTTTGAGAGAACAGAGACTTTTGCAAAAGTCTGAATTCTGTATCTGTTTTTTTAGGCCATTCTTCAGAAATGCTTTCCACATATCCGCTATAGAATGGTTGTTTTGTTTCGAGACTTTTCAATTTGCATTTCCCCAATCCTTGTACTACGATAGTGATCTGTCCATTTTGCAGACCAGGAAGTTCTACCATTTTGATGAGACGGCAGAAAACACCAGTTTCAAAGAGGTCTTCCTTTTCAGGATTATCCAGATTGGCATCCTTTTGAGTAAAAGCGCAGAAAATAAGATCGTCTTTTTTCTGTTTGAGATAATCTACAACTGCGATACTTTGCTTCCTGCCAAGTATGATAGGGGTGAGAACGGTAGGGAAGATCACTAAGTCTCGGGTGCAGATAATTGGATACGTCCCGGATTCTCTATCTTTTAGCAATTCCGTAATGTCGCCTTCAAAATCGGCAATCATGTGTAATTGATTATTTTTAATATTGTCCATATTCTGTTATAAATGCATTTTGACTTGCAAAGATAGCCTTTTTTGATGAATTTTGGGTTGAAAGATACAAAATTTAATATTATAATGTGTAATTTCTTTCTTTATAGACTGTTTTTTGCTGAAAAGTAAAATATATTGCGTGTTTTTTCGTTAGAAAATTAACTGAAGCATGAATTTATAATATGACAGCTTTTCGATTTAAACAGTTTGAGATATTACAAGACCGTTGTGCCATGAAGGTGGGAACGGATGGTGTGTTGTTAGGAGCATGGGCTTCTGGCGGAACCCGTATTCTTGATATTGGATGTGGTACGGGGTTGATAGCCTTGATGATGGCTCAGCGTTTTCCTGCTGCCCAGGTGGTAGGTATTGATATTGACGAAGAGGCTTGTGGACAGGCAAGGGAAAATGTGGCAGCCAGTCCTTTTGGTGATAGAATAGATGTAGCTCATTGTCGGTTGCAGGATTATTCCGGTGAGGAATTTGATGCGATAGTCAGTAATCCTCCGTTCTTTCTGAATAGTTTGAAAAATCCGGATAGCAAAAGGGCAATGGCTCGACATGCTGATACCTTGCCATTTAGGGAACTCTGGCAAGGTGTAAAACGCTTACTTTCTGAAAATGGGATTTTCTCGGTTGTACTGCCTTCTGATGTAAAGGAGAATTTTGTGTCAGAAGCCTGTATGTCAGGATTTTACCTTGTTAGACAATGTGCTGTGAAGACGATAGAAAGGAAGCAGCCGAAACGCTATCTCCTGGCCTTTTCCAGACATAGAAACGGTGAACTGGAAAATGCCACGGAAATCATGATGGATCAAGATGGAAATCGTAGTGAATGGTATGCGAAAATAACTGACGAGTTCTATCTTTAAACGCATCGCCTTTAAGGGATGATTTAAGATGGTTATATGCGTCTATTTAAATATTTAGTTTGCGTTAAATATTCAGTTTGCGCTGCACAAGTTTGCTTAAAGCCTCCACTTTTCTGCTTTGCTTGTTGAAGTCATCACGCATGGCATTCAGATCATTAAAGAACTCTGTAAATGCCGTTTGGATGGCATTGGGCTTGCGGGCATTCTTGTCAGCGTATGGATTGACTATTATCTTGATGCCTTTTTCTTCAAGATGTACGTCAATTTCTGTTCCCGACATCACTGGGTCGCCATCATAGTGGATGACACCCGGTTGGCTTCGGGTGATATGAAGTTTCTTGCAACGGAAACTTTTTATCTTGGAGTTCTTGTCCAAAGTCTTGTTGAACATGTCGAAACTAACCTGTGGAGCTTCGAGTACATCAAAAGGTTCCATGATGATGATGTCCATCAGTCCGTCGCTCATGGAAGCTTGAGGGGCAATGTATGCATTATTGCCGTATTGGGAGGCATTGGCACATGAAATCAGGAAAGCCTTGTATTGTTTCGTACCAGTCTCGTCCTCCAGTGTATAAGTTTCTGGCTGGTATTTCAAGCCTTCTCTGAGGATATTCTCAGCATAGCTGATAGGACCACGCTTTCCGCTTTCCGCAAATTTCATGCTGACAAAGGCGTCAAATCCCATGCCGCATGTACAGAAGAAAGGATATTCATTGATGACTCCATAATCAAGGTCATGAATTTCGCAATGATTGATGATCTCAATGCTTTTTCTCAAGTTCATTGGTATCAGGAGATGGCGTGCCAGCCCGTTGCCCGAACCGCAAGGGATGATGCCTAACGCAGTATCAGAATGGACGATGGAGCGAGCCACTTCGTTGATGGTTCCGTCGCCACCTACAGCCACAACGATATCCACATGGTTGTCCTTTGCTTCGGTGGCAATCTCCGAAGCATGTCCAGCTCTTTCTGTCATCCTAATCTCGTACTCGAAAAGCTCTTTGTTCAATGTTGACTCTATCAGGCTTGGAATGGCAGCCTTGCTGCTGGTGCCAGAAATAGGGTTCATTATGAATACTATCTTTTTCTTCATCCAAAGCAATATTTTTGTAATATGGTTTTGCAAAATTAGCAAAAATCCATAAAAAACAGGTTTTTATCCAAATAAAAAAACGCTAAAATGTAACTTTCTTATAAAAAAATAGGATTTATAAGTTCTTTTTTGTATCTTTGCAGCCTGAAACAATTGAAAATAATAAAGTACACCTATTAAAAATGGGACAATTACAAGAAAGATACAAGAATTATCGTGAACCACAGAAGTATATGGCTGCCGGTGTGTACCCATATTTTCGTGAGATCACAAGTAAGCAGATGACAGAAGTTACTGACATCGATGGTCACAAGATTTTGATGTTTGGTTCTAATGCTTACCAGGGCTTGACTAATGATCAGCGTGTAATAGATGCAGCTAAGGCTGCTCTCGACAAGTATGGCTCAGGCTGTGCTGGAAGCCGTTTCCTTAATGGTACTCTCGATTTGCATGTCCAACTCGAAAAAGAGTTGGCTGAGTTCATGGGTAAAGATGAGACTCTTTGCTTCTCAACAGGTTTCTCTGTAAATCAGGGTGTGTTGGCTTGCGTTGTAGGCCGTAATGACTATGTGATTTGTGATGACCGCGACCACGCATCTATCGTAGATGGTCGTCGTCTCTCATTTGCTACACAGTTGCACTACAAGCACAATGATATGGAAGACTTGGAGCGTGTGCTCTCTAAACTTCCTCAGGAGGCTATCAAGCTGATTGTTGTGGATGGTGTGTTCTCAATGGAGGGTGATTTGGCTAACTTGCCAGAAATCGTGAAGTTGAAGCATAAGTACAACTGCTCTATCATGGTAGATGAGGCTCATGGCTTGGGTGTGTTCGGTAAGCAGGGGCGTGGTGTCTGCGATCATTTCGGTCTGACAGACGAGGTGGATCTCATCATGGGTACATTCTCTAAGAGTTTGGCTTCCATCGGTGGATTTATTGCATCAGACAAGGATACAATTAATTTCCTCCGTCACAATTGCCGCACCTACATCTTCAGTGCATCTAATACTCCAGCTGCTACAGCTGCAGCTCTTGAGGCACTTCACATTATCCAGAAAGAACCTGAGCGTTTTGAAAATCTCTGGAATGTAACCAACTATGCTTTGAAGCGTTTCCGTGAGGAAGGTTTCGAGATTGGTGAGACTGAGAGCCCTATCATTCCTCTCTATGTTCGTGATGCAGAGAAGACATTCGTCGTAACAAAGATGGCTTATGATGCAGGTGTATTCATCAATCCTGTGATTCCTCCAGCTTGTGCACCTCAGGATACTTTGGTTCGTTTTGCCTTGATGGCAACTCATACCAAGGAGCAGGTAGAAAAAGCTGTTGTAATCTTGAAGAAAATTTTCGTAGAAGAAGGTATTATCAAGTAATCCTTATATTATATATAATAAGGTATAATGATAAAGGTCAAGTTGGACAGTTCCTGTTTAGCTTGGCCTTTATTTTTTCTTTTTTCAACATTAAATAAAGTACGATGAAATCATTAAAGGAATTATATAGAATCGGCAAGGGTCCTTCGAGCAGTCATACAATGGGACCTCAGCGTGCAGCAAAACTCTTTCTACAGCGTTGCGGTAATGCTTCTTCGTACGAAGTGACGCTTTACGGCAGTTTGGCGGCTACAGGAAAGGGACATATGACAGATGTGGCTATTGAGGAAGTTATCCAACCCTATCATTCTGTCAAAATCATCTGGGAACCTCAGACGTTTCTTTCTTTTCATCCCAACGGAATGAAATTTGTAGGAAAGGATGTTGATGGCGATATTCTGGATGAATGGACGGTGTTTAGTATTGGTGGAGGTGCGCTTTCTGAAGGCAATGGCGACCAGGATGAATTGGGTGCCAAGGATGTGTACGACCTGAATAAGTTGGGTGATATCCAGAACTGGTGCTACGAGAATGGTCGTTCGTATTGGGAATATGTAGAGAAGTGCGAGGGACCGGAAATCTGGGATTTCTTGGCTAACATCTGGAAAACGATGAAGGAGGCGATAGAAAGAGGACTGGAGCATGAAGGTGTGCTGCCTGGACCGCTGAAGTTGCCTCGCAAGGCTGCCAATTATTATACCAAGGCGAATGGTTATCGTGCTTCCTTGCAGAGTCGTGGACTTGTTTATGCTTATGCTTTAGCAGTCAGTGAAGAAAATGCATCTGGCGGTATTATCGTTACTGCTCCTACTTGTGGTGCCTGCGGTGTGTTGCCGGCTGTACTTTATCACATGTATAAGGCGCATGAAATGGGTGAACAGCGTATCCTTCGTGCTTTGGCTACAGCTGGTCTTGTAGGAAATGTCGTTAAGCAGAATGCTTCCATCAGTGGTGCGGATGTCGGTTGTCAGGGTGAGGTAGGTGTAGCCTGCGCTATGGCTTCAGCTGCTGCCTGCCAGCTCTTTGGTGGAAGTCCGTCACAGGTAGAGTATGCTGCGGAAATGGGACTGGAGCATCACCTCGGTATGACCTGCGATCCTGTATGCGGTTTGGTTCAGATACCTTGTATCGAGCGCAATGCATTTGCTGCGGCACGTGCCTTGGATGCAGATCTGTATGCTTCCTTCTCCGACGGTCATCACCGTGTTTCATTTGATAGAGTAGTGGAGGTAATGCGACAGACAGGTCATGATCTCCCATCGCTCTATAAGGAAACTTCTGAGGGAGGATTGGCCAAAGGATTTAAGAGTAAGTTCTGAATTTTCAATAGTCAATATTCCTCAGCAATCAGTCACTGATACTGAGTTGTGAATGCAGAGTTTCAGTCATGAGAAAAGGCTTGTTTAGGAATGAAAAATCCTACACAAGCCTTTCTGCTATTGAGGAAATCTTGATTGCTAATATGTTTATCCTTGCTTTTGAAATCAAAGTTTTTTCCCTAATGCAATTGCTGCAATCACGTTAGCTCCTTCTTTTTTGAGTTTGTCTGCGAATTTGCAAACGGAGCTACCTGATGCGATAATGTCGTCGAAGAGCAGGATGTCCTTGCTCTTGATGGCTTCGAAGTCAAAGGTGTATTCGTCCTCTTCCTCTCCATCGTCAGGGTTTGTACGGGTAGTCCAGGAGATAAGCGGATAGGCATTAGCCATACCAGTCTTCTCGCAGACCTCCTTGCTGAATTCCTCAAAACGTCGTTTGGTATTTGCACGGGTAGATGCAGGAATACAAACGAGGGTCAACTGGTTAGCGGCATTGCCGAAAGTCTCCTTGATGAGAGTGGTGATGTCGGAAATTGCTTTCTTGAGAGCCTGTTGATGGTCAATCTCTGTGGTCAACTCCGAGTTTCCCTTGAAGTTGACAATGTAATCTCTCTTTTCCCAGTCTTCGGCAGACAGTTTGAAATTGCCATACGCATTGTAGGAGGCGTAATCGACAATCCATTTGTAAGGAAGACCGTTTTCAAGATGTTTCCAGTTTGTAATAATCGTAGTGTATTCTGCCATAACTTTCATGTTAATTAATGAAACAATAGAGTATTTTGAATGCTACAATATTATATGATATGTAGTAATGATGCAAAAATAGGAATATTTTTTTGAATATCTCACATATTTGTCTTAATTTTACGAAAATCTTTGTAATTTTGCACCATATTTAAAATATACATCATTTTTATGACGAGAAAAAGTAAAATTCATGAGATTAGAGATTACGTCATCATAGCCTTGGCGATGTTGATAGGTAGTATTGGATTGAATATTTTCCTCTTGCCTAATCATATCACGATGGGTGGTATCGGCGGTCTCGCTTCTATCTTGTACTGGGGTGCAGGCATCCCTGTATCAGTTTCGTATTTCGGTCTGAATGTCTTCCTGTTGGCGATAGCCTTGCGCATCCTCGGATGGCGATTCTGTGTGAAGACGCTCTATGGCATTTCCCTTTTTGCCATTTATACTCGCATTATAGAGTTCTATGGGGAAGGAAATATTACCTTGTTGCATGACCAGCCTTTCATGGCGACTGTCTTGGGAGGTTTTTGTATGGGTACGAGTGCCGGATTAGGTTTGTCTTGCAATGGCAGTACGGGTGGTTCGGATACGGTGGCAGCCATGATCAACAAGTTTTATAACATTTCCTTAGGACATGCCATTCTGATTTGCGACCTCTGTATTATTTCGAGCAGTTATTTCGTGCTGAAGAGTTGGGAGATGGTGATTTATGGTTATGTATGCCTCTTTGTGTCGTCTCTCTGTGTTGATCATGTCATCAATACCTTGCGTCGTTCGGTCCAGTTCTTTATCATCTCTGATAAGTATCTTGAGTTGAGTGCTGCTATCAATACGACAGCCGACCGTGGTTGTACGGTGATGGATGGACATGGTTGCTATAGTGGTAAGAATGTCCACATGCTCTTTGTCTTGGCGCGTCAAAGGGAATCGCAAAAGATTTTCCGACTGATAGACGAGATAGATCCTACTGCTTTTGTCAGTCAGAGTGCCGTTATCGGTGTTTATGGCTTAGGCTTCGACCGTTTCAAGGTAAACAGAACACTGTTGAAGAAGTAGGAGAAAATTATAAATATAGTTGCCCCGTTATATATATAATAATGTATAACAGGGCAATTTGCGTGTAAAAAAGGGATTTTTTAGCAAAAATGAAAAAAAAGTTCGGAAAAAATTTGGTGGAATCAAATAATTGTAGTACCTTTGCACTCGCAATTCAGAAATGAGGCTAAAAGCTAAGTAAATGAGTTCGATGAGCGGGGTGTAGCGCAGCCCGGTAGCGCTCCTGTTTTGGGAACAGGTGGTCGCAGGTTCGAATCCTGTCGCCCCGACTCTTTTTTCTCTCACTCAAACCTTTAGCAAAGCACAAGCGGGGTGTAGCGCAGCCCGGTAGCGCTCCTGTTTTGGGAACAGGTGGTCGCAGGTTCGAATCCTGTCGCCCCGACAAAAAGCTAAGAAGTCTATTCTTCTTAGCTTTTTTGTTTATATATAAAAGGCGTTGTACTTTTGTATCGTATCAAGATAGGGTAACAATTTTTTAAAATTAGTATAGCTCATGATTATTACAATAGCCCGCCAGTGTGGCTGTGGTGCCGTCAATGTAGGCAAATTGCTGGCAGAACATTATGGTATTCCTTTTTATACCAGAAAGAGCTTGCTTCAGATGGCGAGCGAGAAAGGTGTGCTCGATGAGATGGAAGCATTCTTTGAGGAGCGCCCTGTAGATGAACTCCTGTTTGCCATGTCTTCTTTTGGTGAAACTCGCAAAGATTCCACGGAAAGACCTTTGCGTGTACTTGCAGACATGATAGGAGACGAGAACTGTATCATTATCGGCCGTTGCGGCAACTATATTTTCCGTGAACGTAAGGATTTGGTTTCCGTATTCTTAAAGGGAACGATGAAATCCCGCATTGCAGATATCCAGATGGAACAGAATCTTTCCTATGAAGATGCGAAGGAGTTTGTGGAACAGTTAGACGACTGTCGTGTGGCATATCATAAGTATTATACCGGACTTACCTGGGGAGATGCCAATGATTATGACATTTGTCTGGATAGCGATCGGTTGGGAACAGAAAAAACAGCCAGTATGATTGAGCGCTATGTGGAGCAAATCGGTTTGGACAATGAAAAGTGATACTAAAATTAACTTGAAATCATGAAGTTTCTCATTCAATTTATGATAATCATCGCTTTCTCGTTTTTGGGAGAGCTGTTGCATTATTTTCTTCCATTGCCTATACCAGCCAGTATATATGGTATAGTCTTGTTGTTTGTCGCCTTGGAGTTGAAATGGGTCAAGGTGAAGGATATCCGTGAGACGAGCAGTTTTCTCATCGCAGTCATGCCAGTCATGTTTATTCCTGCAGCTGTAGGACTTATTGATTCCTGGAAGTCGATAGGCAATTCCTGGCTGGAGTATATCATCGTTACGGTATTGACTACTTTTGTAGTGATGGGAGTCTCTGGTTGGATTACACAATTTGTTATCCAGCGTAACAAGGTACAGAAAGAAAATAAGAAGTAATTAACTAAAATAATAAGGGAGAAAACAAGATGGAGTTGTTTCAGGAATCAGTATTTTTTGGAGTACTGGTCAGTTTGGCATCGTATGGAATAGGTTTGGCTTTGAAAATTAAGACGGGTTGGTCTCTTATGAATCCGCTCTTGATAGCTATCATATTGGTTATCTGTGTGTTGTTGTTTACAGGTGTAAGTTATGAGTCGTATAGTGCTGGTGCCAATATCATCAGTTATTTGCTGACGCCTGCCACAATTTGTCTGGCGGTACCATTGTATCAGCAGGTAGAATTGTTGAAGAAGAATTATCGTGCCGTCATGATTGGTATCTTGTCGGGTGTGTTGGCAAGTTTGTGTTCCGTACTTATTCTTGCATTACTATTTCATTTCGATCATGCTTCGTATGTTACGTTCTTGCCAAAGTCCATTACGACAGCCATCGGTATTGGCGTATCAGAAGAATTGGGCGGTCACGTATCAGTTTCAGTAGTCGTTATCATCGTAACGGGAGTTCTTGGAAACATCTTTGCAGAGAAGTTCCTTTCCCTCCTTCGCATCAAGGAACCGATAGCAAAAGGTATCGCCATCGGTTGTTCAGCCCATGCTTTGGGTACGGCTAAAGCGATGGAGATGGGTACCATTGAGGGAGCGATGAGTAGTCTTTCAATTGTGGTTTGTGGTGTGATGACGGTGATAGGTGCGTCTTTTTTTGCTCTTTTCTTGTAGCTTTTGCACAATTTGCACAAAAAATGGCTTAAAAGCGATACTTTTTTTGGTGGTTTGCTTAAAAAACGTTACCTTTGTCCTGCAAAAATATGAAAAAAGGCAGAATGCCCCAACTTCATATCATATGCAGGATTTCACAGGGCAACGCATACTTCGGCAACCCCCTATGTTATCTGCTATCAGTAAAAGAAATGATAAGTTTGATCGAGACATGTAAAAGTAGTAACAAGTTTCGATTAACCCTAGAAGTGTCAAAACCATTCCTGATATGATTAAGTTTTTAGACTTACAGAAGATTACTTTGCAGCATGCGGATGAGATTCACGAGGCAGTTAGCCGTGTGATAGATTCCGGTTGGTATCTGCAAGGTAGTTCAGTCAAGCAGTTTGAAGAACATTACGCTCACTTGATCGGTACCCGCCATTGTATAGGTGTAGGAAACGGCTTGGATGCCCTGACCCTCATCTATCGTGCTTACATGGAGATGGGCGTGATGAAGGAGGGGGATGAGGTGATTGTTCCTGCCAATACCTATATCGCTTCCATCTTGGCTATTTCAGAGAATGGTCTGAAACCTGTTTTGGTAGAACCAGATCCAGAGACTCTTGAGATAGACGATGCTCGTATAGAGGAAGCAATCACGGAGCGCACCCGTTCTGTGATGATTGTCCATCTTTACGGACGATGCGCTTATACTCAACGGATTGCTGATATTTGCAATAAGTATCACTTGAAATTAGTAGAGGATAATGCCCAGGCACATGGTTGCCGTTATCTCGGTGAACCAGCTGTTCAGGAATCTGCGCAGAAAGGCAAGCGCACTGGTAGTTTGGGAGATGCAGCCGGACATAGTTTTTATCCAGGAAAGAATTTGGGAGCATTGGGAGATGGCGGTGCTGTTACCACAGATAATCAGGAATTGGCAGAAGTCATTCGAGCTTTAGCCAATTATGGTTCGCATAAGAAATATGTCTTTCAATATAAGGGCCGTAATAGCCGTTTGGATGAGATTCAGGCAGCAGTACTTGATGTCAAGCTCAAGTATATAGATGAGGATAATGCCCATCGCCAGCAGATAGCCCGATATTATTATGATCATCTCCAAGGTTTGGAGACCTTATCTGCGCATTCAGCAGGATATATTCGTTTACCCAAGCAGATGCCAGATGCGAGCAATGTCTATCACATCTTCCCGATTTTCAGTAATCGTAGGGATGAGTTGCAGCAGTACCTTTCCGCTCATGATATCCAGACATTAATCCATTACCCGATAGCTCCTCATCGTCAGGAATGCTATTCGGAATTACATTCCCTTTCCCTTCCCATCTCAGAGCAGCTTCATCAGGAAGAACTGAGTTTGCCGATAAGTCCTGTTGTGACATGGGAAGAAGTGGAAGAGGTGGTAAAGAGTATTAAGTCTTATTTCTTTTTATAAGGAATAGTCTTTTTATGGCACAAAGTGGAACGATTGCAAGAAACATTCTCATCATGTACATTCGTATATTTGCCACGGTGATAATAGAATTCTACATCAGTCGTGTATAGTCTCAAGTGGCTTTTTGCCATCAAGAGTTATAAGGAAACTGGGAGAACTTTTCATTTTATCAGAAAGATGGTTGATAAAATATAGAATAATTTGCAAGTTCTTGCGTTATTATAAGTATGAGTAAGAATTCGATTATATTATATTTTATAGGTTTATCAAGCTTCGTAAGTTTGTCTTCCTGTATGGATGATGAGGATTTTTCTTCATCCCGGGCAGACTTGCTGACTTTTTCTACTGATACGGTAAGGTTGGATACTACCTTCTCGAATGTACCGACACCTACCAGAACGATGTGGGTTTACAACCGTTCTGGAAAGGGTATCAGATGTAGCAATATCCGACTGGAAGGTGGTAATCAGGAAGGTTTCAGAGTGAATGTGGATGGTACGTTTCTCGGACAGGCAGCTGGTTTTCAGACAAATGATGTCGAGATTCGTAAGGGAGATAGCATCCGTGTATTCGTGGAACTGACTTCAGCTCTGCAGGAGAAAAATGAACCGCAGCTGGTGGAGGACGACCTTGTCTTTACTTTAGAGAGCGGGGTGCAGCAGAAGATTAATCTGCGTGCTTTTTCATGGGATGCAGAGATGTACAACGGCCTGGAAGTGAAGAAAGGTGAGGAAACAATTCTGGGTGAACCGGATGAAAGCGGCTACCAGAAACCAATCGTCATCTATGGCGGAATCAAGGTGGATAGCTTAGGTACACTCACTATCAGAGAGGGTGCTACGCTTTATTTCCATGAGAATGCTGGTATTGATGTATATGGTAAACTGAAGGCTGCAGGTACTGCAGAAAAACCGGTTACGATGAGGGGTGACCGTATCGACCGGATGTTCGACTATCTGCCATACGACCGTACTCCCGGGCAATGGCAGGGCATCCGCTTGAGAGAGGCTTCTGCTGATAATGAACTGAAATATACTGATCTCCATAGTGCTTATCATGGTATCGTAGTGGATTCCTGCGACCTTGCTATCCAGAAATTGCTGGTAGAGAACTCTACTATCCATAACTGCCAAGGCTATGGCTTAGCGATTTCATATGCCAATGTACAGGTTTATAATACGCAGATTTCAAACACGCTCAATCATTGTCTCTATGTAGAGGGTGGTCATGTGGATGTCAACAATAGTACGATTGCACAATTCTATCCGTTTGATGGCAATAGACGTTCTGCTATCGGATTCAAGGCTCCTATAGATACTTTGGATGTCAGAAATTCTCTCGTTACGGGATATGGTAATGATGAGGTGCTGTGGACGCCAGTAGAGGAAGAACCGCTCAAGTTCTGTTTCGACCATTGTGTGTTGCGTACCGAGAAAATGATGACGGAGGACAGTCTCCGTTTTACTCATGTCGTCTATGAAGATGTGAAGGATACCACCATGTATGGCGAGAAGCATTTCTCTGTTTTCGATACAGAAAATCTGATTTATGATTTCCACTTGTCTGCCAAGTCTGCTGCCATTGGTGCAGCCGACCCGAAAACCGCTTTGCCTTATGACCGCAATGGTCTCAAACGCGAAGAAGACAAGGCTGATGCTGGATGCTTCCTGTATCGGGATGAGAAAAAAGAAGAGTAGTTTTTCTTTTATGACTTATCAGGAGAAATGTAGCTTATGAAGATGAGTACATATCGAAAATGGGCCTTGTGCTTTTTGGGGATGAACTTGATGTTTGTCCCTTCTTTGGTTTTTGCCCAGCGCAATGATGAGGCTACCGAGCAGTTGGGCAAAGCTTTGGAGTATTTTACTTCTCAAAAATATCATGAGTGCCTGATGATTATGCAGGACTTGGAGAAGCAATATCGGCTCAATCCCAGATACAAGGCCTATTTAGGTGTCTGCTATTATTACGAATGGGATTATGAACATGCTAATAAGTATCTGACGGAGGCGATACCCCAGTTGGCTCTGTTTGCCCCTCATGAACGGTCGTTCTATTATTGGGCAAATGCAGAAAGTCTTTTCAATCTGCAGAAGTACAAGGAGGCCATCCCTATGTATGAGGCAATGTTGCCGTTGTGCTATGAGAATGAAAAGCCGGATGCCTATTACCGCTTAGGTTTCTGTCATCTGTTTATGGAAAACTGGGTGGGTGCATGGAATGAATTTCTTAAGGCTCAGGATGCTTATCAGAAATATAGGGACACACCCGACATGCAGGCCCGTATCATACAGGTCAGCCACATGTTGGATGGATTGAAGCCTAAGGTGATAGGCATTGTAATCAGCGATCTGCTGAAGTAGTTATCTCATATTGGCATCTACGAAAGAGAAAGGAAGCAGGTCCTTGATGCTTCTGAAGCAATAGATGCCCTCCGTGCCATAGAGAAGAATGCGTACCGGTTGCTTGTAGCGGTCTTCTATTTCGAGGATGACCTGACGGCAAGCTCCACATGGGGAAATCGGATCCTTGAGAAATCCGTTGGCATTTCTTGCAGCGATGGCAATGGTCTTGATGGACAATTCCGGATGGTTTGCCTGTGCTGCAAAGACTGCCGTTCTTTCAGCACAGAGTCCTGATGGGAAGGCTGCATTTTCCTGGTTGGCACCGATGACGATGCTACCGTCTTCCAGAAGACAGGAGGCTCCTACATAGAAGTGGCTATAGTTGGCGTATGAATTCTGGGTAGCAGCAATAGCTTTTTCCACCAGGTTCTGTTCTTCCTGGCTCAATTCTTCCAATTGCGCAAACTGGTATTCAATTTCAATCTTTCTTTCTTTCATAGTTCTAAGGAGTTTTGGTTTTGTAACAGATAACTGAAACCTATTTCTACTGAAAATAGGTTTCAGTTATTTTCTTATTTTTGAAGTTATATAGAGGACTATTTTGTATAGAAATCTATTAGGTTTGTGATAGCTCTCTTGCAGACAGGGCAGAATTCTGGCGTGTCATTGATGCGCATGCGGCAATCCTGAACGCCACGATATACTCCCTTGGTGCTGTAGCCGGCACCTTCAAAGACTCCCACCTTGCTTTCTGCTACCTTGGTATTCTCTGAGAGAGGGGTAGGGATAGGTGTTCCCTTCTTTACCATGTCTTTCCACTTACTGGAGAAGTTGACCAGCGTGGTGATGTTCGGCTCCCAAGGTTCTACGTCGTGTGGATACATCGGAATCTCTTCGAAATCGTAGGCGTATTCGTCTGCGAGACCAGCAAAGGAATGCCCGAACTCATGTACTACTACTGGCTTGTACCACTTGTGGTGGGTAGAGGTCAGGTTGTATGAATTGAGGATTCCGCCTCCACCATATTTCTTGGAATTTACCAGTACAATGATATGCTCGTATGGGGTACCAGCCAACCAGTTGTGCAGGTCCTTCAGATGGAGTGTGGTCAGGTATCTGTCGCTATAGAATGTATCAAAATGAGAGTGGAGTGCAGTATTCTTCCAGATTCCTTTGGCTGGTTCGCTCGTTCCGCTTTCTTCAGATGGTGATTTTACGGCGATGACATTGAATCTGTCACGCATTTTCTTGAATGGCTCATGATTGAAGAGCGCTTCGTTGGCATCCTTTACGTCTTTGATGAAAGTGTCCATCTCTGCATCTGTGTATCCCTCAGCTATGTAAGCAACATGGATGCAGCGAGTTGTATCGGCTGCCTGCTGGATGGTTTCGTATGCTGTCGGCTTCTCTCCCTTGTGGTGGATGAGGATGTCGGTTGGCACTACCTGATGGGTGAGTGACGCAGTTACCTCACGGCGGTTGTTGAAGAGCGACAGGGTGATGTCCACCGTGTCTTTTGGCATCGGTACGAGGAAGACATTCTCGAAACTCTGCGTATTCTTCTTAGCCTCCGGGTAGGAAAGCCATTCCTGGAAGAGGGTAGAGAAGGAGTTGCGATAGATGACCTCACCTGTCTTGTGGGCACGAACTGTAATTTGTCCGTTTCCTTCTACAGGTACTTCGCCCAGACGCTGTTTTTTGCCATACCAGCGAGGCATGACGTTCAGTTCATCTACAGCAATCATCTGTTGCTTAGCGTTTCCTACGAAGGTATAATCTACTCGCAGGGTTTTGTCAACGAAATAGTCGTTGAAGTTTTGTGCCAGGAGTTTGCCTGGCATCATGAGCATAGCAAGAGCTGCCATGATCAGTATTTTCTTCTTCATTTTCTTTTCTTTATTTCTTTATCTTACTTTCAGTCTGGCTCCAGGGTATATCTTGAAGTCAGGATCAAGGTGATTCTTGGAATAGAGACTCTTCAGTCTGATGCCATATTTCTGTGAAATGCTGTACATGCTCTCGCCCGGTTGTACGATATGAGGGCGTTTCTTGAACTGCTTAGGCGCTTTCTTGCGCTTTTTCTTCAGATAGATGACATCTCCCTTGTGCAGGATGTCGTGCTTGTCTCTTTCGTTGTACTTAGCCAATTTTCTCCAACTGATACCCACTTCCTTTCCGATGCTCTTGAAGGTTTCTCCCTCTCTGGCATACAGATAATAATTGTCATTGAAGATGTGGATAGGATGCAGAAGTCCTTGTGCGTTGACCGGCTGATCTGTGCCACTATGTTCTGCCATGAATTTGTCGTAGCGTTTTTCCTTATCATAATCATGGAGCTTGTACAGTTCGATAATCTGTATCAGTTTGTTGGCATACTGCGGATTGGTAGCATAGCCACATTGTTTCAGTCCTCTTGCCCATCCTTTGTAGTCGTTGCTGTTCAGTGAGAAAAGCCGGGCATATCGCTGTTGCCGTGCCAGAAAGCGGCTATGGTCTTCGTAGCTTTCCCTGGCATCGCTATATACACGGAAACATTCGCCACGGGCGTCATCGTCGTGGTATTGCGTAGGACCAGTCCATGAAGTGTGGCATTTGATGCCGAAATGATTGTTGCCCTGTCTCACCAGGCTGCTTCTTCCTGCAGCGCTCTCGAAGAGACCTTGTGCCAGCGTGATACTGGCTGGTATCCGATATTTGAGCATCTGCTCGATAGCAAGATCCTTGTACTGGTTGATATATGTCTGATAAGTCTGATTCCACTTCATCTGTGCGCCCGAAGGAAGGGTGCAGAGCAGAAGAGCCAGACCTATGATATTTGCTTTGATTCTATTCATACTGCAAAAATATAAAAAATAGTTTATTTTCGCTTGTTTTCTCTTATTTATTTATTAATTTTCACTTTTTGTATGCTTTTTCGATATTATTTGATTATTTTTGCAGGAAAAAAGATGAGCGTTAGGATATTGATAGCTTTAGGCTCTAATCATGAGCAAGAGAAGAATGTGGCTTTCGCAATGGAGCGTCTGCACAGCTTTTTCCCCGGCATCTCCTTTTCGAGAATGCTGTGGACCGAACCGATAGGCATCGCGTCTGACCGATTCGTAAATGCCCTTGCCTTAGCCGATACGGATAAGGAGCAGGAGGAAGTGGAACGGATATTGAAACAGGTAGAGAAAGAATGTGGAAGAAGCCGGGAGGAAAAGATGAGGAATATCATCAGATTGGATCTCGATCTTTTGCAGTGGGGTACAGTCCGGTTGCGTGAACAGGACTGGGAAAGGGATTATATCCGCCTGTTGTTGCAGGAGATGCAATGGGCATTCTGATAATTTCACAAACTTATAGGGAGTTATAGAATACGGAAATACGGAATGGACGATACAATAAAAATCCTCTTGATCAGGCTGATAAAGCTGAATCAAGAGGATTTTTATATTTCACCAGCATCAGGATTTCTCCCGATGCTGGTGAGTAAAGTTATGATGTCTTATCGTTTTAATGCCTTATAAAACCGGTGTCGGGTTGTCTTTGGTGAGGTGCAGTTCTACCACCTCTCCTGTGGCAAGCGACTTCTTTACATTGATGAGTCGCTGGTTGCTGCTTCCCCTGAAAAACAGGTCCTTATCGGCGAGTGCCTTTATGAACGGACCATCTACCAGGACATCTATCTGTTCAAGCAGTGCTCTCTGTGCCGGGTTCTTCAGGAGATTCTCATATTTATAACCCGTAAAGCACCAGATATCCTTGCTGCTTTCCTTGCGGATGGCACGAGCTAACTCTGCAAATCCCTCAGCCTGAAACATCGGGTCGCCTCCTGAGAAGGTAACGTTGGCGAACGGATCGCTCATGATTTCCTTCAGCAGGTCTTCGGTCGATGTCATCGTACCATTGTTGATGTCCCACGACTGCGGATTATGGCATTCAGGACAATGATTGGGACAACCTGCACAATAGATAGAGGTCCTGAAACCAGGACCATCCACCATCGTGTCGTGGATTACGCTAAGAACGCTTATCATGATTTCTTCCCAGTTTATCCTTATCTTACTTTTGTGGAGTGTCGATATGAGTTACACGGTCGTGAAGCTCAGCCAACTTGCCACTGTTCCAGCGGTCGGTAGTACCTACGAGATAACCGGTGATGCGCTGCAACTTGTCGATGTGGTGGCTTCCGCACTTAGGACAAACTTCCAGGTTGGCCTCTGCATTCTCATAGCCACAGTCCAGACAGCGGTTGCGGTTGTGGTTTACAGAACCGTATCCCATATTGTACTTATCCATCATGTCAACCACACTGGCAATGACAGAAGGGTTGTGGGTAGCATCGCCGTCAATCTCTACATAGAAGATGTGTCCACCACGAGTCAGATCGTGATAAGGAGCCTCCACCTGTGCCTTCTTCATGGCAGTACACTTGTAATATACAGGTACGTGGTTTGAGTTGGTATAGTAATCACGGTCAGTAACGCCAGGGATAATACCAAACTGCTTGCGGTCTTTCTTAGTGAACTTACCGCTCAAGCCCTCTGCAGGAGTAGCGAGGATAGAGTAGTTGTGGTGATACTGCTCGCTGTATTCGTCGGCATGTTCCTTCATGAAGGTAACAATCTTCAGACCCAATTCCTGTGCCTCTTCGCTCTCGCCGTGGTGATGACCGATTAGGGCAACCAGACATTCTGCGAGTCCGATGAAACCGATACCCAACGTTCCGTGATTGATTACGCTCTCGATGGTCTCCTCTGGCTTCAGGTTCTCGGCGCCTACCCAGAGATATTTCATCAGCAATGGGAACTGCTTAGCCATAGCGGTCTTCTGGAACTGGAAGCGCTCGTCGAGCTGCTTGGCTGTGATATCGAGGATATTGTCAAGCTTCTCGAAGAAAGTCTTGATTCTCAATTCCTTGTTCTCGATACCCATGCACTCGATGGCCAACTTTACGATATTGATTGTAGAGAAACTCAAGTTACCGCGTGCGATACTGGTCTTCTCTCCCCAACGGTCTTCGAATACACGTGTACGGCAACCCATAGTGGCGATTTCCCACTTGTAGCGCTCAGGATCGTCAGCACGCCACTTCTCGTTCTGATTGAATGTGGCGTCGAGGTTGAGGAAGTTAGGGAAGAAACGGCGGGCTGTTACCTTGCAAGCCAACTGATAGAGGTCGTAGTTGCGATCCTCTGGCAAGAAGTTGACACCACGTTTCTTTTTCCAGATCTGGATAGGGAAGATGGCAGTTTCGCCATTTCCTACGCCATCGTAAGTACTCTTCAGAATCTCGCGCATGATGCAACGGCCTTCTGCACTGGTATCTGTACCATAATTGATAGAAGAGAATACCACCTGATTACCGCCACGGGAGTGGATGGTGTTCATATTGTGGATGAAAGCCTCCATCGCCTGATGTACACGGTTTACGGTCTTGTTGATGGCGTGCTGTTCCAGACGTGCTCTTCCCTGAAGATTGTCGAGTGGCTTCTCGATATAGTCATCGATAGGCGCATCATAAAGATCCTTGAGATCTTCTCCAGAGAGCTTCTCCAAGTTTTTCACTTCCTCCTGGTAAGACATTCTTACGTATGGAGCCAGGTAGAAGTCGAAAGCAGGAATAGCCTGACCACCGTGCATCTCGTTCTGACAGGTTTCCAGAGAGATGCAAGCCAGTACGGCTGCTGTCTCGATACGCTTGGCTGGACGGCTGGAACCATGGCCAGCTGTGAAGCCATGCTTCAGGATGATGTCGAGCGGATGCTGTACGCAAGTCAGACTCTTGGTAGGATAATAATCTTTGTCGTGTATATGAATGTAGTTGTGCAGGACGGCGTCACGAATTTCCTCGCTGAGGAGGTAGTCGTCAACGAATGGTTTTGTGGTTTCAGAAGCAAATTTCATCATCATGCCGGCAGGAGTGTCGGCATTCATGTTGGCGTTTTCACGGGTGATATCATTGTTCTTGGCATTTACAATGCTCATGAACACATCGCGTGTCTTTGCCTTGCGGGCAATGTTACGCTGGTTGCGGTATGCAATGTACTTCTGTGCCACGTCCTTGCGGGCACTCTTCATGAGCTCCATCTCGATGGCATCCTGAATGGCTTCTACGCTCATCTGGTTCTTGCCACGATAGCTTACATGGTCAGTGATTTTCTCAATAAGAGTTTCATCTTCACCCTTGTCTGTGTGCAACATGGCTTTACGTATGGCAGCCATGATTTTCTGTTGATTGAAACCAACAATGCGTCCGTCACGCTTTACTACAGTTTGTATCATTTCTATCTTTACTTTAAGATTGATATTTAATTAGCTTATTATTAACATTTTACGCAAAAAGGAGGCAGTAGAAACCTCGATTTTGACATTGCAAAGATACAAAATATATTTGAAAGTTTTCTCTTTTGGACAACTTTTCTTTGGTTAAAAAATATTAAGTCGCTGATAATCAGGCAATTAAAAAATCGTTTTGGAAAACTTTTGTATTTTATTGTTTCCCAAAACGATTAATTGCTTATGCATCAAAGAGTTATGCGAATTTTGCCCCTAAATGTTAATTATTGCTTATCCGGATGCTTTAGTCGATAATCCCTTTATATATGGGCTTTCTGCAACTCACTTGCAGAAATCTGAGCTTATTTCTGATTCCTTTTATAGTCAAGCGCTGCACCTATTGCCGTGCAGAATTCTGAATATTTAGGTATGCGGAACCTGACATTGTAGAGTTTCTCCATGGCAGGGAATACTTCCCGGCACTGAGGCATGAGGGTCAGGTTTCCGATGAGTACGAAATCCTTGATTCCCGACTCTAAGGAGGAGAGAATTGTGGCAGAACCGATACATTGCAGTACCATCCAGATGAGGCCTTTGGCTATATCTTCGCGAGATGCGTTTGCCTTGGCATTGCTGAACAGAGATGCCACGGCATTCATTGGCAGTCCTGGCAATGGTTTGGCGCTGATATCGCCTATGAGCAGGTTGATTTTGGAAACATCACCATCTTTTGCCAGATGGGCTATCTGCTTCACGTCGTCGGTCTTGAGCATGATGCGGCTCAGTCCTGCTAAGGTGCCGCCTCCGATGCCGATACCTCCGATGTGGCGTATGTTGTCGCCTTCGCATTTCACGAGTGATGTACCCGTTCCCATGCTTACTACAATCATCCTGTCGAGCTTGCTTTCATATTTGGCACCAAGTCCGTCGGCTACGAATTCCTCGCTCTTGGAGGTAGGAAGTCCATAGATAGGCTCGTCTATATAAGCAGAGCCTACGCCGGTAAGCATCACATGTTCCACCTCAGAGAGGCTGATCTGGTTGTCGTGCAGGTATTTTCCGAATGCTCCATACAGAGACGTGATAGGGTCTGTAGCCTTGATGCGGATGGGACTTACTACGATTCCGTCTTCGTCAATGCCCACAATCTTGGTGGTGGAGATACCTACGTCGATACCAATTACTATTTTTTTCATTTTAGAGATATATTGTTTTGAGTTTTTAGAGTACACCCATCTTACAGAAAGTGATGAGCACACCGTATCCGAGAATCATACTGATGAGACCGATGGTCAGACCAGCCTTCACCATATCGGTCTGCTGGATGAGTCCGGTAGAGTAGGCGATGGCATTCGGAGGGGTGGAAATAGGAAGCGACATGGCGCAGGAAGCAGCCACGGCTACACCTATAATAATAGTAGAGGTTCCACCGATGCTTTCGAGTGAACTGCCCATACCGGCACATACTACGGTCAGGATAGGAATCAGGAGGGCTGCAGTAGCGGTGTTGGAGATGAAGTTACTCAATGCAAAGCAGACGAGTCCTGAAACGATCATGATGACTATCGGGTTGAACGTGTCGAATGGAATACTCTTCACGGCATTCTCTGCTAATCCCGTACCATTCATGGCAAGACCCAAGGCAAAACCACCGGCTACCATCCAGATGACTGCCCAGTCGATTTCCTTCAGGTCGTCGGCTGTGAGCACACCGGTAAATGCAAATACGGCGATAGGCAACATGGCTACGGTATTGGCATTGATACCGAAATATTTCTTACCGAATACCCAGAGTATGATGGTCAGGATGAAGGTGGCTGCCACTACGATGGTACGCCAGTTGAACTGGATGTCTCCCTTGATCTGCAGTTCGATAGTCTTCTGTGAGAAAGGGAACATCTTGCGGATAATGAACCATGCCAATACCAGCATAATGAGTACCATCGGGCACATAATCATCATCCAGTCACCGAAACCGATGTCGAGATTGAGTCCGTCTGGTGCTGTAAGAACCTTGTATGCGAAAGCATTAGGAGGTGTTCCGATAGGCGTTCCCATACCGCCGAGGTTGGCTCCGATAGGGATGGCCATGGTGAGTGCTATTCTTCCCTTTCCGTTGGCAGGAAGTGCCTTGAACACAGGAGTCAGGAAGGTAAGCATCATGGCTGCGGTGGCAGTATTGGAGATAAACATGGAGAAGATGCCGGTGATGAGCATGAAGCCCAATAGTACATTTTCTGATTTCTTGCCGAAAGGAGCGATGAGGGTCTTAGCCATCAGTACGTCGAGTCCACTCTTGGTGGCGGCGATGGCCATCACGAAACCACCGAGGAAGAGGATGATGGTAGGGTCGGCAAAGCAGGCCATAATACCCTGATACTCCAGGAGGTTGCCGTATTCGCCTTCGGAACCTTGCATGATATTGAAGGCCGAGTCGGATACACCGAACAGCAATACGAAGATGATGACTACTGATGTTGCCCAGGCAGGAATGGCTTCGGTGAGCCATAGCATGACCGCCATGACGAAGATGGCGATGACGCGTTGCTGAACGACTGTCAGCCCCTCGATGCCAAAGCTGTCGATGGGCAGATTCCAAACTAGTGCGGTGAGCAGGACGGTGATGGCAAACATCAGAGCCTTCTTGCGATTGAAGTCGCTGCTCAAAACTTTTTTGATGGTTTCTTGCATTTTCTCTATGTTTTTTATGGATTTTTTCGGCAAATGTACGCAATATTTCCGACATAACAAAATATTAGATAGAAATATTCATCAAATACTGAGAAAAATTACAAAAAGTATCTTTATCTGAAAAAAAATGATGCAAAAGGTTGGTCTTTTGAAAATAAAGTATTATATTTGCGAAATCTTATAGTGAAAGATTATCTAACATAAATATTTTATACCATGACTCAAGTTACATTTGTTTTGGTTTTCTTTGTAGTGGTCATGCTGCTGGCATTTTCATTATACCACCACAAGAAGCACATAGAGTTTAAGATGTCGGACATAGAGAAGGCTGTCCGTAGTGCTTATCCTGAGGGTGTCTCTTCTGTAAAGAAGGGAGACCTGGTAGTTGCTGTGAAGAAGTATTTCCATTGCAGTGCTAAGGATGCCCATTATATAATAGGTGTAGCTCGTAGAAAGAAGATCGTGGATATTGCTGCCGAGCAGGTATCATTGCATACGGAAAATTGCTCCTTAGAGGGCACAAAAATGCCATAGTCAGGGCGCAAAGTTGCCGTGCCTAAGCATTTTTTCACCCTTCATTATCCATCATAGTCTAATGATGCGTTTTATTGAGGTCTAATGATGCGCTTTATTAGGTGCTAACGAAGCGCTTTATTAGGTGTTAATGATGCGCATCGTTAGGTCATGTAGATTTTCTACAAGTTATGTTCTTGAAAATCAGCAAATTACAGATGAAGTGTGATGGCGATATAAAGAATGAATCTTCTTTACATTAGCTTGGCTGAGGTTCTCGTATTTTCAGACGCTTCTGTTTTCTCTGAGAATATCGTAAATATGGAGAAGATGGAAAAATGTACTGGTAATCAGATAATTGTGTGTATTTTGACAGGATGATGGCGTGGAGGAAAATCTATAGTCGTACGATTTTAACCCCTATAGTTGTACGACCATAACTCTGGAGTTGTACAACCATAGCATGTATAGTTGTACAACTGTAACTTTATAGTTGTACAACTATAGGTCTTGTTCCTAATAGAGAGCAGAAAATAGGGTGTTTCAGTCTCTCAATCCCCCTTGTTTTTGTCGCTAGATTCAGAACTTGTAGGTGTATGAAATATGGTTATATATTTTGACGGAAAGTTGTAGGATTTGAAGGATACTTTACCTCTGTAATAGGAAAAATCAATATGAATTATGCAATTTGCATTATGCAATTTGCATAATTCGAAATAAATAATTATCTTTGCAGTCGAAAGTAACATTCTAAAATGGTGCGCAATATGGAGAATCCTTTTATCATAACGGGTTATATCAAGCCCGAATATTTCTGCGATAGAGAAAAGGAAGCAGAAAGAATCATCAGTAAGATAACGAGTGGCGAGAATATGGTGGTAATGGCTGCAAGACGAGTAGGCAAGAGTAAACTGATAGACTTTTGCATGGACTCTCCTGCTATCAAAGACCATTTTATCTGTATTTCCATCGATATCCTCCGAACTTCCAGCATCCATGAATTTGCCTTCGAGTTGGGAAAGGCTGTATTTGATTTGGCAGCTCATCGTGGAGCCAAGATGATGAGAATGGTGGTTAACACCCTGAAGTCTATCAATGGCTGCTTCGGTTACGATCCGATTTCCAATACCCCAACGTTTAATCTTTCGTTGGGTGATATTTCTAATCCGCTCTATACATTGGATGAGATATTTGCCTGTTTGGAGCAGGCCGATAAAAAATGTATCGTTGCCATTGATGAGTTCCAGCAGATAGGCTATTATCCGGAGAAGAATATGGAGGCCATTCTCAGAACTTATATTCAGAAGTGCAGCAATGCTAATTTCATCTTCTCTGGCAGCGAGCGTCATCTAATTTCCAAGATGTTTTCCGAGAAAGCGCATCCTTTTTACAATAGTGCTGATATGATGAATCTGGAGGTGATTCCGCTTGATAAATACAAGGAGTTTGCTATCCGTTTGTTTGATAAGTTTGATAAGAAGATTAAGGAGGAGGCTATAGAGTTGGTGTATCAGGCTTTTGGTGGCAATACCTATTATATGCAGAAGGTGATGCATGAGGCTTTCAACCAAACAGCGCCACAGGCTGAGGCTGATTGTGAGATGATAAAGAGTATCATCCATGCTTTGGTATTGGATAATGACCATAAGTTTAGCGAGATACTTTCCCGTCTCACTCTTCCGCAGAAGGAACTTCTGTATGCTGTTGCTAAGGAGGGAATGGCTAGTCAGATTACCTCTTCTGGCTTTGTGAAGAAGCATAGTCTCCGCTCGGCAAGTAGTGTGCAGAGTGCTGTGAAGAAACTGCTGGAATATCATCTGATTTCTACTTCTCAGAGTACGTATTATATTGATGATCAGCTTATGAACTTATGGTTGAAGGAATAAATTGAATGTTTTTGAAGTGAAATCGAGATAGGACAATAGAGCCTTTTGGTATTTTTGATACTGAAAGGCTTTTTTGTTATCTTAAAATGAAGAAAGTCGCTCTTTTCTTTGGCATTTCTAATCCTTTTCGTTATTTTTGTGGCGTTAATTTAAAAGAAAGGAATAAGATGGAAACGATTAACATTCAGTTTCAGGTACCTTCTACAGGTCAATATACGCTTGACGAATTTGTCGCTAAGCTCAAAGACTATGCTGAACAATTAGCCAGTTCTATCTCCAAATCAGAAAATAGTTACCAGGAAAGATATATGAGCCAAGCCGAGCAGGAAGCCTATGTGGCAGAAAGCCTCAACCGTGCTCTTGATGAAATGGAAGCTCATAAGAAGAATGGGACTAAGCCGATGAGTTTTGATGATTTTATGGCTAAACTTGATGAGGAGGATTAGTTATGGAAGTTGAAATACGTGTTGGGAGTGAGTTCTTAATACAGTTTAAGCGTCTTTCTAAAAAATATCATTCTTTAAAAAGCGATATTAAAGATTTGAAAGACTCTCTTGTAATTAATCCTTTTCAAGGTACTAGTCTTGGCAAAGGTGTCAGAAAGGTAAGCACTACCCCCTATTGAAAACTTTGAATAGAAAAGCCTTGGAATATGAAAGCGGCTTCGATAGTCAATGAAGCCTATTTCGTAGAGCAATGAAAGCGGCTTCGTAAGCAGTTGAAGCCTATTGCATTATTCTGATAGAAACTATAAAAAATATAGTTGACCACTTTAAACTTTATTAATAATACACGTTGACTCACAGTGACGAAGAACTATATCCGAGCCTTTTTGGCAATGATGATTTCTAAACGGGACAGCAGTGATTGGGAATATGCCCACAATAATATTAAATTATGTGGCTAAAAAGTGCTTCAAACTTGTATTTTTATTATAATTTGCAGAAAAATCACACCGAAATCATTATAATCTTTCGAAAAACGAAATTTATTTCATTATTTTTGTGTAAATTTGCACCATAAATAATACGAATATGGAAGTTAAGAAGTTCTATCGGTTAAAATGCCTTCATGGAGGACTACGCAGCATTGAGCGCGACACCGACGGACTGCTGGACGAAATAATGAAGTAAAAGTATGAATGAATTAGTCGTAATTACCCCGGAACCTACACAAGAATATGTGAGTCTCGTCTCACATATTGCTAATCTTTGGGAAGATGCTCGCAACAATGCCATTACAGCTGTTAACGAGTCATTGCTGAAGGCAAGTTGGGAAACAGGTCAATATATAGTAGAATTTGAGCAAGAAGGTAATGCCAAGGCGCGATATGGCAAACGACTCCTTGTGAACATGTCCTGATAGATTTGAAACGAGCAGAGATAAAGCATGGCGACATTGGACAAAAGAACATGTATCTGAATTACTTCAAGACAGAGATATGCCAGCCTGACGATAATCCTCCTATCGGTATTGTCCTTGGCGCAAAGAAAGACGAACTGTTGATGGAGTATGCCATGGATGGTATCAGCAATCAGCTATTTGCTGCACGCTACCAGTTATACCTGCCAAACAAAGAAGAACTTCAGGCGCAGCTCAATTACATCATTGACAATCAGTAACCCTATGACACAACGATACGATACATACAAGGAAATTGAGTGTATAAAGGAATATAAACAGCGACTCATAAGCGATGTAGCAACAGGACAAATAAAAGTATGCTAAGCAATATGGAAGACTACAGCGAATACATCATACAAGGCGAACCCGATAAAAGGGAACGCGTAAGGAACTGGATGACTGCCATCGGTTTGCAGGACGTTGATGACCTCAAACCTTCGCAGTATTTCCTTGATACTGTCAAGCAGAACATCGAAGGCAAGATTACGCTTGAAGAAGTGCGCCGTCTTGTCGATCAATATTATACTACGAAGGAGGGGCTTCAGCAAGAAAAACGCACAGAGGAAGCCGACAAGGTGGCTGTGCGTATTGCAGAACTGATTGCACACAAGACATTCAGTTTCCGCCCTAACTGCTTGGCTTCCATACATCGCCATCTATTTGAAGGCATCTATAAATTTGCTGGTACATACAGAGATTACAATATTACCAAACCTGAACTCGTTTTGCGTGGTGACACCGTAAGATACGAATCTGGCAATATGATAAGCGACACCCTGGAGTATGAGTTTGACACCGAAAAGAAATTCTCATACGAAGGCCTTACCATGCCGGAAATGGTGAAGCACATAAGCCGTTTCATTGCAAATGTATGGCAGATACATCCTTTTGGCGAAGGAAATACCCGTACAACAGCTGTGTTTGCAATACAGTTCCTGAGACACTTGGGCTTCGAGGTTACCAACGAGATCTTTGCAGAGAACTCAAAGTATTTCCGCAATTCACTCGTAAGAGCCAACTACACCAATATGCAGTATGGCATCACAGAGACAACAGAATATCTGGAACGATTCTTCCGCAACTTGCTAATGGGTGAACAGAATGCGTTGAAGAGCAGATACATGATTGTGGGTGCAAAATGGGAAGAAAACAAGAACGATGATTCTACTGCTACCCAAGAAAGTACCCAAGAAAACTCTGGCAGTACCCAAGAAACGAGCAAAAGTACCCAAGAAATGATATTGGACGAGATTCGCACGCACCCTTTCACTACTCGCCAGCAACTTGCCAAGGTCATTGGCATAACGCCTGATGGTATCAAAAAGCAGCTTGAGAAGTTGAAGAAAGAAAATCGCATCAAGCATGTAGGACCAACGAAAGGTGGTCATTGGGAAATCATAAAATAAAAGTATGCTAAGTATGACGCAAGACAATAAAGACATATTGCTTAAACTGCTGAAGCAACACAAGGAGCTCGGCATCTCGGAGCAGATAGACTATGACAAGTTCTATCTGTACTCTATTATCACGCACTCTACCGCCATCGAAGGCAGTACCGTTACAGAAGTGGAGGCGCAACTGCTGTTTGATGAAGGTATTACAAGCAGCAAGCGCACTATGGTAGAGCAGATGATGAACCTGGACCTGAAGGTTGCATACGAATATGGTATGCAGTGGATTCGAAAGCATGACCCCATTACCGTAGAGTGGCTTGTTACTCTTGCATCAAAAGTAATGGCCCGAACAGGAAGCGAATATCATTCACCCGGCGGTGACTTCGACGCATCAAAGGGAGAACTGCGCAAACTGAATGTCACAGCGGGCATAGGAGGCAAGTCTTATATGTCGTACCTTAAAGTACCCATGAAGCTACAAGCATTCTGCGAGGAATTGAACAGAAGGCGCAGTGAGATAGATCCGTCAGATATTGCAGCTGTTTATGAACTTAGTTTTTGGGCGCACTTCGAACTCGTCACCATCCATCCTTGGGCTGACGGCAATGGCAGGACATGCCGACTACTGATGAACCTGCTGCAGATGGAATATGGAGTGCTACCAACAAAAGTGTTGAAAGAAGATAAGGCAGAATACATACAAGCGCTAATCGACACAAGAGAAGAAGAGGACATTGAGATTTTCATGAATTGTATGAGCCGCCTCCACTGCCAGCATCTAAGATATGATATCGACCAATATATAAAGGATATGGCATCGGAAATGGTCGATAAACAAGAGCTCGCAAAGAAAATGGTCGATAAATGGTCGATAAAGCCCTCTTTGGCGGATAAACTGTCCAGCATTCTTGTCTTTATGGCCGATAAAGAAGGAACGACGACAGAAACCATCGTTCAGCAGTTTGGATTTACTGTAACCACCGCAAAACGATACTTGCGGCAACTTACGGAGTTTGGCTATCTCGCAGCAAAGGGAGGTAACAGAAATAGAACGTACAACATGTTGAATACTTCGCAAACAGAAGAAAAATAAAAGTATGTTAAGCTATGGACACATCAGAAACAGGACTTGAGAAGATAATAGTCGGTTGGCTCGTGAAGGAAGAGGAACGTGCCATTGTGCTTGAAAACGAGAACACCAACGTCAAGCCAATCCCCGTAGGTACAGGTGGAGGAAAGTCACAGCCGGAAATGGATGCTCTGTCAAGTATAGTAAAGGACTTCAACGACACATACGGCAACATCGAGTGGAAAAATCGTGACGAAGTGCAGCGTCAGATCGAAGAACTGCCGACACGTATCACCACAAGTGTTGACTTTGCGAATGCGGTTCGCAATGGCGACAAGCAGGTAGCACAGATAACCGTCAATGATGACATCATCAACATCGTCGCTGCCATGTTGGAGGAAAAGACGGAGTTTGTACAAACGTACTTTGCCAACCCTAACTTCCAGAACTTTGTGAATGCAAGGGTATTCCAGGCTGCAGTGAATCAGTTGTCAGGTCAAAGAATTTAATTACACAATCGATTATGGCTTATCGCAATACTATAACATCCTTAAAGACATCCGATGAGGAATTAGAGGTTGAATATGAACTTGTCTCAAATATTGAACAAAATTACAAATCGTCCACCCAATATGACATAAATAACTTTATTGCAGAGTTAGATGAAAGGTTAGTAAAGAATCAGGCTGTGCTTGATGACTTGAATTCGAATTTAGATCGTCTTACTAATCATGCAGATGGCTTTGATTATGCAATATCTGCATGTTCTGGTGTGTTATGTGGTTTTGTCGATTCATTTTTTGTTGGAGAGTTTAATTTTGAGGAACTAAAAGCAGACTCGAATAAACACGTCAATAAATTTGTTGAAAAGTACGCGAAACTCAGTGGATGGGATGGTAATGGACGATTAAAGAGTGCAGTGGAATTTTTGGAAAAGAAGTTTCCTGTAGATCAAGATAATGTTTGGAAAGCGTCAGGTATTTCAAGTACAAGATTACACCATTTGGAAGACCTTGCCCACCACCCAACACCATGCGGATTATTTTTTGCGATCCTTGTTTCGTTTTTCAGGTGTGCCGTTTTTGTTGACAAAGATGGTCACTGGCATCTTGAAATCCTTGAAACAGATACAAAGAAACTTGCAAAACTTTGGATTCCTGTTTTGGTATCGGGAATTTTACGTTGGTTAGTCTATGTAGCAGAGTCAAAGTATTTAGAAAAAGAAGGAAAGGAATTACCAAAACCAATCCTGAAACTTCTTAAAACAGTCGCATATACACCTGGTATAATTGAAGTCCTAAAGGTGGCTATTAATTGGTTCGGACACTTAGTCAGTGATATGGCTGGTTCTAAACAAACCGCTGGTGGTGGCATGGGTATTCCAGGTTTATTCTTATCTCTTTTAAAAGAATTATCATCATTACCATATATTAGAGAAACAAATTTGCCGAAAATAGTAAGCGGTTGGTATTCTAAGGACAAAATAGACATGCGTGCAGAACTGGCAATAGTAGAATATGCAGGCAGACAAGCCATCCCTGTTATTCTCAACGAGTGTATCGTACGCACATTCTTCTTTGTACGTCATTTGATTGATGAAAAGAAGAATGCAGGAGAATGGAAAAATGTTAATTGGAACAATGTAGTTCCATGGGGTAATCGTACAATAAATAGAATGCTAACTATTGCAACAGGTACATTTACAACAGTAGATGTTGCAGATGCAGCAATTCGTTCTGTCATTAAAAATGGCGGTAATGTGCATAATCCAAAGCTTTATGCAGATTTTGTTCTGCGTGTAAACTTTGTAGGTCTTGGCCGTTTCGCAATAGCTGTCGGTACAGACATTTATATGGGTACAAAACGTGAAAAATTGAGGAGGGAAAGGATGTTCCGTCAATCAGAACAATTGTTACTTGGAACAACTAAAGTCTTTTATAAACAGGCAGACATGTGGATCTCGGCAAAAGAAACATCTGAGGCTATCGATAAAATGGAAGAGGCAGCCATTAGTTCTGTCGAATACATGAAAGATAGCATTGTCGAAATATCCTCATGTTTGGATAGAATGTCTAATTATAAGCAAGGTATTGAATCTAATAATCCAAAATTGTTAACTCAAATATCAGATATACTAAAATATGGAAAATAATTTACTTCAACAGAACATCTCTATCGAACAATTACCTACAATAATAGGTGATACGTATAAAAATATAACCGAGGTGGATCGTAAAATCTCAAATGCCGTCTCAAAAGCAGAAGAAGCAAAAGCTCTTGCTGATATTGCATCTAAAAAAGAAGCGGGATGGTCATTCTTTGGGGGTGACAAAAAAGAAGCGATTGAGGCCTTGCAGTCAGCGGCAATATCACAAGCAAATGCTCTGTCTGATTCCGTAGATGCCAATAAGCAACTCTTCGAAAATCAGAAAAAGATGTCTGATGCACTACGATATTTGTTTGGATTGGGCGTTGCTAATATGGCTGCAAATAGGACTGTAGTTCGAGAACTGGAACTAAAACTGCAGAATGCGTCAAAAGAAGAATTAAGCGAGTTAGCCCGTCAAGAAATAACTAATGTAATCCTCCAGCTACGTGCTCAAGAGGATATGCAGTATAAGTTAGAAAACCATAATAGGATTCTCCGAGAGCATAAGGGGGAAATTGATAAGATACTTGGCGAGATAAATTCTTTCGAGGAAAGATGTAAAGTCATCCTTGAGCGTACAGAAACATTACAAGACGATGTTAATAAAAAGGAAAAAGAGCTTGCAGATAGGTTTGATGATGAGAAACGTCACATACATGATGAAGTAAACCTTCTTACAAAGAATCTTCATGATGACATCTCAAAACTTTCAAATCAGCTGTCTGCATCAATAGATAATAAGGTTACATCAGCTTTGCAAGTAACTGAACCAAGACTATTGTCTTTGGAACAATATCGTCAGCATGAAATTGAAAATCGTACCTTCTTTGACACAAAGCTTTATAAGGCGATGGTAGGAATAATCTCGGTTTCTGCATTGATTGTTTCATTGCTAAATATAATATAAAACAAAGAAAATTCAGAAAGTCATATAGTCGGACAGTTTTTGTCCGCACTGTTTCATACTTTTGCAAAAAAAATTAAATGGTTATTGAAATGGATAGTAAATTTACAAACGACAAGGACTTAATGTTCCTTTACAATTGTTCTAATGACAATCTAAAACTTCTTGTTGACATACTTGCCTATGACAAAGACGGTGAAGCTAGTAGTCTGTAAAGTCTAAAAAGTGACTAAACGAGTTGCTTTATCTGCAGTTGAGATGAGTATTTATTGATAACAAAGAAGTTGCGTAACACACTGAATATCAAAGCATAAAACTTGTATATGTTAAATATTTTTGTACCTTTATAGTTGAAAATCAAAGGGTTTCATTCAACTATGACAAGGCAAAAAATCATCATAAGACTCACTTCTGAAGATAAAGATACACTGAACTCTGTTATCTCCAAAGGCACAGGTCGTGCACGAACGATAAGGCGCGCACATATATTGTTAAACAGCAATGACGAAGGTGATAAGCAATATACAACAGACGAACTGGCAGACTTATTGAACACATCAAAGCAGACGGTCTGCAGGGTCTTGAAAGAATATCAAGTTAGTGGTTTAGAATGCATATATCGCAAGACACGAAAGACACCTCCTATGGAGTGTAAGATTACAGGTGATATAGAAGCACACCTTATAGCATTGGCTTGTCATAATCCTCCAGAGGGATATTGCCGATGGACGCTGAGACTATTATCAGAAAGAATGGTAGAATTGAATTACATAGACAGTATAAGCCATACTACAGTAGGGAAAATTTTGAAGGACAACGACCTCAAACCGCATCTCGTTGAGGAATGGTGCATTCCCAAGGAGCAGAGCGCTGATTTTGCAGCCTGTATGGAGGATGTGCTGGAAGTGTATAGTCGTCCATACGATGAGCACTATCCAGTAGTCTGCATGGACGAGAAACCATTGCAGCTTTTAGCCCATGCTCGTAAAGGATATCGCAAGAAGAACGGTACCATGATTCAAGATAGTGAATATGTCCGTAACGGTACCTGCAGTATATTTCTTTTTACAGAACCTCTTGCTGGATTTCGACATGCAAAGGCATTGGAACATAGAACAAAGATAGACTGGGCAAAACAGATGAAATGGCTTGCTGATGAGGTTTATCCTAATGCGGAGAAGATAATCATGGTGTGTGATAATCTAAACACCCATGACAAGAGTTCATTCTACGAGGCATTCCTTCCTGAAGAGGCTCTAAGGCTAGCAAAGAGATTTGAATTTCACTATACTCCAAAACATGGAAGTTGGCTTAACATTGCCGAGATTGAGTTAGCGGCATTGACAAAACAATGCCTGGGTAAACGGAGAATTGACAAAATAGAGGATCTGAATGACGAATTGGAGAAGTGGCATACAGATAGGAATGCAAAACAGAAGGGAGTGAACTGGCAATTCACCACAGATGATGCCAGAATAAAACTTAAACACCTATATCCTTTAGTCACTTTTTAGACTTTACAGACTACTAGCTCGAATCTTTGCAGGTGAAAATAGCATGCTGGCAGGTGATGCCAGCGCATACAACACATTGCCTGCAGGTGAGTATTGCAGCTTTGAGGGTTCGTGGGCAGAGAATGACTGGGATCTGAGTCACGTCATGACCGTATATGTTAACGAAGCGATGGTATGCTAACCATCGGCGCCAAGTCGAACGGATTTTTCAATACTCTTTCTCTGAAAGGAAGATTGTTCACAAGGCACGACTTGCCGATTATCATGGACGTGGAAACTTCGCAGAAAAAGAAGCCCAAAGCCCAAGACATATGTTTTGTTGATTATTTAGAAGTTTTGCCTTGAAAACCACAAAAAGAATCAAATAATTATAAAAAAATTCGCAAAACAAAATTTATTTCAAATTATTTTCCTATTTTTGCATTTAGAAATAGGTAAGATATGGAAAATAAGAATATAAACAAATTAAAAGTTGTATTGGCAGAGAAGAATATTACTAATAAGTAGTTGGTACAGGAAATGAAAACAAGTCCTGCAACCATATCCAAATTGGAAACAAATTCTTCTCAACTAAGTCTTGTACAACTTTTGCGAATAGCAGACATATTGAAGATTAATTACACAGAACTAATACGTAAAGAGCTACATTAAACAAAATGTAATAATTTATACTATGGCTACAACAGAGTATAATAATATCATTGATGATTACAATAAAATTTTGAAATCCAATGATGAACTTCAAAAGGAAATAGAATCTATCAATAGTAAAATTGATAGACGTATTACTATATGCGATAAAACTCCGGAAATACTTGAAAACGCTAGTTTAGAATTTAACAAACTTACATCTATTGTAAACAAAAAGGACATTCCTTTCTTTGTTTTCTCTGTATTACTTCAATGGGGGTGCAAATACTACATCAAGGTACTACGTGAGATGAATGATAAAGAACTAGCTGACAAAACTCCATTTCATAAAGAGGAAAAGTCAGAAAGACAGGGGAATAAATACTATGCTTCGAAAGAAGAAATCATTTCAAATCCCGTACCTTTTGATTCTATCCAAAAGGAACATTTGAATAGTTGGTATAAGGATAACGGAATTGAGCTTCCTGGATTTAGTGGATTTAATCATCGCGCCACGGCTCTTGGTCACGATCCTCTGTTTGGGCTTATTATCGGAACTGCTAATATCATGACATCGACAATAACTCGTAATGATTTCAAAAGTTGGCATGTCAACACAAAAGCCCATTTACGTAAGGCGAGAAATGGTGAAGAGTATTTCGCTTATCTTGATACCATTTGTGAGGAAGCTAATACTTTAGAAATATTTAAAAGCATTGCAAATAGAATACAGACAGAAGGCAAAGAAGGATGGATTGCCTTAGGATGCGCTTTGCTAAAAGAAATAGTTCATTTGTTTTCGGATCTACCGAGCAAACAAGGTTTACCATTACCTATAGTGTCTACGTTCTCACCAACGTTAGCGCGTAAACTATCATTATATGGTCTTAATACAAGCACGATTACGCAAGGTGGTTTTGCAACGATGCTTATTAACTGGCTGATAGGTTTTCTTCACGGCCTGTGCAAGAGCGCGGATGAGGACGAGAAACTATACATGGCAAGAACAAGAAAGATAATCATGTATTCAGATACTTTGTCAACTGTATCTGACATTTGCTATTCAATGTTTTCCGCATATTTAGGAGATAAAAATACAATGAGGAAATTTGATCTTGGAGGGTATCTTGTCACCATTTATCAAATTTGTCACAGTCAGAATGTGATAAGTGCGATAGAAAGGGAGTTTTATACAAAAAAGATAATTGAAGAATTCGACAAAATAAAATAATTATGGATAAAGTCATTAAAATTATACTATCTATACTTGGAGCATTACTTATGTTTCTTGTGGGGTGGTTTTCGCATGCCAGGAAAAATCGTGGCGAAGTGGGGAAAGAAGTAAATAAAGCGATAAAAGAGCTAAACAAACAACACAATAAAGCATTAAAATCTCTCAAAGATGAATACGATGAGAAATTAAGAAAAAAAGATGAGATAATATCTTCTCTTCAATCCATTATTGATAGGCTTATAAAGCTATTTGAATCAATGGAAGGCAATGCAGCCGCAAAAGTCATGAGTAATTTGATAAAAAACAAGGAAAAGCTGAATAATTTATAAGAATGTTTTAGAGTCGGACATTTTTTGTCGTATTGACAACCTAAATTTGCAGGCAATTTTAATTATCACATAAATCAATTTTATACGATGTTTTATAATAACGCTAAAAATGAAGCAATTAAGTTGCTCAAAAATAAAGAGACAGAATATAATCGTTTAGGTTCTCAGGCAAATGATTACGCTCTTAAACTCTTTGAGGTTAGAAAGTCTGCTGTATTGGCTATAGAACGCATAGAGAAATATATAAATGCTCTCGCCAACTCACCAAAAGAGTTTGCTAAGCAGATTGCCGATGTTAAACTTTCAATCAAAGAGTTTAACGAAGCCATAAAAATTGAAAAAGAAAATGCATCAAATAACATAAAAGGTGCTGGTGCTGCTATAGGTGGAACTGCTGCTGGTAGTGCTATTGCTGCATTAGGTCCTACAGCGGCAATGGCTGTTGCAACAACCTTTGGAACAGCTTCTACAGGTACAGCTATTGCATCATTGTCCGGTGCTGCTGCTACCAAAGCAGCACTTGCTTGGCTTGGTGGTGGAGCATTAGCTGCTGGTGGTGGTGGAATGAGTGCAGGTTCTGCTTTTCTTGCTCTGGCAGGTCCTGTGGGTTGGTCCGTAGCAGCTGTAGCAGTTGCTGGTGGCGGGATTTTTGCAAGTTATAAAAATAAGAAGGCAGCAGAAGATGCAAACGATGTCGCAAAGAAGATTACCGCTGACATCTATAAATTACGTCCAAAACTGACTAAACTCATTGAACTGCATGATAAAACCGTTAAACTAAAGTCGGGTTTGAATATCGCTTTGATGGTAAACACCTATCCAAACGATTACCTACAATTTAATGAAGAACAAAAGAAAGCACTTGCTACTGTTATAAACAATGCAAGATCAATGGGTGAACTTATTAATTCTCGTGTGAACTAATGAAATCACAGATATATACAGATCAGGTCATCGGTGGATTCGTTCAAGATGGTATAAATACTGCTGAACAACTCCAAGCAGAAAGGATGGCTGAAATCTTACAAACTGCTATAGAGAAAGAGTCGTATGCCCGTACGGTACTTTCTGAAGGTTTGCATTGCGTAGAGAATCTGAGGAATTTTGTATCAAGTCCCGAGAATATTCTTGGTAATATGCAAACGAAACACGGAGAAATTGCAGAGCATGTTGAAGTAGAGATTAGAAATGGCAGAGACATTCTAAATCACATTAAACCAACAGCTACATTTGAAGGTGTCGGTCGAACCGCTCCTGAAGATTACATCATAGATGGTGTTCAAGTGCAGGCAAAATATATTGCAGGTGCAGGCAAAAGTTTAGATCATGTATTAGAGCATCTTCAAAAGTACCCAGGTTTTACAGACAATGGTTTCTACAATATCCCAAAAGATCAGTATGAACTCTTAGAGAAAGTGTACAATGGTGAAAATATTGAAGGTATTACATCCAGTACAATAAAGAAATGTCAAGAAGCAATAAAGCAAATTGAGCAAGAGACATCAAAACCCTTCTCAGAAGTAATAAGACCAGGAATCTCATCTTATAACGAAGTACAGTTGGGTAAAATTGACGAAACCATTGATGGTTACGAGAAAGAATTCCACGAAACTAGTGAAAAAGAAATAAAAGAAATTCGGGAGCAGAGAAGAACAGATGAAAATGAGACTCAGCATATAACAGATGCTTCATGGGGAGAAGCTTTGAAGTATAGTGCTATATCAGCAGCTATAACAGGAACAGTATCTGCAGGAATTAAAATTTACTCCAAAATAAAGGGTGGTACTAAGATAACGGAATTTACACTTGCAGACTGGAAGGAAGTCGGTTTCGACTTTGGCAAGGGGTCTGCAAAAGGTGCTATTTCTGGTTTAGGCATATACGGTATGACCAAGGTTGTCGGAATGAGTGCCCCCTTCGCTAGTGCAATCGTAAGTTCGACAATGGGGTTGACTTCTATATACTACGATTACAAAAAAGGAAAGATTTCAAAATCGGAATATGCAGATGCTGCGTGTTCGTTAAGTGTTGAAGCAGGAATTGCTGCCATTGGTTCTGCAATTGGACAGGCAGTAATACCTATTCCTGTACTTGGTGCTATCGTCGGTTCTGCTGTCGCAAAATCTTCTTTGGAAATATCAAAGCATATTATGGGTAAGAAGGAAGCTCAGTTTATCAAGGAACTAGAAAATCATTATAAAGAACTTGTTGCTAAGTTGGACGATGAATGTAGAGAAATCCTTGAAAAAATTGAAAATTATTTCAGCAAACTTGGTGGTTTGATTGAAGCTGCTCTTGACCCAAATGTAAACAAAAGTCTTTTGGGAAGTATTGAACTATGTCGTTTTGTTGGAGTTGCAGAAAAACAAATTATTCACAACACATCAGAATTAGATGATTTTATGTTATCATAGTAACAGTTGAGCCTATATGTCCAAACTAAAAAAATGCTTATATCTCATAGATCTCCTGTCACGCAGGGGACCTATGAGTTTGAAGGAAATCAACGAACATTATCAGTACTCGTCATTATACGATGGTGAAATAATACCTCGTACTTTTGCAAGGTATAAGGATTATATTGCCGAAACGTTTCCGTGCTATATTGATTATAACCAAAGTACGAACCAGTATTTCCTGAAGCGTTATCATCAATATGGTCAAGATGACTCTCTGTATAACTATCTGTTATCGGCATATCATATTGAGGGCATGAGCGAGCTTGCGGTAAAACATCGGGATAAGGTCAAGTTGCTTGATGCTCCAACAGGAGTAGAGAATGTTCAGATCATCCTTGAAGCTATTGATAAACAAAAGGGAATAGAGTGTGACTACTATTCTTTTGACAGAGCGACCAAGAAACAACAATTGTTGATTCCATATTTCCTTAAAACATGGGAGCAGCGTTGGTATCTAGCTGCAGAACCAGACAACCATCATCATGGCATATCCATCTTTGCCCTGGAAAGAATGGATAATATCAGACTTACTGAACAGAAGATGTTGCCAAGCAATGATGTCACTGCTGATGAATACTGGGAAGGAAGTTTCGGTGTAAACCATAGTGACAATCAGGTGCCAGAACGAATTGTCATCAAAGTTTACGGTTCACAGGTGGACTATGTGCGTGCTCTACCAATCCATGAGTCTCAAAAGGAATTGGAAAGCAAAGAGGACTATACCTTGTTTGAATACCATATAGTACCTTGTTACAATCTGTACCAACAGTTACTATGGCATAGAGAAAAGCTTGAAATCGTTGAACCTATCCACATGCGTGAAGAAATGGCAAAAATCGTTAGCAACATGACAGCTCTATACAAATAGTAAGAAAAAAATATAGAAAATCTTAAATTATTTGGCAGGTCGGACATCATTTGTCCGTACCTGCCTATAATTTTGCACCCAGATTCAATAACCAATTCATAAAATCTGAAAAAATGAGAACTGACATTGATCTGGAGTTTTTGCAGTATTGCAGCAATACTGAACTTCGCGAATTATGTGACATGCTTACGCATGATGAAGAGGGCAACATCCGCTTCAGTGAGAAACTGACAGAGAAGGATTCCTACATTGAGAACTATCCTGATAACTGCAAATCCCTTTGGAAGGATATTGCAATGGAACTGCAATTGTTTGGAGGAAACACATTTGCAAACATCTTCCGTCACGGACATGGACCTGCATACGAAAGCATTGTTTATGACGTATGTAAAGAAATGGAGGTTGAGAACATTGATGAACATGACACTGCCGAAGATATGGAAAAAGCATTGCTCGACAAGGTTACAGAGAAGATGCTTGATGAGCTTACATACGAACAGCGCAAACAAGTCATGAAGGATTTGAACATCAAGCATCGTACCTATAACAAACAAGCAGTTATGGCAGCGTTGTTGTTGACAAGACGCATAAATCTGAGACTTTATAACTATGTCATGTCGTATATTCTCAGAATGGTTACGCAACTTCTTATCGGCAGAGGTGTATTGACTGCTGGATTTGGACTGTTGTCTCGTGGTCTTGGTATAATGATGGGACCTGTTGGTTGGATAGTCCTATCAGGCTGGACAGCTTGGGATATTGCCGGACCAGCTTATCGTGTTACAGTTCCTGCTGTAATACAGGTTGCATTCCTTAGAATGAAATACAACGCGAAATGTCTCACCAATAACTATGAATGTGTATGAAAGCGACAGATATAATGCACCCAGAAGACCAGAAGGCTATTGGGGCTTTAAAAAAGATTCCTTTCATTGACGAAATGTGCCGTTCTTGCATGGAGATTGCCTACGAGAAAATATATCGAGGTGAGAATCTTGGCATGATGGTAAAGGTTGACAACTCATACATGCCAGAACTTTATCAGGATCTTAAGGATGTTACAAAAGCAATAGGCATTAGTACACCTGAACTATTCATCTATAATGATCCTGTCATGAATGCGTTTACTTTTGGCGAAACTAACCCATACGTGTGCGTATCAAGTTCATTGGTTGAGAAGATGAACAGAGAAGAACGAAAAGCAATACTCGCACACGAATGTGGACATATACTCTGTCAGCATGTATTGTATGGCAGTGTAGTTGAAACACTCCGAATGATTGGTGAGGACTTTGGTATCATTGGCTACACATTAACTGGACCAGTTAAACTTGCACTTCAGTATTGGAGCAGAAGAAGTGAGTATTCTGCCGATAGATGCGCAGCCGCTGTTGTCGGAGAACGTACGTTTCAGGCAAGTATGCTAAAACTCGCCCTTGGACTTGCGGATGCTGGCAATGATCCCTATCGCTTAGTCAAGCAGGCAAAGGAGTATCGTGCTCATGAAAAGCAGGATTTATGGAGCCGTATTCAACAGAATTGTCGAGTGGCATTCTTCTCGCATCCTCAGAATGTTAATCGTGCATATGAGATTGATCGTTGGAAGAAATCTTGTACATACAAACGTATTCGCCAATCTATCGCACCAAATGAAAACTTCTATGGAAACATATCATAAAGTAATCTGTCCACAATGTAAACAAGCGTTTACACCTACACAGAGTTTAGCAGATTTGTTCTGTACGAATCACATTGTTTGTCCGCATTGTCATTATAAGATGACTCCTATGGAAGTCAAGAAAACCCAACGCAAAACAACGTGGGACTTAATAAGAGAATTGTTCAATATTTAGAATACGACTGTTATGAAAATAAGAAAACTCAAATACTATCTTGAAGGTATTCAAGAAGATAACTATGGCTGGACTGTTCTAAACTTTTCAGACCAAGACGATGATTATTACACAGTTAATGAGGTGTGTGTAGATGACGACGGCGACATTTGCCTTCGATCAGACTGCGGTTATGAAATGACTGTCGATGATATAATGGAAGCAATTTCGGAATATGACGATGATGATTATGTCTATTTTGAACATGTTGACTGGGACAATGGAACCTTAATTTGCGACATTGAAGGTGGATGGTACACAGATGATGACGATGATGTAGTAATGGATGTTTGCTACCACAATAATGATGAATATTAAAGAGGCGAATATGAAAATAGGAAAATTACGTCAGGTGAATGGGTTCTGGAATAACCTTACCTTTACAGGCAATATGTGTCGTATGCGTTCAGCATTAACTAATTATCTGTCAGAAGAAGGCTTGAAAAGTCGCATTGAAGACGGACTTGTATTATTCGAGTTCGACGATAATCACTTCTGTGCTTCTTTCTGCATGGACGAAGGCTATCCTGAATGCGAAATAACATATGAAGTAGAAGACGGATTCACAGGTGGGATATGCACACTCTTTCTAAACCTGTTTTTCAATCCATGCCATCAATACCGCTACTGCATATTGCTGTTCTTCTCTGGTCAGCTGTCTTCCGGCAGGTATATGATGCCATTTGGAGAAACATCCACGACAGCAGCAGCCTGTAGCATGCTGGGCAATGAATACAGGATGACCTCTCATCGGCGTCTGCTTGCCGTCATTGGGGATTACGGCTGGAGCAAGACGTTTGGCAACGAAATCCTCTGCATGCTTACGGATGGTTGTCAAGCCCTTTTCTGCAATATATTCCTTATCCCTTTTCGAAAGGTGAAAACGGCTGCGGAATGCTGATTTCGAAAGCCTTTCAAACAGTTCTGTCAAGTCATACTCTTTGTCTGGAGAGGTATGGTTTTCCTTGTTTTCTGAAGAGACAGAATCTTTCTGATAATCCTCTTTCTCCTCAGGAAACAAATTGAGTTCTACATATCTGGCATGGTTTGCCCTCGAATCTTTTTTCATATCTATTTATCTCCTATATCTGTTATATTTAATGGATATCAGACTCTTCTGCTGCAGATGCATTGTCCTCCTTGGGTTGGGGCTTGGGTACGAAGCCCAGAATAGCTACCAGACAACTCATCAATGGACTGATGATGTTGAAGAAGCAGAAGGGGAGATAGACCAGTGTCGGGATGCCGAGAACCGTACTCTGCGTCATACCGCAGGCTGTCCATGGAACCAGTACGCTCGTCACGGTAGCACTATCCTCTGTACTTCGGCTCAAGAGTTCCGGACGGTAGCCTCGTTCAGCATATTCATCCTTGTAGATAGATGCATTCATGATGATGCTCAGAAACTGGTCGCCCATAACGAGATTGAGCAATACGCCCGATGTCACGGTACTGCAGACAAGTGATATGGTGCTGTGGATGCTTTTCAGAAGCATGTGGGTGATCGCGTGAAGCATGCCGCTGGCCACCATACATGAACCGAAACACATGGCACAGAGAATGAGCCAGATGGTGTTGAGCATACCTGCCATGCCGCGGGTTGCCACGAGTTCATTGATGTTCTCCATGCCGCAATCTACCTGAGTGTGGGTATAGCAGGTTATCATGATTCCCTCAAAGAGGCTCTTGGCAGTGATGTTGTCTTCTCCTGCAATATTTACCAGGACTTCCGGCTGGAGGATGAGGGCACAGATGCATGCAGAAAGAGCTGAAAGAAGAAGCGTGATGAGAGAAGGGGTCTTGCGGTAGATGAGCCATCCTGTAAAAGCAGGAACGAGCATGGTAAGCAGGGAGATATTGAAACCATGACTAAGACCGGTAAGATACTGGCTGATATCCACAGGTTTGGAATCATAGCAGAGTCCGATGATGAGATAGAGTACCAGCGAGAGCAGGATGCTTGGTATGGTGGTATAGAGCATGTAGCGGATATGTGAGAAGAGGTCGGCACCGGCAATGCTTGAAGCCAGGACGGTGGTATCGCTCATTGGCGAGAGCTTATCACCGAAATAGGCTCCCGAAATAATGGCTCCAGCGGTGTAGGGGGCTGGTATTCCCAGGGCATCACCGATTCCCATCAGGGCAATACCGATGGTGGCAATGGTGGTCCATGAGGTTCCCGTCATCACAGAAATGATGCTGGAGATGATGCAGGCGCAGGGTAGGAAAAAGATCGGCGACATGATCTGAACACCATAATATATTAATGTGGGAACCACGCCACTGATCATCCAGGTAGCTGACATCATTCCGATGAGCAGCAGAATCAGAATAGATACTCCGGCATCGCCCACGGTCTTTTTGATCATCTCCTCGAAGATATTCCATTTCATATTGTAGATTCCCATACCGAGTGCTACGCATACTGCTGTAGCTATCATGAGGGCCACCTGAGAGGCACCCGCCAGGGCATCATCAGGAAAGAGCTTGACAACCATGACGATGAGGGTGATAAGTACTGCCAGCGGTATGACAGAAATGAAAGGATGTGGTTCCACTGGCTGCTGAGGAGGGCAGGAAACCTGATCTTCTGCAGCCTGAGTTTTTTGTTTATTTTCTTTTTGTTCCATTTGTTAATACTCTCTTATACAATTATTTAAAATCAACGTTTTTCAGTCTCCAGCTCCAGCAAGATTCTCTTTGCTTCCAGTCCTCCGGCAAAACCTGTCAGGGAACGATTACTGCCGATAATGCGATGGCAGGGGATGAGGATGCTGATGCCGTTGGCTCCGATAGCTCCAGCCACGGCTCTGACACAATTGGGATTGCCTATACTTTGAGCGATTTCCTTATAGCTTCTTGTCTCTCCGTAAGGTATATCGAGCAATGCATTCCATATTTTTTTCTGGAAATCTGTTCCAACAGGATGCAGCGGAACTTCGAATGACCTGCGGATGCCGGCAAAATATTCTTCCAGTTGCTGCTTGGTCTGTTCCAGGATAGGGGATGTTTCAATCTTGAAATCTGCGTTCATATACCTTGCAAGTCGAAGCTTATTGCGCTCTGGACATGGCATTTCATTCCAATCACAAAGACACAATTCATCACCCACTGATGCCAGAATTAACTCTCCACAGGGCGAGTTGTAATATTGGATGTTTATTTGCTGCATTCTCTCAAATACGATTAAACGGAATCTTTATTTTTCATACAGTTCTATCGGCAAACCATCTGGGTCACTGAAGAATACAAATCGCTTGCCTGTATATTCATCCGTGCGTATAGGCTCATGTGCGATGCCTTTACTGTCAAGTTCATCAGTTGCCTCCGAAAGATCATCTACCTCAAAAGCAAGATGGCGCAGACCGGCTGCTTCCGGATAGGAAGGACGTGCAGGTGGGTTAGGGAAGGAGAATAACTCGATGACATAGTTGTCATCAAGCCAGCAGTCTGCCTTCCATGAGTCACGTCCTTCACGATAGTTTTCACTCACAATATTCATTCCGAGCACATCTGTGTAGAAATGCTTGGATTTCTCATAGTCGGAGCAAATCACGGCTACATGATGGATCTTGTTTAGTTTCATATATATTGTACTTTTTTTGCAAAAATAATAAATATTTTCAGATTTCACAAGATAAAGTACAATATGGCATTCTTATTTATAATATATTATACTTTTATTGAACTTTTCTTTGAACTTTGCCATATTTTCATTAACTTTGCCAGCAAAACTATCATTAAGAGTTACCCTTTAAAATAAACGTGTTATGCAGATATTATTGGCAAATGCCAAAATCATGTTTGATAAGGCAGATAGGGCAGCTGTTTCAAAGCCACTTTTCCAATCTGTGGCTGAAATGTTGGCTGCAGAAATGGCTAAGCTTGATGTAGAGGAATTGGCTAGGCAACTTGATTGCAGCCACAAGATAGCTTCGGAAAACTGGAAACGCTATCGTAATTTTATGGCTGCAGAGAAGATGCCTGCCATACTTTCCTACAATGGACAGGCGTATAAGCATCTACGCGCCAACACTTTGGGAGAAGAATCCCTGCAGTATGCCCAGAAACATCTCTGGATTACCTGCTTTCTCTATGGATTGCTTCGGCCGATGGATGGCATCGTGCCTTATCGTATGGAGCATTGCGTGACGCTTGAAGCTACAAACGACAAGCCAATCAATCAATTTTGGAAAGATAAACTGACCGATATTCTTATCAACTGTGTGAAAGCTGACGATGGCATACTTATCCATCTCTCTACAGCAGAATATGAACATCTGTTTGATTGGAAGAGAATTTGCAGGGAAGTGAAAGTCATCCAGCCCCTCTTTTATGTTCGCCAGAAGGATGGTAGGCTGAAAATGCAGGCTGTGTGGGCTAAATCCTGCCGTGGAGCTATGGTGAGATACATTCTAAGCAACCAACTTACTACTCCAGAAGAATTGGCAGCTTTCAGTTACGAAGGTTTTGAATACGCACCAGAATTAGGAGAGGTGGCTTTTCCGCATTTCGTTCGTAATATAACAAAATAGTAACTTTTTACCACATGAATCAAAGATGATATTCTTGTATCTACTCATTGCATTCTACATCTTATGTTCTAACTTTTTAATAGGGAATTTGCGGAGCGTATTGGATGCTGTTGCAGAAAAATAAAAAGTCTTCTAAGATATTTTGTAATGTATTTTATATCACACTTTTATGAGGGATTTTTACTTTGTACTGCAAATAGTGATGCAGAGCGATATGGCTGCCAAGACTGCTCCTACTGCACATACACCCATCCAGCCTTCATGTGTCCAGGCTAATCCTGCACAATATGTGCCAAAGGAGCCACCAATAAAATAGGTGGTCATGAAAATGGTGTTGGCCCTGTTTGATGCTTCAGGCATTTCCTGAATGCAACCACTCTGATTACTTAGTTGCAGACATTGTAAACCGATGTCAACCAGAATAATAGCCACAATAAGTCCCATATAGGTGTCGCCAAAGAGATAAGCTGTGGTCCATGCTACAAGTTGCAGGCAGGCACCATAAAGGCTTAACTTTCTAATGCCCCATTGGTTCACAAGTTTACCCAATCCGCTTGCTGCTAATGCTCCAGCTATACCGCACATACCTAAGGTGCCCACCATCTCGCTACCTGAGAAGAATGGGGCTTGTGCCAAGCGGAAGGCGAGACAAGACCAGATGGCCATCATACTACCAAAACTGAAAGCGGCACGGATGGCATAGAGACGTATGCGGGCATTGCTGGCTACAATGTGAAAGACGCTTTTCATCAGTCCCCTATATGTTCCTACATAGTTGCTGTCTATCTGCGGCATAATCTTGAGCGTTAGAATCAGGCAGACTATCATGATGAGGGCTGCTATGATAAACATCTCGCGCCAGCCCAACCATTCGCCCACGTAACCGCTGACCACTCTGGAGGCAAGAATACCCGTAAGCAGTCCCGACAGGACAAAGCCCATGTTTCTGCCTTTATTTTTCTTTTCGGAATATTGTCCTGCTATAGGAATGAAGAATTGTGGAATGACTGAGCAGGCTCCCAGCAGGAGAGAGGCACCCCAAACAATCCATACCCTTTGGGAAAAAGCTATGAAAACGGCCATGACGGCTGCTACGGACATATTGATGACGATGATGCGGCGACGCGAGTAGAGGTCACCCATAGGAATCAGGAAACATAAGCCCAGCGCATAGCCTATCTGTGTGACAACGGTTATGAGATTAGCCTCATGTTGACTCACGCCCATGTCATGGCGAATCATCTCTAAGAGCGGTTGATTATAGTAGCAGTTTGCTACTGTGAGGCCCGCTATAACAGCCATCGTCAGCAACAAACTGCGCTCTATTCCTTTGTTTTCTTTCAATTGTTTCATTCTGCTAATCAATCTTTATAATCCACTTTGATGACAAGTACTCTGATGTCTTGATTGTCAGTATCATTGGCTACCTTGGCGATGTGCCAGTCGCGAGGGAAAAAGATGAAGAATTCATCTGGAGTACTGTCGTAGAACTTGGTACGGCACTTCTTGTAATCGTAGTGAATGACATCAGGACGGTACTTGCAGTTGGGTGTACTGGTATAGTGGTCGATGATGCCGAAACGCTCCACGCCCTTGACGACATACTGGAAATCAATATGATGGTTGTGGCTTTCAGAACCGCGCTTTTCCAACGGATCGTTCTTGCTGTCCTCTACGCTGATGGTGAGTGATGAACCGGGAATCTTGTGCTTGCCGCCAGGAATACTGAGCAAATCGGTTTTAGCAAGGTAGTCGAAGAGTGCCTTCCACTGTTCAGGATTCTTCTGATACTGAAGATAGAAATCCACGAGATTGACACTGTGGTGAGGGCGGGCTTTGGTAAAACCATTCTGCCAGGCACCTGACGCAGCCCATGCTTCTGCCTCCTTGATGAGTTGAGGGTTGTTGCCGTAATACTGGGTATAATAACCTTTCGCATTCTTGCCGCATGAAGACGGGGTCTTGCAGCAGGCTTTCTTGTTTTCCTGTGCTACTATTGCCAATGAAGAAGTGAGCAATAGAGCAATTCCAAAAATGATTTTTTTCATTGTCATTTTGTTGATTATGTTGATTTGTCTTAATCGTTGCAAAGGTACATCAAAATCATGAGATGACCAAGCAAAAATTGCAAAAAAAATGTGCTTATTCCCAATAGGGGAGATAAGCACATTTTCTATAGGTTTACTGGTTCTTTCTGTTCATTTTCTCAAGAATCAGTTGGAATACTTACTTCTGAAGAGGAATCTTCTTGACACGACGCTCGTGGCGGCCACCTTCGAAGGAAGCAGAGAAGAACTCGTCCATGATAGCTTCGGCAGTCTTGTTGTCGATGAAACGGCCTGGAAGTACCAAGACATTAGCATCATTATGCTGACGGATGAGATGAGCAATCTCCTTGTTCCATGCCAAACCAGCACGTACACCCTGATGCTTGTTCAAGGTCATGGAGATACCCTCGCCACTACCGCAGATACCGATACCAGGATAAACCTCGCCGCTCTCGATACCCTCACCAAGTGCATGACCGAAGTCTGGGTAGTCAACGCTTTCGTCGCTATATGTACCATAATCCTTTACAGGATAACCTTTCTTCTCCAAATACTGCAATACAAATTGTTTCATTGGGAAACCTGCGTGATCGCATGCAACTCCTACTGTCTTTACTTCCATAATACTTAAGTTTTTTAAGTGAAGAACGAAGAGTGAAGAGTGAAGAATTCAAATCCTTTTTCTCTCGCATACCTGCTTCATCGCTTCACCAGGTTAATAAAATATATAGAGGGATAACATTCGAAAATCATCTTACATGAAACACGAAACATGACCCTCCTGATAAATATGAAAAGGAGAGTGAAGAGCGGATAGCTGAAGATGATTCAAAGGATTATCCGAAAATAAAAACCATTGAATTCTTCACTCTTCGTTCTTCACTCTTCACTTAACTTTATGCCTCAGCCAAGAATGCCTTTACCTGCTTGTAAACATTCTCGCCTGTGTAACCGAGCTTCTCATCGAGTACCTTGTAAGGAGCAGAGAAACCGAAGCTCTCCATACCCCAAACCTTACCGTTGGCGCCTACGAGACCCTCGAGAGTTACAGGAAGACCGGCAGTCATACCGAAGATCTTAGCGTTCTTTGGCAATACGCTCTCCTGATATTCCTTGCTCTGACCACGGAACAAGCCCTCTGATGGAGCACTTACCACGCGAACCTTGATGCCGTCGGCACGCAAAGCCTCGCAACCAGCCTCCAATGTAGAAACCTCAGAACCGCTAGCTACCAAGATAACGTCTGGATTCTCGTCGCTGCCTGCTACGATGTAAGCACCCTTGGCTGCCTGCTCATAGTCTGTTCCCTCTGGCAACTTGGCAATGCCCTGACGAGAGAAGATCAAAGCTGTAGGAGTCTCAACATTCTCCATAGCGAGCTTCCAGCAAACTGTAGTCTCGTCAGCATCAGCTGGACGGAATACGCGAACGCTGTCCTTACCTGCGTGGTTCTTCAACTTCTCCATCAAGCGGATCTGTGCCTCCTGCTCAACTGGCTCGTGAGTAGGTCCATCCTCACCAACGCGGAATGCATCGTGAGTCCAGATGAACTTCACTGGAACCTGCATCAGGGCTGCGATACGTACAGCTGGCTTCATATAATCAGAGAATACGAAGAATGTACCCATTGCTGCAACCACACCACCGTGGAGCATCATACCGATACACATATCAGCCATAGTCAACTCTGCAACACCAGCCTGGAAGAAAGCACCTGAGAAATCACCACGAACGATGCTCTTGGTCTTCTTCAAGAAACCATCTGTCTTATCAGAGTTAGAAAGGTCAGCAGATGCACAGATCATGTTAGGAACCTGCTCTGCCAAAACACCGAGACAAGCAGCAGATGCTGCACGTGTAGCTGAACCAGCCTTCTGCTCAACCTTGCTCCAGTCTACCTTAGGAGCCTTGCCGCTGAACCACTCATCCATCTGGGCAGCCTTCTCTGGGTTAGCCTTGCGCCACTCAGCCTCTGCAGCCTTGCGCTCTGCAACGATCTTCTTCAACTCCTCAGCACGCTTAGCGTAGATTTCCTTTACATCGTCGAAGATAACGAATGCATTCTCAGGATCACCACCGAGGTGCTTGATTGTATTTACGTATGCGTCGCCACCGAGAGGAGCACCGTGAGTATTGATGCAAGCCTCGTAGCTTGTGCCGTCTGCGCGGAGAGCACCCTTACCCATTACGGTCTTACCGATGATGAGGGTAGGGCGGTCCTGCTCCTTCTGGGCAGCATCGAGAGCCTCACGAATCTGAGCCACGTCGTTACCGTTGATCTTGATGACATTCCAGCCCCAAGCCTTGTACTTCATCTCTGTATCCTCGTTCATTACAACGCCACACTCTGTAGAGAGCTGGATGTCGTTAGAATCGTAGAACATGATGAGGTTGTTCAGACCGAGGTTACCGGCGATACGACCAACACCCTGAGAAATCTCTTCCTCTACAGCACCATCAGAGATGTATGCGTAGATCTTGTGCTGCATCATGGTTGAACCCAGACGAGCCTCGAGGAACTTCTCTGCAACAGCTGCACCAGCTGCGAGGGCATGACCCTGACCGAGAGGACCTGATGAGTTCTCGATACCACGCTGAAGGTCGAGCTCTGGGTGACCAGGAGTTACAGAACCCCACTGGCGGAACTGCTTGAGGTCTTCCATTGAGAAGAAACCACGCAAAGCCAAACCAGCATAGAGCATTGGGCTCATGTGACCTGGGTCGAGGAAGAAACGGTCACGACCAGTCCATGTTGGATCTGCTGGATCATAAACCAGGTACTCAGAGAAGAGCACGTTGATGAAGTCAGAACCACCCATAGCACCACCTGGGTGACCTGAGTTTGCCTTTTCTACCATTGAAGCAGCCAAGATACGGATATTATCTGCTGCATGATTCATTACTTTAATGTCGTTCATAATAGAATTATAATTTTTATGTGTTAAAACTTTGCTGAAACGATAGGTTCCAGAGCCTTTTAATGTAAAAACAGGCTCTGGCCTTTTTACACCCTACAAAAATACTATTTTATTTTTAAAACAACAATAGATTTTGCAGGAATCTTTACTTTTAGGGCGTTTTTCTTCAATTTCGCGTCCTTAAATGTGGTTGGCTTCACTACTTCTGGATGTTCGAAGTCATTGAAGTCGCTTACTTTCTTGCAAGTGAGAATTTCACCTGCCACGGTTTTTGCCTGTACTCCGTCGAGGGCAAATTCTATTTCCTGAGCCTTGTCCAGGCTTACGTTGGCAAGTGAAACGACGATGGTTCCGTCTGCCTTCTTGGCTGCTGAAGTGGAAACTACAGGAATCTTACGACCATTCTTGGCATGGCTGTCGCCACGAACGTCCATAGAATCACATTTCACATCCATCGGAAGGTAGGTTGCCTCCTGGAAATCCTTATACATATTGAATACGTGGTAGGTAGGAGTGAGTACCATGTGACCTGTACCCTTCGTATCTGTCAGGATCATTGACTGGAGAACGTTGACTACCTGAGCGATATTGGTCATACGGATTCGGTCGCAATGGCGATGGAAAACATTCAGTGAGAGCGCAGCTACAAAGGCATCGCGCATACTGTTCTGCTGATAGAGATGACCCTTGATAGTGCCCGGTTCCTCATCCCACCAGGTTCCCCACTCATCGACCAGAAGACCGATTTGCTTCTTAGGGTCAGCCTTGTCCATGATGGCCTCGTGCTTCTTGATGACATCCTCGATGCCAAGACACTTGCCCATGGTCCAATAGAAATCGTCGTTGTCGAACTTGGTAGCCGAACCCTTGCTGCCTTCCCAGCCGGTTACTGTATAATAATGTAAGGAGATTCCGTTGGCACGATGACCAACACGGTCCATCAGCACCTTGGTCCAGTTGTAATCGTAGTCGCTGGCACCTGATGCAATCTTGTAGAGTTGGTTGCCATCGTAATTGCGACAATATACAGAGTAGCGGCGGTAGAGGTCTGAGTAATATTCAGGGCGCATGTTGCCACCGCATCCCCAACTCTCGTTGCCCACTCCGAGGTATTTAACTTTCCAGGCTTTATCGCGACCATTCTGGCGGCGGAGTTTTGCCATTGGAGTATCACCATCGCTGGTCATGTATTCTACCCACTTTGCTAATTCCTCGACCGTACCCGAACCAACGTTTCCGCTGATATAAGGTTCGCAGCCGATCATCTCGCAGAGATTCAGAAACTCGTGTGTACCGAAAGAATTGTCCTCGATGGTTCCACCCCAGTTGTTGTTTTGCATCTTAGGGCGTTTCTCACGTGGACCGATACCATCCATCCAGTGATATTCATCAGCGAAGCATCCTCCTGGCCATCTCAATACAGGAACCTTCAGGTCCTTCAAGGCTTGGAGGACGTCGTTACGATAACCCTGAGTGTTGGGAATCTTAGAATCAGGACCCACCCAAAGTCCACCATAGATACAGCTACCGAGATGCTCGGCAAACTGACCGTAGATTTCCTTGTAAATCTTCTGGGTGCCCTGATTGGCATGTATCGTACCTGTCACATCCTGAGCCTGGGCAATGAACGCAACGGCTGTTGATAATAACGTGGTTGCAATAAGTCTGTTCATCATCGTTTTTTTTGTTTTAATTTTTAGGTTTCCATATATGATATTATATATAATAAGGTATATTTCCTTATCTTATTAAAAAGAATCTCATCTTGAGATAAGATGCTTTTAAAAAATACGTTTGTGAGGGAAAAATCCCCCACAAACTCATTTTATTTCTTATTGGCTACAGCTGCCTGTTCGATGGCAAGACCTGCCTTATAGGTCTCAATATATGCATCGAAACCAGCTACGTCTTCTGCTGTAGGTGCAATTTCTACACCAGTATTTCCTGCGAATACCTTCTTGTCGAGGTAGTCTGCAAGGCTCAATTTCTCCTCATTATTAACCAGGTAACCTGCGAGCAGGGCGATACCCCATGCACCACCTTCACCGGCTGTCTCCATCACAGAGATAGGGGAGTTGATAGCTGCTGCGAGGATGCGCTGACCTACACCCTTAGTCTTGAACAAACCGCCATGACCTGTGATGCGATCTACCTGCACCTTTTCGTCCTTGAACAACACATCGTTACCAATCTTCAATACAGCTACTGAAGCGTAGAGGTTGGCACGCATGAAGTTGGCGAGGTTGAAGTGGTCGTTGGCTGAACGAACGAACATAGGGCGACCTTCAGCCAAACCTGTTACAGGCTCACCAGAGATATAGTTGTAAGCAATCAAGCCGCCGCAATCTGCATCGCCCTCAAGAGCGTGGTTGTAGAGCTTGCCGAATACCTCGTTCATATCTACCGGAACACCGAGCAACTCCTGGTACTGCTTGAACAGTCCTACCCATGCATTGAGGTCGGAAGTACAGTTGTTGCAGTGAACCATGGCTACCGGGCTACCGTCAGGTGTTGTCACCATGTCGATGACCTCGTATGGTTGGCTCAATGCTTTCTCCAAAACAATCATAGAGAAAGAAGATGTACCAGCACTGACATTACCTGTGCGCTGACGAACAGCATTGGTAGCTACCATACCTGTACCAGCATCACCCTCTGGAGGACAGAGAGGAGTACCAGCCTTCAAAGTGCCAGATGGATCGAGTTTCTTTGCACCTTCTTCTGTAAGAACACCTGCGTCTTCGCCTGCATTCAATACCTCTGGGAGGATGTCGAGAATCTTCCAGCCTAAGTTCTTTGGCTCGATGAGCTTATCAAACTTAGCCACCATCTCTGCATCGTAGTTGTTGGTGTTGGAATCGATAGGGAGCATACCTGATGCATCGCCTACGCCAAGAACCTTCTTGCCTGTCAACTGCCAGTGGATATAACCAGCGAGAGTGGTCAGGAAGTCAATCTTATCGATGTGCTTCTCACCATTCAGGATAGCCTGATATACGTGAGAGATGCTCCAACGCAATGGGATGTTGAAGTGGAAGAGCTCTGAAAGCTCGGCTGCAGCCTTGGCAGTGTTGGTATTGCGCCAGGTGCGGAAAGGAACGAGGATATTCTCATCCTTGCCGAAAGCCATGTAGCCGTGCATCATCGCAGAGATACCGATGGCAGCCAACTGCTCGATTTCGCAGTCGTACTCAGCCTTTACGTTCTTGCGGAGGTCAGCATAGCAATCCTGCAAGCCTTTCCAGATGGTATCGATGCTGTAAGTCCAGAGACCATCAACCAACTGGTTTTCCCACTCAAAGCTACCCTGTGCGATAGGGTTGTTGTCGGTGTCGATCAAGACAGCCTTGATTCTGGTAGAGCCAAACTCGATACCGAGAATGGCCTTACCTGATTCTATAATAGTTTTTGCGCTCATTATTGATTCTTTCTTTAATGTAAGGAACAAAGAGAAAAGCAATGGAATTCTTCACTCTTCGTTCTTTACTCTTCACTTAAATTATCTCAACGCCTTGTTGAGCATGTAGTAAATCTCGTTGTTGCGGAGCTGCTGCTTGAAGCTGCTGATTGTTGTGTTCTTATCGATGTTGACGAACTCAATACCCAAGATCTCGCAGAAATCTTCCCAGTACTCAGCAGTAATATCGTAAGAGAATGCACTGTGGTGTGTACCACCAGCGAGAATCCAAGCACCTGCACCAATCTCGAAGGTTGGCTGTGGAACCCAGAGAGCAGAAGCTACAGGGAGCTTAGGCATTGCCTTTGGCTCGATGCACTCTACCTCACTTGCGATGAGACGGAAACGGTTGCCGAGGTCAACTACAGTTGCCTTAACACCCTTACCTGTCTTAGATGTGAATACGAGGCGAGCTGTCTGCTGCTTGCGGATACCGATGCCGAGGAAGTGAACCTCGAGCTTTGGCTTGTCTGTTGCAATCAATGGGCATACCTCGAGCATGTGGCTCTGGAGGCTAGATGTGCGGTCGGCAGCGAAGTTGAGTGTGTAGTCCTCAAGGAATGAGCAACCCTTCTCCAAACCCTGGTTCATTACCCAGAGTGTGCGGTAGAGGCAAGCTGTCTTCCAGTCACCCTCAGCACCGAAACCATAACCCTCTGCCATCAGACGCTGTGAAGCCAAACCAGGAATCTGGTCGAAACCGCAGAAGTTTGGATCGTCGATGTCAGCATCGCCGAGGTCATCGAAGTTGGTTGTGAATGCTACTGCGTTCTCATCCTTCAATACGCGACGGAGAGCGATCTCAGCCTTAGCTGCGTTCTTCACCTTCTCCCAATAAACTTCCTCGCCAGACTCATCAATCTTGATGGTGTACTCCTTCTTGTACTCCTCAACGAGGGCATCAGCCTCTGCATCAGTTACCTTCTTGTAGTACTCCATGAGTGAAGATACTGGGTAGTAATCTACGTGGTAACCCAAGCGCTGCTCGAACTCTACACGGTCGCCATCTGTTACGGCAACGTTGTTCATGTTCATACCGAACATCAAGCAGCGTACGTTGTGAGCATCAGCAACACCAGCAGCTACGCGAGCCCATGTTGCAATCTGCTTCTGAGCCTCTTCGCTCTTCCAGTAACCTACAACTACCTTTCTAGGGATGCGCATACGGGTGCAGATGTGACCGAACTCGATGTCGCCGTGAGCAGACTGGTTGAGGTTCATGAAATCCATATCGATAGAATCCCAAGGGAGTTCTGCATTGTACTGAGTGTGGAAGTGGAGGAGAGGCTTCTCGAGAGCCTGCAAGCCTTTGATCCACATCTTAGCTGGAGAGAAGGTGTGCATCCATGTGATGATACCTACGCACTTCTTATCGTTGTTGGCAGCCTTCATGACAGCCTCAACTTCTGCAGAAGAGTTAGCTGTGCCCTTGTAAACTACCTTGATTGGGATGATGCCGCTGTTGTTCAGACCATCTACCATGTCCTTAGAGTGACCATCAACTATCTTAACTGTTTCGCCTCCGTAAAGAAGCTGTGCACCAGTTACAAACCATACCTCTAAATTTTCAAATGCTTTAATCATGATTGTTTGTTGTATTAATTGTTATTGTTAATGTGATTCAATATCTTTATTTGAAACACCCTTTAATTAGTGCTTTTTCTGTCCGTAGTAAGCGTTAGGACCGTGCTTGCGGTTGAAGTGCTTCTCTACGAGCAATGGGTTCATGGTGGTGTTTGGATTCACAGAGAATGAGATGAAAGCCATCTTTGCCACCTGTTCAGCTACTACTGCGTGATAAACAGCCTGGTCAGCATCCTTACCCCATGTAAAAGGACCATGGTTCTTAACCAATACGCCAGGAGTATGAACTGGGTTGATGTTATCTTTCTTGAAACGGTCAACGATGACAACACCTGTGTTGTGCTCATATTCTGCCATCATATCTTCTGTCATTGCATCAGTGCAAGGGATGCAATCGTGGAAGTAATCAGCATGAGTTGTACCAATATTAGGGATGTCCAAGCCAGCCTGTGCCCAAGCGGTAGCATAAGTAGAGTGAGTATGAACTACGCCACCCAACTCTGGGAATGCGCGGTAGAGAACCAAGTGAGTTGGTGTATCTGATGATGGATTCAGATTGCCTTCTACTACCTTACCTGTTTCCAAGTCTACCACTACCATATCGCTAGCCTTCATGGTGTCATAATCGACGCCTGATGGTTTGATGACAACCAGACCTTTCTCGCGGTCGATACCACTTACATTACCCCATGTAAAGAGCACGAGGTTGTGCTTAACGAGATCAAGGTTTGCCTTGAACACTTTTTCTTTTAATTCTTCTAACATAATATCTTTTGTTTTAAGTTGTTTATTCTATTTCAAGTTGAACGATGGGTCTTCCTCGTATGCTTTCTTGTTGAAGCGGTAGAGGGCGGCGCCTCGTTTCGAGTTGACTTTATCGATGAGTTCTGTTTTCTCGATGAAGTCGATATCCTTCACGCGTTTGCGGAAGTTGCGCTTATCAATCTCTTCGCCTATTACTGCCTCGAATACGTGCTGAAGCTGTGTCAGCGTAAAGAGGTCTGGGAGGAGTTTGAAGCTTAATGGCTCATGATTGATGCGGCGGCGTATCTGTGCGATAGCGTTGCGGATCATGAGTTTGTGGTCTGAGTAAAGTTCTGGAAGTTCGTTCAGACTAACCCATTCCAATCCGTGTTCTACACGGAGGCTGTCATCATAGTCTTTCACATTGATGAGAGTACAATAGGCGATAGAGATAACTCGCTCACCTGGGTCTCGGTCGATGCGGCCGAAAGCTCCTACTTGTCTTATATAGAGGTTTTTCATTCCAGTAAGTTCCAAGATGACTCTGTTGGCAGCATCTTCGAGATTTTCTGTTGAACCAACGAAACCACCATAGAGTGACCATTCGCCTCTTCCCGGGTCCATCTTGCGTTTGCCTATCAGTACCTGGAGGTTACTACCGTCGAAACCGAAAATGATACAATCGACGGATACAAATACTTTGGAGTATTCATTATAAAACTGGGTCATGGCCTTTCTGCTGTTTTGATGTAGTGATTCAATGTATGTATTGTTGTGTTCTTTTGCTTGCTCTTCATAGAGCAGCTTCGAGAGGAAAATCAAGGAGTAAGAAGGAGAAGAAAGGATCGCGGATTTTTTCAACGGAAACAGTTGTGTCTGATCTTTGAGAAAATTCCAGACTCCTCACTTCTTACTCCTGACGTGAATAATATTTTACCAGAAGTATGCGTAGAATGCTGCGCAGAGGCCGATTACTACGAGGGTACCGATAATATCGAAGGCACTCCAACTCTCACGGATAGACTTTTTGAAGTCTGATGTGAAGGTGATTGCCTCTACCTGCTCCTTGCTTGGAGCTGGAGTGAAGCAGCTTACTACTACCATGAAGATGATGAGGAATACGAGCAACCAGCACTCGAATACGAGCCAGTTGGTCTGCCAGAACCATGCGGTGTAATTCCAGAATGCACCATCCATTGTTGCCTTACCTGTATCAGTGATGACGTTGGTAACGAGGCGGAGCATACCGATGAGGAAACCGGTAATCATGGTGTACTCACCTGCCTTTGGAGTAATCTTCTTGAAGAAGATACCCATCGCAAATACAGCTACCATGGCTGGTGCCAAGAGTGACTGGATACCCTGGAGATAGTTGTACAATGTATCCATCTTCATCATTATAGGCAACCATGCGAAACCGAGAACTACAACTACTACGGTAGCGATACGGCCAACGAGTACGTAGTGAGCCTCAGACATACCCTTCTTCAATGGCTTGTAGAAGTCCTCGGTGAAGAGGGTAGCACAGCTGTTGAAGAATGCTGCCAATGAAGCAACGAGTGCGCAGATGAAACCGATGGTTACGATTCCCTTGATACCTGCAGGAAGCACGGTCTTTACCATGATGGCGAAGGCTGCATCAGTCTCGTTCATCTGGATTGCGCCCTTCTGAGCCAAGGCTGCTGCAATCATACCTGGAATGAGGAACATGAAGCAAGGGAGAACCTTGAAGAAACCGGCTGCGATAGTACCGCGGCGGGCACGCTTCATTACCTCTACGTTGCTTTCGCCAGGAACCTGACCGAGTACACGCTGAACGATATGCTGGTCAGTACACCAGTACCAGAAACCAATGATGGTTGCACCGATGAATACTACGAAACCTGGATACTCCTGATACATTGAGTCACCTGCCTCCCAGTGGAACATGTGGGTTGTACCATATCCGTTGTTCAACTTGCCGCAGTAGTCCATCATATCTGCCCAACCTGCAGAGACGCTTCCACCGCCAAGGGTAGAGAGACCGAGGAAGAGCACGAGGAATGAACCGATGACGAGAATAGGAGTCTGGATGGTTGACAGAGTCATTACACCCTTCATTCCGCCGAATACGGTGAAGATGGTGGTGAGGATGATCAAACCGATAGCGCCTACCCAGAAATTCAAACCCCAGAGATACTCGAAGAAAATACCACCTGTAAGTGCAGTAACGCTCACCTTGGTGAGAATGTAAGCAACGAGTGTGATGATAGAGAGCCATGAACCTGTACGCTGAGTATAGCGGAACTTCAGGAAGTCAGGCATGGTGATGATCTTACCCATCTTGTTGATGAGCAACTGATAGAATGGTACGAACAACCAACCGAGGATCAGGATCATCCAACCCTGCATTTCCCAGTGAGCCATACCTACACCGCTCTTGGCACCAGTACCAGCAAGACCCACGAGGTGCTCTGAACCGATGTTGGCTGCGAAGATAGCCATACCGATAACATACCATGGCTCGCCCTTACCGAAGAGGTAAGCAGAAGAGTCTTCGCCCTTCTGAGCCTTTCTGTCTTTCACAATCGCATGCCATACTGCCCAAATAACGCCAACTACACCAATGGCGAGTACTGTCCAATCCAGCCATACGAATTCTGTTGAATTCCAATTCATAATTTTACTATAAGATTGTTGTGTTTATTATTAATAGTTTTATCTTTTCCCCTTTATAGAGTTTTCTTCTCTTTGTTGAGTTTTCAGAGCCTTTCCTTAAATGAATAAGGAAAAGGCTTTGATAAGAGGAGTCTTATTTCTTTACGCTAAATTTATAAGCAAGGTGAGAGTAATATTTCTCGCCTGGTTTTAAGGTTGCGTCAGTCCAATCCTTCACTCCCTGTGAAATCTTGGTAGGAGAGTCTGGATATTTCTGGCTCTCGAAGCATACACTTACATGCTTAGGATACTTGATGCCATGCTTGCAAGAGATGCCTGTGCCCTGGAAGTTACCGGTATAGACTTGAATACCTGGTTCATTGGTAAATACTTCAAGCAGGATTCCACTCTTTGGAGAGTAGAGGCTGGCGCAAACAGTCTTGTCATCGCCCTTGCCATTCTTGTATGTGTTCAGGCACCAGTTGTGGTCATAACCTGTAGCATTCTTAATCTGCTCAAAGTTGTAATCCACCTTCTTGCCAATTTCTGTAGGAGTGCGGAAGTCCATAGGAGTACCTGTCACATCCTTGATTTCTCCTGTAGGAATATAGAGTTTGTCTGAAGGAGTGAACTTATCGGCATTCACATACATAATCTGGTCGAAACCTTCCTTGGAAGGATCGCCGTTGAGATTGAAGTAGGAATGGTTGGTCATATTGATGACAGTCTCCTTATCTGTTGTTGCTCCAAATACGATATCAAGGGTGTTGTCGCTCTTGACAGTATAGGTGGCTGTTGCTGTTACATTACCAGGGAAACCATTCTCGCCATCCTTAGCATGGATAGTGAATGTAACGGATGAATCGTTTTTGGCTGTTACGTCGTAAACCTGGTTCAACCAGCCTGTGGCACCGCCACCATGCAGACAGTTGCCATTGTCGTTAGCCTTCAACTGATAGGTCTGACCATTCAACTGTAATTTGGAGTCCTTGATGCGGTTGGCATAACGACCTACAGAAGAACCATAGTCTGATGGTGAGTTGAGGGTGTCGGCATATTGGTGAATATTGTCATAACCCAATACAACGTCTGTTGGCTTACCATCCTTGTTTGGCACAGAAATGGAAACTACGCGTCCACCATAATTGGTAAGACAAACTTCCATACCCTGATTGTTCTTGAGGGTAATCAACTCCGTTTTCTTACCGAGGACAGTTGAGTCGAAATCAGCAGGATTTAAACCAGACTGTGTGAGGTTTGAATTCTCACATGCAGAAAGCATGACTGTTACTAAGCCAGCTCCCAAAATTAGATTTTTGATATCTTTCATTTTTTAGGTTGATTATTAGAAACTTTATTATTTGGGTGTAAAATTAATACTTTATCTCGAAAGTACAATACTTTTTCCTCATTATTTTTATTCTAAAGTGTGTTTTTAACACTATTTGTATTATCGTGGGCGGTAACAGGGATAAAATAGCTTAAAATAGTCTGTTTGTGTGTGACATGATGGAAATAAGAAAAGCCCACGAAAAACTAACCTTTTATTAGTTTTCGTGGACTTGTTTTTCTGATACATTATATATTATACTTGATATAGCATATCATGTGTATTAGTTATATAATATATTATAATGTATATTAGCAAACTTTGTGAGAACCCTCAGAGATAACTACAGGGTAAATCTCTGGAGCATGACCATACTTAGCTGTGAACTTAGCGGTAACATCTTCTACGAACTTGTCATAGATGTCATCCTTTACCAAGTTGATGGTGCAGCCACCGAAGCCGCCACCCATGATACGGCTACCAGTAACACCATTCTCCTTAGCTAAGTCGTTCAAGAAGTCGAGCTCCTCGCAACTTACCTCATATTCCTTGCTCAAACCATAGTGAGTCTCATACATCTTCTGACCTACAGTCTCGTAGTCACCCTTTTCGAGCGCATCGCAGACTGCCAATACACGGTCTTTCTCGCCCAATACAAAGTGAGCGCGGCTGTAATCCTCTTCGCCAACTTCTGCACGAACCTCTTCCAACTGCTCCCATGTGCAATCACGGAGGGTTTCGAACTTAGCCTCTGGATGCTTAGCGGCGATGTGTTTAACCACATTCTCACAAGAGTTGCGACGGTCGTTGTATGGAGAACCAGCCAACTCATGCTTTACCTTAGAGTTTACCAAGCAGAGCTTGTAGCCCTGAGGGTTGAATGGGAAGTACTCAAACTCGCGGCTGTTGCAATCGAGGCGCATCAATTTACCTTCCTTGCCGAATACAGAAGCAAACTGGTCCATGATACCGCAGTTTACGCCGATATACTTGTGCTCAGTAGCCTGGCCGGCCAATACGAGATCCCACTTAGAAACCTTGTTGTCACCGAAGAGATCGTTCAAAGCAAATGCGAAGCAGCTCTCAAGAGCAGCAGAAGAAGACATACCAGCACCGAGAGGTACATCACCATAGAATGCTGCATTGAAACCTTTAACGTCAACACCCAATGCCTTCATTTCCTGGCAGATACCATAGATGTAGCGTGCCCAAGAAGCACGAGGACCCTCAGGATCATTCACCTTGAATTCTACACGGTCTTTCAAGTCGATAGAGTAGAGCATTACTGTATCTGTGCCGTTAGGACGAATCTCTGCCATAATACCCTTATCTACTGCACCTGGGAATACGAATCCGCCATTGTAGTCGGTGTGCTCACCGATAAGGTTGATGCGGCCTGGAGACATATAAATATTACCTGTTTTACCATCAAAGTGCTTGATGAAGCGGCTTCTTACTTTTTCGATATCCATAATTCTTATAGTTTAGATTGTTAAATTGTTAATATTTAAAAGATTTGCTTTATTTAGTAAATGGCTTTCCGTGATTTGTACTCATGGAAAGCCAACCATTATAGAGGGTATTCCTAAGATTATTCTACAGGAATGTCCTTGTTGATGTTCTTGCAACCAGCGATTGCATAGAAGAACATGTAACCCATAGAAATGAGAGGTACGATGTAGCTCAACATGTAACCTGCATTATCGGCGATGAAGTTCTGTACCAATGGCATCAAACCACCACCTACTACCATCATCATGAAGATGCCTGAAGCCTGGGCTGTATATTTGCCAAGACCCTCTGTAGCAAGGTTGAAGATACTTGGCCACATGATAGAGGTGCAAAGACCGCAGAGTACCAAGAACATGGCTGAGATAGGGACTGTTACCAACTGGAATGAAGAACCTGTAAATACAGGCATATCTACAGTTGTTGATTTGCCAAGAAGTACTGCCAAAAGAATGAACAGCATACCTGCACCATTAGCGACAATCATCATAGAACGGCTTGAAACCTTGTTGGCAATGAAGCTGGAGCACAAACGGCCCACCAACATGAGCAACCAGTATGTTCCTGCTACGAAACCACCGATAGCTGCTGCGTTTGCCAAGGCTGCGCCGTTGATGAAGCCACCACCATTGGCTGTTGTGTCTGAAATGTAGAAATTCAAAGTTCCTGGGATACCTACCTCAACACCTACATATACGAAGATGGCGATAACGCCGAGGTTGAAATGGCGGAATGCCCATGGTGAATGCTCGAATACAGTCTTGTCAGTTGTCTTACCCATCTCAGGATCCTTGATAGGGATGAAGAGCAAGCATATAAAGGCAGCTGCAAATACTGCGAGAGCGATGTAAAGTACCAAGTTGACATCTACCATCTGGGTATTGGCTGTTACTGTACCGATAAGGGCACCTACGAGCATTGGAGTTAAAGTACCAGATAAAGAATTCAGTGTACCCCCAATGAGGTTCAACTGGTTACCGCGGTTACCACCGCCACCGAGAAGATTCAACATAGGGTTTACTACAGTATTCAGAATACATACAGCAAAACCTGAGATGAATGCACCGAAGAGATAAACAGAGAAGCCTGATACATCGACACCAAACTTACCTGAGAGGAACTGGATGAATACGCCGACAAAACCAGTAGCAATACCAGTAAGAGCTGTTTTCTTGTAACCAATTTTAGTCAACAATTTACCAGCAGGGATACCCATGAAGAGGTAAGCCAAGAAATTCATGGCATTACCTAGCATACCAATCATGTTGGCGCTACCGCTATCGGCAAATACGTTTTTCCAGATGACTCCGATAGGAGCAGCTAAGTTTGTGACGAATGAAATCATCGCGTAGAGGAACATCATCGTGATAATGGCAATGATGTTACCATTTTGTTTTTGGTTTTCCATTTTTTCTTTAATAGTTGATATTTAAATGTTTTGTTTATAGACTGGGAAAGGAGTGGCAGTTCAAAAACTGCCACTCCTATGTTTAAATGTATGGTCTATCTTATAAATAAGGTTATCTTAAGGATAAGACTGAACCATACAAGTTTCTTTTATTTGTCAACACCAAACTTATAGATAGTTTTCTGTGTGTATGTTTCGCCTGGTTTCAAGCGTACACTTGGGAAATATGAGCGGTTTGGTGAGTCTGGGAAGTGTTGAGCCTCAAAGCAGACTGCACTTCTGCGTGGGAATGTTGCACCATGCTGACCCTTGATACCCTCCAGGAAGTTGCCTGTATACATCTGCAAACCTGGTTCGGTAGTATAAACTTCCATTGTACGACAGCTAACAGGATCCTTGATTCTTGCAGCAAAACTCAACTCGCCTTCTTCCTTCTTGTTGAGTACGTAGTTGTGGTCATATCCTGAACCATTCTTGATTTGCTCATTGTCTGCATTGATATCCTGACCAATCGGTTTCGGTGTGCGGAAATCAAATGGAGTGCCTTCCACCTTCAAAATCTCACCTGTAGGAATAGAAGTCTCATCGATAGGCAAATAGAAATCAGCATTCACCTCACAAATGATATTGTCAATGGTTGGTGTAGGATTGCCGATACCTTGGATTGAGAAGAAACCGTGGTTTGTCAGGTTCACGATAGTCAACTTGTTGGTTGTAGCCTGATACTTGATAACCAACTCGTTATCGTCAGTCAAGGTGTAAGCCACCCAAACGTCCATTTCTCCTGTAAAACCTTCTTCTCCGTAAGGGCTGGTATATTTTAATACGACAGCATTCTCGCTCATGCGGGTTGCATCCCAAACGTGTGCATGGAAACCGGTAGGACCGCCATGCAAGTGATTCTTGCCATCGTTGAGAGCCAACTGGTATTCTTTGCCGTGTAATGTGAACTTACCGTCACAAATACGGTTTCCATAGCGACCGATGAGTACGCTCAGGAAAGGCTCTGGTGAATTGATAACATCCTGGATGTTGTCATGACCCTGGATGAGGTTAGCATAATTGCCATCTTTGTCTGGCATCATGATAGCCACAATTGCACCGCCGTAGTTTGTTACTGCAACTTCATTGCCCTGACTATTCTTCAAGATGAAGAGGTCGGTCTGCTTTCCATTTACAGTGGTCTGAAAATCTTCTCTTTTCAGACCACAGAGGTTTTCTACTTTTTCGCTCATAATATCCTAATTTTTTAGTTACTTTATCGTTTAAGTTATTATCTACTGCAAAGTAACTAAAAAAAAATGATTATTACAAATATTTTAGCAATTTATTGATTTAAAAAAACAAAAAATAACTTATGAAAGGAAATCGGCTACAATGTAACTTGACCCTCCAACGAAGATAAAATCATCTTCAGCAGCGTCTGCCTGTGCTGCTTTAAATGCTTTATTAACAGAAGAATACACGTTTCCGTTGAGTCCTAACGAAGTGCCTAATTCCGCGATTTTTTCCACTTTTATGGCTCTTTTTGTAGTTGCTTGTGTCCAATAGTAAATTGCGTCCTTTGGAAGCATTTTCATCACAGTTGTGACATCTTTGTCATCTACCATGCCAAAAACGATGCGAAGCTGTCTGCATGCTTGTGCTTTGATCTGAGGAGCCAGATATTGCCATCCGCCTACATTATGACCTGTATCGCAGATTACCAAAGGCTTGTCTTGTATCTTCTGCCATCTACCCATCAATCCTGTCAGTTCTGTTACATGGGAAATTCCATATTTGATGGATGTTCCTTTGTCCTTGACAAGTGTAAGATACTTGACGGCATTAAGGATGGTGTTCATATTCTTGGCCTGATAATCGCCGCAGAGTTCTCCTGTCAGCTTACCCCATGTACGGGTAGTGTATTCCATTTTTCCATTAATATGTTCTGCTTTCTGGACTTCCTGCTGGTTTTCATCTTGGGCGAAAATGATAGGAGAGTTTTCTTTCTGTGCCTTTTGCTGGAAAACTGGACGTGTTTCTGGCAGATCTTCTCCGATAATGACTGGTACTCCTGGCTTGATGATGCCTGCTTTTTCGCCTGCGATGTCAGCTAAAGTGTTGCCTAAGAACTGGGTATGATCCTTACTGATATTAGTGATGATAGATAGGATAGGGGTGATAATGTTGGTGCAGTCCAAGCGACCACCGAGTCCTACTTCGATAATGGCGATATCAACCTTTTGTACGGCAAAGTACTTGAATGCCAGAGCGGTGGTCAATTCAAAGAATGATGGATGTAGAGGTTCGAAGAATCTGCGTTCTTTTTCTACGAAATCGATAATGTATTGTTCGCTGATGCATTCTCCGTTTACTCGGATACGTTCACGAAAATCTACCAGATGTGGAGATGTAAAGAGTCCAACTTTGTATCCTTCTGATTGAAGAATGGCAGCAAGGGTATGAGAGCAGGAACCCTTGCCGTTGGTACCTGCGACATGAATGCTTTTGAACTGGCGATGAGGGTGTCCGAAATGCTTGTCAAGCGTTTCGGTGGTTTGCAAACCTGGCTTGTAAGCCTTGGCACCTACCTTTTCAAAAACAGGAGTGCTGTTGAACAGATATTCTATGGTTTCTTGATAATTCATTACTTTTCTGCGTTTATTACACCTTATTATATATAAAGGAGCAACCCTGCCTTTGCCAGACAGGATTGCTCCTTTCATTTTTATCAATATATTCTCGTTTATTTAAAGAGATTTTTGAAACTTTCAAAGAGAGACTTCTTGGTGGCACTATCAGCCTTGAAGTTCTCGCATTCTTTAAATTTCAAGACAAGTGCTTTTTCCTCCTTGGTAAGGGTCTTTGGTACAAATACGGTGATGTTGACGATGATGTCACCCTTTCCGTAACCATAACCCTGTACGGCAGGAAGTCCTTTTCCTCTGAGGCGCATCTGCTTGCCTGGCTGGGTTCCTGGTTCAATCTTGAGGGTAGTCTTACCATCAATAGTTGGTACTTCTACCTCTCCGCCAAGAGTTGCAGTAGTGAAATCAAGAACAAGATTGTAATACAGATCCTGACCATTACGCTCAAAGATGTCGCTCTTTTCTTCCTGGATAAGAACCTGGATGTCACCATTGATGCCATTATGCTTGCCAGCATTTCCTTTGCCGCGAACACTGACGCACATGCCGTCTTCAACACCAGCAGGAATGTTGATTTCTACGACTTCATCACCTTTTACGATACCATCACCGCCACAGTGCTTACACTTGTTCTTGATGATGGTACCTTCTCCATGACAGTCTGGGCATGGAACCTGAGTCTGCATCATGCCGAACATAGAGCGAACGGTCTTGATAGTATATCCTGTACCATTACATGTATGGCATGTTTCTGGTTGTGCACCGCCTTCGCATCCTGTACCATGACATTCCTCACAAGTAACATCCTTGCGAATTTTGAATTTTTTGGTAACACCTGTGGCAATTTCCTGCAAAGTGAGTTTCACTTTCACGCGCAGATCGCTTCCTTGATATTGCTGGCGAGCACCGCCGCCACCAAAACCTCCGCCAAATCCGCCGAAACCGCTGCTGTGTCCTCCGAAGATGTCTCCGAACATGGAGAAGATGTCATCCATATTCATGTTGCCACCTCCGCCAAATCCACCGAATCCACCTTGTGGACCGTCGAATCCGAACTGGTCATATTGCTGGCGCTTCTGAGGATCTCTTAAAACATCGTAAGCCTCAGCTGCTTCCTTGAATTTCTCCTCAGCCTCTTTGTTGCCGGGGTTGCGATCAGGATGATACTTGATGGCAATCTTTCGATAAGCCTTCTTGATCTCGTCATCGGATGCTGACTTATCGATGCCCAGCACCTCATAATAGTCTCTCTTAGCCATTTGCTAACTTCTGATTGAATGTTCTGAATATCAATTGATTATTGTCCTACTGCTACTTTTGCGTGGCGGATCACTTTGTCGTTGAGGGTGTAACCTGTCTGTACGCAGTCGATGACCTTACCTTTCTTGTCATCGCCCATTCCCGGAACCATAGCGATAGCTTCGTGGAAATCTACGTCAAAGTCCTTGTCTGTAGTCTCTATCTTCTTTACGCCTAATCCTTCCAATGTCTTGATGAATTTATTGAAAATCATCTGAACACCTTCTTTGATAGCCTTAGGGTCTTCACTCTTATCAGCAATGGCACGCTCAAAATCATCGAGTACTGGCAAAATGGCTGAAATTGTTTTTTCTCCGCCATTGAGTACCAGTTCTGCTTTCTCTTTGAGAGTGCGTTTGCGATAGTTTTCAAACTCAGCAGTCTTGTAGAGCAATTGCTTCTTGAGGTCTTCCACTTCTTTTTGAGCTTTCTCAAGTGGATCCAATTCTGTTTCTTCTGCCTTTTTGTCGGCAGCATTGTTGTCCTCTGTCTTTTTGTCAGCATCGCTGTCAGAATCGTTCTCTGCACCCGCATTTTTGTCAGACTGGTTGTCTGCAGCATGGGTGTTTTGTTCCTGCTCATTGGATACTTGCTCGTTGTGAGCCTGCTCCTCGACGTTGCCGTCTTCTATATTTATATCTCTTTCTTTAGACATAGTTGTAAATTTACTTTTGATTTTTTTTAGAATCTTCATGACAAAAAGTGTGCCAACCTGAAAAGGCTGGCACCTATTATATATGTATATAAGACTTCTCGTTTGTCTTTGCAATATTCAATCCTGTATGAGCAGGATTACTGCAATCCGTACATCTTAGCTTTTTGCTCCTTGATAGCCTCGTCGTAGATATACTCGTCGTAAGACATGAGTTTGTCGATTGTGCCAGATGGAGTCAGCTCGATGATGCGGTTTGCTACGGTGTTGATGAACTCGTGGTCATGGCTGGCAAAAAGAATATTGCCCTTGAATGCCACCAAGTTGTTGTTGAAAGCCTGGATACTTTCCAAGTCCAAGTGGTTGGTTGGAGTATCAAGAATCAGACAGTTGGCATTCTGCAACTGCATACGGGCAATCATACATCTCATCTTTTCACCACCGGAGAGTACGTTTACTTTCTTCAGTACTTCCTCTCCGCTGAAGAGCATTCTGCCCAAGTAGCCCTTCATGGCTACCTCATTACCTGGACCATATTGACTCAACCAATCTACCAGGTTCTTATCGCTTTCAAAGAACTCTGTATTGTCGAGTGGGAGATAGGCTGTTGTGATGGTAACACCCCACTTGTATTCACCTGCATCAGCCTTTCTGTTGCCATTGATGATTTCAAAGAGAGCGGTCATCGCTTTTGGATTATGAGAGAGGAATACTACCTTTTCGCCCTTTTCGATATTGAAGTTTACGTTATCGAAAAGTACAGTTCCGTCCTCGTCGCATGCCTTCAAACCTTCTACCTCAAGGATCTGATTTCCTGGTTCACGGTCCATCTGGAAAATAATGCCAGGATATTTACGGCTTGATGGGCGGATTTCCTCAACATTGAGTTTCTCGAGCATCTTCTTACGAGAGGTAGTCTGCTTACTCTTTGCAACATTGGCAGAGAAACGGCGGATGAATTCTTCCAACTGCTTTTTCTTCTCCTCAGCCTTCATCTTCTGGTTTTGAGCCTGACGGAGAGCCAACTGTGAACTTTCATACCAGAAAGAGTAGTTACCGGCAAACATGGTTACCTTTCCAAAGTCGATATCCACGGTCTGGGTACTTACTGAGTCGAGGAAGTGACGGTCGTGAGATACAACCAATACGGTTTGCTCGATGTTGCTTAAGTATTCTTCCAACCATTCTACAGTATCGAGGTCGAGGTCATTGGTAGGCTCATCAAGGAGAAGGTTGTCTGGGTTTCCAAAGAGAGCTTTTGCCAACATGACACGCACTTTCTCTGTGTTAGAGAGTTCACCAACAAGCTTGTTGTGCTGTTCCTCTTTTACGCCAAGATTCTGAAGAAGTTGTGCTGCATTGCTTTCGGCCTCCCAACCATTCATCTCTGCAAACTTCAACTCCAAGTCTGCAGCTCTGTTACCGTCTTCTTCTGTCATTTCTGGTTTAGCATAAAGGCGCTCACGCTCCTTCATGTTTTCCCAAAGAGGCTGGTGTCCCATTAAGACGGTGTCCATTACACGAAATTCGTCGTATTTAAAGTGGTCCTGCTCCAAGACAGAGAGACGCTCGCCTGGTCCCATTTCTACACTACCCTTATTTGGCTCAAGATCGCCACTGATGGCTTTGAGCAAAGTTGATTTACCTGCGCCGTTGGCACCGATAATACCATAGATGTTACCATGAGTGAACTTGAGGTTTACATCCTTGTAAAGAACTCTTTTTCCGAATTGGATTGCAAGATTTGTTACTGTAATCATTATTAATTAATACCTTTTCTTTTAATTTTGGCTGCAAAGTTACGAAAAAATATTTGAATATCAATACTTTGATGATAAAACTTGCTTAATTTTTAGTTAAAATGTCACAGAGGCTTGGTGGTGTTGTCAAAAAGAAGTACTTTTGTATTTTAAAACATTTGAAAATTGAAAATAATAGAAATAGAATATGGCGCATCAAAGCAATAAATGGCAGAAAAGTGCCAATCAAAGGGGAGGCTATGGCGTTCCTAACGAATATGCTCACTATGTAGTCGGAAAACCGGCTCCGCTCCTGGAATGGCTTCTTGAAAATATCAAAGGGGAGAGTAAAACCAAGATTAAGTTGACTCTCCAGGGACGAGGTATTAAAGTGGATGGTAAGATCATTACGCAGTTTGATTATGCGCTGCGTCCTGGTATGAAAATCTCAGTCAGCAAAACTAAGAAAAACAATGATAAGTTTAAAAATCGATTTGTTAAGATAGTTTACGAGGATAGGTATCTTGTCGTTGTTGAGAAAAACGTGGGTATCTTGAGTATGGCTGCTGGGCATTCTACGCTGAATGTGAAAGCTGTTCTGGATGACTATTTCCATAAGTCACGTCAGAATTGTCAGGCACATGTCGTTCATCGCCTTGATCGTGATACTTCAGGGCTGATGATTTATGCGAAGGATAAGCAGACTGAACTTGCTTTGGAGAATGATTGGCACAACAATGTTTATGACCGTAGATATGTAGCTGTTGTCTCTGGAGAGATGGAGGAAGATGAGGGAACGATTGCTAATTGGCTCAAGGATAATAAAGCTTATATTACATATAGCAGTCCTACTGATAATGGAGGTAAATATGCTGTAACTCACTTTCATACGCTCACTCGTTCGACTGATTATTCATTGGTAGAGTTTCGCTTAGAGACTGGTCGTAAAAATCAGATTCGTGTGCATACTGCTGATATGGGACATCCTGTCTGTGGGGATATAAAATATGGCAATGGAGATGATCCTTGTCATCGTCTTTGTCTTCATGCATATGTGCTCTGTTTTTATCATCCTGTAACTCATCAGCCTATGGAGTTTGAAACTCCTATTCCTGCTGAGTTCCGTAAGGTTTTTAAGTAAAAATATGGTAGGGCTTTTATGAAGTAATGAGTCTCGATTTTAGTCTTTTTAAATAAATTATAATAGTAAAATGGATGATTTTGGATATTATATTTTTGCCTTGGTTGTGCTGGTCGTTGGCTTTTTGATTGTAAAGAAAGTTGCAACATGTTTGGTTAAGACTATTATCGGCATACTGGTATTAGCAATTTTGGCTGGTATCTATTGGGTGTATATTGCGTAAATAAGTTTTGGAGTTTTTGTGTCAGATATAGCAGAAAAGCGTTGCTGTAGCCAAAATGTTTGGTAACAGCGACGCTTTTTTATTTGTGTTGCTTTTGTATTTTCTTATTGATTTTCAAGAGATCTTTCATGGCCTTTTTTCCAGCTTCTTCTCCTTTTTCTATCATCTTTATTACTTTTTTATCGCTGAAGCTGGCTGCGGAAAATCCTTTTAAATCTGGATTGATATAAACGTTGATATGGCGGAGATTTTCTTGGTATTGGCTGAGGTCTGGACGCTGGGTTATCCAATGGAGGAGTTGCCCCATGAATTTCTCTGCATTTTCATACTTTTTGGCTTTCCGTTCTCTTTTCCAGGCTTTACTGTCTTCATGTTTCTTAACCGTTAGGTCAATGGCTATCACACAATATCAGCTCCCATATCAAGCACCACATCTACGGGAAGATTATCCACCAGTCCGCCATCTAATAGTTCAATTCCATTGATATCGATGGCTTTGAATGCACCTGGTATTGCCATACTGGCTCGCATGCTTCTTGCTAAATTGCCGTTTTTGAGTATCACTTTCTGCCGGTTGATATAGTCGGTAGCTACGCATCGGAAAGGGATGGGTAAACTATCGAAGGAAATACTATCTTGTCGGTGGATAGAATCTCCGTATTGAAAACTTTGCTTGTTTGTCTTAGTGAGCTTGGTTGTTATCATAGAATCGAGTAGGGCGAAGATTTTATCACCTCGTATCATACCTACGGATTTGTCAATCAACTTGCTTCCCTTTCTGGCTATCGGGAACCCAAACAGATAGGTGATGCCATCCTGCTTAACAATGGGTTTGTCGCAGATTCCTATGTTGCGGTCTGTCAGCAAATTCATCCATTCCTGAGATCTGAACATACTGTCAAGTTCTTCACTTCTGTAACCGCAGGCATAGAGACCGCCAATGATGCTCCCGATACTGGTTCCTGCGATATAGTCTATTGGAATGCCAGATTTCTCAATATATTTCAAGGCTCCTACTGTGGCAGCACCTTTTGCACCGCCACCACCCAAGACAAGTCCTATTTTTGGACGTTCTTCCAGGTGTTTAGCCTCTGTGCTGCCTATACCTATTATATATATAAGGAGGCAACTTAATAGGAAAAATTTCATGGATGTCCTCATTGCTTTAGTTTTTGAAGAAAAATGCCAATATTGGGATGACCCTATTTGTATTCTTAGGAACAGTCTGGAAATCTGAGATTATCCTTAATTCCGCAACACTATAATTTAATATTTTTTATAAGCACCTGAGCAACAAAAAGTTGCTCAGGATTTTGCCATGTCAGAAATTTCACTTATCTTAGTGTTGCAAATAAAAAACAAATAAAACTCTGAATGACATGGCAAAAGTACAAATAAAATCTGAGAAACTCACTCCTTTTGGAGGAATTTTTTCTATTATGGAGCAATTTGATGCTCTTTTAGCTCAAACCATAGATTCCACCTTGGGATTGAGATGCACTATGTTTGGTTATCAATATAGCGAGATTCTACGCTCTCTGATGTGCGTATATCTTTGTGGTGGCTCATGTATTGAGGATGTTACAACTCACCTGATGAAACATTTGTCTCTTCATCCAACTCTTCGCACTTGCAGCGCAGACACCATATT
>OBAH01000049.1_pt1 | contig 115857 bp, 96 predicted proteins | sample 1517491 | NCBI WGS metagenome assembly OBAH01 (sample SAMN04571697, study PRJEB22368) | human gut metagenome | biome: human gut; material: stool | host: Homo sapiens | place: Luxembourg | collected 2012-08-03
GGAGGGCAAATGTAATATGCACCTATCGGAAATCTGGCATAGCAAGAAAAACGACAGTCGCTTATCCCGAACTCAGGTTACCTTAAATACGAGGAACACACCAATTGGGATGCCTGATTTTATGCATATAAGTTCTTTGTCAGTACCACATAAGTAACACTCCAGTACCATATAAGTGAAACTCCAGTACCACCTATATGAAACTCCAGTATCAGTTAGGTGGTACTGAAAACGGTACTGGGAGTATGCATCAAGCTTATTGTGATACGGAACTGCCTGTTACACCCAAGCCAACGGTGGAAACCACCATAAACTTGGAAGGTGAAGTCGGCGAAGCACAACCAGCAGAAATCAGATAGATAAACATCTTATGCAGACTTCTGCGAAAAAATGAAAGCAAAAGAAGCATACTTTGTAGACACATTAAGACATTTATAAAAGTTCAAAACAGTTTATTAAAGGTTTTTCAGTTAAATGCATAGATAGAAAATAAAAATATATTTCTATTACTTTAGAATGGGATAATAAAAAACGCTTTCTTTTTTGTGTTTTCTTCGATTTGCGTTATCTTTGTAAACAAAAAGAAAAGATACAAAAGATCACATGACAACAACCATTATTATCTTAGTTCTTTCGGCTGTGTTCTTCGCCATGGGCAAAGTTCGTTCCGACCTCGTCGCATTGTGCGCCCTCGTCGCCCTACTGCTCACCGGAATACTCACTCCGCAGGAAGCCCTATCGGGATTCTCCAACTCGGTGGTGATAATGATGGTGGGACTGTTTGTTGTAGGAGGCGGCATCGTACAGACCGGACTCGCCAAGAAAGCTTCAGGTAAGTTGATGACATTGGCTGGCGACAACGAACTCTGCCTGTTTCTACTGTTGATGGTAGTGACAGCCGTGATTGGTGCTTTCGTAAGCAATACCGGAACCGTAGCCCTTATGATGCCTATAGTGGTTAGTCTGGCACAAAAAGCCAAGATGCGCGCCAGCCGTCTGCTTATGCCACTTGCCTTTGCCAGCAGTATGGGCGGTATGCTCACACTCATAGGTACCCCACCCAACCTTGTTATTCAGGAAGCTCTGACCGAGAACGGTTTTGAGCCACTGAAGTTCTTCAGTTTTTTACCTGTAGGCATTGTGTGCATCATAGTAGGTATTGTAGTACTGCTACCCTTGAGCAAGCGGTTTCTCAATGGTGGTAAGCATCGTCAAGAGGACGAAGCTGGCAAGAAACGCGCCAAGTCGCTTGATGACCTTATGGAAGAATATAACCTGAAAGACAATCTGTCTGTATTTACTGTGGGAAAACTATCGATAGCCAACAACAAGACACTTGCAGAACTTGACATACACCATCGATACGGTCTTACAATACTTGAAGTACGTCGCATCAAACAGCCCCATTCCCCTTTGATGAAGGAAGTTGAGCAACGCCTTGCAGGTCCTGACACCAAGCTTGCTGAAGGCGACATAGTATACGTAAGTGGCGACCCCGAACAAGCTATGAGATTTGCTGTCGATATGAAACTCGGCAAGACAAGCGAGGAACTTGCTTTCTATGATATTGGTATTGCAGAAATAGTACTTATGCACAACTCCCGTTTGTGCGGAAAGACACTGAAGGAGACCGGTTTACGCCGATTGTATAACGTAAATGCTCTTGGCGTGCGTCGTGGTGAAAACTATATCACCGAAGGACTTGCAGACATGAGATTCCGTCAAGGTGACATAATTCTCATACAAGGCAAATGGAAGAACATCTCGCGTATAGCCGACGTTGCTGACGGCATAGTGGTGATGGGACAGCCATTGGAGGAGGCTTCTCGCGTAACTCTCGACTACAAGGCTCCACTTGCAGCTGCCATAATGCTGCTTATGATAATGACTATGGTGTTCGACTTCATCCCTGTAGCACCTGTCACAGCTGTTATGGTGGCTGGTCTGCTGATGGTCATTACTGGTTGTATACGCTCGGTAGAGGCAGCCTATAAAACGATAAATTGGGAGAGTATAGTGCTCATCGCTGCCATGTTGCCAATGTCGGTGGCTCTGGAAAAGACGGGAGCATCGGCAATGGTTGCAAGTCTGCTGGCCGACAGCCTCGGACAGGCAAGCCCTTATGCCCTACTCGCCGGTGTCTACTTCACCACATCGCTTTTGACAATGTTTATCAGTAATACTGCTACTGCTGTTCTCATGTCTCCCATAGCCCTTACCTCGGCAGCAGCAATAGGCGTCAGTCCCTATCCCTTACTCTTTGCCGTAACATTAGGAGCGAGTATGTGCTTTGCATCGCCGTTCTCTACACCACCCAATGCACTCGTTATGCAGGCTGGCGGCTACTCGTTTATGGACTACATCAAGGTGGGACTGCCGCTGCAAATCATCATGGGACTGGTGATGATAGTAGTGTTGCCGCTGATTTTCCCGTTCTAAATCAAAATGAAGTGCAAATAATTGCGTAACTTTGCACGACGATATAAAATACAATAATATATGCCATTAAGATTACCAGATAAACTCCCCGCTATCGAACTCCTCAAGCAGGAGAACATATTCGTGATGGACAATTCGCGGGCCACGAGTCAGGATATTCGACCGCTTCGCATTGTAATACTCAATCTCATGCCGCTGAAGATAACGACCGAGACCGATCTCGTGCGTTTGCTTTCAAACACTCCGCTGCAGATGGAGATATACTTTATGAAGCTGAAGAGCCACACATCGAAAAACACTCCTATAGAACACATGATGATGTTCTACAAAGACTTCGATGTACTCAAGAATGAGAAGTTTGACGGAATGATTATCACAGGTGCGCCTATAGAGCATCTGGAATTTGAAGACGTGGGCTATTGGGACGAAATAACGCGGGTTTTCGAGTGGGCAGACACGCACGTTACAAGTACTATGTACATTTGTTGGGCTGCGCAAGCAGGACTTTACTATCATTATGGCGTCCCCAAACATCAACTGCCTAAGAAGAAGTTCGGCGTGTTCCGCCAATTTCCACTTACTCCGCAAATTCCGTTGTTCCGCGGATTCGACGACTCTTTCAATATGCCACACAGCCGCCACACAGAGGTACGACGCGAAGACATAGTGAAGCACTCTGAACTTAACATCATAGCAGAATCGCCCGAGAGTGGCGTTAGCATGGTAATGGCACGTGGCGGACGACAGATATTCGTCACTGGACACATGGAATACTCACCCTATACTCTCGATAGCGAGTACAGAAGAGATATGGGCAAACGCGACGATGTGGAAATGCCTAAAAACTACTACATCGGCGACGACCCGAGCCAGAAACCATATGTGACATGGAGGGCTCACGCCAATCTGCTGTTCAGCAACTGGATTAACTATTATATATATCAGGAAACTCCGTATAATATTGAGGAGATTGAATAAAACATAATAATCAAGTCTTACATTATAAAGCAAAAACAATAGCCCTGCTACTACTCCCCTCTCTACATGGTAGGGACTGTGGACAGGGCTTTTTACCATACTTTATGAATCAAAACAACAACTCTCTCCCTCGTCCAATTGAACTTCTTGCCCCTGCCAAGAATCTTGATCAAGGCATTATCGCCATTGATCATGGGGCAGATGCCGTGTACATAGGAGCCAATGAATTCGGAGCACGACAAGCTGCAGGCAATAGTATAGATGACATTGCCGAACTTGCCAGATATGCCCACAAGTTCGGAGCACGTGTGTACGTGACAGTCAACACCATCGTCTACGAGCACGAACTGCCAAATGCCAAACAGCTGTTGCGGCATATCGTAAAGGCAGGTGTTGACGCTATTCTTGTACAGGATATGGCTGTGGTGGAGATGATGAGCGAGATAGCCTCAGAACCGGAAATGAAAGGACTGCATATGCCCGAACTGCATGCAAGCACACAGACCAACAATAGAACTGCCGAGAAGACTGCATGGCTCACAAGCGTAGGGTTCAGTCGTGTAGTGCTGGCTCGTGAACTGTCGCTTGATGAAATACGCGAAGTACATAAAGCTGTACCACAGACCGAGCTTGAAGTGTTTGTGCATGGTGCCTTGTGCGTGAGCTATTCGGGAGCATGCTACGCCTCACACCATTGCTTCGGACGTAGCGCCAACCGTGGCGAATGTGCGCAGTTCTGCCGTCTGGCTTTCGACCTTAAGGACAGCCGAGGAGAAACCATACGCCGTGCAAGCCATCTGCTATCGCTTAAGGACATGATGCAACTTGACCGTCTGGAAGAAATCGTCAAAGCAGGAGCAACATCGCTGAAGATAGAAGGCCGACTGAAGGATGCTGCTTATGTGAAAAACGTGGTAGCAGCCTACAGCCAGCAACTCAACGAGATAATAGAGGCAAATCCAGAAAAGTACCGTCGCAGTTCCTGGGGCAAGGTTGAATATACATTCATACCTAATCTGGATAAGATCTTCAATCGAGGTTTTACTCACTACTTTCTCGATGGCCGACGCGACGACATTTCTTCGTTTGATACTCCGAAGGCAATGGGCGAATACGTAGGCTACGTAAAGGAAATAAGACGTGGCTCGTTCAACGTTGCCGGTACGGCAATGTTTGCCAATGGTGACGGCCTGTGTTTCTTCACACCCGACCGCAAGTTGCATGGTTTCCGTGTGAACCGTGTAGAGAACAACCGTCTCTTTCCGCTCTCAATGCCTGAAGAATTAAAGGCAGGTATGGCTCTCTACCGCAACAACGATATGGTGTTTGAACGGGCTATGCAGAGCAAGACTGCCGAGCGTAAACTGGCGCTCGATATGACAATAAGCGTTGATTGTGGCAAGATTATACTCGAAGCAGTAGACGAGACCGGACGCAAGGCTTTCACCTCACTCGACGAACCGCTGCAAGATGCCCAGAAGCCACAAACCGACAACATCATACGCCAGCTCGAGAAACTGGGCAACACAATGTTCCGCCCTGGCAATATAAGATTGATGGGTGGTGTGGCAGGATTCTTCATCCCGTCAAGCAAGCTTGCTACGATGCGACGTGAGGTGCTGGCTCAGATTGAAGAACAGCCTATTGATAAGGACGAGAATAAAGGCCGACAGAAACAGACTGCCTACGGCATCAACGATAATAATGCAGGTCACAAGCGTTATTTAGAAGCCGAAAAGATTGATGCAGCCAACGTGTCCAACCACCGAGCCGAAGCCTTCTACGAAGAACACGGTGTGAAGCACGCGGCTGCAGCATTTGAATTGACTGACGGAGCACGTTCTGGCGCAAAGACTTACGGTACGCCACGTGCCAACACTCCACTCATGACATGCCGCTACTGTCTGCGCTACGCCATGGGTTTCTGCGTAAAACGAGGTGGCAAGCAACCTACATGGAAAGAACCTCTTTTCCTTGAATCGACGGACGGCAGACAGGTACGCCTGACATTCAATTGCGCAAAATGCCAGATGGAAATTTACGCTACAGACTAACTTTTTTGCAGAAGAAAGAGACGAGAAACAAAAAAGCAAAGAAATGACGAGAACCAGATTGATTATAGCAATGATTGTCGGACTGATGACCTTGTCTGGGTGCTACCACACAAAGACAAGGCATCACGATGCGTACACAACAACCAATACTATGGACTATGCAGACAGTTCGTTCTATAGTACTCATCATTACGCTCAGAACTATAACTTCGTGGTGAAGAGCGATACTTTGTCGTTGCTACGCCAGCAGCCAGAGGAGAAACTCAACGGACTGCACACCGACTCTTTCCTCGTAAAAAAAGGCGACCATCTGGTAGTTGTCGACATACGATTGCTTAAGGATGATCCTGCGGACTCTGTATGGATACAACTGGCGCGCGATCAATATACATTCGGATGGATACACGAGAGCCGGCTAATGCCCTCTGTTGTGCCGGACGATCCGATATCTCAATTCATATCTACATTCTCCGACAAGCACCTGCTCGTGTTTCTTATCATTATAAGCGTAATTGCCATAAGCTATCTGACGTATAGCATAAAGCAGAGACACGTAAAGGCAGTACATTTCAACGATATAAACTCGTTCTATCCCACTTTGCTCGCGTTGACCGTGGCAATGGCAGCCACGTTCTATTCAAGTATACAACTGTTTGCACCCGATGTGTGGCGCCATTTCTATTTCCACCCATCGCTCAATCCTTTCTCCTTGCCTCCGATACTCGCCATTTTCATAGCTTCGGTATGGGCAATGATAGTGATGGCAATAGCAACAATAGATGATGTCTATCACAAGTTGCCATTCGCCCACGCCACATTATATATGTGCGGTCTTGGTGCTGTATGTGCTGCTAACTATATCATATTCAGCGTGAGCACACTATATTATATAGGATACGTATTGCTCGTAGCTTATATGGCAATTGCCATACGACGATATGCCAAGAACAATTATTACCCTTATGTCTGTGGCAACTGCGGAGCAAGACTTCGACATAAGGGTGTATGCGACAATTGCGGAGCTATAAACTCCTAATAGATGAGAGGCTAAATAAATAGTGACGCACCAAAAACAAGAACGGCATAACGCAGGAATTTGCCTAAGCTAATGCTGATGAGTGAGATGACTACATTGGCACGCATCAATCCGAGTGCTATCGTTATGGCACTTCCAAGCAATGGCAGAAAGGCAAAGAATCCCATCCATGCACCTCGACCTGCCATAAACCGCTCAGCCTTTTCGATACTCTCAGGGCTGACGTGCAGATAACGCTCAATCCATGCAAGATTGCCCATTCTACCTACACAATAATTAAATACCGACCCCAAGATGTTGCCTATAGTACCATAGACAACGAGCCATACGGGATTCAAGCCTGCTGCCTGTAAAGCCAGCATCACAGCCTCGCTGCTGAAAGGAAAGAAGCTGCCCGCAAGAAATGCGGCAGCAAGCATACCCCAATAGCCCCAATCTATCAGAAAACTCAGAACTGTATCCATACATTACAAACAGTAAGGGCAAGTGTAGCCACAAGCATAAAACAGAAAATGAGATTTGTAATCAGCGAATTGGTAAGCGATATGAAATGACCTATAAGGGGTGAAGCACTCACAATAAGCATAGCAAGGAGGAAGTGCATGTTGGTAGGCTGAAGAATCATGAATATCATAGTGAATATTATCATCACCGAAAAGAAGTCGAACAGCATACGTGTACGTATCTTGTCACGATAGTTGTTGAGACGGAAATTGATCATTCCGACTACGGCTAAAAGAGCAATGAATACTATGGTAACAATTTGCACCAGAGGGATGTCAAGCCATACCGACTGTGAATCAAAGTCAAGAAGTGCTGTAAAATGATCGCCTATCAGAGAAATCTGGTCGGTAAAGGCATAATAGCCAGTTGCAAACCAATACGGAAGCAACAAACCCAACAAAGACGCTACATAGACACGTGCGCAACCATTCATGATGTTCGTTGCCATCAAAACCCATATTACAGGTATAAAAAACAATATCTGTACATAGTAGATGCTGGCAATGCCAAGCATGGCAAAAGCATAGAACACCCTGCCTACCGAGGCACGACTCTGGTAGGTAGTGAAAAGAAACAGATAGAAAGCAATGAAGCACGTCTGTACAATGCCACACTTAATGTCAACAAACAGAAAGTAAGCCATTACAGCCAATACTATGAATGAACACGACACCATACGACTGTAGATGCGTATCAAGGCATTGGAGTTGTTGAGCTCCATCATTAAAAATGCAGAAACGACGAGCAGAGCAAATTGTATCCACATATGCTCACCCAGCAATCCGCCCAACAAACATACGATAAAAGCATACACGCCTGTTGCTGGCAGCGAGATGCGGCTCTCGGCAACACGATTCTGAAATCTCTTTCTTCTCATTCCTTATTATACTATATAAAATAGCTCGTTTATAATAAATAAAAAAGCCCCACCCCATGTCATTATTATTGACACTTTGCACTCTTCATCGCAAGGAAGAAGGGCATGGGGCGAGGCTGAAAAATATTCTTTACAGGTCCTGACCTATATCACGACGGAAGTACTTGCCTTCGTACTCTATCTTCTGAGCCTCGGCAAACGACTTGGCAAGAGCCTCGTCCTTATCCTTACCATATGAACTAACGGCAATAACACGTCCACCATTGGTCACTACGTTGCCATCCTTCATGGCTGTGCCCGAATGGAATACCACAGAACCTTCTATCTTTTCAAGACCATTAATCACGTAGCCTTTCTGATAAGCTTCAGGATAACCACCGCTAACAAGCATTACGCAGACAGCAGCACGTGGGTCGAATTCAATAGAACGCTTGTCAAGGTCGCCAGCGGCAACACCCTCAAAGAGGTCAACAATATCACTCTTAAGGCGCAGCATTACGCTCTCGGTCTCCGGGTCGCCCATTCGGCAGTTGTACTCGATGACCATTGGCTCGCCCTCAACATTGATGAGTCCGAAGAAGATAAAGCCCTTATAGTCGATACCTTCCTCAGCCAAGCCTTCAACGGTAGGACGAATGATGCGCTCGTCAACCTTCTTCATCCATGCCTCATCGGCAAAAGGAACTGGCGTAACGCTACCCATACCTCCGGTATTCAATCCCGTATCGTGCTCGCCAATACGCTTGTAGTCCTTTGCCTCTGGAAGAATCTTGTAGTTCTTGCCATCGGTAAGAACGAATACCGAGCACTCAATACCGCTAAGGAATTCCTCGATGACTACACGTGCTGAAGCATTGCCGAACATACCGCCAAGCATGTCCTTGAGTTCCTTCTTTGCCTCCTCAAGAGTAGGTACGATAAGTACACCCTTACCGGCGCACAGTCCATCGGCCTTGAGTACATAAGGAGCCTTGAGTGTTTCCAAGAACTTGAGTCCCTCTTCGAGTGTAGTACCGTCGAAAGTTTCATACTTGGCTGTGGGGATGTTGTGACGCTTCATAAAGCGCTTGGCAAAATCCTTGCTTCCCTCAAGTACAGCACCTGCCTTAGAAGGGCCTATTACGGGAATGTTTTTGGTACGCTCGTCGTCGCGGAAATCATCATATACTCCCTTTACCAACGGATCTTCCGGGCCAACAACAACCATGTCAATATTATTCTCGACACAGAATTGCTTAAGAGCCTCAAAATCATCAGCTTTGATAGCCACATTCTCTCCCACAGCAGCCGTTCCGGCATTGCCAGGAGCTATGAACAGCTTCTCACACTTGTCGCTCTGTACTATCTTCCATGCAAGGGCGTGCTCACGGCCGCCGCTTCCCAACAAAAGAATTTTCATCTCTATAATGTTTAATTATTTATTATTAATGTTTAATTGGGGTGCCGACTTACAATATAAAATGTTTAGTGTCTAATGTCGATTGTTAGATTAATATTAAACTCTCAACAATTAAAACATTAAACACTAAACATTAGATATTTACTTCAAGAAGTCGAAGAAATACTGACTGATACGCTCGTGCAGATGCGTGCTCTGATGTCCGCGCATGTTGTGCGGCTCGCCCGGATAAACGAAGAAGTCGGGTTGTGTGCCAGCTGCGATACAAGCCTTGAGGAAAGTAAGGCAATGCTGTGGCACAACTGTTACATCGTTGTAGCCGGTAATAATCTGCAGACGGCCTTTGAGGTCTTTGGCCTTATAGAGCAACGAGGTCTTCTTATAGCCTTCAGGATTGGTCTGCGGAGTGTCCATATAGCGCTCGCCGTACATAACCTCATACCAGTGCCAGTCGATAACCGGACCACCGGCTACGCCTACCTTGAACACATCAGGATAGTTGGTCATAAGTGAGATTGTCATGAATCCGCCAAAGCTCCAGCCGTGTACACCGATACGATCGGCGTCTACATAAGGAAGACTCTTAAGATATTCTACACCCTTCATCTGGTCCTTCATCTCTTCCTGGCCAAGCTGACGGAATGTAGCCTGCTCAAACTCCTTGCCACGGTTTTCCGATCCTCGGTTGTCAAGGATAAAGAGCAGATAGCCCTTGCTTGCCATATAAGTCTCCCAGCCACGTGAACCGTAATGATAGCTTGCATCAACATTATGAGCATGAGGGCCACCATATACATATATAATAGTAGGATACTTCTTGTTTGGGTCGAAGTTAGTAGGCTTAACCATACGCCAGTAGAGGTCGGTCTGACCGTCGGCTGCCTTCACAGTACCACAGCTGTATTCAGGCACGTTGTATCCCTTCCATGGATCTTCAGCCTTGAAATAGCTCAGACGCTTGCCGTTTTCTGTATTGACAATGGCAATGTTACGAGGAACAGTAGGTGTTGTGTAACGGTCGAATATGTACTGTCCGCTTGTGCTAAGTGTGGCTGTGTGCCATCCCTTGCCGCCCTCGTCCATAAGAGTACGCTTGCCGTTGCGAGTGTCTACGACAAAGATGTTGCGCTGTATCGGGCTAAGCTCGTTAGATGCTATGACAACACTCTTGCGCTTGGCGTTGAAGCCCAGCACCTCAAGTACAACCCACTTGCCTGAAGTGAGCTGCTTGATTTCGAGCGACTCAGTATTGTGAGCCATACGGCTGCCGTGCTTGCCGAGTGTGCAGAGATAGAGATGATTGTAGCCATACTTCTGGCTCTGCATAAGGAACTTGGTGTTGTCCCACGGCAAGAACATGATAGGATGTTGAGGCTCGACGTACTTCTCGTCGGTCTCGCGATAGAGTTCGCCTGTCTTCTCGCCGGTAGTAGCATCATAGCTTACAAGACGGCAGTCGTTCTGGTCGCGGTTGAGTTCGAACATATATATTGTCTTGTCATCGGGACTCCATGCGATGTTAGTAAAATAACGGTCGGTAGGGTCGCCTGCCTTAAGATACACGGTATTGCCAGTCTTAGTGTCGAATACGCCTACAGTAACCTTGTGCGAGGTCTCACCCGTCATAGGATACTTATCGGGAGCGGCTTTGGCACAGCAAGTCTGTGTCTCGGGATGCTTGAAATAATCAATCTCGGGAATGTCTACCTGCGGATAATCAGTCACCATCGACTGATCCATGCGGTAGAAAGCCAGTTTGGTACCGCTGTTGCTGAAGTAAGTGCCTTTGTGAATGCCGAACTCATCACGGTGAACGCTCTGTCCGTAAACAATCTCACGTGAACCGTCCTTAGACAGCTGCCACTCCTTTGTGCCAAGACGCATGAAGAGGTTGTTGTCACGAAGGACAGCCATAGCCCCGCTCTTATAGTTCATTTCGAGAACATTGTCGCCCTCGCCTATCTCATGGCTGCTTACAAGGCTGTGCTTCTTGAAGTCGACAACATAAATCTTGCTGCCATTGCCCAACACAACTTCCGAGCGGTCGGCATTGGGGAACTGGGCATTGTAGAGCGAACGCACCTTGATGTCCTTGGTGTTAGAAATCCATTGGTTGATTTCATTTACCGAGAACAGCTTAGTCTCCTTGCCGGTCGATTTGTCTACCAGGTAACATTCGGAAGCGTCCTGACGCACAAGCTGGTCGCCCCACCATGTACAATAGCGGTTCTTGGGCACCATGTTGTGGAAGTTCTTGCCACCGAAGTTCAGGTCTTCAAGTGTAAACTCCTTCTGCTGCTGAGCACTCACAGTCAAGGAGGCAAACAGCCCGAATAACAATGTTGACAGATACTTAATCTTCATTATCAAATCTTTTTTTATTGAAACCTTTGCCACCCTTACGGTCGCTCTTAAATCCTTTGCCAAACGACTTTTCGCCATCGCGTCCACGTCCGAAGGCTCTGTCATCGTCGCGACTGCGTCCAAATGACTTGCCTCCACGTTTGCCGAACGACTTGTCGTCTTCACGGTCGAAACGCTTGCCACCGCCACGACGGTCGTCATTGTCCTTGCGGCGCTCCATTGAGCGGAACTTGAACGAGCGGATGTCGGCTTCTGCATTCTCCTCGTCCTCATCAAGACGCTTCTTGAACTCACGGTTCTTCTTGAAACGATGCTTTTCGGCCATCTGTCGCTTTTCCTCTTCGGTCTTTACGATGCCGCCTTCCTGACGGAAATCCTTCATGGTGCCGTCGAAGATGCTATACTTGCGGAACTCGCACTCCAATGATCCGTTGTAAACGGGAATCTTGATAGAAGGCTTCAATCCTATAGCCTCGAAGCACTCCTGGCGATAGCTAAGCACCCAAGCCTCATTACCCATAAAGGCATGCTTCAGTCGCTCGCCAATCATCTTGTAGGTGTTGAGCAGGTTGGGTGTAGAGATACGCTCGCCGTACGGAGGATTGACCACGATGATGCTCTTCTCTGCGGGTTTTGTGAAATCCTTGAAGTCGGCGCAGTCGATAGTAATGTCATTGGTAAGACCGGCGGCACGCACATTCAAGCGGGCTGTATTGACAGCCTTCATATCGATGTCGTATCCGTAAATATGGTGTGTGAACTCACGTTCCTGAGAGTCGTCGTTGTAGATGGTGTCGAAAAGTTCAGCATCATAATCGGGCCACTTCTCGAATGCAAATTCCTTGCGGAACACGCCCGGACTCATGTTGTGGGCAATAAGGGCAGCCTCTATGGCAAGTGTACCAGAGCCACACATTGGGTCGATGAAGTCGGTCTCGCCTTGCCATCCGGTCATAAGAATCATACCAGCAGCAAGAACCTCATTGAGCGGAGCCTCTACCGACTCCTGGCGATAGCCACGACGATGAAGCGATTCGCCACTTGAATCGAGCGATAATGTGGCAGCAGTCTCGGCAATATGGATGTTGAGACGGATGTCGGGATTGCTTACTGAGATATTAGGACGGGTGCCTGTCTTCTCACGGAACTGGTCGACTATAGCGTCCTTCACCTTATATGTGACGAAACGCGAGTTACGGAACTCCTCAGAGTATACTACAGAGTCAACCGAGAACGTCTTTCCTTTCTCGATGTACTGGCTCCAGTCTATCTTCTTGATTTCTTCATACACATCATCAGCCGAAGCTGCCTTAAACTTGGCGATAGGCTTAAGAATACGTATGGCTGTGTGAAGTTGGAAATTGGCACGATACATCATCTCCTTGTCGCCGGTAAACGAAACCATTCGACGGCCTATTTCCACATTGTTGGCACCCAATTGGGTGAGTTCTTTTGCCAGGACGGGCTCAAGCCCCATAAATGTCTTGGCAATAAGTTCAAATTCATTCATTTTTATCTCGATAATATTTTATTGTTTCTTACAATTGTTATTTATCAGTTTTTGCTTGTCATTTAGTTTGGTTTTCATTGGGTTGTCTGCCATTGGCTACAATATGATTGGGTTTGACATCTTCGGTCACCCACATATTTGCCCCTATTATACAGCCGTCGCCTATGGTGACGCGTCCCAATATTGTGGCATTGGCGTATATTATTACATCGTTGCCGATGATAGGATGGCGTGGTATTCCCTTTATCGGATTGCCATTGCTGTCAAGCGGGAAGCTCTTGGCTCCAAGCGTTACACCCTGGTATATCTTCACATTGTTGCCGATGACACATGTTGCGCCTATCACTACGCCCGTACCATGGTCGATTGTGAAGTATTTGCCTATAGATGCTTGTGGATGGATGTCGATGCCGGTTTCCGAATGTGCCATTTCTGTCAGCATGCGCGGAATCAGCGGCACGCCCAATATGAAAAGTTCGTGGGCGATACGATAGTTTGCAAGAGCCTTGATGATGGGATAGCAAGCTATTACTTCGCCTGTATTGCAGGCCGCGGGGTCGCCATTATATGCAGCTACAACATCTGTGCTCAGTATTTCGCGTATTGTTGGCAAGCGTCTGATCATCTCTGTTGCAACCTCCTTGGCATGTTCTTTAAGACTGTCTCTGGGAATATCCGAATCGGTATCCAGAAAACATAGTCCTGCCAGAATCTGTTCTTTCAGAAGCCGGTACAGACGCTCTATGGAAACACCGATATGAAAGGGAAGCGTGTCGGCATTGACACACGAATTTCCATAATATCCAGGAAACAATATCGCTCTCGACAAGGATACGATTTCCTCAAGAATGGCTCCCGAAGGCAACGGACAATTGTCTTTATGTGAATGAAACATCCCCTTGCAAGAGTCGGGAGACGCAAGACGTTCTACCATCGAGGCCAAAAATTGTGTCAAGTTCTTGTTAACCATCAGTTGATTTGAGTATAATTTTTATTATAGAAATTATGGTTACAAAATTAGCAATAAAAATCCACATCGACAGCCATTTTCCCGTTTTTTATTGAGCTCACTCTAAATTTGAAGTAATGAGCCACAATAATCCCCTGCCGAATAGGATATTTTTTCCTCGTGAGAGAATAAAAAAAGGCGTTCGTCCGATATTACGGGTGATAAGACCAGAATGTGACATTTTGTCATTTCGTCATTTTGACTTTCTCCAATATTGTTTGCGGAACGAACATCCTTATCACGAGTTTGGCGTCGGCATCATAATAAGCCTGTATTCCGCTTCCACGCATACCTGTAAAGTCGCCTATGTCACGCATAATCTGGCAACATACGAGATAGTCGAAATCGTCGGTATATGGTGTGAATAGTTTATGGCTGTCTGGTCTTGTGGCGCACTTGTCCAATGTCATGGTCAGTATAGCATAGGAATTGCCATAGGATGAGACGGCACAGCCGGGGGCAACGCCGCCATTTTTACGCTTGATTATGGCAAACATATAATTCATCATCGTCAGAATTTCGTCCGTCGAACCTATGCGATACTGTGTGTGTACGGTCTGATTGATAAGGGCCATGTAGAGCATACGATAGTAGAGGGCAAGTTCGCGCAGGGAGACAATCCCTTCGGCTGTCAATTCGCCGTTGTCGAGCACCTGTCTGATTCTTGACGGATAATACATCGTCTCGTGCTTCAGCGACGACAGGCAGTTGTCTACCACGCTATTTGAAACGTACAAACGGTCGCACTCCATGGTCTGACGGCGCAACTGGTCCCTTACGATTTCCAATTGCACTTGCATTTCTTTCTCGCGATTCAAGTCAGACGACACGCTGTTACGTATGGCTTTCACTACGTCATGCAACTCCTTGGGCCGACGGTCGGCCATGCGTTTCGATAGCTTTGTTTCAGTACTTTCAGGCCACAGCGCGTCAATACGATTTAGTTTCTCCTCTGACGGCATTGTATCGTCGAGCAGCACTCGGTTTATATCAGCAATCTTGCCTATGCAGAGCCGATAATACACACGATGACGGTAATAGAGCAGATAGTAAGCGGGGAATATGCTCACAAACATTACTATGAGCATTATCATAGCCACACTTCGGTTGCTTTCTGCCTGCTGCATAGTTCTCACGTACGTTGCGATTGTATTGTCGGCACTACAATCGCGGAACAGCTGGATGTAAACGGCGTTGTTGTACGAATAAAGGCTCCAGTTGCGCAGAGCCAAAGCAGCCACAGCCGTCTCATTACGAACGTCGAGAATAGTACCGTAATCGGCTTTCACACTATCGCGAAACCATTGCAGTTCGGCTGCGATGGCAGGGTAATCGCCGTTGAGCGTCATCAGTCTGTTTCTTCGGGATGCGTTCGGGATGCGTTCGGGATACAGTTTGTTGAGCAGGCAGATGCAGCTGTCGGCAAATATAATAGTACGCTCATACTGCCCATTGATGTTGCAGTTGTAGGCGCTATCGGCATAAGCTCTGGCTTTGGCTTCCATCGCTGTGACATTAAAATGTCCGGTTGAAGCAGCAATTGTAACGCATTGATACACAAACATTGCGACAATAGTCAATACGCGATGTATGCCTTTGGGCAGACGGAAGAAGAAGCGGCTACCCTTCCCTGCTTCGCTCTCTGCCGAAATAGAGCATACGCTGAATATAGAGCTGGTTTTGCGATACTTGTCGATGATGCCTTTGCAGTTGATTAGTCCGAATCCATGTCCGCCTTCCGCCTTTACGTTGCTTGAGTCCTTTATGATTTTTCGGGTGAACAGACCATCCAACTGTTCCTTTGCCATTCCGCTACCGTTGTCGGCTATTGATATTTCCACATAGTCGTCAGTTTCTTCTGCCGAAACCTTCACCTCGCCGCCTTGTGGAGTGTAGCGACGTGCATTTTCGGCAATGGTATTCACCATGAACAAAGTAAGCACGGGGTCGGCTTTCACTACCGTATCGTTATCCTCGACATGGAGAGTTATTCCATGGCGCTTATAGTCGGATGCGTTTCGTCTGATTACGTCGAATATATCCTTTAGCATGAAACTCTTTATGTTAAGCCGCAGTCCGCCTTGCTTCAGGCGTATCCACTTTGTAAGTTGCTGGTTGCACTTGGCGATAGAGTCGACCAGTTGGCCTGCATAAGCGAGATGTTCGTTGCGTGACTCAGGAGTACATTTGCCTGCCGTCAATACGTCAAACTCACGAGTCAACCGATTGATAAGCGGGATTACGCTCGATGCAATCAATATCTTGGTGCGTTGCTCCACGCTTATCTCGCCATAGTGTTCTTTCTGGCTTTTCTTGACATTCGTCTCGTCTTCTATCTCTTCTATTTCCTCCTGTTTCTCCTCATACTTAGCCTCACACTTCTGCTTCCATTCTTCCAAAGGTGCCAGCAAACGGTCGGTAGACACCATTCTGCGTTGCTTGTGACGCTGGTAACCAAAATACGACAGCAGTCCTATGATGATGGCTATCAGCACCATCACAGCCACAATCATAAAGTCGAGCTGGCGTAACGAGACCGATAACTGCTCGGCTCGTGCCTCAAGCTGGCGGTCCTGTCGGGTGCGTTCCTGAAGGTCAAGATATATGTTGCGATTGTAGTCGCTACGGGGCTTGTCGCCCATGGCCGAGCACACTATCGACATTTGTTCGCGTATGGAGGCCACAAGGTCGGGGGCGGCATTTATTGCCGTGTCCTTCTCCAGAGCGTTGGTTAGACAGGCATAAGCCGAGTTGTAGTCGCCTATATTACGATAGGACATAGAAAGCGTACGCCATGCTCCAGCCGTCTGATACACGTCGCCATAAGCCTCGAAAAGCGACAACGCCCGTTGTGCCAGATTGCCAGACAGCAGACTGTCTGGCATTTGGTCGACATTTATAAAGTCGATTTCCTGCATATTGTCGGCTGTCAAGCGCTGTCGGTCGTCGTCATTCTGCAGATGTTCGCTAATGGCCTGCAAGGAATTGGCCTCCCAGTACTGGTACCGATACTGTCGCGACAACAGATAGCACCTCATAAGATTGTCGAATTCGGCTTGTACCACTCGCTCATGAGTCTTGCCCGAAAGTATTCCCCCAGAGCCAACATTGTAATAATAAGCCAGCAGCTGGGCAGTATCTCTCACCACTTCGCCACCTGCATCTATCGCCATCAAGGCTTCGGTAGACAGGCGCAGCTGCCCCAAGTAATAAAGATAAGCCGAATAGACTATGGCATACTCGCTACGGGCATAGACAAGTCGGGCACGCTGGCGCTCGTCAAGCAACTCTTCGTCCTCGTTCAAACGCTTCAGACAACCTTGTGCATGCTGCAGATAATGATAGAAATTCTTGTTTTCCGACCTGCGCTGGCAAAGGCGCATAAGCTGAACGTCACATACGAGCTGTTCTATCTGATTGTCAGTCTGTTCGGGAATGCTTGTAAGAATCTTGAACGCCTTGGCGTATTTCATACGGGCTATCTCTACAAACGCCAGATTGTTCATCGCCTCTGCACGTCCGTCGCCATAATTATGCGAGTGTTCGAATGCACGTTTGGCGTACACTTGTGTAGAGTCAAGATTTCTGTAGTGATAGCTGTACGAAATATCGTTCAGCCTGTCTACCTCAGCACGATTGCTTGTGTCGTAGCAAGCCACAGCCAGCAAGACAATTATTGCAAATGGCAATATCATCAGAAGATTATGAATATGTTTGTAGGGTATTATCTGCATCTGTGTTAGTTGTTAAAGAGAAGCGTAAGTTGTTATAAACAAGTGTTCTTGACCACGGTCAGTTAATGCAAATTTAACTATAAAAATCGGAAATGACATTGTCTGAATACATAAAAAATACGGTTTCCAATATGTACGCCACGGAAATTGGGCTTTTTTTATTAATTTTGCACGATAGAACACAATAAAGACATTATTATTATGGATATAAAGAAATCGGAATTTACAATATCAGCAGCTACAGTAAGCCAATGTCCTAAGGACACAAAGCCCGAATTCGCCTTCATCGGCCGTTCCAACGTTGGCAAGTCGAGCCTTATCAATATGCTATGCAATCACAAGGGACTTGCCAAGACTTCGGCCACCCCAGGCAAGACGCTGCTCATCAATCATTTCGTAATCAACAACGACTGGTATCTTGTAGACCTTCCTGGCTACGGATTTGCCAAGCGCTCGAAGACTGTGCAGAAGAAACTCGACCAAATGATAACGTCGTATATCCTTCAGCGTGAACAGCTTATCAATACATTTGTGCTCATAGACATACGCCACGACCCGATGAAGATTGACACCGATTTCATCAACTGGCTGGGCGAAAGCTCTGTGCCATTTGCCATAATCTTCACCAAGGCCGACAAACTCGGACCGGTCAAGGCCAAGCAGAATGCCGCCAAATGGATGAACTCACTCAAAGAGCAATGGGAAGAACTGCCACCTTATTTCATTACAAGTTCGGAGAAAAAGACCGGACGTGACGAGGTGCTTACTTACATCGAGGATATTCTGAAATCACTTAAGGAGGGAGAATAACTGAAAATGACACCATTACTTGACGTTCAAAATGTATCGAAGGCTTTCGGGGCACATGTGCTGTTCGAGAACATCTCGTTTTCGATAGGCGAAGGCCAGCACGTAGGACTCATAGCCAAGAACGGCACGGGCAAGACTACACTCCTCTCGCTCCTCTCGGGCAAGGAATCGGTTGATTCGGGCAGCATCATATATCGCAAGGATATACGTGTGGGATTTCTTGAGCAGCAGCCCAAGTTCGACCCTGAAGAGTCGGTACTCGACGCTTGCTTCAACCACAACGGCGACCCTGACAAGATACTCAAGGCCAAACAGATACTTACGCAGCTGCGCATTACCGACCTCAATCAGCCTATGGGCCAATTGAGCGGCGGACAGCAGAAGCGCATAGCTCTTGCCAATGTGCTCATAACCGAGCCCGACCTGCTCATACTCGACGAGCCGACCAATCACCTCGACCTTGAGATGATAGAATGGCTCGAAGGCTACCTCTCAAGAGGCAACAAGACGCTGCTGATGGTTACGCACGACCGATACTTCCTCGACCGCGTGTGCAACTTGATTCTCGAACTCGACAACCACACCATATATGCCTATCGCGGCAATTTCCGCTACTATATGGAAAAGCGACAGGAGCGTATTGACACCACACGTGCCGAAATAGAACGTGCCAACAATCTGTATCGACGCGAACTGGAATGGATGCGCCGACAGCCTCAGGCACGTGGACACAAGGCCCGTTATCGCGAGGAGGCTTTCTACGACCTTGAAGCCAAGGCCAAGCAGCGCATGGAAGAACGGCAGATGCGACTCAAGTCGAAGAATGTGTACATCGGCTCCAAGATATTCGAGTGCCAATATGTATCTAAGGCTTTCGACGAGAAGGTCATACTGAAAGACTTCTACTACAACTTCCAGCGCTTCGAGAAGATGGGTATCGTAGGCAACAACGGTACAGGAAAATCCACCTTCATCAAGATGCTGCTCGGCGAGACAGAACCCGACAGCGGACAGTTTGACATAGGCGACACGGTAAGGTTCGGCTATTTCTCGCAGGACGGCATGAAGTTCAACGACCAGCAACGCGTAATAGACGTAATATCTGACATAGCCGAATATGTCGACTATGGTGGAGGCAAGCATATCACGGCAGGACAGTTGCTACAACACTTCCTCTTCACCCCCGAGCAGCAATACGACTATGTGTACAAACTGTCGGGTGGCGAGCGCCGAAAGCTCTATCTGTGTACAGTACTGATGCGCAACCCCAACTTCCTCGTACTCGACGAGCCTACCAACGACCTCGACATACAGACGCTGGAGGTGCTGGAGGAGTATCTGCAGGACTTCCCTGGATGCGTCATCATAGTGTCGCACGACCGATTCTTTATGGACAAGATTGTCGACCACCTGCTCGTATTCCGTGGCAACGGCGAGATAAAGGACTTTCCTGGCAATTATACCCAGTTCCGCGAATGGAAGTCGTTAAAGCCCAAGGCCGAAGCAGCCGACAAGCCTAACGCCACCTCAGAGAAGAAGGAGAAAAGAGAGTTTGTAGGCGAGCAACGACGCAAAAAGACGTACAAGGAGAAGTGCGAATTCGAGCGCCTTGAGAAGGAAATTGCGGCACTTGAACAAGAGCAGAAGGCGATAGAAGAAGAACTTTGCAGCGGAACGTTATCGATAGAACTGCTTACCGAGAAAAGCAAACGCCTGCCTATCGTAAAAGAAAACCTCGAAGAAAAGGAAATGAGGTGGCTCGAATTGTCTGAAATAGACTAATCGATGCGCTTTTTTCAGAATTATTAAAAATAAAAGTGCTTAAAGATTAACGCATATAAATATTTTTGTGTAAGTTTGCAGTTGTTACCAATAACCTAACGAGATTACACATTATATATGATATACGTAACTTTAAATAATACCAAACCTAAAAGAAGGCTCACCTTCTATCTTGCCATGGAAGAATACATTGCCCGACATCTCGAAAAGGGCGAGTATTTCTTCATGTGGCAGGTAGACCCGACGGTTATCTTCGGGCGCAACCAACTCATACAAAACGAGGTGAACATAGACTACTGTCGACAGCACAACATACAGACATATCGTCGGAAAAGCGGAGGAGGCTGCGTATATGCTGATATGACCAACATTATGTTCTCCTACATCACCCCCGACGAGAATGTAAGCCTCACATTCAGCAAATATATAAATATGGTGTCAGAAATGCTACGCAAACTCGGAATACCTGCCGAAACAAGCGGACGCAACGACATAATGATAGATGGACGCAAGGTGTCGGGCAACGCTTTCTATCACATACCCGGACGAAGCATAGTGCATGGCACAATGCTCTACGACACCAATATAGAGAATATGGTAGGCGCAATAACACCTTCGTGCGAGAAACTTGTGTCGAAAGGAATACAAAGCGTGCGCCAACACATCACACTCCTCAAGGACCACATAAGCCTTGACATCGAAGAGTTTAAAGACTTCACACGACGCAACCTATGCAATGGCGAAATCGTACTATATGACGACGCAATAGCCCAGATAGCACACATCGAAGAAGAATATCTCACCCCAGAATTCATCTACGGCAATAACCCAAGTTACAACATAATCCGTAGCGGACGTATAGAGGGCGTTGGCGACTTCGTGATAAGCATGGAGATGAAGAACGACGTTATAAAAGACATCGACATCAAGGGCGACTTCTTCCTGGTGGGCGACATCGGGCAACAGATCATAGCCAAACTGCAAGGTACAGCCTACACAGCAGATGCCATAAGCGCAGCCCTGCCACAGCAGCTTGACAACGTGATACTCAATCTGAAGAAGGACGACTTTGTCAGCCTTCTAATGAAAAAAACACCAACTGACGTAAAGAAAAAACAATAAACCTTACAAAAATACTAATCTTTTATGGAAAAGAAAACGTGCCTTTATGACAAACATGTAGCTCTCGGAGCCTTGATGCAGCCCTTTGGCGGCTTCATCATGCCAATCCAGTATTCAAACATCGCCGACGAGCACTACGCTGTGCGCCGGCATTGTGGAGTGTTTGACGTCTCGCACATGGGCGAAGTGACCGTAAAGGGCCCTGATGCCGAACGATACGTCAACCACATCTTTACCAACGACGTGCGCGGAGCCGAACCAGGCAAGATTTTCTACGGAATGATGTGCTATGAAAATGGCGGAACAGTAGACGACCTGCTCGTATACAAGATGGCAGAGAACGACTTCTTCCTCGTTATCAATGCTGCCAACATCGACAAGGACGTAGCATGGATGGAAAGCCATCTGGAGGGATACGACGTAGAGTTCAAAAACTGCTCGGAAGACTACGGACAGCTTGCCGTGCAAGGCCCTGAGGCCGAGCAAGTGGTAGAGGAAGTATTGGGTCTGGCATGCAAGGAACTGATATTCTACACCACCAAGACCATCGACGTGGCTGGCGAGACAATCATCATCAGTCGTACAGGCTACACAGGCGAGGACGGATTTGAAATATACGCTTCGCACGCATACATCAACGAGCAATGGGACAAGCTCCTTGCATCGGGACGTTGCAAGCCTTGCGGACTCGGATGTCGCGACACATTGCGCTTTGAGGTAGGACTCCCGCTCTATGGCGACGAACTCTCTAACGAAATATCACCCGTTATGGCAGGATTAAGCATGTTCTGCAAGCTTGACAAACCCGAATTCATCGGCAAGGAGGCTCTTGTAGAGCAGAAGACCAACGGCGTGAGCAAGCGGGTGATAGGCATCGAACTCAGCGACCGTGCCATTCCACGCCATGGCTACAAAATTCTGCACGAAGGCGAAGAGGTCGGCGAGGTTACTACCGGCTATCACACTATTTCTACCGACAAGTCGGTATGTATGGCACTTGTAGATGCACGCTATGCCAAGCTTGGCACAGAGCTTGAGGTGCAAATCCGCAAAAAGACATTCCCTGGCGTAGTAGTGAAAAAGCGCTTCTACGACAAGCATTACAAGAAATAATAGATAATTAGTGAACTAATAACTTATAAATAACTAACAACTAATAACATTTATGGCAAAAGTAATTGAAGGACTCTACTATTCAGAGTCACACGAATATGTAAAGATAGAAGGCGAATTCGCATATGTAGGCATCACAGATTATGCCCAGAACGCACTCGGCAACGTCGTGTATGTTGACCTTCCCGAAGTAGACGACGAAGTAGAGGCAGACGAGGATTTCGGCGCAGTAGAGAGCGTAAAGGCTGCAAGCGACCTTATCTCACCTGTATCTGGTACTGTAGTTGAGGTGAACGAAGCTCTCGAAGACAAGCCTGAATTGCTCAATGAAGATCCGTTCGAAAACTGGATTATCAAGGTTCAGCTCTCTGATACAGCCGAGCTCGACAACCTTATGGATGCACAGGGCTACGAGGATTTCTGCAAAGCATAAAGAAGTCTGATTTTAAGGAAACAATAATATATGAAGTCGGGAATTAGGAGAATAGCTAAGCATTTTTCAATCACAATGTTTCAGCCTCCTGATTCCCTGCTTATGATTTATTGGATTTCCGAATATTCAATTACTAAAATCCCCAATCAAACTATGAACTTCAAGTATTTTCCACATACCGAGGAAGAAATAAAGCAGATGCTTGCAAAGGCGGGAATGGAGTCGCTGGACGATCTCTACTCTGACGTGCCCGAACAGATACGTTTCAAGGGAGAGTATGACTTGCCCGAACCCTTGAGCGAAGCAGGCATACGTACATTCTTCGAGAAAATCGGCAACAAAAACCAGCGTCTCACAGTATTTGCCGGAGCAGGATGCTACGACCATTACACTCCGGCTATAGTGCCCAACATCATCTCACGCTCTGAATTTCTCACGAGCTACACCCCTTATCAGGCAGAAATTTCGCAGGGAACACTCCATTATATCTTCGAATATCAGAGTATGATGGCCGAATTGACCGGTATGGACATCTCCAACGCGTCAATGTACGACGGTTCTACCGCTACTGCCGAAGCTGCAATCATGGCTATGGCTTCGACAAAGAAGACTGATACCGTGCTTGTTTCGACCACAGTAGACCCAAAAATCGTAAATGTTGTGAAAACTTACGCCCATTTCCACGGATTTAACGTAGAAATGATTGCCCAAAACGAGGGTGTTACCGACAAGGCACAGATGAGCGAGCGTCTTGACAAAGGTGGCGTGGCAGGCGTAATCGTACAGCAGCCCAACTATTACGGCATCGTGGAAGACTATGCCGGATATGCCGATTCGTGCCACACCAACAAGGCCCTGTTCGTTATCAACAGCGTAGCTGCCGACCTCGCCCTGCTCAAGACTCCAGGCGAATGGGGAGCCGATATTGCAGTAGGCGACGGACAGTCGCTTGGCATTCCTATGGCATTCGGAGGACCGTCTGTTGGCTATATGTGCTGCACCGAGAAGCTTATGCGCAAGATGCCGGGACGCATCGTAGGACAGAGTCTCGACAACCGCGGACAGCGAGTTTTCGTGCTCACTCTCCAGGCACGCGAACAGCACATACGTCGCCAGAAGGCTACTTCAAACATCTGCTCTAACGAGTCGCTCATGGCCCTGTTTGTCACCATATACATGTCGGTAATGGGCAAGGAAGGGCTCAAGGAGGCTGCACAGCTGTCGTACGACGGAGCACACTATCTGCACGACCAACTGATAGCTACAGGCAAGTTTGAGGACAAATACACACAGGGCTTCTTCAACGAGTTCTGTGTATGCTATAAGGGCAATGTCGACAGCCTGCAGAAACGCTTCGTCGAATACGGAATCTTGGGCGGAATAAAGGTTGATGAGGACACACTTATGTTTGCCGTAACAGAGAAACGTACAAAGCAAGAAATTGACAAACTCGTAAATATTGTAAAGGAGGAAACGCTATGAACAACCGTCTTTATGGAAATCTGATTTTTGAATTGTCGCATCCCGGCAGACGCGGTTATTCACTACCAAACAACGAGTTTGGACATTATGAATTGCCTGAAGCAATGCGACGCAACGAAGACGCACAATTGCCTGAGTGCGATGAGCTTACCGTAATTCGTCACTACACCAATCTTAGTGCTAACAACTTCGGTGTCAACAACGGATTCTATCCGCTGGGCAGCTGCACAATGAAGTACAACCCCATCATCAATGAAGAGGTGGCTGCCATGCCTCAGTTTGCCGCATTGCACCCGCTCCAGCCCGAACAGACATGCCAGGGAGCATTGCAGGTGTACTACGAGATGCAGAAAAGTCTGGCTGCCATCACCGGACTCTCAGAATTCACTCTGAACCCGTTTGCCGGCGCTCATGGCGAGCTTACCGGACTCATGATCATACGTGCCTACCACCAGAGCCGTGGCGACATGAAGCGAACAAAGGTGATTGTGCCTGACTCGGCTCACGGCACCAACCCTGCTTCGGCTGCTGTATGCGGACTGGAGATTGTTGAGGTGAAATCTACAGCCGATGGCGTTGTAGATACCGAAGACCTGCGCGGTCTGCTTGACGACACCGTAGCTGCAATGATGATGACCAATCCTAATACTCTCGGACTTTTCGAGTGCAAGATACCAGAAATTCAGCAGCTCGTACACGAATGTGGCGGACTGATGTATTACGATGGAGCCAATCTCAATCCGATGCTCGGCGTATGTCGCCCGGGCGATATGGGATTCGACGTGATGCACATAAATCTGCACAAGACTTTCTCGACACCTCATGGAGGTGGCGGACCTGGTTCGGGTCCGGTAGGCGTGCGCAAGGGACTGGAGCAGTTCCTGCCCGTGCCTAAGGTGGCTAAGGATGGTGACACATACAAGATTGTAGGTTGCGACGAGGGCAATATACACGTGGGCGAATTCTTCGGCAACTTTGCCGTAATGATGCGTGCTTATGCCTATATCCTCTCGCTCGGCAAGGAGCACATACGCATGGTAGGACCACTCGCAACTCTCAATGCCAACTATGTCAAGGAGTCGCTCAAGGACGTTTATGCACTACCTATCCCCACCGTTTGCAAACACGAGTTTGTATTTGACGGACTCAAGGACAAGTCGACAGGTGTGACAACTATGGACGTGGCAAAGCGCCTGCTCGACTACGGCTACCACGCTCCCACAATCTATTTCCCGCTGCTCTTCCACGAGGCAATGATGATAGAACCTACCGAGAGCGAAAGCAAGGAAACTATCGACGCATTTATCGAAGTGCTGCGACTTATTGCCGACGAAGCCAAGAACAATCCTGAGGAAGTGAAGACGGCTCCACACAATACTCCTGTAGGACGTGTTGACGACGTTCTGGCAGCCAAGCACCCTATACTCACTTGGAAACAGATGAATCAATAGCATTCGTACACAACAATATATATGATACATTCGGATATAATTATCATAGGCTCTGGACCGGGCGGCTATCGTGCCGCCCATCATGCTGCCCTGCACGGGCTCTCGGTCACAATAATTGAGAAATCGGAGGCTGGCGGCACCTGTCTCAACCGTGGTTGCATACCTACCAAGACGCTCTGTCGCAACGCTGAAATAGTAGATATATTGCGTCATGCAGATACCTTCGGCCTTAATGGCGAAGGCTATGCTCTCAACTTCGGCAGAGTGATGCAACGCAAACTGGAGGTTGTAAACCAACTGCGTAGCGGTGTGGAGACGCTCATGCAGACACCCGGCATAACATTTGTGCGAGGTGCAGCCTCGTTTGCCGATGCTCACACAGTTGTAGTTGGCGACGAGCAATACACAGCCGATAACATAATAATAGCCACTGGCAGCGACTCTAAATGCCCACCCATCGAGGGTACTACACTACCGGGAGTTGTCACCTCTACCGAGCTTCTCGACATCGACCACCTGCCCAAACGCCTATGCATAATAGGTGCAGGAGTCATAGGTATGGAATTCGCTTCTGTGTTCAGCAGTTTTGGCAGCAACGTCACGGTGATAGAATTCCTTAAGGAATGTCTGCCTGTTCTTGACTCTGACATAGCCAAGCGTCTGCGCCAGACCATAGGCAAGCGTGGTGTCGAATTCTACATGCAGTCGGCTGTCAAGTGTATAACTCAAACTGAGGGTGAGGAAGGTGCCAAACAACTGACAGTCAACTTCGAAAAGAAGGGCAAACCTGTCAGCATTGATGCCGACGTAGTGCTCATAGCCACAGGTCGTAAGCCGTGCACGGAGGGTCTAGCTTTGGAGAATGCCGGCATAGAATACTCTCCAAAGGGTATCGTTGTCGATGACAACTTCCAAACCAACGTCAGCGGCGTATACGCTATTGGCGATGTAAACGGACGCTGTTTGCTGGCACATGCTGCCACTTTCCAGGGCCTGCACGTGGTAAATAGCATACTCAACCGCCCCAACGACATTCAGTTCGACATCATGCCTTCTGCCATATTCACCAATCCTGAAGCAGCAAGCGTAGGCTTGAGCGAAGACCAGCTGAAGGCCTCACAGCATCCATACGAGTGTCGTAAGGGCTTCTACCGCTCCAACGGCAAGGCGCTCGCCATGAACGAAACTGACGGAATGATAAAACTGCTCATCGACACAGCCGAAAATCAGCGTATCATAGGATGCCACGCCTTTGGCGCACACTCGGCAGATATGGTTCAGGAGATTTCTGCCTTGATGAACAGCGGCACTACATTGCCACAACTTGCCAATATCATACACATCCACCCCACTCTTTCTGAGATTCTACACGATATGGCTTTGTAATAATAAACTATACAAATATTCAAGTAGGAGGTAAATACTAATTATTGGTATTTACCTCCTACTTGAATATACTTAACCTCAGTACTTACGACAAGTACTGTAGTAATCCTATTAAAGTACTGTAGTAAAACCAACGAAGATACTATAGCATCAATAGAAAGTAAGGAATAAAACGTAACAAAACAAAAACTCGTTGCACACCTACAATAGGAGAATATACAACGAGTTTTTTGTAATTACAAATAAATTTTAGCTTTATCTTTACATTTTCATACGGAACATATGTTTCTATCTATATGTTCTTTATGAATATTGTCTCAATGCAGCCAGCAATTCATTATTCTCCTTCTTCGACCCTACCGTTATACGCAGACAGTTATGGCAAAGCTGCACATTGTTGCGATTGCGCACTACGATGCCACGGTCGATGAGGTAAGTGTAGATGGTGGGAGCATCGCTCACCTTGGCGAGGAAGAAATTGGCATCGGTAGGATAAACCTTCTCGCAGATGGGCAGCTGGCTGAACGCCACTACCATTCGCTCACGCTCCACAACGATTGTACGCACCCACTTCTCTACCTCAAAAGCATCCGAAAGACGCTGCAGGGCAAAATTCTGAGTCAGTTCGTTGACATTGTACGGATACTTCACCTTGTTGAACAGCCCGATAATCTCCTTGCTGGCAAACGCCATACCGAGTCGTATGGCTGCACTTCCCCAAGCCTTGCTCATAGTGTTAAGCACAATCATATTAGGGAATTCGGCCAAACGGGTACGCCAGGCACGAGCCTTGGTGAAATCTGAGTAAGCCTCGTCAATTACAACAATGCCCTCAAAGGCCGTAAGAATCTTTTCTATCTCGATAGAGTTAATGAGATTTCCCGTAGGATTGTTGGGCGAGCAAATCCATATAACTTTTGTGCGGTCGTCGCAGGCAGAAAGCATGGTATCGGCAGAGATCTGAAAATGCTCGTCGAGCAACACTTTGCGATACTCCACATCGTTGACATCGGCACAAACCTTATACATGCCATAGGTAGGTTCTATGGCCACCACGTTGTCGATACCAGGCCGACAGAAGCATCGGTAAACAAGGTCGATAGTCTCATCGCTACCGTTGCCCAAGCACATATTATCGGGCGCAATACCCTTGATGCGTTCCAGTTTCTCCTTCACCTTCATCTGCAAAGGGTCAGGATAACGATTGAAGGGCGAGTTGTAAGGACTCTCGTTGGCATCGAGAAAAACATGGGCATCCCTACCCTTGAATTCATCACGGGCGCAACTGTAAGGTGCCAGACTCCAAATGTTGGGTCTGACAAGTTCGCTAAGAGTTTTCATATTTTTAATGAATAGAGTTCAATTTGGTCATGCGCACACTCATGGCGTTACGATGAGCGTCAAGATGTTCGGCGGCAGCCATCACCTCCACGGCTCTACCTATAGAACTGATACCCTCGGCTGTGAGGTGCTGGAACGTAACCTTACGCATGAAGCTGTCGAGATTGACGCCATTGTATGCCGTAGCATAGCCGTGTGTGGGCAGGGTGTGATTGGTACCGCTGGCATAATCGCCGGCACTCTCGCAAGCATACTCTCCGAGGAAGACGCTGCCAGCATTCACCACCTTGTCAGCCAAGTGCTCATAGTCGGCAGTTGCAATGATGAGGTGTTCGGGGGCATAAACATTGCTTAGGGTGATGGCCTCATCTGTATCTCGCACAAGCACAGCTTTGCTGTTCTGGAGCGTCTGCACAGCTATTTCGCGGCGTGGCAACTTGGCCAGCTGCATTTCTATCTGCTGCTGCACAGCGACTATTTTCTCCTCAGATGTACTGATAAGCAATACCTGCGAATCGATGCCATGTTCTGCCTGCGAGAGAAGGTCGGCAGCCACAAACTCGGCATTGCTCGCTGCATCGGCAATTACGCATACCTCTGAAGGACCAGCGGGCATATCGATTGCTACCTCATGCAACGACACATGCTGTTTGGCTGCCATGACATACTGGTTGCCTGGGCCAAAAATCTTGTACACCTTTGGCACCGACTGCGTACCGTATGCCATTGCACCAATAGCCTGCACACCGCCTATCTTGAACACCTTGTCTACACCCACCACATTGGCGGCTGCCAGAATCGCAGGGTTCACCTTGCCGTCAGTCATAGGAGGCGTGCAGAGTACAATCTCGCTACAACCGGCTATCTTGGCGGGTGTGGCAAGCATCAACACCGTAGAGAAGAGCGGAGCCGTGCCACCCGGTATGTACAATCCTACGCGCTCTATAGGCAACTGCTTTTGCCAGCACACGACTCCAGGCGATGTCTCCACCTTGCAAGCCGTCATCGACTGAGCCTTATGAAACTTGTAAATATTGTCGTGGGCAAGTTTTATGGCATCAAGCAATTCGCTGTCAATGACAGCCATTGCCTCTGCCTTTTCCTCCTCGTTTACCAGCAGTTCACCCAGCATGGCATGATCGAACTTGGCCTCATACTCTATTGCTGCCTCGTCGCCTCTGAGGCGCACATCGTCGAGAATGCCAGCTACGGCACTATTGAGACTCGAAACGTCCAAGTGCGGACGCTGGCAGATTTCTGCCCATTCCAATCGTTCGGGATATTTATATAGCTTCATATTCAATATACGTCAATTATATACGTCGATTATTTTTTTAGATAGATTCTATCAGTCTGGATTCCTCTAGAGAATCATTTTCTCGATAGGCGTAACAAGTATGCCCTGCGCTCCCAAATCCTTAAGTTTGGCTATAATTGACCAGAAGCGCTTCTCGTCGAGAACGGTATGTACAGAACACCATCCTTCTTCGGCTAGAGGAATTACTGTAGGACTCTTGATGCCAGGCAACACCTTGATTATTTCAGGTACGCTCGCCCTTGGCGCATTCATCATCACATACTTCTTGTCCTGTGCCGAACGTACTGCCGAGAAGCGGAAGAGCATTTCGTTGAGTATCTGATGCTTCTCGTCGTCAAGATTCCAGTTGCCTACAAGCAACGCTTCGCTATGGGTGACGATTTCTACCTCACGCAGATTGTTGCTCACCAGCGTGCTACCAGAACTTACAATGTCGAATATGCCATCGGCAAGACCAATACCTGGGCTAATCTCCACGCTGCCCGTAATTACATGTATATCAGCGTTTATTCCGTTTTGACGCAAGTATTTACTTAAGATGTTAGGATAAGAAGTTGCTATGCGCTTGCCGTTGAACCATTGAGGTCCAGTGTAGTTCACCTCCTTGGAAATGGCGAGCGACAGACGACACTTGCTGAATCCAAGACGTGACAATATCTGAACATTCTCGCCACGCTCCTGATACTCATTCTCTCCTACTATGCCTATGTCGGCAACGCCCGAAGCTACGCTCTGTGGAATGTCGTCGTCACGCAGAAACAGAACCTCAAGAGGAAAGTTGGATGCTTGTACTAAAAGTGTGCGCTTGCTTGTGCTTACCTTAATATCGGCCTCTGCAAGCAAATTCATGGTATCGTCAAACAGACGACCCTTAGATTGGACTGCAATTCTTAACATACTCTGAAAAATTAGATTTCTTACCTTAAAGTGTCGCAAAAGTAACCTATTTTTAGGTATTATGCAAGAATTATTGTACTTTTGTAAGCAAAATAGACGTATATTCTATGCAATTACAATATTTATACATTATTTTGGTCGCAATATGCATTTGCGGATGCAGCGAGAAAAAGAACAAGGAAATGACCCCTTGGGGCGAACCGATTGATGCCGACACTAATGCCATCAGTACCAATCTCTCTATGGACGACATGATGCAGAACGGCGAACTGATAATGCTGACGATGAGCGGTCCTGACACTTATTTCGAATATCACGGACGTGGCATGGGTACTCAGTTTCTGCTGTGCGAGAAGTTTGCCCAGCACTTAGGCGTATCGCTCAGAGTTGAGGTGTGCAAGAGTACCGATGAAATGCTCAGACGACTTAAGGACGGTGAAGCCGACCTCATCGCCTGCCAGATGCCAAAGGCTACAAAAGGTACTATCCCATGCGGATATGCTGTAGATTCGCTGAAGACTTCGTGGCTGACCGGCAAGGATTCGAAGGAATTGGCAGACTCAATCAATCGCTGGTACACACCCAAACTGATAGCACAAATACAGAACGAAGAGCGACTGCGATACTCCACACAGAGCGTACATCGACACACTTACGCTCCTATGCTCAACGCCAAGTCTGGTATAATATCGCAATACGACCATCTCTTCATCAAGTATTCGCCAATAGCACGATGGGATTGGCGACTGCTCGCAGCGCAATGCTATCAAGAGTCGTGCTTCGACCCAAAGGCTTACTCGTGGGCTGGAGCTTGCGGACTGATGCAGATAATGCCTTCTACTGCAGCCGAGCTTGGATTACCGACATCAAAGATTTACGACCCCGAGGAAAATATCTATGCGTCAACACGTTATATAAATAAATTAAACTCTTGCTTCCAAGATGTAAGAGATCCCTTGGAGCGCCAGTCATTTGTACTCGGCAGCTACAACGGTGGGGCGTTTCATATACGCGACGCAATGGCATTGACAAGGAAATACGGCAAAAACCAATATAAATGGTCTGACGTGGCAGAGTTTGTTCTGAAACTCAGCACTCCACAATATTATAATGACCCAGTGGTGAAACACGGATATATGCGCGGACACGAAACCGTGACCTATGTAGCACGCATTCATGACAGATGGCGCCAGTATCGTGGTGCTGTCAGAGGAAACGGAGCAACTAAATTCTTGCCCGGAATCACACCTGGCGGCGACATTCCACACAAAGCAGCTAGAAAACATAGGTTTAAATTGTAGTATTTGAAGCGCAAAAGGAGGTCTGCCGAATTTAATATCGGATAACCTTTGCCCGATTAACAAAAAAAATGTAATTTTGTAAATCGTTTAAAACAAATTATACAAAAAAATAACATGTCTGAATATTTAAGCACAAGCAAGAAGAAGATTACAGCCCCACTGTTTTTTGATATGAAACGCAACGGCGAGAAGATAAGCTGGCTCACCGCTTACGACTATACTTCAGCATCAATAGTTGACGCTGGCGGAGTAGACGCTATACTTGTAGGCGACTCGGCTTCTAACGTTATGGACGGCAATATGACAACGCTGCCCATCACGGTAGACGAAATGATCTATCACGCACGCTCAGTGGCTCGCGCTGTAAGCCACGCTCTCGTAATATGCGACATGCCTTTCGGCAGCTATCAGGTTTCGGAAGAAGACGGTCTGCGCAACGCTATACGCATAATGAAGGAGACCGGTGTAGATGCCGTTAAGATAGAAGGTGGAGCCGAGATTGCCCCGATGATAAAGCGAATGGTTGACGCAGGAATACCCGTGAGCGGACATCTCGGACTCACACCTCAGAGTGTACATAAATTCGGCGGATACGGACTGCGTGCCAAGGATGAAGCCGAGGCAGAGAAACTGATGTCTGACGCCAAAGCATTGGACGAAGCCGGATGCTTCTGTATCGTACTTGAGAAGGTCCCGGCTGCACTTGCACAGAAGGTGACCGAAAGCGTAAGCTGTGCCACCATAGGCATAGGTGCAGGCAACAACTGCGACGGACAGGTGCTTGTGTACACCGATATGTTAGGCATGGACCCAAACTTCAAGCCAAAGTTTGTAAGAAAATACGCCGATTTGTACAATGTCATGACTACTGCCATCGCCCAGTACGTCAGCGATGTCAAGTCGACCGACTTCCCTAACGAAACTGAATCATATTAATGGACAATACGTACACGCCGACATACCACAAAATGTGGAATCGCGACTTCTCGCTCCTGATAATAGCCGAGTTGCTGCTATGTGTAGCCTGCTATATGACAATACCATTCTTGCCATGCAGGCTATACTGGAACAACTATGTAGATGCAGAATGGGCATGTCTGACAATGGCGGCTTTTGTCGCTGGCATTGTAATCTCCGGATTCTTCGGCAGCTGGCTCATACAACGCTACCGTCGCAACAAGGTTTTTCTTGTATCGACATTCTGTCTAAGCGCTACAATACTCGCTATGTCTACATTTGACGTATCTGTCAACAAACGGATTGACACCACGCAGATAGCATGGCTGATGGCGGCGTGCATTTGGGGAGGCTTTGTGTTTGGTCACGCCAAACGCGTTCTCTCGTGTACATTATTGATAGATAAGACAGAGTCGTGCCACCGCACCGAAGCTAATTATGCAGCTATATGGATATCGCGTCTGGCTGTGGCGGCAGGCCCTATAGCTGCCATACTTATACGCCAAGAGACGCAAGGTACAGTATATTACGCCATCGGAGCCGCTACAGCCCTTGTGGCGGCAATATTGGTAATGATGGTGAAATTTCCATTCCGTGCCCCTGAAGAAGGTACTCACATTATTTCAATCGACCGCTTCTTCCTGCCACAAGGCTGGAACGTTGCTATTGTCATAACACTTATGGGTGCATCACTCGGAATAGTGATGGCCACACATATGAACATCGAATTTCTTTCGTCAATTGCCGTAGGATTCGTAATAGCTATAATACTGCTAAAATATAAGGCTGTACGCACTGGCAAATTTACGTCTGCCGTGGGCAATGCCTGCATTCTCGTGGCTATAGGAGCAATGGCAATACATAACGGAATGCTCGATGACACGCTAAAACCAATGGTATTGGGCTTGGGATACGGAATGACTTGCTCCGAACAGCTATACAAGCTGCTCGACCACAGCAGCCACTGCCAGCGAAGCACCGTAGAAAGTACATACTTCATGGCAAGCGACGGAGGACTGTTTGTAGGTATAGCCATAGGATGGGCTGGCGAGTATGGACTGGGAAGCCAAGCCGCTTACGGTGCTCATCTGGCACTCATGCTGTTTGTTGTGGCCACTTTGATGTGCTGTGTCAACGCCATTGTCAAAAAAGGTCATAAGGACTATCATGCATAATACTAAGCGCCAAACTACAGACGGCGCACTAAACACATAATAAAAAAGGAGGATATATTATGATTATCAATTTCAAGGAGATTGAAGCCAAGCACGTTGATGGCTTCAAAGGTGGTAAAGGCGACTTCGTAACCAAGCTTGCTGACGACGGAAAGGTGAAGATTATGCTCAATACGCTGCCGGCAGGAAGTTCAATAGGCATACATACACACAACGGCAACTGCGAGGTGATGTACATATTAAAAGGTGAAATAACTTTTATATACGACGGTAAGGAAGAGACGGCATATGCAGGCGACGTACACTACTGTCCATGCAACCACACACACACAGCCGAAAACCGTACCAACGAAGACGCAGAGTTCTTTGCTATTGTACCCGAAACGAAGTAGACGCCAACCTGGTACAAACAAGGATAAATCGCAGAAGATGGCTAAATCCAATGAAATAGATATGCTTCACGGACCGCTGTTCCTGAAGATTCTGATGTTCTCGCTACCGCTTGCCGCAAGCAGCGTGCTGCAGCAAATCTTCAACTCGGTGGACGTGGCTGTAGTCGGACACTTTGCCAGCAAGCAGGCACTGGCTGCCGTAGGAAGTAACGGTCCGGTAATAAGCCTGCTTATCAATCTTTTTCTTGGCGTGTCTATGGGAGCCAATGTGATTATATCCAACCACATCGGTCAAAACGATACCGACAGCATACAGAAATCAATAAGGACTATTGAGATGGTGTCAGTTGTGAGCGGACTCATACTAATGGTCATTGGAATAGCTGCAGCAAAGCCCATTTTGACACTTATGGGTACTCCTGACGACGTACTTCCAATGGCCATCAAATACCTGCAGATTTATTTTCTTAGCATCCCTTTCTTTCTCGTTTTCAACTTCGGAGCAGCAATACTGCGCAGTATGGGCGACACACGACGTCCCTTATATATTCTTGTTGTAGCGGGAGTTGCCAACGCCATACTCAACCTTTTCTTTGTCATTGTACTGAAAATGGGGGTTGAAGGAGTGGCCATAGCTACTGGTATTGCCAATGCAATAAGCGCTATGCTCATTATACATCTGCTGCAAAACGAAAAGGAACCATATAGAATACATATTAGAGACGCTAAGATATATTGGAGCGAACTGAAGAGGATGCTTATCATTGGCATACCAGCCGGACTGCAAGGCATGGTGTTCTCCATATCAAATGTTCTGCTTCAGTCGGCAATAAACAGTCACGGTGCCGATGCAATAGCTGGCTCGGCAGCAGCGTTGAACTTTGAATACTACTGCTATTTTGTGATATGCGCATTCAATGGTGCCGCAATAACATTCATCGGACAGAATTATGGAGCAGGAAATACAGAGCGCGTAAAACGCATATTCTGGATATGTATGGGCATGAGCATTGTGTGTTGCGGGGGGTTGAACGGTCTGTTCACCTGGCAGCACAAATTCTTCCTGTCATTCTTCTCAAGCGATCCTACAGTACAGGCTTATGGCAAAATACGTATGGAGACGGTGCTCGCATTCCAGTTCATAGCCTGCAGCTATGAAATATCAGCCTCTGCCCTGCGAGGTATGGGCAAGTCGATGCAGCCGACAATACTGACTGTTTTCGGCACCTGTCTGCTGCGCATTATATGGGTGTACGCAGTATGTCCCGTATGGACTGGTTTCGGCACAATAATGCTTGTCTATCCCGTATCATGGATAGCTACCGGAATGATGGTGAGCATAGCGTTTTATCTTACGGCAAGAAAACATATGTCGACACGTACAGCCTAAAATCACCCTCCAACAACTACCCTATTTAGTTAATGATATGAAAACAAATGAGTTCGGACTATGAATAAAGCGTCTGAACTCAAAAAAAAGTAGTCAATATATTTTCATATCACACGAAAAACTCGTATCTTTGCACGTCCTTAGAGTAAAGTAAAGGGCTAATTTTATACGTAAAATATAAAAACATATACATTCAAATGACTAAAGCAGATATCATTAACAAAATTGCCGAAAGCACAGGATTACAAAAGAAGGACGTTTCGGTTGTCGTAGAAAGTTTCATGGAGAATATCAAGGACAGCTTGTTGTCAAACAAGGAAAATGTTTACCTGCGTGGATTTGGAAGTTTTATCATTAAGCATCGCGCTGCCAAAACAGCTCGCAATATCTTGAAAAAGACTACAATGAAAATAGGAGCACACGACCAGCCGAGCTTCAAGCCTGCAAAGTGCTTTGTAGAGGAGATGAAGAACGCAACAATGGAATAAGAGAAAACATAAAAAACATTATTCAGTAATATATTAACAATAAAAAATTAAAGTTATGCCAAACGGAAAGAAAAAAAAGGGACACAAGATGGCTACTCACAAGCGTAAAAAAAGATTACGTAAGAACAGACATAAGAGCAAGTAAGCAAGCCTGCCCATAAAGGGTAAGTTCCAAAAAACAATGGGGGCGCGTCAATCACAATGCATACGCAGTGGCTTTGGCGCGCCCCCAATCTTTTAAAGTAAAGTCACCTAAATAATAAACTAAAAGAGAAATGACTAGCGAAGTTGTAATTGACGTTCAACAGAAAGAGATTTCCATAGCCCTGCTTGAAGACAAGCGACTTGTGGAATATCAGACAGAACCACGCTCTGCCTCTTTCTCTGTTGGCAACATCTATATTGCAAAAGTAAAGAAACTTATGCCCGGATTGAACGCCAGTTTCGTGGACGTAGGTTACGAACGTGACGCTTTTCTCCATTATCTTGATTTAGGCAATCAATTCAACTCTTACGAGAAGTATCTCAAGCAAGTACAGAGCGACCGCAAGAAACTCTATCCTTTCGCTAAAGCCACTCGCCTACCCGACCTTAAGAAAGAAGGAAGCGTGCAAAACACATTGAAGGTTGGCGAGGAAGTACTGGTGCAAATCGTAAAAGAACCGATTTCTACCAAAGGTCCACGACTTACTGGCGAACTAAGTTTCGCAGGACGCTATCTCGTACTTATGCCTTTCGGCGACAAGGTTTCTGTATCATCAAAAATCAAAAGCGGCGAAGAACGCGCACGACTGAAACAACTCATCAACAGCATCAAACCAAAGAATTGCGGAGTAATTGTACGCACTGTTGCTGAGGGAAAACGTGTCGCTGAACTTGACGCAGAAATGAAGATTCTCACCAAGCGATGGGAAGACGCACTCATAAAAGTGCAGAAAACACAGAAGCGCCCACAACTGATATTCGAAGAGACAGGACGTGCCGTAGCAATGCTACGCGACTTATTCAACCCCACATACGAAAACATATACGTCAATGACGAGGATGTTTTTCATGAAGTAAAACACTATGTATCACTCATCGCCCCAGAGAAAGCAGGCATAGTGAAATTATATACTGGTACGGTTCCTATCTTCGACAATTTTAATGTTACCAAACAGATTAAGTCAAGCTTTGGTAAAACCGTTAATTATAAGCATGGTGCGTATCTGATTATAGAACATACAGAAGCCCTTCACGTAGTCGACGTAAACAGCGGCAACCGATCACACTCGGACAACGGACAAGAAGCCAATGCCCTTGATGTTAACCTTGGCGCTGCCGACGAATTGGCAAGACAGTTGCGATTGCGCGACATGGGAGGTATCATTGTTGTCGACTTCATCGACATGAACCTTGCGGAAGACCGTCAACTTCTCTACGAACGCATGTGCAAGAACATGCAGAAGGACAGAGCCCGACACAACATTCTGCCATTAAGCAAGTTCGGCTTAATGCAGATTACACGCCAGCGTGTACGTCCGGCAATGGACGTAAATGTTGAGGAGGTATGCCCTACATGCTTCGGCAAGGGAAAGATAAAGCCGAGCATTATCTTTACAGATCAGCTTGAGAGTAAGATTGACAGACTTGTCAAGAAGATTGGAGTTAAGACTTTCTACCTGCACGTTCATCCCTATGTAGCGGCTTACATCAACAAAGGAGTATGGTCGCTAAAGAGAAAATGGCAGTTGAAATATGGTCTTGGCGTTCATATCGTTCCTTCACAGAAACTGGCTTTCCTGCAGTACGAATTCTACGACAGCAAGCGACAGTTCATTGATATGAAGGAAGAGATTGAAACCAAATAATTCCATCATCATTAATACCAAATACAATAAAGCCCTGGCTCTATTACGAGAACCAGGGCTTTATTGTTATGGTCATTCATGTTTTGTTTCTTAATTATGTATTACAATAAGCTTGATGCACGCTTCCAGTACCGTTTTCAGTACCGCCTAACTGGTACTGGAGTTTCATATAGGTGGTACTGGAGTTTCACTTGACTGGTACTGGAGTGTTACTTATGTGGTACTGACAAATAACTTATATGCATAAATCAGGCATCCCAATTGATGTGATTTTTGCATTCACCATTAGTTCTCCGTCACTTTGCTTCCTTTGCCTTATTACGCTTTCTCCAGAAGAACAAGTCGGAGATACGCTTGAAGTCTTTCTTCATGATAATACCCAAACCTTGAGTATTAAGACTGTTGCGTGTGAAGTAACGGTCGTTGGTCTTGTTGTAGACGTTGATGGCAAGATTACCGTTGGGGAATAGCAAATACTTGATGTCAAAGTCGCCTATAAAGCTGGTTGTAGCATTATCATTGTCGCGATAACCGAACTGTCCGTTGATAAGCAGACGATTATTAAGCAAACGACCCGACAGCAGTCCTTCGTACTCCGCATTGTTGAAACCCTCAGTTCCGGTAGAGATATTAGCGCCGAAATTCCAGTTGTTGTTGTTTATCACGTTGCTAAGTACGGTATTTATCTGCTGGCTTATAGTACCGCTCAAGAAACTCTGCATCGCAAGTGATGTCTGGCTATACTGAGGCGTACTTCCATCGGCATTGTTATTGTTTTGAGCATAGAAACGTCCGACTGCAAGCAGATACAGCACCTGTTGCTTTTTCTCTTCCTCTGCATTGAGCAGACTATATACCATTTGCTTTACATCATTACTCAGCGATGGCATATCGAGGTCAAAGTCGACTTTGGGAGCGTATGGACTGCCCGTTATGTTCATCACACAGTTGACACGTACATTATTGTTGGTGAACGAGCGGCCGATATTGAGGTCGGCAAGACTCACACTATTCAATACGTACTGTGCCTTAAGGTCGAGTACGGCATTGTAAGGGTCGCCACCAAACGTTATGGTACCGCCCTTGACAAAATCGAAGTCTTTCTTCAGAATATTCTGAATAGTCAATTTATACACTCCATGGTCGACAGTATAATTGCCAAACATCTGGAAAGCACCCTTGTTAAAGTACGATGCCCTGAGCATTCCGTCGCCATTGAGCGTAATATAGTCACCAGTCTGCAGGTCCATCAGCAACTTCAAGGTTACATCCGGATTGCAATTGATTAGGAAGTTAAGGCGGATATTTGTAGAAATATCATCCGTTTCGGCTTCCTTTTCGTCTCTTGCCACATACGAAGAGTCAGAGGCAGCATTGCCATTCTTGGTCCACTTGATGAAGTCATTCGAACCGATAGACCCTTGGTCGCTAACATTATACACCAGCATGCTGTTCTTCTCTGGCGTGCCATCAACATCTATTACAACTTCGCCACTCCTACCCTTAATGCTACAATCGCCTGTAAAATAAGCTGTACCATAGAAGGTATTGTCACCAAATGTCTTAGTGTCGTAAGCCAGAAGATTACGTGTCTTTATGTTAAGGTCGTACGACAAGTTGGTGAGATGTTGATGGTGAAGGCTTCCGGTCAGTATGCCTGTATTGCCATTATGATCGTATATTGTATTGCCATTGAATATTATCTCGTCGGGAATGAAAGTCACCGAGTCGCCACGCAGCCAGTATGTAGTGTTGAGAGCTGTCATGCGCATAGAGCCGTTTACAGCAGCTTTTCCTACAAGGTTGATGTTGTTCAGTGGTCCTACTACATTCACCTTACCATTTATATCGGCATCTACGTTATCCATAAACGAGCCACAGAAGCTTTCCATAAACTCGGCACGTGTTCGATGTGCATCAATGCCAAGGTCGATGTAGTTGTGCTTAGGCGACACATAGCCATTTATGTCAGTATGACGACCGTCTTCGTCCTGTGCCACAGCGTCGATATTGATGTTACCTTCGTCGAAGTCGTAGTCAACATTGGCAAAGAGCGTACCCATTCGTCCTGATTCAAACTTAAAGTCGCTGACCCTAAGGTTGGCTGCCAGTTGCGGTTTGTCACTGAATACTCCTGCCACACGGGCATTGCCCGAAGCCATACCAAAGAAGTCGACCGAATGGAAGTTGACAAGATTAAGGACATAGCTCACATCTATATCGTTGAGCGTTACAAGCAACGAGTCTTCGTAGTTGTTAGTCGCAGTTCCATCTATGGCAAGCATCTGGTTGCCATGGCTTATCGAGAAGCCGTTCACCTCAAGATGGTTCTTGCTATACACTATTGTGGATGGAGCCACGTGCCAGGTAGTGTCGCCTATCGTAGCACGTGAAGGCAGAACATCTACATAAGCAGTTGACACACCATCAATGTTCTTGGCGAAAACAGTACTGGCATTTATAACGCCCTTGAGAGGGTGACGTTCATTATTGCCGAAACTCAACGACGTATTCAGATGATTGTCTGAAGCCCCTGCACTAAGTTGCAATGACATATACTTGCCCTTGTCAGCAAGTTTCTTTATACGTATGTCGGCCTTAAGAGTATCGTTAGGCGACTCAATGTTCACAAAAGCATCGCTAAAACGGTTGCCATCGTATGCAAACGATGGTACGTCACACCACAAGTCTATCTTCTCGTGTTTGTCATTAAGCTCACCGCTGATATTAAGCGGGCTGTAAATCTCGAGCGGAATACCGAGCAGATACTTCATCCAATCCGTATTTGAAATGGAAGCGTTTATAGTGAAATCGTTAACTTCCTTTTGTGGTTGACGCGTTAGTCCAGGAATAGTAGGCAACTTAGCAGCCACCATATTCAATACACTACGGGCAATAGTATTGTAATTGAAGTGTCCATTGATATTAACCTGTCCAAAGTCGCTATTGAGATTGAGAAAGTGATTGTCGCCATCAAATCCTGTCCTTACAGTTACGTTTCGCAATCCATACTCGGATTTTGGCGAAAGCATTGAAAAATCACGAATCTCTACTGTACCGTCTGCATCGTTGACGCTGCTGCCATTTATATCGCATGAAATATTGGCAGCAAAAGCCGTCGACTGCCACTTTTGTGTAAGATGCAATGAATTGGGAGCAAAACGACCTACTGATACATTTGCCTTAAGCAATGGTGTCTCGCTTGCAATATTCAATTGCCCGGAAGCTGAAATCTGTGCATTAGGATCGTCAATCTCCACCCTTCCCTCTACAACCTTTAAGCGATAGGATGCATCAAGATTGATGTCGCGGTATTTGTATCCGTTATAGTCAAAGTTATAAACACGACCTATGGCAGACATATTATCCTCCGACTGACCATGTATGTTTATGTTAGCTGAGAGATGGCCGAGTTTGTTGTCATCTGCCAGCTTTCCAACATTAAAATCTACTGTTTCTATATGCCCTGTGATACTATTCTTACACTTATCCACAGCTGCTCTTATGTTGCCGAGCGAAGTAGACACACGGACATTGGCAGCCAACTTATTGTGCTCGCCTCCTATATAACCGGTCAAGCTGACATCTCCTATACGCGATATTATGGCAGGAACATCCTTGCCAGTTGCAGTAGACACAACTGAAGCTATGGCAGCATGATTGGCGCTGAACTGGTGAACATCAGCAAACCAAGCAGCATCGGCAGGATAATTCTTTATGCCACCGTCAGCCAGCAGATGGAAATCATCATCGTTGGTACCAAGTTCCAGACGCGTCACATTGAGCGATGACCCGGTACCATAAAAATCAGCAGCAAGTGTCATGCACTGCTTAATATCTGACAATTTCGGCACAAAGCCAGCGAAATCAGCAAAACTGATGCATGGCGCTTCAATACTGCCTTTGAATTGTATAGTAGGCATCTCTATCTTGCCATTCTTCTGACTGAAAGAGCATGTTATATTCTCTGATTGAACAAGTGTTGCTGGCAGCTCAAGTCGGAAATTGCTGACGCTTGCTCCAGTAGGACCGTATACGGCATGCAGTGAGAGCGACTTCATCCTAAATCCACATCGTTCGTCAAAAGCTATGCGCTTCACTTTAACGTTGAGCGAGTCGTCGGTGATGCGGTTTACTATAATATGAGCGCTTATATTGCGAGCATTAATATTCTCGGGCGAGAACTTACGTGAATTGTTGACATGCGAAAGCACACGATAGCGCATAGCACCATTGCGAATGATAAGAGAATTGATTTGCAGGTCAAGCGGTGTCTTCTGTTTTGTCGAGTCCTTAGAAGCAAGCGAATCCACTACAAACTGGAAATTAGGCTTTGATGCAGGTGTCGTTTTATAAAGATTTGCCTGGAGTCCGAAGAACTGTGCTGACGTTACATCAATCTGCCCCTTAGCAAGTGCCAAGAGATTTATCTTCACCGATATTCGCGATACACGCAGCATCTGCTTGCCTTGTTGGTCCTGCATCTCGGAATCATCAATAATAAGGCGGTTGATGAAACCGAGATCTACCCTACCTACACTTACATGAGTGTCGAATTTCTCGCATAGAACATTAGCCACACATTCTCCTATATACGTCTGTACAACGGGTATGTGCAGCAAAACAATGACAAAAGTGTAGAGACCTATTAAGGTCCATATAGTTATATTTATTATGCGTTTGAACACGTGAAAATCCTATGGTTTGTTCTTAGTCAAATATATTTACAAAATTACAGAAAATCATTGGATTTGACAAATAAATGATTTGAAAACAAACAATAGAAAAATCCCTCTGTTTGTCATCAGACAATCAGAGGGATAAATATAGGTTAATCATTATGGCCGTGTCGACCTCTTACTTGATTAGCAAACCTTGTGTGAACCGTCGCTGATAACAACGTCAATCACCTTAGGCTCCTTGCCGTACTTGGCAGAGTACTTAGCCTTGGCATCAGCGATGAACTTATCGTAAAGTTCCTCCTTAACGAGGTTGATGGTGCAGCCACCAAAGCCACCACCCATGATACGGCTACCAGTAACTCCATTTTCCTTGGCAATGTCGTTGAGGAAGTCGAGCTCCTCGCAAGAAACTTCATACTCCTTGCTCAGACCCTCATGAGTCTCATACATCTTCTTGCCTACAGTCTCGTAGTCGCCAGCGTTGAGTGCGTCACAAACAGCAAGTACACGGTCTTTCTCGCCAAGCACAAAGTGAGCACGCTTATAGTCTTCCTCGCCTACTTCAGCCTTAACCTCCTCAAGCTGCTCCCATGTGCAGTCGCGCAGAGTGTCAAATTTAGCTTCAGGATGCTTTGCAGCGATGTGCTTTACAACATTCTCGCAGCTGTTGCGACGGTCGTTGTAAGGAGAGCCGGCAAGTTCGTGCTTAACACAAGAATTGAGCAATACGAGCTTATAGCCTACAGGACGGAATGGGAAGTATTCAAACTCACGGCTGTTGCAGTCGAGACGCATGAGGCAACCCTCTTTTCCGAATACACTTGCAAACTGGTCCATGATACCACAGTTAACGCCACAATAGTTGTGCTCTGTAGCCTGACCTGCAAGCGCCATATCCCACTTGCTCACCTTATTGTCACCAAACAAGTCGTTCAAAGCAAATGCAAAGCAGCTCTCAAGAGCAGCCGAAGAAGACATACCGGCCCCAAGGGGAACATCACCGGCAAATGCAGTATTAAAACCCTTAACGTCAACACCCAACTTGCGCATTTCCTGCACAACACCATAAATATAACGTGCCCAGCTTGCGCGCGGTCCCTGAGGATCGTCAACCTTGAACTCTACGCGGTCCTTAAGGTCGATAGAGTAACACATAATTGTGTTTGTACCATTCGGACGAAGTTCTGCCATAATACCCTTGTCCACTGCACCAGGGAATACAAATCCGCCATTATAGTCAGTGTGCTCACCAATGAGGTTTATACGACCTGGTGACTGATAAATATTTCCAGTCTTACCGTCAAAATGCTTGATAAAGCGGCTTCTTACAAATTCGATATCCATAATAAATTGTGTTTTTAGTTAATATTGAGATTAAAATATAGGGCTTGCCGTCAAGACTGAAACCTTGAAATGCAAGCCCATATAATTATTATTCTACAGGAATGTCTGTATTAACGTTCTTTGAGCCCCAAAGTGCGAAATAGAAGATATATGCTGCACTAAGCAATACAACGATGAAGCTGGTGATGTAACTGTGAGTAAAGTCAACAACCTTAGCCTGAACACCGATCATTACAGCAAAACCTACAACCATCATCATGAATGCGCCAGAAGCCTTTGCTGTGTACTTGCCAAGACCCTCTGTTGCAAGGTTGAAGATACCACCCCACATTACTGAAGCACACAAACCGATGAGCAGGAAAGCGAAGATACCTGCCGGAACCTCACCCCATACAAAGCTCATAGTTGTATAGTCAATACCAGGACATCTAACTGTCATAGATGTAGGAAGAACCATACCCACAGCAACAAGAACCATAGCTACAAAGCTTACAGTAGCAATCATTGCCTTTGGCGATACCTTACCACCAATTACGCCACCAACGAAACGGCCGATGAGCATAAAGATAAAGTAAACAGCAGCAAGAGTACCGCAATAACCAGCATCCATACCCATACCTGGGTTAACAGCATCCTTTGCAGATGTAAGATATCCAAGTATATAAGTAGGAGGGCCTACCTCTACTGCACCATAAACAGCAATAGCAAGCATTCCCAACTTGAAGTGACGGAATGAATAGCAGCTATACTTGTCGTTCACATCCTTTACAGTATTGCTTGAAGCATGCTGTGGCTCCTGAATCTTGGTGAAGAAGATTACAACAAGAGCAAAGATGAAGATGGCAAGAGCGATGAAAAGTGCAGGAGCAGCATCGGCAACCTTAGCCTTCGATGCGTCGCCGATAAGGCTACCCATAAGCATGTATACACATACAGCAGCTGCTGAGTTGAATACACCACCAATCTGGATAAGCTGGTTACCTGTACTACCACCACCACCGAGAAGGTTAAGCATCGGGTTTACTACTGTATTAAGCATACACATGCAAAGACCCGAGATGAAAGCACCGATAAGGTAAACAACGAAGCCCATTGAACCGCTGACCCACTGGATAAGCAGACCGATAACACCTACTACGAGAGCAGCAAGGGCTGTCTTCTTATAACCAATCTTGTCGATAAGCATACCTGCAGGAACACCCATAAGAAGGTAAGCGCCAAAGTTGCCATAGTTGCCAACCTGTGCCAAGCTCTCAGGCACCTGGAAAGCATTTTTCAATATGATGGCCATTGGTGAACAGAGGTTTGTCACAAAGGCAATCATTGCAAAGAGAAATATCATTGCAAAAATAGCAATAATACTGCCTTGTTTTTTTTTGGAATTTTCCATTGTTTTGTTTGTTGTTTTAGTTATGTTATGATTTATTTAGATTATTGTTATAAAGAAACTCCAAACTTATAGATTGTCTTCTGTGTGTACTCCTCACCAGGATTAAGCACTACAGACGGGAAGTAAGGACGATTGGGACTGTCGGGGAAATGCTGTGCCTCGAAGCAGATAGCACTACGACGCGGGAATGTAACTCCATTCTGTCCCTTGTAGCCGTCGGCCCAGTTGTCTGTATAAACCTGCACTCCAGGTTCTGTTGTATAAACTTCCATTGTTCGGCCACTCACTGGTTCCTTGATTTTTGCAGCAAAACTCAACTCACCTTCTTCAGCCTTGTTAAGTACAAAGCAATGGTCGTAGCCTGCGCCATTCTTTATCTGCTCATCGTCAGCATCAATATCCTGGCCTACTGGTTTCGGCGAACGGAAATCGAACGGAGTTCCCTTAACCATGCGAATTTCACCAGTTGGTATTGATGTATCGTCAATAGGCAGATAGAAGTCGGCATTGATCTCGCACTCGAGATTGTCAATGGCAGGTGTCGGGTTGGCAATGCCAGCAAGTGAGAAGAATCCATGGCTTGTAAGGTTAATCACGGTCTTCTTGTTTGTCTTTGCCATATACTCTATTACAAGCTCGTTGTCGTCGGTGAACGAATATTCTACAGTCACCTTCACCTCTCCCGAGAAGCCTTCTTCGCCATAGGGGCTTGTGTACTTCAGCACCAATGTCTGTGCGTTCATCTGTAATGCTTCCCAAACCTTGGCATTGTAGCCTTTCTTGCCGCCATGCAGGCAGTTAGGACCATTGTTGATGGGGAGATGATATACCTTGCCGTTGAGCTGGAACTGTCCTTTGCAGATTCTGTTGCCGTAGCGTCCAACAAGTGTTGAAAGATAAGGCTCGGGCGAATTGATTACATCCTGAATGTTGTCATGGCCCTGGATAACATTGGCGTGTTTTCCATTCTTATCCGGCACCATAATAGCAACGATTGCTCCACCATAGTTGGTTATAGCAACTTCATTGCCCTGACTGTTCTTGAGTATATAAAGATCAGTTTGCTTACCGCCGATAGTAGTCTGAAAGTCACTTCTTTTCAGACCACAGATGTTTTCTGTCTCTGTAGTGTTATTCATAATTCAAGTTTTTAGTTTGTTAACGTTGTTGCAAAGTAACCAAAAAAAAACGTATTGCCCAAGGGAAAGGCACAAAAAAGTCAACAAACGTTCGTTAAAAACAATTAATTGCAACTCTTCCTTATGATTAAATGACAGAAGTGTAAAAATGTCAATATATTTAAAGCTATAATTTCTATTATAAATCCAATCGTTCCTCCTTCATTAGCTCTTCGCTACATCTCCGTTATGCATTCGTTATACGTCCGTTATGTCTTCGTTTTGCCTTCGTTATGTTTTCGCTCCGCTAACGAAGGATGATCGAGTTCACTACGGAGGATGATCGAGTTCACTACGGAGGATGAACGAAGCACGAACGAAGGCATAACGGAGATGTAGCAAAGTAAAATACCTAAAGAATCACAAAACAAAGCAGGACTCCTACCCTACTTGTTTTGCTGCAAATGCTCCAGGAAATCAGCAACAACATAGCTGCTGCCTCCTACGAAGATGAAATCCTTCGGGTCTGCATCCGACAAGGCCGCCTCGTACGCTTCGGCTACACTACCATAACAATTGCCGCGCAGATTGTGCCGTTTGCCATATTCCTGCACCTTAGTCTCGGGTATAGCCCTGTGTGTGGTGGCTCTGGTGAAGTAGTAAGCAGCATCATTAGGGAGGTGGTTCATCACATGGTCGATATCCTTGTCGTCTACCATTCCGAAGACGATACGACGTGTCTTGCATTCAGGCTGAAGTATCTGCTTGCCCAAATACTGCCATCCCCCTTCATTATGTCCGGTGTCACACACCACAAGTGGTTCATGACATACTGTCTGCCATCGTCCCATAAGACCGGTAAGTATGCACACCTCCTCAAATCCCTTTTGCACATTGGCTGTAGATAGGTTTATATTCCGTGTGCGAAGCATGTCTACAACGTGTAGTACTGTGTTGGCATTCTTCACTTGATAAGAGCCTCCTAATGAGCCCTTAAAGTTGCCATAACCAGTTGTGATATAATCTATTCCGCATAATCCGTCAATCTTTGCTGAAACTACGTCAGAAGAGTCTTCTGCAAATACTATTGAGGAATTCCGTTCATATGCCACACGTTCAAAAACGGGACGAGTTTCATCGTTGGCTTCCCCGATAACAACTGGCACGTTATGCTTGATTATTCCTGCTTTCTCTGCCGCAATCTTAGCCAGTGTATCTCCAAGAAACATGGTATGGTCCAGACTGATATTGGTAATGACAGATATAATAGGCGTGATGATATTGGTACAATCGAGGCGTCCACCCAAGCCTACTTCTATAATGGCTATATCCACCTTCTGTTCGGCAAAATACTTGAATGCCAGAGCCGTTGTCAGTTCGAAGAATGAAGGATGCAGAGGTTCGAAGAAATCACGCTCATTCTCTACGAAATCTATTACGTATTGCTCGTCTATACATAGCCCATTGACACGTATGCGCTCACGAAAATCCACAAGATGTGGCGATGTGTAGAGTCCCACCCTATACCCAGCCAACTGCAGAATGGCAGCAAGCGTATGCGAGCACGAACCCTTGCCGTTGGTTCCGGCAATATGTATTGACTTGAAATTTCTATGAGGATGTCCGAAATGCTCATCCAAAGCCAAAGTATTGAACAATCCTTCCTTGTAAGCCGAAGCTCCCACCTTCTCAAATACAGGAGTTGAGTTGAAGAGATATTCAACCGTTTGCTTGTAATCCATTGTGTTTCTTTATTTATAGATACAAAAAAGGATGCACCATAAGTCAACTGGAGCATAGCCCAATCGCATTTGGCACATCCGTTTTTATGATGATTTAGTTAAAGTAATTCTTGAAACGGTCAAAAATAGACTTCTTTGTCTCTTTGTCACCCTTGAAGTTGTCGCTATCGCGGAAGGATTCAATAGCCTTCTTCTCGCTTGACGAGAGTTCCTTAGGAATGTACACGCTGATGTTGACAACCAAGTCGCCAGTACCATTACCATAGCCCTGTACAGATGGTAAGCCCTTGCCACGTAAGCGTAACGTCTTGCCGGGCTGTGTTCCGGCTTCAATCTTTATCTTCACCTTACCTCCGTCAATAGTCGGTACTTCTACAGTTCCACCAAGAACAGCAGTCGGGAAGTCAAGAAGGAGATTGTAAATCACATCGTTTCCGTCACGAACGAAAGTGTCATTAGGCTCTTCCGTGATATAAACCTGTATGTTGCCATTCACACCATTGTGCTGACCAGCATTTCCCTTACCAGGAACATTGACCACCATACCCTCAGCTACGCCGGCAGGAATCTTTATCTCAACAACTTCCTCGCCTTTTACGATGCCACTACCGCCACATTCCTTACATTTGTTCTTTATAATAGTGCCTTCACCATTACATGTAGGACATTCCGACTGGGTCTGCATCATACCGAGCATTGTTCTGACAGTACGTGTCACTACTCCGCTACCATGGCATGTGGGACAGGTCTCGCTGCCGCTTCCGCCTTCAGCTCCAGTACCATGACAATGCTGACATTGCACATATTTCTTAACCTTGAATTTCTTGGTGACACCAGTTGCTATTTCCTGAAGTGTCAGATTAACCTTTATGCGCAAATCGGCTCCACGATATTGTGGCTTTTGTCTTTGTCCGCCTCCACCGAAGCCTTCAAATCCTCCAAAGCCACCCCCATGTCCGCCAAATACATCGCCAAACATAGAGAAGATGTCGTCCATTGAGAAGCTGCCGCCTCCGCCGAAACCTCCAAAGCCGCTACCACCACCGGGAGCGTCAAAGCCGAACTGGTCATACTGCTGGCGCTTGTTAGCATCATGCAGCACATCATAAGCCTCGGCAGCCTCCTTGAATTTCTCCTCAGCCTCCTTGTCGCCTGGATTCTTGTCTGGATGATACTTTATGGCTATTTTGCGGTAAGCCTTCTTTATCTCGTCATCTGTGGCAGTCTTGCTAACGCCAAGTACTTCGTAATAGTCTCTTTTTGCCATTGCATTAATATTGAAGATTGTTTACTACTTACTGTCCGACAGCCACCTTGGCGTGACGTATCACTTTGTCATTAAGCTTATATCCTGTCTGCAGACAATCTATAACCTTGCCTTTATTGTCGTCGCCCATACCCGGAACCATAGCAACAGCCTCATGATAGTCGACGTTAAAGTCCTGCCCTTCGGTTTCAATTTTCTTTACACCGATTGACTCAAGAACCTTCTTGAACTTGTTGAATATAAGCTGCATGCCATCCCTAACAGCCTGAGCATCGTCGGTATCGGTAGCAAGTGCACGCTCGAAATCGTCCAATACTGGAAGAACAGCGCAAACAGTCTTCTCACTTCCGTTAAGCAGCAATTCTGCTTTCTCCTTAAGTGTACGCTTCTTGTAATTGTCAAACTCGGCTGCTGTACGCAAATAGCGGTCGCGCAATTGCTCAATCTCTTTTTCGGCTGCCTCAAGTTTGGCATTCACGTCACTGTTTTCTTCTGTCATTTCCTCGTTACGGTCAGTTGTTTCTGCCTCATTGGCACCTTCAGTTGCTGTAGCTTCTACATTTCCGTCCTTAACTTCAATGTCTTTCTCTTCTGTTTTATCGTTATTTTTCATTTCGCTTTTGTTCTTAGTAAAATACGTTTTTCTAAAGTACACTACAAAATCCTTGCCAAATTGAAACATATGCACAGAAAAACATACGAGTAGACAAAGATACAGACTGTCACATTAATTATACGTCTGCATAAAGTTGCCTACTCGTATTATATTTCACATATCAGCATGTCTGCGACACACTATATTACTTATACATTATTTATTATACATCTGTGCCTTCAGGGCCTTGATGTCTTCGCTGTATATATAGTCGTCATAATCCATAAGCTTATCGATTGTACCATTCGGTGTAAGCTCGATTATGCGGTTAGCAACAGTCTGGATAAACTCGTGGTCGTGGCTTGAGAAAAGAATGTTTCCCTTGAATCCTACGAGGTTGTTGTTGAAAGCCTGGATACTCTCCAAGTCCAAGTGGTTGGTAGGAGTGTCCAGAATCAGACAGTTGGCATTCTTCAGCTGCATGCGTGCTATCATACATCTCATACGCTCGCCTCCCGAGAGTACGTTCACCTTCTTGAGCACATCTTCGCCAGAGAAGAGCATACGTCCAAGGAATCCCTTCATCACGACCTCATTGCCCGGACCGTACTGTGAGAGCCAGTCTACGAGGTTCTTGTCGCTCTTGAAGAATTCGGTATTGTCAAGTGGCAGGTATGCAGTTGTTATTGTCACGCCCCACTTGAATGTACCGGCAGCAGCTTCACGATTGCCGTTTATTATCTCAAAGAGAGCTGTCATAGCCTTAGGGTTATGGCTAAGGAACACTACCTTCTCTCCCTTCTCGATGTTGAAGTTAACATTGTCGAACAATACAGTCCCATCCTCGTCAACAGCCTTAAGTCCTTCTACCTCAAGAATCTGATTGCCCGGCTCGCGCTCCATCTGGAAGATGATGCCTGGATATTTACGGCTTGACGGACGGATTTCCTCAACGTTAAGCTTCTCAAGCATTTTCTTACGCGAAGTGGTCTGCTTACTCTTTGCCACATTGGCAGAGAAACGACGAATAAACTCCTCAAGCTCCTTACGCTTCTCTTCAGCCTTCTGGCGCTGGTTCTGCTGCTGACGCAAAGCCAACTGTGAGCTCTCATACCAGAAAGAATAGTTTCCGGCAAATACCGTAACCTTACCAAAGTCGATATCTACAGTCTGTGTACTTACAGCGTCAAGGAAGTGACGGTCGTGACTAACCACAAGCACAGTCTGCTCCACATTGCTAAGATATTCCTCAAGCCACTGTACGGTGTCGAGGTCAAGGTCGTTGGTAGGCTCGTCGAGCAAGAGGTTGTCTGGATTGCCAAAGAGAGCCTTTGCAAGCATGACACGTACCTTCTCATTATTAGAAAGTTCGCTCATCTGCTTCTCGTGCAATGCCTCAGGTATGCCAAGATTGGCAAGCATCTGGGCAGCATTGCTCTCTGCCTCCCAGCCATCCATTTCGGCAAACTTGAGTTCAAGATCAGCAGCACGGTTGCCGTCCTCTTCGGTCATTTCCAACTTTGAGTAAAGCGCCTCACGCTCCTTCATGTTATTCCAAAGTGGCTCATGACCCATAAGAACAGTATCGAGAACACGATATTCGTCAAATTTGAAGTGGTCCTGTTCAAGCACTGAGAGACGCTCGCCTGGGCCAAGTTCTACCGAACCCTTATTAGGCTCCAGATCGCCGCTAATTGCGCGCAGAAGTGTAGATTTGCCGGCGCCATTGGCACCAATAACACCATAAATATTACCTGCTGTAAATTTCAGATTAACATCCTTGTATAATACTCTCTTACCGAACTGTATCGCGAGATTGCTAACTGTTATCATTGACTATTATTTGTAATTAATTGAATTTTAATAAATAACCAAGTATTTGCATGCAAAGTTACTCATTTTTTTTCGTACCGGCAAATTGTATATATATATTGTACGGGCTCTAAGCATAGAATACAGACTTTAATTAACAGATTTTCGCAAATGAAGTTTTACTCATATTGTTAAGTTGCGAACAAAAATATGTACCTTTGCAACATATAATTCAAATTATTTTATGGCATCAAATAAAAACAACACACGAAATAGTTCTGGTATACAGAGAAGCAACTCTGACAGTACTTTGTACACTTTCAATGGTAGCCAACCAGCCCCTCTGCTTGAATACCTTCTCAATACTATAGGCGAAAGCCGCTCCAAGACCAAGTCCATACTGCAGGGACATGGAATCAGAATCAACGGCAAGGTAGTCACACAGTTTGACACCCCATTGAAGGCCGGAGACATAATAAGCGTTAGCCGCCATAAACGCAAGAGCGATTTCAAGAACAAGTTTGTCAAGATTGTATATGAAGACCGTTGGATTGTAGTAATAGAAAAGAACATAGGCATCCTCTCTATGGCGGCAGGCCACTCTTCGTTAAATGTAAAGTCGGTACTCGACGACTACTTTGCCAAGTCGCACCAGAAATGTCGAGCACATGTGGTACACCGTCTTGACCGCGATACTTCTGGCCTTATGATTTACGCCAAAGACATTGACACCGAACAGATACTTGAGCACAACTGGCACCAGATAGTGTACGACCGCCGCTATGTAGCTGTGACAAGTGGCGAGATGAAGGACGATAACGGCACTATAGCCAATTGGCTTAAGGACAGCAAAGCCTACATCACATATTCATCACCCGTTGACAATGGAGGCAAATATGCGGTGACACACTACCACGTACTCAACCGCACTACTGAGCACACTCTGGTAGAATACAAACTTGAAACTGGCAGAAAGAATCAGATACGTGTACATTCTGCCGACATGGGACATCCTGTCTGTGGTGACATAAAATATGGCAATGGTGACGACCCGTTGCATCGTCTTTGCCTACATGCGTATATGCTGTGTTTCACCCACCCCGTAACGGGCGAACGTATGGACTTTACCACACCTATACCTACCGCATTCCGCAGTCTGTTCAAATAGTAGCATGTGCTTGTAGTCGTGGCATAAAATTTGCATCGGTGAATAATAAAGAAAGGAGATATTCATTATGGCATTTATTGACTACTATAAGATTCTTGGAGTTGACCGCAACATACCTCAAGATCAAGTACGCGAAGCCTATCGCAAGCGTGCCAAATTGTTCCATCCAGACTTGCATCCAAACGACCCTAAGGCAAAGGCAAAGTTCCAGGCTCTGAATGAAGCCTACGACGTAATATCCGACCCTGAAAAGCGTAAGAAATACGATCAGTATGGCGAGAAATGGCGAGAGGCTGACGCTTTTGCACAAAATGGCGGTGCAGCAGGCAATGACAACGGCAGCTACTATTGGAGTTCTAACACAGGAACTGGTGGAGGTTCCCCATTCGAAGGATTCGACTTCTCGGGATTCGGAACTGAGGGAAGTGGTTTCTCAAGTTTCTTTCAAGACCTATTCGGGTCAAAAGCAGGCAGAAGCCGTACTTCACGCTCACGCAGCACAATGCGGCAGAACAGCGGTGAGATGACCGCCAACGTCAACATCGACCTCTATACTGCGCTGCTTGGCGGCGAGGTGATAATCCAACTGGGCAACGGTTCGAAAATCAAGCTTAAGGTTAAACCCGAGACACAGAACGGCACAAAGGTACGTTTGCGTGGCAAAGGCTACGACCGAGGAGACGGTACAATGGGCGACCTCATCATAACTTACAACGTGAAACTGCCTACCAACTTGACAGACAAACAGAAACAATGCCTCATGCAAATGCGCGACTCTATCTAAACGACTGCATTTTTAATAAGGCATTAAGGCAATAATAGTTTTACAAGGACGTTTATTAAGTATGAAAAATAAGAAAATTCTATTCATACTAATAAACGTCCTTGTTTTTTTTGCACCTGCCATTATGCAGGCGCAATCATTCACCCTACACGGACGCGTCATCGACGAGAGCAATAATCCTATAGAATTTGCCACAGTATCATGTGCCAAACAAGGCAAAATGACAATGACATCATTGAAGGGCGAATATACCCTGCAACTTCACTCAGCCGACTCGGTAGAGATACGCTTCTCAATGATTGGCTATCGCACCAAGACGAGAATACTCAGAAAACCACGCGGTAAGCAGACGCTGCAGACCGTTCTTTACAGCAATGTAGGAGAGATAGAAGGAGTGACCGTGACCGGTACAAAAATCCAGACCGGACAGATGCAGCAGCTTAAGAAAGACGATATCAAGAACATGCCGTCAGTTAGCGGCAATGCTGTTGAAGAAATGTTGCAGGGTCAGGCTGGCGTGTCTACTCATAACGAATTGTCTTCGAAGTATAACGTACGAGGCGGTTCGTTCGACGAGAATAGCGTATATATAAATAATGTGGAAATATACCGTCCGTTCCTGGTTAGAAGCGGACAGCAGGAAGGCATCTCTATCATCAATCCCGAGATGGTTGAAAAGATAGAGTTTTCTACAGGAGGATACGAGGTACGATATGGCGACAAAATGTCATCGGCCCTTAATATAACATACCGCCAACCTTCAAGATTAGAAGCGTCAGCCTATGCAAGTCTGCTGGGCGACGGTATTTATGTAGGCTACGGCAATAAGAAATTTGCATGGAGCAACAGCGTGAGATACAAGACAACACGCAATCTGCTTGGTTCATTGGACACTAAGGGCGAATACCGCCCCACCTTCGTCGACTACCAGACTTTTCTTACACTCAAGCCCAACAAGCGTTGGGAGATAAACATATTGGGCAATATCTCAAACAACAACTATAACTTCTATCCCGAAGACCGCGAAACCAGATTCGGAACGAGCGAAGACGTAAAGTCTTTTCGCGTATTTTTTGACGGACAGGAGAAAGATGTCTTCCGTACTTATTTCGGCTCGGCTGGATTGACATACAAGATTTGCAACGCAACAAAAGTGTCGCTGATGGCTTCGGCATTCAAGACCCACGAACAGGAACGTTACGACATTCAGGGACAATACTGGCTTACACAAACCGAGACAAGTGAAAATCTCGGTGTCGGCACATTCTTCCAGCACGCTCGCAACTATCTCGATGCTCATGTCGAAAGCCTGAAGATGATGTTCAACACTAAGGCGAAAAAGCACGACATTGAAGCCGCTTTCACCATAAAGAACGAACACATCACCGAGAATTCGGCCGAGTATGAGATGCGCGACTCAAGCAATTACAATATTCCGCACACAGGCAGCGACCTCAAGATGATTTACAGTATGCGTGCCAAAAATTCGCTTAGTGCACGACGCATGGAGGCCTACATCCAGGACACTTATCGCTTTGCCAGCGCAGGCAAGAAGACTCTTTACACTCTCTATTACGGTGTACGCATTGCCCATTGGAGCTACAATAAGGAGACGATATTAAGTCCGCGCGTCTCACTCGGCATAATTCCGGCTTTCAACGAGAATGTAACCATGCGACTTGCTACAGGACTTTACTATCAGTCGCCTTTCTTTAAGGAGATACGCGACACATCTACCGTCAATGGTGTGACATATGCCACACTCAACCGCAAGGCAAAGAGCCAACGCTCCATCCATCTTATTGCCGGTTACGACTATCGTTTCAAGATAAACAACCGACAATTTCGTTTTTCGGCAGAGGCTTACTACAAGATTCTCGGCAATCTTATCCCTTATAGTGTCAACAACGTCAAGGTAGTATACTATGGAGGCAATGAATGTTCCGGACACGCTGCCGGACTTGACATGAAACTCTATGGAGAATTCGTGCCCGGAGCCGACTCGTGGCTGTCGTTCTCGTTGATGGACACAAGTATGAAACTCAACAACAAATCGATACCGCTTCCCACTGACCAGCGGTTTGCCGTAAGCCTGTTCTTTACCGACTATTTCCCCGGAACACAACGTTGGAAGATGTCATTAAAACTGGCTTATGCCGACGGCCTGCCTTTCTCGGCTCCACATCAGGAACTGGAGACCAACTCGTTTCGTGCTCCTGCCTACAAGCGTGTGGATATGGGACTCAGCTACCGGCTTATTGACAACACCCGTCATAACAGCAAGCTTAATCCGCTGCGCAATGTATGGCTGGGCATAGAGTGTCTCAATCTGTTGGGCATAAGCAATGTCAACTCCTACTACTGGGTCACCGACGTCACCGCACAACAATATGCGGTACCCAATTATCTGACTGGTCGTCAGTTGAATTTCAAAGTTTCAGTTGATTTATAATCTATATTTATTTTGACAGATATGTTGTCAAGCATACCCATAAGACTATTAATGGCAGGGCTGGTCGTGTGCTTCAGCACGACAGCCACTGCCCAAAGGGATGTTGTGTTATCCAAAAACATTGCCTCGTTGCAGGTCGTTGCCGGCAATAGGTGGCTTTCTATGCCTATAATCAACATAAAGGACGGCACTCCGATAAATATCCATTTTGACGACCTTACACACGACTATCACAGATATGTCTATAAATTACAGCATTGCGAAGCCGACTGGTCAGCATCAGAAGGCATTTTCGACACTGACTTCTGCGACGGATTTGCCGATGGCGACGTTATTGACAGCTACACAAAGTCGGTCAATACCAATAGCATATACACCCATTACGAACTGTCAATACCCAACGAACGATGCCGGCTGAATATGAGCGGCAACTATAGGCTCGCTGTTTATGACGACAACGATAAGGACACCATTCTATATGCTCATTTTATGGTGGTAGATCCATTTGTAAAAATTGAAGCAAGCGTATCGTCAAATACCGATATTGACGCAAATGCAACCCACCAACAAGTGTCAGGCAGCGTGGACTTTTCAGGATTAAGAATATCCAATCCCCAAAAAGAGCTAACGACAATAATAATGCAAAACGGTGTATGGAGCACAGCCCGTTACAACACCAAGCCTCAGACTGTGCTCTCAAATAAGATGATATTCAGCCACAACCGCGAACTGATTTTCGATGGTGGCAACGAATACCGCAAGTTTGAGATTCTTGACGTTGAGCGTCCTTCTATGGGTGTGGAGTCAATGTATTGGGATGGCACCAATTATTGTGCCGACCTATGGACCGATGAGCCACGACGTAATTATATATACGACGAAGATGCCAACGGACATTTCTACATTCGCAATAGCGACAACGTAGAGAACGACATTGCTTCTGACTATGTCAATGTGAAGTTTGCATTAAGCATCCAAAAGCAGCCTGGTCCGGTTTACATTAATGGAGTATGGACAAGCATTATGGGCAAGCACGGCATTAAGATGGAATACAATGACGATGCAAAACGATATGAAGCGTATGCGCTGTTGAAGCAAGGCTACTATTCATACCGATATATTACAACTACCCTTGACGGTTCTACGGTATTGCCATTGACAGATGAAGGTAATTTCCATCAGACAGAAAATGAATACCAGATACTCGTATATTACCGACAGTTCGGACAAAGGGCTGACCAGCTTGTGGGCTATAAGAATATCAAAACAAGGTAAAAAAAGTAATATATATCAAATGGCAAAGTAATATATATTAAATGGCAAAGTAATATATATTACTTGGTCAAGTATTATTATATTACTTTGCCATCATTCTTTCATTCTTATATTTACTTCTTTATTCTGAAGAAAACCTTACCGTCGTAAGTGACAACAGTTTCTACATAATAGCTTATGGAGGTTTCAGGAATAGCAAGAACAGCAAAGAAATGTATTCCCTCACTATCCGCCTTGTCGAATGTCATATCGCTGAATACAGCCTGACGCAGGAACTGGCTTGGCACTTCATTTTTGAAGCATTCCTTACGCATATCGCTTGAATAAAGCTTATTGGCTCCTTTGTAGACATTAAGATTGACAATATTGTCGTAATATACATTGTCCACCTCTACACCATCCTCATTGCACGAGCTCTTGGCTACCTTATAAGTAGTAGGGTTTACCTGAACGTAGCAATGATACTTGTCATTATTATTAAAGAAAACAGTATCGCGCTTAACAACCTTATTTTGATTGATTGTCAACACCGTCTTGGCAGCAAACATGTCCAAATAAGATTTGTCACTTGTCTTGCACAGCTTTACCTTCTCGCCATTCTGGTTGACAAATATAAACAGGTGGGGCGTCTGCTTCACAATATGATAGCTAATAGTGTTGCCGCCTACAATTATAAACGAGTCCTTCTCGATACGGAAATAAGCTGGCATACTTGTAGAGTCTGGAAAATAGACGGTATCACCCTTTATGCGAAAGACGACATCCTCGTCCTCGTCATCAAGCCATATACCTTGAAGATTCTTCTTTGCTACAAGATCTTCTGCTGCTTCTGATGTTTTGTTATTACGTGAGTTGCATCCTAAAACAAGGAAGAAACCTAAGATGAAACTTAATATTTTTACACTATTGTTTGTAATCATGCTTATTGCCTCTAATGAAGACGGATGTTAATAATTTGCACACAAAGGTAATGCTTTAGCTCAAAACAGCAAAACATTAGGCTTTATTTTATTATAAATCTTTATTCTTTTTGATGATAATCTTGCAACGAACCATTACATTTACTATCTTTGTGCCAAAACTAGTAATACCTTAAACTATATATTATGCATAAATCTGACAGAAGAGGCTTGCTGTTCCTTTTGAGCCTGTTTGTTATCTTTGCCGTTCTTACAGGCTATTTCGCTGATACGGAATACAGCAATGATATTGTCAACAATTCTGCTGACACTACTCTACATAAGAACCCATCACAACATAAGGAAGAAACTGCCGACGCATATGCCGTGCCTACACGCAAAGTAGAAACGTTCTGCTTCGATCCCAATACAGCCGACAGCACACAACTGCTGCGTCTTGGACTACAACCATGGCAGGTTCGCAACATTTACAAATTCCGCGCTCGTGGTGGCGTATACCAATGCAAGGAAGACTTTGCCTACGTCTATGGTCTGACAGCCAAGGACTACAAGCGTTTGGCTCCATACATACACATCTCAAGTGACTATCTTCCAGCCTCGTCATTGACCGAAGTCAGAAATGGCAGGCAGCGTACATACAGCCAAAGAGCCCAATACCATAATCACTCTATTGAATACAACTTTAAGGAGAAAGGGTACACACCCAAGATAAAGGATGGCGAGACATTGAAGATAAACAGCTCAGACACAACCGAACTGAAGAAGATCCCTGGAATAGGCAGCTACTACGCCCGACGCATAGTAGACTACCGCACACGTCTCGGTGGATACGTTTCGAAAGAACAACTGTTAGAAATTGATGATTTTCCTGCCAAGGCTATAGCCTACATAAATATCGACAGCGACAATATCAAGAAAATAAACATTAACAAGAGTTCTCTCGCACAGATCAAGCATCATCCATACATTAATTATTATCAAGCAAGTGCTATCGTCAACTACCGTCGGTTGCATGGTATGATTAAATCCATAAACGAACTGCATCTAATGAAAGAATTCTCACAAGAAGATCTCAAAAGAATAGAACCTTATGTGACATACTAAACCCAGATAGCCCCTACTCGACTATAGACGAGTCAAGCAGAGCAATACCTTCAGCTGTGCATAAGCCACGCAGGAATAGGAACAAAATGTTGTGCAATAAATCTTTCATTCCATATTTTTCATACATTTCAGTCTTCATAGCATACTCCATTGAAGCTGCACCTATCTGCGACACGATGTCAAAATCGACATCCTTACGGAAATGACCCTCACTCACAGCACGCGCAAAAAACTCATTGGCATTGGCATTACGCTTAATGCGTTTCTGGTTGAGATACTCCATCACATGTCCATACTTTGATAGTTCTTGATAGAAAACCGGAGACACGTCACTGACATTTTGCATCTGAAATCTGTAGAACTCGAGGATAATGTCAATTGAACTGTGGCTATTGTCATTGCTGAATTCTATCATATGCTTTTCAAATGCCTCCTCTTGCATACGGACACATTCCAAAAGCAATTCTTCCTTATTGGAAAATATTTCATATAAAGTACGCTTCGATATGCTCAGGCGGCTCGCTATATCATCCATTTTGACAGCCTTGACCCCGCAACGTCTGAACTCACGCATAGCAACATGCATTATTTTGGCAGGCAGCTCCATACGGTAGTTGGTCTGTAAATTGTCTTTATGCATCTGTATGTTTTATCAGTATATTTTTATGTGTATATTTAAAGCGATGCAAAGTTACAAAAACTTTCGATTGGTTCAAAGTTTTCTAAATAAAAACACCAATAAAGTTGTATATTTTCTTGTTTTTAGTTACTTTTGTATCGTATTATAAGTTAATATTAGTAATTTGTAAAAAAATGCACATAAAACAATAAAAACAGAATAAAAATGGTAAAAATTACAAAAGAAAACGCTTTGGAATATCACCAAAGCGGTCGTCCTGGCAAGATTGAAGTCAAGCCGACAAAACCTTACCACACCCAAACCGACCTTAGTCTTGCATATTCTCCTGGAGTGGCTTTCCCATGCTTGGAAATCCAGAGCAATCCTGACGATGTGTACAAGTACACCGATAAAGGCAACCTTGTTGCTGTGATATCAAATGGTACTGCAGTACTTGGCCTTGGCGACATTGGTGCCATGAGTGGCAAGCCAGTAATGGAAGGCAAGGGACTTCTGTTTAAGATTTACGGAGGCATCGATGTGTTTGACATAGAGGTCGACGAGAAAGACCCAGAGAAGTTCTGTGAGGCTGTAGAGAAGATCGCTCCTACTTTTGGTGGTATCAACCTTGAGGACATCAAGGCACCAGAATGCTTCTATATTGAAGAACGTCTGAAGAAGACTCTCGACATTCCGGTTATGCACGACGACCAGCATGGTACTGCCATCATATCGGCTGCAGGATTGAAGAATGCTCTTGAAGTTGCTGGCAAGGACATTGCAAATGTGCACATCGTTGTGAATGGTGCAGGTGCTGCCGCCATAAGCTGTACAAAGCTTTATGTGGCTTTGGGCGCGAAGATTGAGAATATCGTAATGCTCGACTCTAAAGGCGTTATCACAGCCGACCGTCCCAACCTTACCACACAGAAGCAGATGTTCGCCACTCACCGAACTGACATCCACACTCTTGAGGAGGCTATCAAAGGTGCCGATGTATTCGTAGGTCTGTCAAAGGGCAACGTGCTTTCGCAGGATATGATACGCTCAATGTCTGATTCGCCTATCGTGTTTGCTCTTGCCAACCCCGTACCTGAAATCAGCTATGAGGACGCTATGGCAAGCCGTCCTGACGTGCTCATGTCAACAGGTCGTAGCGACTATCCCAACCAGATTAACAACGTTATCGGTTTCCCATACATCTTCCGCGGTGCTCTTGACGTTCATGCCAAGGCTATCAACGAGGAGATGAAGATGGCTGCCGTACATGCTATTGCCGACTTGGCTAAGCAGCCTGTTCCCGATATTGTAAATGAGGTTTACCATGTCAACGACCTTAGCTTCGGACCTAAGTATTTCATTCCGAAACCTGTCGACCCGCGTCTTATCACAGAGGTTAGTGCTGCTGTGGCAAAGGCAGCTATCGAAAGTGGAGTTGCAAGAAAGACCATAACCGACTGGGATTCGTACAAGAAGAACCTTATGGAGCTGCTCGGTCAGGAAACCAAGCTCACACGCAATCTGCATGATACAGCACGCATGCACCCACAGCGTGTAGTATTTGCCGAGGGTGCCCATCCTTCAATGATGAAAGCTGCAGTACAGGCCAAGACCGAAGGCTTCTGCTACCCTATTCTATTGGGCAACCCCGACCGCTTGCGCCGTGTTGCAGAGCGTTTGAAGCTTAATCTTGATGGTATTGAGTTGATTGATATGCGTGCCGACCAGGAACAGGGCAGACGTGCTACATATGCCAAACATCTGGCAAAGAAGCGTGCTCGTCAAGGTTACACATTCGAGGAGGCTTATGACAAGATGTACGAGCGCAACTACTTCGGTATGATGATGGTTGAAACTGGCGACGCAGACGCATTCATTACCGGCTTGTATACCAAATACTCAAACACCATCAAGGTGGCAAAGGAGGTTATCGGTATACGTCCCGAATTCAATACATTCGCCACAATGCATATCCTCAACACCAAGAAGGGCGTGTTCTTCCTCTCGGATACACTCATCAACCGCCATCCGGACGAGAACATACTTATCGACATTGCACGTCTTTCGGCCAATACAGTTCAGTTCTTCAACGAGGAGCCACACATTGCTATGATTAGCTACTCTAACTTTGGTACAGACGAAATTGGCAGCCCCGTGAAGGTTCATAACGCTGTAGAAACATTGCAATCACGTTATCCCGATATGGTCATCGATGGTGAGATGCAGGTTAACTTCGCTCTCAACAAGCAGCTTCGTGACGGCAAGTATCCGTTCACACGCCTGAAGGGACTGGATGTAAACACTCTTGTATTCCCCAATATGAGCAGTGCTCAGGGTAGCTACAAATTGTTGCAGGCATTGGATCCTGACGCCGAAATCATCGGTCCGATTCAGATGGGTCTCAACAAGCCTATCCACTTCACCGACTTCGAAAGTTCGGTACGCGACATTGTCAACATCACAGCTGTGGCTGTAATCGATGCTTACGTTGACAAGATAAAGAAAGAAAAATAATATATTTACCAAAAACCTGAGGGGATATGCTTCATGCAATGAATGTGTGAGCACATCCCCTCTTGCATTTATCCCTAAATACACCTTATATAATATGATTGATTTTCCTTGTGCAAAAATAAATCTCGGACTAAATATTGTCGAGAAACGAAACGATGGTTACCACAACCTGCAGACTGTTTTCCTGCCAGTACAGCTTTGTGATGCATTGGAGATAAAGACAATGAGCGAGCTGTTCCCGTCAGATACAAATTGCGACCTTAAGGTAAGTGGCGACGGAATATGCTGCAACGAGGCTGACAATCTTGTAGTGAAAGCCTACAATATGCTGGCAGCCGACTATGAAATACCGCGTATTCATACACACCTGTACAAACGAATACCGAGCCAGGCCGGACTCGGAGGAGGTTCGAGCGATGCTGCTTTTATGCTGAAGTTGCTCGACCAGCGTTTTCGCATCAACGCAGGTAATGCCGAACTGGAGAAGTATGCTGCACGCTTGGGTGCTGACTGTCCTTTCTTCATCAATGCCGAACCTGCCTATGCCGAGGGTATTGGCGAGATTCTGTCGCCTGTAGAAATCACTGACAACGCATTAAGCGGCTACACACTTGTGATAGTAAAGCCACAAGTGTCCGTATCTACCAAGGAGGCCTTTGCAGGAATTACTCCACATATGCCCAAGGTGTCGTGCCGTGAAATTGTAGCTATGCCAATAGAAGAATGGAAGGGATTGCTGACCAACGATTTCGAAGATAGCGTATTTGCCCAATATCCCGAATTACAGACCATAAAAAACAAACTATATGAAGCAGGAGCGGCATATGCTCAGATGAGTGGAAGCGGCAGCTCTATTTTCGGAATATTCAAAACTAAGCCTTGCAACGACTCTATTCACAAAACTTTCGTCGGAAGCAAGATCTACATTCTCAGTTTGTAATTAGCTTAAAAGCAATAAGAAAGTTGAAAAACATAAGAGCGAAAGAAGGTTAAGTAAATATGAAAAAGGACAATAGCAATGAATGTTTCCCACACGTAGACGAAAGCGGAAATGTTATAGGCCGAATTTCAAGGGGCGAAGCACACAATGGTTCAAAACTACTTCACCCAGTTGTTCATCTGCATGTCTTCAACCGTTCTAAAGGACTTTATCTGCAAAAGCGTCCTGAATGGAAAGACATACAGCCAGGCAAATGGGACACAGCATGCGGTGGACACGTTGACTATGGCGAGACTATTGATGAGGCTTTACGACGTGAGGTATCTGAAGAACTGGGCATAAAACAATTCACCCCCGTATTCATAAAATCGTACGTATTTGAAAGCCTTGTTGAGAAAGAACTTGTCAATGTGTTTTGCACCATTTACGATGAACCGATACATCCAAGCACAGAAGAACTTGATGGCGGACGTTATTGGTCAGTCAACGAGATAGTCGAGAATATCGGCAACTCGGTATTTACCCCAAACTTCGAGAACGAGTTTGCCAAAGTGTTGCAAAAAGGACTTATCTTTGACAAACTCGATATTAAGTAAATACCCAAACAACCGAGCAGTACAATTCTGCAGCCAATAAATACACAATAACCAATGGTGCTGTCGTAGCTACACCTGATGCGGCAGCACCATAAGCATCTACAAACGATGCGTACCGACCTGTAACCATACCGTAAGTCAACGACATTATGCACACTCCTAGTATGAGCATTATAACGAAACTGTCCAAATAAGAATTAGGCGTAATCGTACCAAGTGCGCTAAGCAATACGGCATGCGGAACAAAAGCAAGCAAGAAAAGCACTATAAACATAGCCACTAATTCCCAAGCCACAACCATCAGAGCCATCCGTTCATAATCTGTTGTTTGCTTATAGGAAACAATAGCTTTGGACAATCCGCCACCCACAAACAGTTCAGTCATCGCACCCGACAATAGAAGCCATACCAATATTGTGGACGACATATTGTCGGCCAAAGTGCTCCAAAACCATCTTACGCTTTCGCCTACAAACATCGAACGTATTGCAAGTTCAGGATAAAGCACTGATGCCACCCATGAACCCATCACCACCGCTATCTGCAAAACGAAAAGTACCAAGCATGTGTAAGCCGATATTATAGTCATCAGCCTTCTACTCATCGGCATAAAGATTCTGCACATCAAGTATTTGAAGCTCAAATGCCTTTACCACAAGCCGGGTGGCATTTATGCCCATTCCTTGATTGCCATTAGGGAACAACTTCTGTACAAGTTCGTTCTGGCGTTTCTCCAGACTCTTAACTCCAAAAGGCATTGTTCGCAGATTGGAGATTTGTTCTTTAGTATAGCCAAGGGCAAGATGTCGCAAAAAGCGCTCGTCATACTCGTCAATCTCATAACGTATCATGGCATCATTGTGCTGCATAACATTACGTACCGACTCGCAGAAGCGTTCAACCACCTTTTCTAAAATAGGCTGGTTGAATACATATTTCTTTCCTTCCAATACTCGTACTATGTCGCTACGGGTGAGCATTTCGCCGCTCTTGAGTATTATACCATTGCATCCGGCATCAATTGCATCAACCCACAAACGCTCATTCAGTATTTCGCCGGTGAAGATAAGCACCTTCATTTCCGGATGCTCGTTTTTCAGTTTACGGCATATTTCCACGCCTACAGTTGTGCTGCCACCTAGTCCTAAGTCAAGCAATACCAAATCGGGCTTGTTCTGACGAAACTGTTTCCAAAATTCTTCTTCCGAATCGGCTGTTGCTATGACGTCTGCCTCAGGCATTTCATTATGCAGAATACCTTCAGTACCTTTAAGTTCTAAAGGCACGTCTTCTACTATGATAACTTTAAATCTTTCCATTGTTATTATTATTGCTTCACTAAATTACGATGTTATTGCCAAAGTACAATACTTTAGCAGAAATTATTAACAGACATTAACTCCAAATAGAATTTGTAACATGATTGTAATATGTGTTTAAACCACGTGTAATATTGCAATTATAATTTTGCAGCGTAAAAAAATACAAAACAAACCCATTCATACTATAAAAAGCAATATGGAAACAATGTATCTCGTTATTGTGGCATTCTTGCTGTGTCTGGCTATATTCGACCTTTTTGTCGGAGTCAGCAACGATGCCGTGAATTTTTTAAACAGTGCAATAGGTGCCAAGGTGGCCAAGTTTCGGACAGTATTAATAGTAGCATCAGCTGGTGTGGCCATAGGTGCAGTTATGTCATCGGGAATGATGGACGTTGCAAGACACGGAATCATGCAACCTTCCAACTTCTCATTCTACGACGTAATGACAATCTTCCTTGCCGTAATGGTTACGGATGTAATTATTCTTGATATCTTCAACTCATTAGGAATGCCTACATCAACAACAGTATCGCTTGTGTTTGAGCTGTTAGGCGGAACATTCATTTTAGCTGCCATCAAGATTGTAGGCGATCCTTCGCTCTCATTCGGTGACCTGCTCAATACAGATAAAGCATTGAGCGTAATCGTTGCTATCTTTGTAAGCGTTGCCATTGCATTCGTCTTCGGTATCGTTGTACAGTGGCTATCACGTATCGTGTTTACATTCAACTATCGCAAGCACTCACGCTGGTCAATAGCAATATTTGGCGGTATCGCCTTCACCGCACTTTCTTACTTCATTTTTCTTAAAGGAATGGGCAAGTCGCGCTTTATCGCTGAAGACACAAGGATGTGGATTGAAAACAACATATCGGCTCTGATTGTATATACATTCATCGGTTCGACTATTATCATGGAGGTGATTCACCTGCTTAAGGTAAATGTATTCAAGTTTATCGTGCTTATGGGTACATTCGCCCTTGCTATGGCTTTTGCCGGCAACGACCTTGTCAACTTCATCGGTGTGCCCCTCGCTGGTCTCGACTCTTATCAGGACTTCGTCGCCAACTCCAACTCCGTAGGTGCCACCAACTATATGATGCACTCGCTTAACGGTTCGGCAAAGACTCCCCCACTCTTCCTGCTTGCAGCTGGTGTCATCATGATTATTGCAATGGCAACATCGAAGAAGGCTCGCAACGTCATCAAGACATCAGTAGACTTGAGTCGTCAAGATGAAGGCGACGAGATGTTCGGTTCGTCACGTGTAGCTCGTGGTGTAGTAAGAATTACACAAGATTCCAGCTCAAGCCTTACCAAAATCCTGCCTGTGGGTCTAAGAAGATGGATCGACTCACGCTTCAACAAGCAGGAGGCTGAACTTAACGACGGGGCAGCATTCGACGTAGTGAGAGCTGCCATCAATCTTGTTCTGGCATCAATGCTTATCACAATCGGAACAAACTATAAATTGCCTCTGTCTACGACTTACGTGACATTTATGGTTGCAATGGGTTCGTCTCTGGCCGACCGTGCCTGGAGCCGCGAAAGCGCAGTATTCCGTGTCACTGGTGTGATAAGCGTAATCGGTGGATGGTTCATTACAGCCGGTGTTGCATTCGCCACTTGTGCCATTGTATGCTTGTTGATGTTCTATGGAGGTGCCTTTGCCAAGATTCTGTTAATGGGACTGGTGATTTTCCTGCTTATCCGCAGCAACAGAAACTATAAGCGCAAGGAGCAGGAGGCAGGCAAGGAGGAGGTATTCCAGCTTATGATGCGCACCCGCGACCCCGAGATTGTTTGGGACTTGCTCAAGAAGCATGTATCTCGCACACAAAGTTTCATGACTCGTTTCACCTTAACCCAGTTCAACGAGATTATCAACGGATTGGAGAGTGAGAGTCCGAAGATATTACGACACGTGCTTTCTAATCTTGACAAGGAAATGGAAATTCTGAAAAAGTACAGACGCCAGGAACTTCTCGCCCTAAAACGCGTACCTACAGATATTGCCATTGAACGTAACACATGGTTCCATTTGGGCATCAACTCATCCGAGCAATACCTATACTGCTTGCGTCGTATGCTCGATCCTATCAAGGAGCATGTTGACAACAACTTCAATCCACTGCCACAGGTTTACGCTGACGAATTCATGGCAGTTCGCAACAGCATAAACGATCTAATGCAGCAAACTGAAGCTCAGATTTCAACAACACGTTTCGAGCACTATCGCGACACATTGGCTATGGCCGACCAATGCAAGGACAACCTTTCAGTAGTGAGAAAGCATCACATTGACCGCATCCAGCAAGCTAAAGACAATAGCAACTTGAAAGTATCGCTCGTATATCTGAACGTACTTCAGGAGAGCCAGCAGCTACTTAGCAACATGCGCCATCAGTTGCGTGCCGCAAAGAAATTTATGGAGAACTAATAGAATAATATCCTCAGGAGGGTATGGCTACAAAAAGGTCATACCCTTCTTTCTTTTTATAAAGAAAATCGGACGAACCGATTTTTTGTTGTATCTTTGCAAAAAAAACAAAAAGTGTAAATTATGTCTTCTAATTTTGGTTATTACGTTTTCATTATAGTAGCTATAGTCTTTGGTTTCCTGGTTTTTAAAAAAGTGACCGGTTGCCTTATCAAACTTGTTTTAACGTCAATAGTAGTCATCACTTTGGCTGCGATTTACTATCTATACTTAAAATAAAATAGAAAATATGATACTCATTGTAGACAGTGGAAGCACCAAAACCGACTGGTGCTTCGTATACGACAAATATACTACACATATAATACAGACTAAAGGTATCAATCCAGTTGTACAGTCGCAAGAAGATATCAAGCAAACGATAGAGGACGAATTTGTCAACAAGTCTAGACATAAAGAGATTGATCTACATGACGTACACCATATATATTACTATGGTGCAGGCTGCGTAGCTGATAAAAAATACATTATCGAACAATTGCTGAAGAAAGTCTTCCACAATAATACAACAATAAGTGTAGAAAGCGACATCATGGCAGCATGCCACGCCTTATGCGGAAAAGAGGAAGGTTTGGTTTGCATACTTGGCACAGGCTCCAACTCGTGTCTGTACGACGGGCAGAAAATGACACTACAAACTTCTCCACTTGGCTTTATTCTAGGTGATGAAGGCAGCGGGGCTGCTCTTGGCAAACTAATTGTCAATGCTGTATTCAAGGGATTACTGCCCAAACAACTTTGCAATAGTTTTACGGAAGAAACACAACTTCAATTGTCTGATATAATAAACAATGTATATAGGCAGCCTGCTCCCAATAGATTTCTGGCATCGCTATCGCAGTTTGCTGCACGACATATCGATGACGACAACATCGAACAACTTGTAATAATGAATTTCGAGCAATTCATCAAGAATAATTTGAGACAATATGTAAGCTATGGAGCGAAACCAGTGATTAATGCCATAGGCAGCATTGCATATTACTATAGCCAACAATTACAAAAGGCTGCAGAAAGTAATGGATATACTGTCGGAAAGATATTGAAAAGCCCGATGAGCGGATTGATAGAATATTACACAATGACATTATGACATTTACAAATAACTACAAAAACTATTGAATTTGTTTGCGATAACAGAAACGAACATATAAAAATGCAACATAGACATTACATTTTATGCTAAATTATTTGGAAAATTCCGAAATTGGAATTATCTTTGCAGATAGAAAAAACATAAAAAATAGAATATATAAAACAAACCTAATTAACTTATGAACGAAAAAAGAGTTTATACCTTCGGTAATGGACAGGCCGAAGGTAATGCTTCAATGCGTGAGGTACTCGGTGGTAAGGGTGCGAACCTTGCTGAGATGAACCATATTGGTGTTCCTGTACCTCCTGGTTTTACAATAACAACTGACACTTGCAATGAGTATTATAAGGTAGGTCAGCAGAAGATTGTTGAGTTGCTTGCTGACGAAGTCAATGCTGCAGTGGCTCACACTGAAGAACTGATGAATTGCAAGTTTGGTGATCCTAAAAATCCTCTCTTGGTTTCAGTACGTTCAGGTGCTCGCGCTTCTATGCCGGGTATGATGGACACCATCCTCAACCTTGGTTTGAATGATGAGGTTGCTGCTGGTATGGTAGAGAAAACAGGCAACCCACACTTCGTTTATGATAGCTATCGTCGTTTCGTACAGATGTACGGTGACGTTGTTCTTGGTATGAAGCCTGAGAACAAGGAAGATATTGACCCATTCGAGGCTATCATAGAGAAAGTAAAGGAGGAGCAGGGTGTTGTTCTTGACAAGGACCTCTCTGTAGAGTCACTCAAGAAACTCGTTGAACTCTTCAAGAAGGCTATCAAGGAGCAGACAGGCAACGACTTCCCGACCGATCCAAAGGAGCAGCTTTGGGGTGCTATCTGCGCAGTATTCCGCAGCTGGATGAACGAGCGTGCTATTCTCTATCGTAAGATGGAAGGTATTCCTGACGAGTGGGGAACTGCAGTTTCTGTTATGGCTATGGTATTCGGCAATATGGGCGAGACATCAGCTACGGGTGTTTGCTTCAGCCGTGACGCAGGCAATGGCGAGAACCTCTTCAATGGTGAGTACCTGATTAACGCTCAGGGCGAGGACGTTGTTGCTGGTATCCGCACTCCACAGCAGATTACAAAGATTGGTTCACAGCGCTGGGCTGAGCGTGCAGGAATCTCTGAAGAAGAGCGTGCTGCCAACTATCCTTCTATGGAGGAAGCTATGCCTGAGCTTTACAAGGAACTTGATGCACTTCAGGACAAGCTCGAGAAGCACTATCGCGATATGCAGGATATGGAGTTCACTGTTCAGGAGGGCAAGCTTTGGTTCCTCCAGACACGTAACGGCAAGCGTACAGGTACTGCTATGGTTAAGATTGCTATGGATCTCCTCCACGAGGGTCTGATTGACGAGAAGACAGCTATCCTTCGTTGCGAACCGCAGAAGCTCGACGAGCTCTTGCACCCTGTATTCGACAAGTTGGCTCTCTCTAAGGCTAAGGTTATCACACAGGGTCTTCCTGCTTCTCCTGGTGCCGCTTGCGGTCAGATTGTATTCCATGCTGATGACGCTGAGGAATGGCACGATGATGGCAAGAAGGTAATCATGGTTCGTATCGAAACTTCACCTGAGGACCTCGCTGGTATGTCAGCTGCTGAGGGTATCCTTACAGCTCGTGGCGGTATGACTTCTCACGCTGCTGTTGTTGCTCGTGGTATGGGTAAGTGCTGCGTTTCAGGTGCAGGCTCAATCAACGTCGACTACAAGACTAAGACTGTTGAGATTGAGGGTGTTGTTTACAAGGAGGGCGACTACATCTCATTGAACGGTACTACAGGTCAGGTTTACGCTGGTCAGATTGAGACAAAGGCTGCAGAACTTTCTGGCGATTTCAAGGAGCTTATGGACCTCTGCGACAAGTATACAAAGATGGAAATCCGTACCAATGCCGATACTCCACACGACGCTAAGGTGGCTCGTCAGTTCGGTGCCAAGGGTATCGGTCTGACACGTACAGAGCATATGTTCTTTGACGACCAGAAGATTGTAGCTATGCGTGAGATGATTTTGGCTGACTCTGTAGAGGGTCGCGAAAAAGCTCTTGCCAAACTCCTCCCCTATCAGAAAGCAGACTTCTACGGTATCCTTAAGGCTATGGACGGCTGCCATGTAAACATCCGTTTGCTTGACCCACCTCTCCACGAGTTCGTACCACACGATAAGGCAGGTCAGGAGACTATGGCTAACGAGATGGGCGTAAGCGTATCAGAAATAAAGAAGCGTGTCAACTCACTTGCTGAGAACAACCCAATGCTCGGTCACCGTGGTTGCCGTCTTGGTATTACATTCCCAGAAATCACAGCTATGCAGACACGTGCCATCCTCGGCGCAGCTTGTCAGCTCAAGAAGGAAGGCTTCAACCCACGTCCTGAGATTATGGTTCCGCTCATCGGTACTGTTCAAGAGCTCAAGCAGCAGAAGTCTATTATCCTTGCTACTTCTAAGGAGGTATTCGCAGAGTATGGTGTAGAGGTTGAGTTTGAGGTAGGTACAATGATTGAGATTCCGCGTGCTGCCCTTACAGCTGCTAAGATTGCAGAGGAGGCTCAGTACTTCTCATTCGGTACCAACGACTTGACACAGATGACCTTCGGTTATTCTCGTGACGACATCGCTTCATTCCTCCCTGCATACATGGAGAAGAAGATTTTGAAGGTTGACCCGTTCCAGGTTCTCGATCAGGAAGGTGTTGGCCAGCTCATCAAGATGGCTGTAGAGAATGGTCGTGCTACTCGTCCTAATCTCCGCACTGGTATCTGCGGTGAGCACGGTGGCGAACCTTCATCAGTTAAGTTCTGCGCAAAGGTTGGTATGAACTACGCTTCATGCTCTCCGTTTAGAGTACCTATAGCCAGACTTGCTGCGGCGCAGGCTGCAGTAGAGGAATAATAGCAAATATTTGACTCTCAATAAATTAAGTGGAAAGTCCTTGTAACAGAGGACTTTCCACTTAATTCGTTTTTAGCGCATGTATCACTGAAATGCCACAAATGATGATAGATGTTTTACATATGTTTTACAATTTCCAAGGACATGTTTTACACATGTTTTACAACTTTCAGAATGATTCTAAGAACAATTTAAGCATAAAAGTAAACTGAGTTCTGTTCAAAAAAAACGGTGAGCTGGGCAAAAAGGTATTTGTCTTGGAACATAACAGTCATTTGATTTTGACTGCTATGTTACGAAATCAAATCCGTTTCATTCTAAAATACCACCTAATAGACTGTATTTCAATTAATTTAAAGAGCGATTAGTTCACTTTAACGGGACAGTAGTGAAGAGATATGCAAGAAGGTGCCCGTCTAAAGCTTTACTATGCCAATCGTAACTTTTAGCACAATCCCTACAATGGTAGATTGTTTCAGTTGCGATTGGCTTTATTTGTTTTCTTTGGGGGCTGAGCGTATAATCAAAAATATAGTTATGATTGTCGTCTAAATCCTCTTGATACTTCTCTTTGCAGAAGGTGCTTGCTCAACCATTGTATATAACTTATAGTTGTTGTCAACGAAGACAGTTATGAGGATTAAAAGTTATAGAGTATTAAAAAACGTCCTATTGCGTCATTTTTACGCAAACGGTTTTGCTTGCGTCATTTTTACGCAGTATATTTGCAGCATCAAATTAAAAATCTCATTTTATGTACACATACAAATATCCACATCCTGCTGTTACTACAGATTGTGTTATCTTTGGTTTTGATGGCACAAGTATCAACATACTTCTCATAGAACGTGGTATAGAACCATACAAAGGCACATGGGCCCTGCCAGGTGGCTTTCTGAATATGGACGAGACCGTTGAAGAGTGCGCAAAGAGGGAGTTGTATGAAGAAACCAATGTAGAGGATGTCTATTTGGAGCAAATCCATGTGTTCAGTACAGTTGACAGAGACCCTCGTGAGCGTGTGCTCACAGTTGCTTTCTTTGCACTTGTCAGCAAGGACAAGTTTGAGATAATAGCCGGTGACGATGCTAACAAGGCACAGTGGTATAAATGGAATAATCTGCCTCCTCTCGCATTCGACCATGCTGAAATCATAAGAATGGCAAGGGAAAAGCTACAGGAAAAACTTCGCATTTCTCCTATAGCCTTCAAACTCTTGGACAAGATATTTAAGATGGATGAACTGCAACGCATCTATGAGCTCATACATGAGAGGAAATACGACAGACGTAATTTTATGCGTAAAATGGAAGCGTCTGGCTTTCTCACGAAAATGGAGATGGAAGATGAACGTTGTTGTTCAACATCTCCATATATAGAAAAAGCCTCTCCTGCAACGAGGTCTCTCTATGTATATTCGTTTAATGAAATGGCATTCAATGAAGCCAAAGCTTCTAAAGAATGGCGCAAATATCCCTTTGATTTTTAATCATAAATACTTGTCAACATCCTAAAACACTAAGTAAGAATATGAGCAAGAATAGAACAGACAATCCAAATACAGCTTCGGGCAAAATAGATTTCCTCGAAAAAGATGAGATTTTCGTCTTTGGTAGTAACCTTGAAGGTAAACATCTTGGTGGTGCAGCAAAAGCAGCATACAATAAATTTGGAGCCCAATGGGGTGTCGGTGTGGGATTAACTGGCAAGTCGTATGCCATACCAACCATGCAAGGAGGTGTCAAGACAATAAAACCATACGTTGACCAATTTATAGAATATGCCAAGGAACATCAGGATAAGAAGTTCCTCGTTACTCGTATAGGTTGTGGCATCGCAGGTTTTAAGGATGAAGAGATAGCCCCGCTTTTCAAGAAGGCAGCGACCGTCTGTAACATATATCTGCCTAAGGAGTTCTTTAACATAATTGCAGCTCCTTATCTGAAACATTGTTTCTACTATGGCAAAGATATTCCAGAGGATTGCGGAGCCCATGTGGGTCATCAATATGAAGGATATTGGGTTAGATTCCATCTTAATAATGATGATTATCTATTGAATGAAACTCTGTGTTACATAAGAGAAGGACTTGGCGACTTCTGCGCTGATGATGGAGTGCCAATCTCAATGAAGGCTCTTCTTTACAACCGTTTCTGTCATTGGGGATGGTGCGAGACTCCTGACACATTTCGTAGTTGGTACGAAGCCATCGACTATACCAATGTGACAAGAAAAAGCTCTACTACTCAGAAAAAGTCTGGCAATTTGTACTGTCCTATGCTCATGGGGGCTGTGTTGGGTGACATTGTAGGAAGCATATATGAGTTTAACCCTCACAAATCAACCGATCTTGACCTTAAAGACAAGAGGATGGATTACACTGACGACACTATCATGACCATTGCTGTGGCAGACTGGATTCTGAACGACAAGTTGCATACCAAGAAGGGACTTGTGGCTTGTATGCAGAAATGGGGGCGCCGTTATCCTCATCCTATGGGAGCATACGGCAATATGTTCTCACAATGGTTGCGCTCGGACGCTCCCAAGCCCTACAACTCATGGGGTAACGGTTCCGCCATGCGCGTATCGGCGGTAGGTTTCGCATTCGATACACTTGAACTTACAATGAAGATAGCGAAGAAATGTGCAGAAGTGACACACAACCATCCCGAAGGCATCAAGGGAGCACAAGCCACAGCTGCTGCTATTTTTATGGCAAGGACAGGTAGCACTAAGGATGAAATACGTCGCTTTATCAGCGAAACATTCGGCTATGACCTTAACAGAAGTTGCGATGACATACGTCCTACATACGGATTTGATGGCAGTTGTCAAGGAACCGTACCAGAATCCATCATTGCCTTCCTCGATGGCAAGGATTATGAAGATGCACTGCGCCTGTGCATCTCGTTGGGTGGAGATGCAGACACTATGGGAGCCATAACTGGAGCCATAGCTGGAGCTTATTATAATAAATTGCCATATACTCTGTATGAATTTGGCATAAATAAACTGCCAGACGATATCCAAAAAATAATTGGGGATTTTGATAGCAAATATGAGCGTAACGTGTCGTGTAGATGGCGGAATGCAGAGTTTGATGCAACCGAACTTATAAGAAAAGTAAAATCGGGCGAAATATTCATTTAAGTTATATGGACACATATAGTATTCAAAGACCTATATTCGGCATCAGTCGGCATCGTATGGGCATAGATGGAAATGGGATTACTACGCTCGTTGCCTTCATGGGATGCCCATTGATAAGCTTGACGCACGCTTCCAGTACCGTTTTCAGTACCACCTAACAGGTACTGGAGTTTCATATAGGTGGTACTGGAGTTTCACTTAACTGGTACTGGAGTGTTACTCATGTGGTACTGACAAAGAACTTATATGCATACCCTCATAGATATTTTCGAGGGTATATAATTTAATAGTCGTGGTAAGCATTCTCGTGTGAGCGCAAATCTGCAGCATTGGAAAAGGTTGCGCCACATGATCTGCATACATTTTGGCCATTACCGCCTCCAGTTGCTATGCCAAGACCCAATCCCGTCATAGCATCCAGTTGCTCTTTGGTAAAATGTTGATTGTACCATTCAAGCTCCTGTTTGGTAAATACCTTGGAACGAATGAAGTCAAAAAGCATACTCCTCAAGCTTACATTAGAATTGGTACTGCGATTTGTTGTTAACGGTGTGGCACTATAGATATCCAGATTTCCATCATTTTTGTTTATTTGGAAAAGTTTCCATTTAGATGACGGATTTCCAACAGTATTGACTCCGTATGCGATAAGTTTAGAACAAATATAATCTTCTTTCAGCTTTCTTGGATAGTTACCGGAAATGGAATAATTTACTTCATCCATTTCTTCTTTGGAAATTTCTCTGTAATAATACTGGTTTGCATAATTTCTGTTAGTCTGTACTATAATGCCACAATCACCCCTCTTTTGTACGTTGTACGCCATCTCTAAATGGGTTATCCCTGCAGCCTGTGGCAGAAGATCCGTCAGAACATTTTCAAAGCCCGAGGGTCGTCCGAAATATTTATCCTTAGTATCTTCACTTGTTATGACTTTATCAAATCCAGAAGGATATATATAATGCTTATCGTCAACGTCAAATACTATTGCGTCATGCCATCTCTGTCCGTTGAACATCAAATAACCGTATTTGTTTTGTGTACAACCTAACGACAGCAAGTAGTTTTTCATAATTGCTCTTTTCTGGACTATGCTTCCCCTGCCCCAAACTTTTGAAATAAGTTCCTCGACCTCGAAATTCATTAGGCGTATGAACTCTGTTTCTTCACGAGCATTGTCTTTCTTTGCAATTAGTGTATGGAAACCATTTGGGTATGGTTTTTCCAAGGTCAACTTGATTATGCCTTTTGGGGCTACAGCTTTCAAATCAATCTTATCAGGTATTAACATACCCCTTTTGTAGTCCAATCTGATTTGAGCGATTGCTGCTATCGATAAAGATAGTAATAAAACAGCAAATAAGAATCTTTTCTTCATAATTTATATCTAAATTAATAATATTACAAAAGTACAAAATCTTTTTGATGGTGTAGACAAGATTATTATATTTAAAGAATCTTATCCGAAATATCAAGCTAATAAATCTGTATTTGTCTTCGAAAAACACTACCTTTGTACGTAAAACAAATTAAAGAAAACTATAATCATTATGAAAGCATACACATACATTGAGAAAGGTAACTTTGCCTTAATTGAGAAACATAAACCTGAATTGCAAGCCTCTACAGATGCTATAGTACGAGTGTCGCTGAGCAGTATCTGCTCAAGCGACCTCCATATAAAGCATGGCAGCGTACCAAGAGCTGTACCTGGTATTACGGTAGGTCATGAGATGGTGGGCGTTGTAGAAGAGACTGGAAGCGACGTTAAAGGTGTGAAGACAGGCGACCGCGTGACTGTGAACGTAGAGACATTCTGTGGCGAGTGCTTCTATTGCCAACACGGATATGTCAACAACTGCACGTCGCCTCATGGCGGTTGGGCTCTCGGTTGCCGTATAGACGGAGGCCAGACAGAGTATGTACGTGTGCCATTGGCAACACAAGGGTTGAACCGCATTCCTGACAACGTTACTGACGAGCAGGCCCTGTTTGTGGGCGACGTATTGGCAACCGGCTTTTGGGCTGCACGCATAAGTGAGATAACCGAGGAGGATACGGTGCTAATTATTGGTGCAGGCCCTACAGGAATATGCGCTCTGCTCTGCGTCATGCTCAAACAACCAAAGCGCATTGTTGTGTGCGAGCCGTCTGAAGAACGCCGCAATTTTGTCAAGAAGCATTATCCAGAAGTGCTGCTCACTACTCCCGACGAATGTCTGGACTTCGTTAAGGCCAACAGCGACCATAACGGTGCCGATCGTGTACTGGAGGTGGCAGGAGCAAAGACTACATTCGAGTTGGCATGGCAATGCGCTCGTCCTAATGCCATTGTAACGGTCGTTGCTCTCTACGACGAGGCTCAGACGCTTCCATTGCCCAACATGTATGGCAAGAACCTAACATTCAAGACGGGTGGAGTGGACGGATGCGACTGCGAAGAAGTGCTCCGATTTATCGAACAGGGAAAAATTGACACTACCCCACTCATCACCCATCGTTTTCCGTTGAGCCAGATTGAAGAAGCTTACCGTATATTCGAAAACAAGGAAGACGGAGTAATCAAGATTGCTATAAATTGTTGATCCTGACGACTGGGAAAAGAGCCTTACCTTAGTATGAAACAAGAAATTATCAACAGCATAAACATTCTTGCAAAAGAAAACGAACCTTTCCTGTTTGTCATCAGCTACGATGGTGACGATGCTTACGTCAGCCGACTGACAGACATCGACCCACAATTCTGTATGTACGACTTTGAAGGTATCAGCAATATTGCTGGCTGTGACACCAACAACTCCCCTCTCCCATCGACAATTCGCTGGGAGGTTGATACTCCTGCTTACGAGGATTATGCCCATAGCTTCAACATAGTCAAGAGCAATATGCTGGCAGGCAACAGCTATCTGGCTAATCTCACCTGCAGAGTGCCGATTAGGTGCAATCTCTCGATTTATGATATTTTCGCCCATTCCAAAGGCAAATACAAACTACTGCTAAGAGGCGAAAAGAAACAAGGAAAGCGCTTTGTATGCTTCTCGCCCGAGAGTTTTCTGCGTATCAGAAACGGGCGCATATATTCCTACCCGATGAAAGGAACGATTGACGCTTCCTTGCCCAACGCTGGGCAAGAACTGATAAACGACAAGAAGGAGGCAGCCGAACATGCCACTATTGTAGACCTTATCCGCAACGACTTGAGTCGTGTGGCTACAGACGTAAGGGTTGACAAATACCGCTACATTGACACTCTGTACACCAACAAGGGCGATATTCTGCAAACAAGTTCCGAGATAAGCGGACTGCTGCCTGACAACTATAGTGAGCATCTGGGCGAGATTATAGCCGCACAACTTCCTGCCGGATCAATAACCGGTGCTCCCAAAAAGAAAACCATAGAGATAATCAATGAAGCGGAAGGCTATGACCGTGGTTTCTACACAGGTGTGATGGGAATCTTCAGCAACGGTGAACTCAATTCAGCCGTAATGATAAGGTTTGTAGAGGAAGACAAACAAGGCATAGTATTTAAGGCAGGTGGTGGCATTACAGCCAAGAGCGATTGCCGTAAGGAGTTCGAAGAGGTGCTGCAAAAGATTTATCTGCCCATCGCAGTAGATAAAGTAGCTGGAACGTAATTATCAGACAAAGAAATAATAAAGGCAAAAATGCGAATATTCATTTTAAATGACTACAATTATGAACAAAACTTCATTTAGTGTGAAGTCAGCCCTATGGCTGATACTGTTGCTTCTCTTGCCTTTGCAGATTATAGCTGCAGAACTTGGAGAGGCAGGCAAACGTCTTACTGCGTTGCCAGGAGTAAGTGATGTCGAGTCGTTGAAGAGCAAGCATTTTCAGGAGAAGTACGTGTTCTTCATCAAGCAGCAACTTGATGCCAAGGATTCTGCTAAGGGCAATTTCGAACAGAGAGTGATATTGTGCCATCGCGGATTCAGCCGTCCCACAGTACTGGTTACTGAGGGCTATAATGCCAACTATGGATTGCGCGAAGACTATATTGAGGAACTGTCACAGATATTCAATACAAACATCGTACTGGTGGAATATCGCTACTTCGACAAGTCAATGCCTACACCTTGCAACTGGGACTATCTTACCGTAGAAAACTCGCTCTATGACCTGCATAATGTCAACCAGACACTGCACGCTCTGTACAAAGGAAAATGGATTGCTACGGGAATAAGCAAGGGCGGACAGACCACAATGTTCTATCGCTCTTACTTCCCCGACGACGTTGATATTTCGGTGCCATACGTAGCTCCGCTTAATAGAAGTGTGGAAGACGGCCGACACGAAAAGTTCCTGCAGCACAAGGTATCGACTAAAGAAAATCGTAAAAAAGTGCTCGACTTTCAGTTTATGCTATTCAAGCGCAAGTCAACACTATTGCCTATGTTCGAAGAATACTGCCACAAGCAACATTACACATTCAATGCACCCATAGGCGAGATTTTCGACTTCTCCGTGTTTGAATATGCTTTTGCCTTTTGGCAGTGGGGCTACGACATAAACGATATTCCCACTATCGAAGCTACAGACAAACAGGTGTTCGACTATTGGATAAATATATGTGATCCTAACTATTTCTCCAATCAGAATGTCTTTATGTCGTTTAACGTTCAGGCTGCAAAAGAACTCGGATATTACGGCTATTACACTAAGCCTTTCAGGAGATTCTTCAAACGTAATCTAAGCATTAAAACTGCCAAGGGCTATCTCAAATACTTGATGTTGCCTAAGGGCACGGAGAACACTAAGTTCTCATCATCGCTCTACAAATTCACGGTAGACTATCTCACACACAACGACCCTAAAATGGTTTATATATATGGCGACATCGACCCCTGGACCGCCTCCGGCATATACGGCCTACCATTCACTAAGAGCAAAAAAAATCTGCATGTATATATGCATAAGGGAGGCTCACACCTAACACGTATACTCTCATTCCCCGAGTCTGAGCGACAGGAAATCATCAATCTCATTGACAAGTGGTTGAAAGAATAGCAAAAGTCACAAAAAAAATAGCAAACGCCATGTAAAGGTAAAGCATAAATCATAAATGCTTAAATCTTTACAGGGCGTAAGTTTTGAATGTGGAATGTGAAATGTTTAGTCTATCTCCTCGTCAGCCTCATAACCTCCCATTTCGCGAATGACATTCTTCAGCATTGTATATTGCTGATAAAGGTGGTTAACGGGTTCCTCACCCTTAGTATAGTCGTGCATCGGAGCCTTGAGGAAGAAGCTGAGGAAGCGCTGTGTACCGTAAGCACGTGCAGCGAGGTCGCTCAGCAGAGTAAGGTCGAGCAGCAATGGAGCGGCAAGAATAGAGTCACGACAGAGGAAGTTTATCTTAATCTGCATAGGATAGCCCATCCATCCGAAGATGTCGATGTTGTCCCATCCCTCCTTGTTGTCGTTACGAGGCGGATAGTAGTTGATGCGTACCTTGTGATAGTACTGTGTGTCCTCGTCCTCGCCATAGCCTAAGCAGTTGACGATAGCGCAATCTTTTAGTCACGAATTTATCATGAATTGACCATGAAGTATTGGGGAAAACATTAGCTTCCCGTGTTGCTTGCTCAGACTATGGCGAGGACGCCATAGCCTCCTACATTACCAAGCAATAGCACCTCCAACATTCGTGAGATTAGCGAAATTCGTGGTGAAAAACTCAACACGAATCGCACGAATCACACGAATTATCCACATCTAAATTCATGGACGATTCATGATAAATTCGTGACTAAAACGCACCCAACATTCGTGAGATTAGTGAAATTTGTGGTGAAGCAACACAACACGAATCACACGAATTATCCACATCTAAATTCATGGTCAATTCATGATAAATTCGTGACTAAAACGCACCCAACATTCGTGGTGAGATAGCGAGCGTACGCAGACGAAAAAAGGAGACCAAGCCAGTTGAATGACTTAGTCTCCTTTGCCCTATATAGATGGTTATAGGATTCCCTTAATTGTGAGGCGAATTTTACTTCACCTTCTCAACGATGGCCTTGAAAGCCTCAGGGTTGTTGACAGCGAGGTCAGCGAGCACCTTGCGGTTGATCTCGATGCCTGCCTTGTGCAGAGCGCCCATGAGAGTAGAGTAGCTCATGTTCTCAAGACGAGCTGCAGCGTTGATACGCTGGATCCACAGAGCGCGGAAGTTGCGCTTCTTGTTGCGGCGGTCACGATATGCGTATGTGAGACCCTTCTCCCAGGTATTCTTGGCTACTGTCCAAACATTCTTGCGTGCACCATAGTAACCCTTGGTGAGTTTCAGGATTCTTGTTCTCTTTGCTTTAGAAGCAACATGATTGACTGATCTTGGCATAGTTTCTTTTTTCCTTTAAATGTTTGACTAATTAAATTAACGGAGGCAGAGCAAGTCGCGAACCTGCTTCAGGTTTGAACGGTCTACGATAGTCTCACCAAGGAGATTTCTCTTCTGCTTCTTTGTCTTCTTAGTCAGGATGTGACTGTGGAAAGCGTGATGACGCTTGATCTTACCTGTTCCGGTAAAGCGGAATCTCTTCTTTGCACCGGAGTTAGTCTTAACTTTTGGCATTTTTTTGTTAGTTTAAATTGTTATTTATTTATGTGTGGCAACGCATATACCAGGGCGTTACGCACAACGTATCATGTTGTCTTTCTAATATTGGGACGGCTTATTCCTCACCCTTGAGAGCCTTGAGGGCCTCTGCGCTCACCTTGGCGTTGGCAAGGAGTCCGCCGTTTGCCGGCATTGCATTCTCCTCAATGTCCTTGGTGGTCTTGGCTTCTGCCTCACGCTTTTCGCGGTCGAGCTTCTGCTGGCTCTTCTTCACCACGCCTGCCTTCTTCGGAGCGAGATAGAGGAACATCTTCTTGCCGTCGAGCTTAGGCAGCTGCTCTACCTTGGCGTACTCCTCCAGGTCGTTGGCAAAACGCAGCAAGAGAACTTCGCCCTGCTCCTTGAAGAGGATTGAACGGCCACGGAAGAAAACGTATGCACGTACCTTGTTGCCCTCGCTGAGGAACTCCTGCGCATGCTTGAGCTTGAAGTTGTAGTCGTGCTCATCGGTCTGAGGTCCGAAACGGATTTCCTTCACCTCAACCTTCACCTGCTTAGCCTTCATCTCCTTGGCATGTTTCTTCTGCTGATAGAGGAACTTGCTGTAGTCAATGAGACGACAAACCGGGGGCTGGGCATTGGGTGAAATCTCAACAAGGTCTACACCTTGCTCTCTCGCCATGTCCAAAGCATGACGTGTAGGCATAACGGTAGAGTTACCGTCACTTACTATACGTACTTCCCGAACGCGAATCTGCTCGTTCACGCGGTACTGGTTTTTCATTTTGTCATTCTTCATTAAACTATTTTTGATAAAGCTGTATTTAAAAGCGGGTGCAAAGTTACCCTTTTTCAGTCAATCAGCAAAATATTTGTTGTGTTTTTTTGCCTTTCTGCCCCAAAGTTCGGAGTTTTTAATTAATTTTGCATTATCTTCAAGCAATATTCATACATATTTATATAAAATGATGCAATCTATATTTATGGACATTATGCCGTCGCTCCATTTCACGGGCCTTGTGCTGGCAGTCGGCACATTTCTCATCATTGGGCTGTTCCACCCTATCGTCATCAAGATTGAATACCATTTCGGCACTCGCCTGTGGTGGGTGTTCCTGCTTGCAGGCATAGGCTTCATAGCCACAGCCATGATTGTTGCCAATGTCATTATCTCTGCCCTGCTGGGCGTGGTGGGTGCCTCGTGCCTGTGGAGCATAGGCGAGATTATTGAGCAGCGCCAGCGTGTCAAGAAGGGATGGTTTCCGATGAACCCCAAGCGAAAGGAGGAGTATGAAGACTGAACTCATTATGGTGGGCAAGACCGTTGACAAACTCTACACAAAGGGCATCAGCGACTATCAGGAGCGCATAGGCCACTACATGCCGTTCAACATCACCGTGATTCCGGCGCTCAAGAACACAAAGAGCCTGTCGGAAGACCAGCAGAAACAGGCCGAGGGCGAGCTCATCCTGCGACTCATCCAGCCGTCGGACACGGTGGTTCTGCTCGACGAGCACGGAGCCGAACGCACAAGCATGGAGATGGCTGCATGGCTGACACGCAAGCAGCAGACAGCACGCCGACTGGTGTTCATCATAGGCGGTCCGTACGGATTCTCAGCCGACGTGTACAGCCGTGCCGACGAGAAGATTTCGCTCTCGCGCATGACGTTCTCTCACCAGATGGTACGCCTGATCTTCACCGAGCAACTCTACCGCGCCTGCACCATCATTCGCGGCGAAAGCTACCACCATGAGTAATAAGGAATCTTGAATTGAAGAATTCTGTTAACCATAGGAGGCTATGGCGTCCTCGCCGTAGCCTAAGCAGTTGACGATAACACATTCTTTAAGTCACGAATTATCCATGAATTATTCATGAATTTTGGGAAAGACATTAGCTTCCCCATTATGCTTGCTCAGACTATGGAGAGGACGCCATAGCCTCCTACATTACCAAGCAATAGAACCTCCAGCATTCGTGTGATTAGTGAAATTCGTGGTGAAGCAAACACAACACGAATCACACGAATAATTCATGGTCAATTCGTGATAATTCGTGACCGATACCCAACGTCGTCTTTTGTCACGAATTAAGCAAGCTGTAGGATGCCATGCCCTACTACAGCTTGTTTCACGTCTTAACAATTCAAAACTCAAAATTCTTCACACTCCCAACAGCGGCAGTATCGACGGGGTGAGAAGCGAGGTGAAGATGCCGTTGAGCGTGAGTCCCAGACTGGCGTAGGCACCATGCACCTGACTGCGGTCCATCGACGTGGCTGTGCCTATGGCGTGGGCTGCCGTTCCCATCGACAGACCCTGTGCCACGGGATTCTTGACACGTGCAAAACCCATTGTGCGATAGCCACATACTGCACACATCAGTCCAACCGAAACCACAACGGCAGCCGTGAGCGACGGAATGCCGCCTACAGCCTTGGTCACCTCCATGGCGATAGGCGTTGTGACCGACTTGGAAGCGAGCGATAGAATCACCTCGCGCGAGGCTCCCAACTCCTTGGCTATCCATACCACGGACACCACGCCCACAACGCAACCTGCCAGTTCGGAAAGAAGAATCGGCGTGAGCTGCTTCTTTATCGTAGACAGCTGCATGTACAAAGGCACACCCAATGCCACTACTGCCGGACGCAACCAGAACTCTATCATATGACCACCCTTGTTGTACGTCTCATAGCTCACTCCCGTCAACTTCAGGAAGGCTATTATGCACACTATCGACACAAGCACGGGGTTCATTATCACCCAACCAGTCATACGACGCAGCAACTTACCCACAAAGTAATAGCCGAACGTAAGGGCTATCAGAAAAAAATCGTTTGAGAAATATTCCATTGTTTTCGTTATCCTTTTTTTATATCTATCCCCCCTGGGGACTTCTATCTTAGTTTACTGAATTTTCGCTTGCGAAACTTATATTAGTTTATTCCTTTGTCTCGCCCTTTATCTTGTCCTTCGCCTTGCCGTAGCACTGGTGAACCCATCCCGTCACGGCGAGAACAAGCACAGTAGAGATAACCGAAGCTGCCACAATAGGCACAAACTCAGCCTTGATAATGTCGAAGTAGAGCATCACAGCCACTCCTGGCGGCACAAAGAAGAACCCGATGTTGCTGACAAGGAAGTCGCTTATGCTGCGCACCCACTCAAGGCGTATTATCTTGAGCTGGAGCAAGAGCGTGAGCAGAAGCATGCCGATTATGCTCGACGGCAGAGGGATGTGGGTGAGGTAAATCAAGAGTTCACCCACAGCAAGGCAACCGAAGAGGATTGCCAACTGACGAATCATCATAGTGTTTGGGATTATAAGTGTTGATTATTCCTGTGAAAACTAATGTTATGGACGGCAAAGGTAAGGATTTACGTCCAATGAAGACAATGGAATGCAAATATAATACAGCAGGACACAAATATAGTGATATAAATCAAAAAAAAAACACCACTTCTATCATTATCACCCGAAATAACAGATGAACATAAAAACCCGTCGCATAGCTGAAATGAACTATACAACGGGTTCTCTATAATATCTGGCGGAGAGCTGCCTCTGCCCTAAACATCAGTAGGAGAATTGTCCCCTGCCCTATTCCTATTGGCTCATTAGCGGTTTAGTTGTTGACGCTACCGCCCACAATATCGAGCAGTTCGTTGGTAATAGCCTGCTGACGGCTCTTGTTGTACTGAAGATTAAGCTCGCGCAGAATCTCGTCGGCATTGTCGGTAGCGGTCTGCATAGCCACCATACGGGCGGCATGCTCGCTTGCGATGCTGTCGAGCAAGGCTGTGTAGAGCATCAAGTGAAGATACTTGGGAATGAGCTGCGAGAGTACTGTGTTCATGTCGGGCTCTACGATGAAGTTGTCGTTGAGCGGACGAACATTCTCCTCCTGCTTCTGCTCCGCAGCCGAAGCGTTCTTCTTGAGATACTCCTGCGCCTCTTTCGAGGTCACGGTAGAGTTGAGGTCGCGAGTGCGGTCGCGCTTCAACTCCTCGGTGATGTCGATAGGCAGGAAGGTCTTACGGGTGAGAATCTGCGAACCGGCACTCTTGAAATGGTGGTAGACCATCTCAACGCGGTCAATCTCGCCGCTTACGAACTTCTGTTCTATCTCGCGGGCTATATCAATACATTGCTTCACGTTAGGCTTTTCGGCAAGACCGGTGAAGTCGCCAGCCACATGAAGCCCCATTTTAGCCGTCTTCTCAGCAACTTTGCGTCCTATCGGGTAGACAACGATGTTGTCCTTGCCCCCCAGACTCTCCGAATACTCGTCAACAATGTGCTGGAGCAGACGGATGACATTGGCATTGAATCCGCCACACAGACTGCTGTTCGACGCGTAAACCACCAAGGCGACACGCTTCACAGGGCGCTCCACGTTGAACACGGTAGAAGCGTCGGCCTCTGAGGCGAGGAATGTCTTGAGGATGTGCTCGAGCATCGTCTCGTAGGGAAGCATGTTCTCAATCATCTGCTGGGCATGATGGAGCTTTGACGAAGCCACCATCTTCATGGCACTCGTAATCTTGCGGGTGCTGTTGACGGATGTGAGTCGGTTCTTGATTTCTTTGAGTGACGGCATAAGCTATTACTTTTTAAACTGACCTGCTACGTCAGCCATGGTCTGTTCGAGAACAGCTGTGAGCGAGTCGTCAATCTTACCACTTGCCAGAGCCTCGATAACGTCGGCATGCTGCGAGCGAATCTTGTCGAGGAACGTCTCCTGACACTCGCGCACCTTATCTACGGGCACGTCGTGCATCAAGCCGTGTGTTCCACAATAGATGATGGCTACCTGCTCGCCTACCGGCATCGGGCTGTACTGCGGCTGGATGAGAAGCTGGTTGTTCTTGCGGCCACGGTCGATGGTCATGGCTGTCACGGCATCCATGTCGCTTGAGAACTTGGAGAATGCCTCAAGCTCACGATACTGAGCCATGTCAATCTTCAGCGTACCGGCAACCTTCTTCATACTCTTGATCTGAGCCGAACCACCTACACGCGATACGGAAATACCTACGTTGACGGCAGGACGGAAACCCTGGTTGAAGAGGTCGCTCTCAAGATAAATCTGTCCGTCGGTGATTGAAATCACGTTGGTCGGGATGTAGGCAGAAACGTCGCCTGCCTGGGTCTCGATGATAGGCAGGGCTGTGAGCGAACCGCCACCCTTGACATGACCCTTCATGCACTCGGGCAGGTCGTTCATCTGCTCGGCTACCTCCTGCTGATCGTTGATACGTGCTGCACGCTCCAACAGACGTGAGTGGAGATAGAACACGTCGCCAGGATATGCCTCACGTCCAGAAGGACGACGCAGAATCAACGATACCTCACGGTAGGCAACAGCCTGCTTCGAAAGGTCATCGTACACAACGAGTGCCGAATAGCCACGGTCGCGGAAGTACTCGCCTATGGCGGCTCCTGCGAACGGTGCGTAATACTGCATGGCAGCCGGGTCGGCAGCTGTAGCCGCTACAATGATTGTGTAGGGCATGGCGCCGTGCTGCTTGAGGTTCTCGACAAGAGCGGCAACGGTAGAAGCCTTCTGGCCGATGGCTACATAGATACAGTATACGGGCTTGCCAGCCTCGTAGAAACTCTTCTGATTGATGATTGTATCGACAGCGATGGCAGTCTTACCTGTCTGACGGTCGCCGATGATAAGCTCACGCTGTCCACGTCCGATAGGAATCATTGAGTCGACTGACTTCAAGCCTGTCTGCAACGGTTCCTTAACGGGCTGGCGATAGATAACGCCCGGAGCCTTGCGGTCGAGCGGCATCTCGAAAGCACCTGTCATGTCAATCTCGCCCTTGCCGTCGATGGCCTGTCCGAGCGGATTGATGACACGTCCGAGCATATTGTCGTTGACACGGATAGAAGCGATGCGCTTGGTACGCTTTACTACCATGCCCTCCTTGATGCCTTCGGTAGAACCCAGAAGCACACAACCCACGTTGTCCTCCTCAAGGTTCATCACGATAGCCATAGTGCCGTTCTCGAACTCGAGAAGCTCGTTGGCCTCGGCGTTGCGGAGTCCGTAGATACGGGCCACACCGTCGCTCACCTCAAGCACAGTACCCACCTCGTCAAACTGCTGGCTGTTGTTGATGCCCTGTAGCTGCTCGAGAAGTACCTGTGACACTTCGCTTGGTTTTATTTTATCTGACATATACTTCTGAAAAAAGTTAATTAATTAAGCTGTGACAGAATGGTGTTGAGCTGCTTCTTTACGCTGGCATCCATACGATAGGTGTCGTACTCGAGCACGAATCCACCTATGATGTTAGGATTTACCTCGGTCTGGAACTCAACCGTACCATTTGTCCTTCCCTCAACCAACTGTCGCATCTTCTTCTCCGTAGCGGAGTCGATGGTGCAGGCAGTCGTTAGTTTAGCACTGATTAGATTGTTATGCTTTCTGTACAGAGTAACAAACGAGTTGGCGATGAATTGCATGATACTCTCACGGTCTTCTTTGAGCACAAGGGCGACAAAACGCTTTGTCAGGTCGCACGATCCTCCGGCTGCAGCCGTGAGGAGCAGACTCTCCTTCTGCTTCTTCGAGAGCATGGGATTATCTATCGTAATCCTCAGCGCAGGCGTCGTGGAGTAGCAATGGGCAAGGCTCTGCATGTCGGCATACACCTTGTCGGCCTCCTTAGCCTCAATGCCCGCCTTGAGCAAGGCGCGTGCATATCTGACCGATATTAATCCTAAATCCATAGCTTATACTTATTTATTATTGGCTGTAACTTCATCAAGCATCTGGTTAATGTAATCCATCTGTGCCTTATCAGTGCCGAGCTTCTGGCGCAAGACCTTCTCCGAAATCTCAACACTCAACGCAGCTACCTGCTGGCGAATCTCGCTGATTGCAGCCTGTTTTTGGCTTTCAATCTCGGCCTTGGCATCGTTGATGATGCGGGCACTCTCCTCGCGAGCCTTCTCCTGTGCCTGTGCCACGATAGCCTCACGGGTTGTGGCGGCCTCCTTGAGTATTACGGCCTGCTTCTCCCGTGCTTCCTGAAGCATCGCGTCGCTCTCCTGCTTGATGTTCTCAAGCTGGGCAGCGGCCTTCTGCGCCTTGGACAGGCTCTCGTCGATGTACTTCTTGCGCTTGTCTACCATGATTATGATAGACGGGAAGCCGAACTTGGCGAGCACGAAGAACACCACAAGGAATGCCAAAAGCATCCAAAAGAGGAGTCCAAGGTCAGGAGTCAATATTGATGGCAATGTACTAAAATCCATTTGCAATATTTTACGAACTCTTTGTTGCTATTTACGTAAGAGCGCAACACCTTACTTGATAAGGAAGGCGCAGGCTACGATAGCAAACAATGCACAACCCTCAACGAATGCTGAGGTTAGAATCATGTTGGTCTGAATCTTGCCAGAAGCCTCAGGCTGACGTGCAATAGCGTCCATGGCGCTGCCGCCAATCTTGCCAATACCCAAACCTGCGCCAATTACTGCAATACCTGCTCCGAGACCGCAGCCCAGCTGTGCCAGACCTTCAGCAGCCAAAAGTGATGAAATAATCATAGTTGTTTAATTTTTTTAAGTTGTTATTTTTTTTATTGTTTATTCTGTTGTTAAGCCTCTGCCTCCTCTTCCTTCTGAGCCAGACCGATGAACACGGCACTCAACAAGGTGAAGACATAAGCCTGAATGAATGCCACAAGCACTTCAAGACAGTTCATGAAGAGCATCATTATGGCACTTACGAGGTTCAAACCTATACCGTAGCCAACGCCCATAGACCATCCGAGGAAGATGACGCATGTGAAGCTCAGGATGATTGCGTGACCTGCCATCATGTTGGCAAAGAGACGAACCATAAGAGCGAACGGCTTGGTGAAAACGCCGAAGAACTCTATGACTGGCATCAAAGGCACCGGATAAGCCTTGAGGAATACCGGCACATGGGGCCAGAAGATATCTTTCCAATACGCCTTGTTGCCGAAGAGGTTGATGGCAATCATGGTGCAGATGGCAAGGAAGAACGTAACGTTGATGTTGCCCGTAACGTTGGCGCCACCCGGGAATATCGGAAGCAAACCGAGAATGTTTGTCGTGAAGATGAAGAAGAACACCGTGAGCAGGTATGGTGCGAACGGCTTGAAGTGCTTCTCGCCTATCGACGCCTTGATAACGTCGTCGTAGATGGTCATGACGAACATCTCCATCATTCCGACAAATCCGCCAGGAGCCTCACTTCTCTCGTCCTTGCCCTTGTACCAGCGAGCACATGAAAGGAACACGGCTATCAGAATGAACACTACTATCCATATCTGAGCCACGGTCTTGGTGATGCTGAGGTCGAGCGGGCGCACCTTTGAGCCATCGGGCATGTTCTCGTAGATTTTGCCGTGATGCTCTGCGTCGAAGTAATAGTTCTCCGGCAGACTGCTCTCTGTGCAGAACGTCCACTCTCCGGTATTGGAGCTTCTGACGATTATCGGCAACGGAATGCTCAGACTCTTGCCCTCGTAAGAAGCTATGTGCCACTCATACGAGTCGGACAGGTGCTCAAGTACCGTTGTAGGGATGTCGAGCGACTTGCCGTCGTGGCCTGCTTCTCCCGCTGAAGCGAAGGCTGGCATCAATGCCAATACCAAGAGAAGTAATAATGACTTTATCTGTTTCATTATCGTTTATTTATTATCTTTGTCACACTCAATATGCGAATTGGTGACGTGCGAGAAGAATGCTGAATGGTGGAAAATCATCCATAAATAGAAAACCATAAACACCAGACAGTATTCGAGCATCGCATCGCGACCTACGGCAATGTAGCATCCTACAAGCGTGAAGAGAGCCAACAACATACGGAAGCCGGACACGGCCGAAAAGAATGTCGGAAGAATATTCTGATTTGCCACGGCTATCCTTTTCCATATGAAAATGTCGGCAAGCTCCACCACAAGGGCGAACAATGCACTCACTACAAGAGGCGGGACAAGTCCGTCAACATGAGCGAACATCTGCAGGGAAAGAACTGCCAACGACAATACCGCAACAGCCACAACGGTCTGCACAGCATAGCGTCGGCTCAATTTAGCTATCTCTGTATTTTTCAACATGTCAACCGGGTTTCATTAAAGTTCAACACAAACATTGACGCTGTTCTTCTGCACTTCAACGAAACCGCCCATTGCCTTCACCTCATGCTCGCCTTCAGAGTCAAAAAAAGCAATACGTCCGCTGTTGAGTGTAGAGATTATAGGAGCGTGATTGGGGAGTATCTCAAACTCGCCGCTTGCACCCGGCACGACAACACGGTCGACCGTTCCTACAAACTCCACCTTCTCTGGAGAGACGATTCTTAAACTCAAACTCATAGTTTACAAGTATTTAGTGTGTAAGCAGATTATCCCTTAGCTGCCTCAAGAAGCTTCTTGCCCTTGGCAATAGCGTCCTCGATAGTACCAACGTTTAGGAATGCCTGCTCTGGCAGGTCGTCTACCTCGCCGTCGAGAATCATGTTGAAGCCCTTGATGGTGTCTTCGATTGATACCATCACACCCTTTACACCGGTGAACTGCTCGGCAACGGCAAACGGCTGAGAGAGGAAACGCTGCACACGACGTGCACGGTTCACAGTCAGCTTGTCCTCGTCTGAGAGTTCGTCCATACCAAGGATGGCGATGATGTCCTGAAGTTCCTTATAGCGCTGGAGAATCTGCTTGACGCGCTGTGCACACTCGTAGTGCTCCTTACCCACAATCAGCGGGTCGAGAATACGTGAGGTTGAGCCCAGCGGGTCAACGGCAGGATAGATACCAAGCTCGGTAATCTTACGCGAAAGCTCGGTAGTTGCGTCGAGGTGGGTAAAGGTTGTAGCCGGAGCAGGGTCGGTCAAGTCGTCGGCAGGCACATATACAGCCTGTACTGATGTGATAGAACCCTTCTTGGTAGAGGTAATACGCTCCTGCATCTGTCCCATCTCACTTGCCAGAGTAGGCTGATAACCTACGGCTGAAGGCATACGGCCGAGAAGAGCCGAAACCTCCGAACCGGCCTGGGTGAAACGGAAGATATTATCAATAAAGAACATGATGTCGGCAGCTTCGCCGTCCTTGCCTCCGTGGTCGCGGAACTCCTCGGCTACGGTCAGACCAGACAATGCTACAGAAGCACGTGCTCCAGGCGGCTCATTCATCTGTCCGTAGACAAGTGTTGCCTGACTCTTCTTAAGCTCCTCGGGGTCTACAAGCGAGAGGTCCCACTTGCCTTCCTCCATTGCCTTCTTGAACTTCTCGCCGTAGCGGATAACGCCCGACTCAAGCATATCGCGGATAAGGTCGTTACCCTCACGAGTACGCTCGCCGACTCCGGCAAATACCGAGTAGCCGTTGTGTCCCTTGGCAATGTTGTTGATAAGCTCCATGATGAGCACGGTCTTGCCTACACCGGCACCGCCGAACAGACCAATCTTACCACCCTTCATGTAAGGCTCCAATAGGTCAATCACCTTGATACCAGTTGCGAGCATTTCCTTGTGAGTGGAAAGGTCCTCAAACTTAGGAGCCTCACGATGGATAGGATAAGCGCCCTCCATATTGAGCGTACTCATACCATCGATAGGCTGACCGATGACATTCATCATACGGCCCTTGATCTGTTCACCTGCTGGCATCATGATAGCGTTGCCGGTAGGAACAACCTCCAGGCCACGCTGCAATCCGTCAGTATTGTCCATTGCGACGCAGCGAACGGTGTCTTCACCAATATGCTGCTGCACCTCAATGATAAGCTCCTGTCCGTTAGGACGCTTCAGCTTCAGAGCTTCGTGGATTTTAGGCAACACCTCTTCAGGATTCTTGCCGGCTGTATCGAAGTAAACGTCGATAACCGGACCAATAATCTGCGAGATGCGCCCGTTGATTTGTGACATAGTATATTTGATTTTGATTTTAAATTCTGATGCAAATATAACAACTATATTTTATACGAAAGAATATTTAATCTTTATTGTACTTTTTCTTTCCAAATATGCCATTTTTGTAGTGTAAATCGACCACTTTTAGATGCTCAGTTCGTCGAGCACCTTGATGAGCTTGCGGTCGAACGGCTTGTCACTACGAATGGCTTCGCTCAGGGGTACGTACACTATCTCGTTGTTGCGCACACCAATCATCACGTTGCGCTGGCCCTGTAGTATTGCCTCGATGGCACCTACACCAGTACGGGAAGCAAGGATACGGTCGTGAGCGCTTGGACGTCCGCCACGCTGCAAGTGTCCGAGAATAGACACACGTACATCGTACTGCGGGAACTCGTTCTTCACGCGCTCGGCATAATACATGGCGCCACACTTCGGGCTTTCCGAAACGATTACGATGCAGCTCTTCTTCGACTTACGGATGCCACGCTCCATGAAGCGTGCCAACTGGTCAACGTCGGTAGAGTCTTCAGGAATAATGGCTGCCTCGGCACCACTTGCAATGGCAGAGTTCTGTGCGAGGAAACCAGCATCACGTCCCATCACCTCAATAAAGAAAATACGCTCATGGCTCTGGGCTGTGTCGCGGATGCGGTCAACACATTCTACGATGGTATTCATAGTAGTGTCGTAACCAATGGTTGAATCTGTACCATAGAGGTCGTTGTCGATAGTGCCCGGCAAGCCAATGCAGCAGATGTCATACTTTTTGGCAAACTCCATAGCACCAGTCAACGAACCGTTACCACCGATAACAACCAAAGCATCAATACCATGAGCCTTAATCTGCTCATAAGCCTTCTCCTTGCCCTCATCGGTAGTAAATTCCTTGCAACGTGCTGTCTTAAGGATTGTACCACCCGACATAATTATACCACTAACGTTTTCGGTTGTAAAATCCTCAATATCGCCATTTATAAGACCATCGTAACCACGATAGATACCTTTTATATTAAATCCATTGCATATACCCGCACGAGTCACGGCACGAATTGCAGCATTCATTCCCGGGGCATCGCCACCGGAAGTCAAGATTCCAATTGTCTGAATTTTAGCCATACGATTTTTTTGTATTTAAGATTATTAAATTTTCCGTTAAAGTATTAGGGTGTTTTTTTATGGGGTGTTAATAGGGTATTTATATAAGAGCATTCATAATGTAAGGGCATTATACCAGCAGCCACAAACAAACCATACCTGCTATAGACGCAACGAACGAAACCCAACCCACATTGACGAAGTACCAATTGAGCTTTATGCGTTCCATCTTCATCAGGGCAAGTCCGCTCATAGATCCTATACACAGAATGTTGCCTCCCATAGCAGTCGCATATGCTACAATCTTCCAATAGGCTCCATTCTGTCCATAAAGCGCAAGATTACTGCCCGTTTCGGCAACATCGTGCAACGAAACCATAGACATAAGTGTTGCGAAATTGTCCAATACGCTACCTACAATCTGAGTGGCAAAACCCACTACCAGCATATTGTCGGCAATACCACCCATAAAAGCATCCACTCTGTTCAGGAATCCCGTCTCGCGTACCACTCCAAGCGCAAGCATAATGCCCAGTACGAACAGTATCATCTGAATTACGCCATATTGTAGCACTCGCGGCACACGACGCTGTATCATCTGGTCGGCATTCATCAGCTTGCGATTCATCAGTTCGTTGACAATCCACAATAGCGACAGTACGCACATCGCACCAAGGAACGGACTAAGCTTAGTAATGTTATGGAATGTAGGAATAAACCACAATCCGCCAATCCCGACAAACAGCATCAAGGCTCTCTGCCACAGGTTAAGATTGGTATCATCGCCACGATAAGGCATCGTAATCCATTCGGTCTCAATACGTCGCGGCAAGCCACGTTGCAGCCAAAGTATCGGGAAGAGCCATGCTATAAGACACGGCAGAGCCATCGTCAAAGAATAGTTGGTAGCTGTTACTGCGCCGATATTCCAAAGCACGAGCCCCGTAGGGTCGCCTATAACCGTAAGTGCGCCACCACAATTTGCCGACAAAACAATGGCGCATCCGAAGATGACACGCTGCCTCTGTCTGCTCACAATGGCATGCATAATGGTAAGCATCATAACAGTCGCCGTAAGGTTGTCGAGGTTTGCCGAAATCAAGAATGTAATTGCCGACAAGGTCCAAAGCATCCTCTTGCCGCTACGCGTACGCAGCATCTGTGAGATAAAGTCGAAGCATCCGTTGTTCTGCAATATCTCCACTATCGTCATAGTAGAAAGCAAGAAGAGAACAATCTCAGACGCTCTGCCCACATATTTCAAGAAAAGATTCTGAAAAATATACTGCTTTACGGCAGCCGAGGAAGCCGGTGCGCCATCCAAGAACGAAGCGTAGTCCTTGGCGTGCTGTCCCATAACAAAATCCGATCCATAACAAATGTAAAGTATCCAGCCAAGCGTTCCTACAAAGATGGCAACCGCAGCTTTGTTTACATTGGTAAATTTCTCTGTCGCTATCAAGAAATAGCCAATTAGTATTATTGTTATGATGACAAGAGTCATAAGCTGTATATTAGATTTATCGGTTGCAAAGGTACAAAAATATCTGAACTGCACAAGTTTTAAATCTAAAAAATAAAAATAGTTAACAGAGATTTGATTCAAATGCAATAAGCCTCTATCTTTTAATAAAATATAGGTCATGTTTTTATTCTTAATATAAAAAAATAAGTACCTTTGTATTTAAAATATAACCTTTTTAAAACATTACTATGTACTACTGGTTTGTATTCAACAATAAAGGGGAGCTTCTCCTACAAAAATGTGCGGATGGTACTTTTACCATCCCGTATTGCGAGCAAGCACCCGTCACGACCACTCACAATACTCATATTATGGACATTTCGCCTATGGACAGCGGGCAGAAGGTGAAAGCCTTGCAGATAGACGATGTGCAGACTTGTACAGACGGCACATTCGAATTGTGCGGTCTCCGACAGTCGTTCTACAAACTTTCGCATCCTCTTTATCTGAAAGCCGGCAAATGCCATGAGCTGCTCTACTGGGACCGCAACACGCAATATTGTGGCGTATGCGGGTCGCCTATGGTGATGGATACAGACATTTCAAAGAAATGCCCTAATTGCGGCAAGACCATTTGGCCCCAACTGGCTACTGCCATAATCGTACTCATAAACCGTGGCGACGACCTGCTGTTGGTACACGCCAAAAACTTCAAGACCGACTTCTACGGATGTATTGCCGGATTTGTAGAGACTGGCGAATCTCTCGAAGAGGCAGTAAGACGTGAGGTATGGGAAGAGGCGTCCATCTCAATAAAAAATCTGAGATACTTCAAGTCGCAGCCATGGCCCTACCCTTGCGGCCTCATGGTTGGCTTCTTTGCCGAATACGACGGAGGCGGCCTTAAGTTACAGGAGTCGGAATTGTCGCGCGGCAACTGGTTTAACAAGAACAATCTGCCTACAATTCCCGAAAAACTCAGCCTTGCAAGAATGCTGATTGACAAATGGCTGGAAGAACACGAGTGAATTTTGAATGTTGAGTGTTGAATTATAGGAGGCTATGGCGTCCTCGCCGTAGCCTGAGCAGTTGACAATAATGAGTTTTGATTTAGTTATTAAGATATGAAACAAATAGGATGGGGATTTATCGGATGCGGCGAGGTGACCGAGAAGAAATCCGGACCGGCATTCAACGAGGTGCCTGGCTCAAGCGTGGTGGCAGTAATGAGCCGTAATGAAGCAAAGGCAAAGTCGTACGCCAAACGCCATAATATAAAAAAGTGGTACACAGACCCACAGGAACTTATCGACGACCCTAACGTAAATGCCGTATATATAGCCACTCCGCCTTCAAGCCACGCTACATTTGCAATAATGGCAATGAAGGCTGGCAAACCCGTGTATATAGAAAAACCATTAGCTGCAAGCTATGAAGACTGCGCCCGCATCAACCGCATAAGCGAGATTACGGGTGTGCCGTGCTTTGTGGCTTACTATAGACGTTATCTGCCTTATTTTCAGAAGGTAAAGAACATTATCAATTCAGGAACTATAGGCACAATCGTAAATGTCCAGATACGTTTCTCTGTTCCGCCAAGAGACCTTGACTATCAGGATGCCCACAACCTGCCGTGGCGACTACAACCGGACATTGCCGGAGGAGGCTACTTCTACGACCTGGCTCCTCATCAGCTCGATCTCTTGCAGGATATATTCGGAGTCATCACACGAGCTCACGGATATTGCTCCAACAGAGCACATCTGTACAAGGCAGAGGACTCCATAAGTGCCAGTTTCTTCTTCGAGAACGGATTGCCAGGCAGCGGTTCATGGTGCTTCGTAGGCCATCAAAGCGCCAAGGAAGACCGTATAGAGGTTATTGGCGACAAAGGCATGTTGTCGTTTTCGGTTTACGACTACGCTCCTATACAACTGGTGACAAGTGCAGGCCGGACAAACATCGTCGTGCCTAATCCTTCTTACGTACAGCTACCTATCATTCGCTCTGTAATTGAACACCTCCAAGGCTTGGGAGTGTGCCAATGCACAAGCGTGAGCGCCACACCAGTCAATTGGGTGATGGACAGAATTCTGGGTAAGCTATAAGCGAAACCGTTGTAGAGAGCGAGAGAACCACATAACAATCTTATAGGATTTGTATTTGAAAAGAACCATAACAATATTGTTGTCCGTATGTGTTTCGGGAATGTCTGCCAAGGCTCAAACTGCGGCAGACACCATTAGTGCGCCTCAAAAATACCGTCACAACACTTTTTTTCGTGTAGTAGGCCGAACCCTGGGTAGGTTTATGAGGAATTTCAGCGAAGTAGACACGTGCTATATCGAACCTCAAAAGTTCAACTACACAGCTATGCTACAAAACACCAACACTTATGAGATTTACCGCATAGCGTCGACTATGGGTAACGACTTCACCTTCGCCCCGCTCCCGACCTTCAAACTCGGACCGTACTTAGGTTGGCGATGGGTTTTCCTGGGCTACACATTCGACTTGAAGAACATCAACAGCGGAGACAAGCGAACCGAACTTGACCTCTCTATCTATAGTTCACAACTTGGCGTAGACCTGTTCTATCGTAAGACGGGCAACGACTACAAGATTTCGAAAGCCCAACTTGATAGCGAAGGCAAGGTGAACACACGTACGTTAAACGGCACGAATTACGACGGTATCAACGTGAGTATCAAGGGATTCAACATGTATTACATCTTCAATCACAAGCGATTCTCCTACCCTGCCGCCTTCAGCCAATCGACAATACAACGCAAGTCGTGCGGTTCTGCCTTGTGCGGCATAGGCTACACCCGCCACTCGCTAAGCATAGACTGGGAGAAACTGTACGACATCGTTGCCGAAAACCTTGGCGAGGAGACTGCCAAGCGCTACATGGACCCCGAATTGAAATTCAAGAAGATTAAATATACCGATGTTTCGTTGTCGGGTGGATACGGCTACAACTGGGTATTTGCCCGCAACTGGCTGGCGGCTGCCTCGTTGTCGTTGGCTCTGGGCTACAAAAGTTCGTCGAGCGACACCAATCACTCTACATTCACACTCAAGGACTTCTCTTTCCACAACTTCAATATCGACGGAGTGGGACGCTTCGGAATTGTATGGAACAATATGCGATGGTACTATGGTGCCAACGCCATAATCCACACGTACAACTACCATAAGCCGAAGTTCTCGACCAACAATATATTCGGTAGCCTTAACATTTATGTAGGAGTTAACTTTGGAAGAATGAAATGAAAAATCACTTTATCATGACAACAGCTTTTCTATCACTTGCCGTGGCATTACTCGCCCAATGCGGCAGCCCTTCGGCCAACAAAAAGAATCCACAAATACAGCATAACGCTGACACACAGCAGATTACACAACAGCAGAAGCTTTCAACGGCATATAAAGAAGCCCCCAAGTCCTCGTCTTACACCGACGACTCTGTCTCTATCACCTATTATAATGAGACGGAAGACAAGGCAAGGATTGGGCAAATCGTCAATAAATACGCACAACATACAGCCAATCCTGACCTTATAATCGCTATAGCCCGCCAACTGCGTGGCATTCCGTATGTGGCAAAGACGCTTGAGGTGAACAAGCAGGAGAAGCTTGTGATAAATCTTAGCCAACTCGACTGTACCACCTATGTGGAGAACGTTCTTGCCATATATCTTTGCATCAAAAACGGCAAGACCGCATTCGACGACTACGCTCATTACTTGCGTATGGTGAGATACCAGAACGGAGAGGTGAGCTATCCTGCCCGCCAGCATTATTTTACCGACTGGATCTACGAGAACACCCAGAAGGGATTCGTCCAAGAGATACAGTCGCCCAACCCTCCATTCACAGCAATACAGACCCTGCGTATCGACTTCATGAGCACACACGCTTCGCTTTATCCTATGCTGAAGAACAATCCGCAAATGATAGAACGGATAGCCAAGACCGAGCAACTCCTCTCCGGCAAGAAGTTCAGCTACATTCCCAAATCAGCCATCCACAACACCAAGTTGCTGCGCTCGTCCATACACGATGGCGACATCATCGCTATAACTACATCCAAGGCTGGACTCGACACTTCGCACATAGGTATAGCCGTGTGGCACAAAGACGGGCTACACATGCTCAACGCATCGCAAATACACAAGAAGGTTGTTGAAGAGCCTATGACACTCTACCAATATATGCAGAAACATCCGTCGCAGACCGGAATAAGAATAGTAAGGATAAAGTAGACTGCTCTACTCCTTGTCAAGGGCCGTGTGGATATTTCGCATAAGCCCCGAATATTTGGCTCGTTTCACGGCACTCCCCTTAAACAAATGACGATAGTCGTCCTCAGTTAGCGACAGCCAGTCCTCACGCTTCATGTCAAGCAGGTCTTGCGATGGCTGAAGTTCGGGAGTAGTGTTGGGTTGCGCAAAACGGTTCCACGGACAGGCCTTCTGACAGCAGTCGCAGCCATATATCGTATCGCCCATTTTTTCGGACAAGTCGGAGGGAATGTCGCCACGGTTCTCTATTGTCTGATAGCTCAGGCACAAGCGGGCGTCAAAATCCGACCTTCCCTCCCCCATCGTCAGAGCGTGCGACGGACAAGCGTCGATACATGCGTGGCAATTGCCGCAACGCGGCTTCATCTCCTCATCATACTCCAATTCTACGGGCAGGAACAGCTCACCCAAGAAGAACATACTACCGGCATGAGGTATTATCAGCTGGTGGTTTCGTCCGGTCCATCCAAGCCCAGCCTTCACAGCCCAATAGCGTTCGAGCACGGGAGCCGAATCGCAAAACGCTCTATACTCCTCAAATCCAAGCCGTTCGGCAAGCATGCGCAATTTTCCCTTCACCACATCATGATAGTCTTTGCCAAGTGCATAGGCAGCAAACTGCGGTTCGCCTTCGGGCAGAGTATGCGACGGCGCATAGTTCAACGCAACAGACACAATACTCTTGAGTCCGTCCATCAACAGCCGTGGGTCGAAACGCTTGTCGGGATAATTCTCAAGATAATTCATCGTAGCATGCTCGCCATTGTCAATCCATTTGCGGTACGAATCCACAACATCCTTGTCCACAGCCGCGGCTTTGGCTATGCCACAAGCAAAAAAGCCGAGGTTCTTTGCCTCGGCTTTTATTTTAAGAGATAATTGTCGTTTGTCCATTATCTTTAATTACGTTTTTGTTTCCACGACTTCAGTCGAAAGTCTTAAACTCATACCCCTGCTCCTTAAGCCATTTGAGCGACTTCGGAAGTGCGGTACGCAGCTTGTCGATACTCTTTACCGAATCATGGAAAGTAATGATTGAACCATTACGGGCGTATCGCCTTACATTATTGAACACGTCGTCCGCACTAAGCCACTTGGAATAGTCACGTGTCACGAGGTCCCACATCACGATGCGATACTTGCAACGCAACCAGATGTACTGGCTGTAGCTCATAGCGCCATGTGGCGGACGGAAGAGGTGGGCGCCTATAAGGTCGTTGGCACGCTCCACATCGTCAATATATGTCTTGGCAAAATGCTTGAAGCCTCCAAGATGATGATAGGTATGATTGCCCACTTGATGGCCCTCCGCAACAATACTTCTGTAGAGGTCGGGATACTTGCGCACATTGTCTCCTACCATGAAGAAAGTGGCGTGTATCCCAAACTCTTTCAATGTTTGCAGAATGAACGGCGTCGACTCAGGTATAGGTCCGTCGTCAAACGTGAGATATACCGAACGTTCGTTGCGGTTCATTCTCCAGGTTGCACCTGGAAACAACCAACGCAACCATATTGAAGGCTGTTCAATTATCATCGCGATTCAAAAGGTTGTCCGCCCTTAGCCTGATAGACGGCATAGATGGCATTGGCAGTCTTGAGCCATTCGTTAGCCATTTTCGCGTCCACAAGCTGGGCTATATCCGAAATACCCTGCATATAATAGAGCTGGCGCATTACATCTGTCTGACACATGTCGAAGCGCGAGCCTTCCTGCGATACATAGTAGTCGGCATATTGCTTGGCGTTGTTCCAAACCTGTCGCAATATGCGGGCTGCATCAGCCTTGCATCCTATCAGAGCATAGGCACGAGCCAGATCTGCCGAACCCGAAACAAAAGTATTGGGCACATTATATTCAGGTATTGACTTCTCCGCCTTGCGCAGCACCTTCAGAGCCTTGTCGTTCTTGCCCTCCCGAATGAGTGCGAGAGCCAGCTGTGCAAAGAGATTGCGATGGGTGTAGCACATACGCATTATGGTCTCGTCAATATAGAGTCCCTTCTTGTCCAAGCCGCCGAACTTATATCGGTTCATTACATTATTATATGTCTTCTCGGTGTCGAAGTTCTTTGCACCCGGCTTGTTGGTGGTGAACGGAGTGATGCGGTAAGCCAGACCCTCCTGCACGAAGTTGTCGCCAAGGTTCATGTAGTTGTCCGAACCTACGGTTGCCGCAACATACAGCGGACGTGTCCAGTTGCATTGTGCGAGCATCTCAAGCATCATGAGGTCGTTCTTGTACAGAGCGCGCTTGCCGGCGAGCGAGATGACCATACGGTCGGGTATAGTGTCGCTTGCCATCATCATTCCGCTCTTCTTTACAGCCTCCTTGTCGATGGTCAGATAGAGTGTGTCGGTCGGAATGACGTGCATTTCCTTGTTCTTAGTACGAACCCAGTTATTCAGTACGTTTTTCAACTCGAATGGGTTTTCGCCAAATTGCTCCTTTGCCTCAGCCGGATGTTCTTTATAGAAATCCATTATCTGCTGCTTGAGCGACGGATCCACCTGCACATAGTCGTTGGTTCCCGAACAGAAGTCAAGGCGCGGCCAAGTGATAGGCACAGAAGGCGAATCGTAAGCCGGACGCTTCATCTGGTCGATATACCAGTCGGTCTGCAGATAAGAGAGGTTGCATACACGGGCATCTGTACGGAATCCTTCGGTCTCCTGGTTATACCACAATGGGAACGTGTCGTTGTCGCCATTGGTGAAGATTATCGGGTAGCCCTTGTCCTGGAGCGTCATCAGATAGTTCTGTCCGAAGTCGCGACAAGTGTAGCGTCCGCTGCGGTCGTGGTCGTCCCAAGTCTGCGAAGCCATCTGTACGGGCACAAGCAGACAGGCTACGCCAAGCACGCTGGCAAGAGCCACATCGTTGGTCTTAAGCTTCTTCTTGAGCATATCGTACAACGCCAATACACCAAGTCCACACCAGATGGCATAAGCATAGAACGAACCTGCATAAGCATAGTCGCGCTCACGAGGCTGCTGCGGAGTCTGGTTCAGATAGAGCACAATGGCAAGACCCGTCATAAAGAAGAGGAAGAACACTACCCAGAACTGACGTATGCCTCGTTGTCCGCGCCATGCCTGCCAGAAGAGTCCGATAAGACCCAGCAACAGAGGCAGACAATAGAACACGTTGTGTCCCTTGTTCTCCTTCAACTCCTGCGGCAGCTTGCTCTGGTCGCCAAGCATCCAGTTGTCGATAAACGATATGCCCGTTATCCAGTTGCCGTGCTCGGGTTCGCCGCTACCCTGCAGGTCGTTCTGTCTTCCTGCGAAGTTCCACATGAAGTAGCGCCAGTACATGAAGTTGCATTGGTAAGAGAGGAAGAAGCGTATGTTGTCCCATTGTGTAGGCATCTTCACGGTCACCTGCTCGCCACAGCGGTCGTAAGGCACGTTTGTACCCGTGACGCCACCCAGCCAATTCTCATAAGCCTGAGCGTGAGCCGACGAATGCATACGCGGGAACAGCATGTTCTGTGCGTAAACGAGCTTGTCCTTGTGCGAAACGACGAAGTACGAATCCTTCTCATTTTCAGATGCCTTCTCCTTACGTTGCCAGATGGCAGCACCTTCCTTACGCTTGGGGATGCACATGTTGCCCTCTACGTCAAATGCCACCTGCGAGGTGTAAGCCTGGCCATAAAGCAACGGAGAGTCGCCATACTGGTCGCGGCTCAGATACGAACCGAGGGTGAACACATCCTCAGGCGAGTTCTGGTCCATAGGCGGGTTGGCAGCCGAACGGATTACGATAACAGCATAGCTCGAATAGCCGATCATCAGCATAAGCATGCACAGCAAGGCAGTATTCTTGAAGCGTGCCGACACTACGGGCACAAGCTGCTTGTCCGCCTTCTTGCGATAGTTCAGTCCGAAGTATATGGCTACAAGAATGACGATGCCTACCAAGGCTGCGCCCCATCCCATACCACGGAACGGAATGCCCAACATACCTACAGCGAGTGTGAACGATATGTTCTGACGCTTGAAGTTGCGGTCGGTATACGACTCGTATATAGCCCATATCACGATGGCAACAAGCAGGATGATGTATATTATCTCACCCGTATTGAACGGACAGCCCAACTGGTTGACAAACAGCAGTTCAAACCATCCTGCCACATTAATGATGCCCGGCACTACGCCATACAGCACACCTGCCACAATAACGAACGAGACAAGCAGAGCCAGCAACGAGCCCTTCAGCTCGATATGCGGATAGCGACGATAGCAATATACCAATACTATAGCCGGAATACAGAGCAAGTTCAAGAGGTGAACGCCTATCGACAGACCCGTCATATACGCTATAAGCACAAGCCAGCGGTCGCTATGAGGCTCGTCGGCATGGTCTTCCCATTTCAGGATGAGCCAGAACACGATGGCAGTAAATGCCGACGAATAGGCATAAACCTCGCCCTCCACAGCCGAGAACCAGAATGTATCGGAGAAGGTGTAGATGAGAGCGCCTACAAGTCCTGATGCCTCAATGGCAATAAGCTTGCCCGTTGTCATCTCGCTCCAGTCCTTCAATATCAGCTTGCGCGCCAAATGAGTGATACTCCAGAACAGGAAAAGAATGGTAGTAGCACTCAGCAAAGCGCTCATAGTATTTACCATTTTAGCCACCTGCGTCGGGTCGCTCGCAAACTGCGAGAACAAGTTGGCCGTGAGCATAAAGAAAGGTGCTCCAGGCGGGTGACCTACTTCCAGCTTATAGCCGGTTGTAATGAACTCAGGACAGTCCCAGAAGCTGGCTGTCGGTTCAATCGTCGAGCAATATACGAAAGCAGCCACCAGGAAGGTAAGCCACCCCAATACATTGTTCACTAATTTGTACTGTTTCATTTAATAATGAGAAATATAAAAAATTAAACGTGTATTATCATTACAGTCGCATTCCAAGATGCAAAGATAATATTTTTTCGCCATAACATATTATATTATCACCAACTTTATCATTTTATATTTTGCTTTACAGTTTTTTATTTGTATTTTTGTACATTGAAACAAAATCAGCCAACGTATTATGACAGAATTGGAAAGACATATAGCTAAATTGTTGTTGGACAACGACTGCGTCATTGTCCCCGGATTCGGAGGCTTTATGGCACACCATATCGCCGCATCATACGATGAGAAGAACCACATATTCCTGCCTCCGACAAGAACTGTCGGATTCAATCCACGACTCACCATGAACGATTCGGTACTGGCGCAGGACTATGTCAACTGCTACGACTTGAGCTATCCCGAAGCCCTGAAGCGCATAGAAAGCGAGGTGGACGAATTCCGTCAGATGATAATGAGCGAGGATGGCGGCCACGAACTCTGCGGCATCGGGCGGCTCTACGTATTGGACAACGGCGAATACGACTTCATCCCTAACGACAACGGCATAACGACTCCTGCCACATACGGCTTCCAGGCATTCGAGCTTGACACCTTGCCCGCCGACGAGTCGCAACCGGCAAGCACACAAGCCGCCTCCGTAGCCGGCATCCGCAGGAGCGAACCCTCGCCGTTCGCAGCCTACAACCCTATGGCCGAGAGCGCCGTTCCTGCTCAGACGCATACTACCGAAGAGGCAGACCAGGAGCAACATACCGACTCGCCCAACATTCCGGTCAAGATGCTGCGCCACATGGCAGCAGCCTGCATCGTGCTGTTCATCATGCTTTCCATCCCCTCACGACTGGGCGATGCAAGCACAGGAACAGTAAGCCATAGCGCCATCGACACCAACTGGCTATACGAGATAATGCCCAAGGAGATGACAAGCGGCAAGCCCGAGAGCCTCGTCCCTTCAGGGCAAAGCACACAAGCCGAGGCCATCACGCCGACAGACGAGCCAAGCGCCCTGCCATACTACACTATAGTACTCGCAAGCCGCGTCTCGATAAGTAACGCCCAACAGTATGTAGACCACCTGCACAAGCAGGGAATGACCGAGGCAAGAGTATGCCGCAACAACGGATTCACAAAAGTAATATACAGGAAATTCGCCAGCAGAGCAGAGGCCAACAACGCCTTGAACAAGCTCAAGACCGACAAATCATTTGCCGACTGCTGGATAACAGAAATAAAACAGAACGACAAACATTAAGAATGAAAAGAGTAAGATGCCCTAAATGTGACAACTACATCACATTCGACGAAAAGAAATATACCGACGGACAGTCGCTCGTGTTCCAATGCCCACAATGCGGCAAGCAGTTCGGCATACGCATTGGCGTTTCCAAGCTGCGCAAGACACAGAAGGAGGACACGCCCGAAGAGAATGCCGAGGGCAACGAATACGGCTATATAACAGTCATAGAGAACGTCTTCCACTACAAGCAGGTCATACCCCTTCAAATGGGCGTCAACACCATAGGACGCTACATGAAGAACAGCGGCGTCAACTGCGCCATCGAGACCAACGACCCGAGCATCGACATCAACCATTGTACAATAACCGTCAGCCGTGACAAGAACGGCAGCCTGAAGTACATCCTCAAAGACGGCCCGAGCTATACCGGAACATTCGTAGACAACGTTATCCTGAGCGACCGCGAACAAAGACGCATCGAAGACGGCACATTGTTCACCATAGGCGCAACAAGCATCATACTACATGCGCCCTCTACCAGTCAGGAGTAGAAAACATAATGAACTGGACCAAGGAGAATATGGAAGAAACAATGGCAGACAGAGCGAAGAACGCTTGACAAGCCTTCATTTCTGTGCCATATATGAAACTGCTAACTTTGTAGATGACGGAATGTAAATGGGCATGCAAGGACGGAAATGGGCATGCAAGGACGGGCTGAACCAAAGGTCGCCGGCGCGAAGCGGAAAGGCAAAGCCCAATGACCTCCATAGGAGAGTGTGTCATGACTCAATTATACGGGCTGAAAGCCCAATAAGCACATAGCCCAAGGCAGCGCCTTGGGTGTACGGATTGAAAATAGCAAAAACGCCCTGTAAGGGCAAAAGCATTGATAATTAACGCTTTTGCCATTACAGGGCGCATTATGATTTGCGATACTTTTACCCAGGGTGTTGCCCTGGGCTATGAGCTTCTGCCCCTTCGGGGCGTACTGCTGTGACTTTTGACACGCCCTCCTATGTGCTTATTGGGCTTTCAGCCCGCATAATTGAGTTATGACACACTCTCCTATGGAGGGAATTGGGCTTTACCTTTCCGCTATGCGCCGGTGACCGTTGGTTCAGCCCGCTTTATATGATTTATTGAATAAATCTAAGTTGAAGATTCAAAGTGAAGTACTGGTTTCCATGAGAATCAGTTTTGATACTTGCAAAATCATGTCGGGTAGCAGAAGCTGTTTCAAACTTCAAGTCATGATATAAGTATTCCTCCAAAGTGTCTTTGTATAGTACATGATAACAATCAATATCCCCAGAAGGTTTCACTACCAAGACTCCAGATGCAAGATCTGCCTGTTCCCATGGTTGCCCAGGCAACATTCCCAAAGCGAAATCCATAAGCAATCTTTTTACTTTCGCTTCATAATGTTTGGTGTTAACTGTCATTGGAAATCCCATGGGATTTGCTTCCGTTATCATTTCAGTCAGTTTGTCTATTCTTCGTTCACCAGTAGAAAAACTTGTATATAACAACCATGCTAAAATTTGCGGCATAAAGGAATCTACCAATATAAGATTCTCAAGGAATACATCCTCGTTATTCTTATTTTGTTGTATACCACAGAATCGCAACTCAGATCCCAGTTCTTTGATTTTTGCCAATCTGCCCGTAACATCAGTTATAAATTTAGTTCCGTGCTTGACATTCATGTTATTTACCAAGTCGACTTGAGCCTGTGTCAACGGCTTTGTCAAGCGATAATGGAAATTCGTTAGCAAAGAGGCATTGACCAATGTCGGAGCAACAACAATGTTGAAATTATATGGATAGCCTTGAAGACGAGCCCATTCACGAGGGGTCATTTTTCTGATGCCCTCTTTGTTAATCTCACCCTTTATATTTGTAGTCGGTGTGAGGTCTGTCTGACGGAAGTCAAGGACTAAATTACACTCTCTACCCGTACCACCGCACACGAATGTTTTATTTAAATGTGCCATTATTTTTATATAGATTATGCTTTGGTATATGAATCTTACTATCCATTAGTTATATTGATTAAATTTACTGAACTTCTTTTCAATTAGAGCAATATCAGGCTTAAACTTCCTTGGTAATATGATAGGCACACCATTATAAGGGTTGAATAGTTTATATGTCCTGTCTTTACCTACGTTAGAAAGGCCATCATATAACCTGTCAGAAATAACGATCGTCAAATCTGGTTTTATACCCAAATAATATTTATCGTATGCTTTATGAAAGAGTGTATTCATTGCAAGTCCATTACATGGATTAAGTCGATTCTGTTCGTCATCACACCAACTTACAATATGGCATGCTTCTATTAATTCTGGACGAGCCAATCCCGTTATACAGCAACTATTGTTGTATGCAGATAATACCATATTTCTAAACAGGTATTGGTTTGTACGTTGCTTTATGACAATTTCGCGGTCTCTTCCAACAGGAATGAATGGTATTTCTATATTTAGATCTCGTCTTACACTTTGATACTTTTCTATCAATCTTAATGCATCAATTTCAAGATCCTGCCACCTTCCGTTATATTCATTCCAAACAATTTCATCCAAATGGCTTGAATACCCTAATCCTGAAGCAGCAAGATTACTATCAAAACAACCGAAATTTCCAATCTTTGCCTTAAGAGAATTAGCATTTGGCCTACCTATTAAGTCTGCCATAAATGCAATTTGCTGATTAGAATTATTGACCTTGTTAAATGGTATAATGCAATATAGGTATAAAGCAACTATTTCTTGGTCTTTTGTCCATTCCATAATGATTGTTTTGTATTGTGGCATCAAACCCAACGTTCCTCTTATTCCGTAAACCAATTTTCCCTGCAAGCAAGAACCTTATCCGCTCGTTTTTTACAGAAATCGAATAAAGAGAATGTTTTATTTAAATGTGCCATTACTTTTATATAGATTATGCTTTGGTATATGAATCAATTCTTGATCCACTCATTATATATATATGCAAAGATACATTTTTATTCTCAATAAACAGTTTACATTAACTGAAAAATAATGCTGCAGAATCGAAACAATGTTATGTCGTTTATATTCTTGTTCTTCATAATAATTTTATTTTTGCCCTGTTGCTACACAGGTTTATTTAAAATCGAAATATAGTCAAACTATATAATAATGAGCAAAGTTAACAAATAATCTCGAAATTCTTACGTCCTAATCCTTTAAAAATCATATTATTCACAAAACCTATTTTTTACGTATCTGCTAAACAATTTTTGTACTCTACATTTGAAACTTATAGCAAATACATAAAAAAATCCCCTCTCCCCTACATTTCTCCCTCATTTATTCCCCCCGTTCAAAATTATTTACTTAAATTTGTATTCAGTACTGTTCCAGTCTTTCGTTTGACGGATAGCTACGGATAACTGATGAACCTTGAACAAACAAATTAGAAACTGTATTAATCTATGGAAAAAGAAAATTCCTTGTATGCAATATACAAATACGACTTTCACAAGAACCCTGAGCCTACCGTTCTGAGTGTGGAGAATGGCGTAGACGGATCTAAGAATCTCAAGATAGCACAGGCATGCTTTGCCAGCCTGTTCGACAAAAACTCGATTGACAATCTGGGCAAGTCGAACAAGAAGGGGGAGTTCACCCGACTGCCCAACGACGTGATGGCCAAACATGGCGACATCTATGTATGGCGCGTCAACAACAGCCAACTGAAGGACTGGTGGACACGCAACGGTAAGGACAGCCACGGCATCGACAACTACGAGAAGCAGGAGATAGAGTCGAATCCATACTGCCACGTGCTTATCGACAACCGACCCGGACATTGCCTCATTGCCATCGAGAAATCTACTGCTTGGAGCAGCAAGCCCGACATGCTGCGCGACATGTTGCTGTACAACTTCAACCGCATCCTTGCCGACCGCTTCGACCTGCATATTCGCATCGAGGCGCGCATGAACCCTACAGATATCTGGCAGTTTATGCACGAGCGCATCTACGACCATGGCGACTTTATACGCCGCGTGTCGTTCGTATTCCAAAACCCTAAGAAGACCAACAAGACCAGCGCCATGGAGGTGAAGTCGGCCCGACTGAAAGCCATGCTTGCCACGGTCAGGATTTCGGATGCCTTGAAAGGTTTCTTTACTATGGAATTTGACCAGAACAACAAGGGAAAACTGTCCAGAAAAAATACGGACTTGGCTGAGATGATCAGGCTGTGTGGCGAGAACGGCTACGATATCAGCATCTCGTTCAAGGACTTCAAGACCTATCGCATCAACGACTACGTGAAGGCATTCTTCCCCATGACCATCGACATGCTGAACGATTTTGGCAATGGCGCGCGCAATCTCGACGGCAGGTCGAGACTGGAGGAGTGGTTTGACATTGTGGAAGAAAAAACGAAAGATTACGTAAATGAGACAGAGATTCCAAAGCGCAGAAATAGAGTTCGTAAGTGAGTTCTATGCCGACAACGAGTTGTACCAGGCTGTTTGCTGTATAGGGGAGCAGCTGGAGGCGGAGCTGACGGAGTTCGGGATGTGCCCCGAAGAGTGCTTTGCCGAGACTATGGAGCTGCTGTCTGCCATTGGCACCAAGGGTCGCGACGTGCTGTCTGCCTTGCCCAACCTATGGCTCGGCAAGTACAACGGGTTCCGACGTCTCGATCGTCATGTCAGCCCCGAGGAGCATCGCAAGGCCGTGGGCATAGTGTTCGGCTTTGCCATTCTGGCCATCGACAGCAGCTGCCAGCCTTTCTACCGCCACCATCTGTCGGCAGAACTGATGGCTGTAGTGGCTGACAACAAGTTTGAGGGATGGACCGACACGCTCGACTGCATATTCTCTGTGCCCTTGACCGACGGATGGTTCGACCGCCTGATCGGGCAGCAGGCATGGGATGGCGACGTGATGAGCCGTATGGCGCAGCACGTGGACAACATGCACAGAATGGCACCCAACGCCAACCTGACTTTGCAGATAGTAAAGGAGCAGCACAATTCGGGCTGCAACCAGTTTATGGGCGAGGTGAATGAACCTAAATTTTTAACACAACCACAAGATGAAGCAATCTGAACAAGACACAGACGACTTGCTGCCAACAAACGGACGCAAGCCTACATATATCAAGGAGCAGCACAACTACAACTGCCAGCAGTTCTTCGGAAACATATCCAACTGTACCTTCACCATGCCTCCTGCCACGCCTGCAAGCAGCATGCAGGCTACAGCAAGCACGCCAAAAAGGAAGAAGCCTACGCAGAAGAAGACAGCCGTGGCTGCCAGCGTGAAACCTATGACCATTAGATACTACAAGCATGGCAACAACGGACTGCTCCAACGGCAAAGGCATAGGGTGGACATTCTGTACCAGAAGTGGACGGAATGGAAGTGGATTGACGAGAGCACAAGGCCCGAAGACTTTGACCGCCTTTTCGAAGGATTGCCATGCAATTGCAACATCAATTGGACTAGCACAAGCGCCACGCTTACCATTCTGCTTCAGGAACTCTTGAAGCAAAGTTTCGTGGAAAAGCAGACACGATGTACGGCAAAATATCTTGTGGCAAGGCAATTTGGACGTACAGCCAACTCGTCAAGGACTCGCATCGATAAGAAGACGGAGGATAGGATAAGTTTTTCAGTCTTTATTCTTGACACAAGCAATCCTCTACCCGAAAGAAACTCCGGCAACGCGGACGAGGAGGACATCCAAGATTCCGCCTTTTATGAGGTATGCGCAGGCTCTCTGAGGGCTACCAAGGGCATATAGCATGTAAGCTATTTATATTGTATGTAAGCGTTTGTGTAAGCGCTTACATTTTTTTTGAACACAAATTACCGTAAATCATCTACAAATTCAACTACGAATTTTCAAAGATAATTTATGGATAATTCGTGGACAATTTATGGAAATTCGTGTTGAAAATCTATTCTTTTGACCATTACCCGTGGCATATTGATTTTTCCCTTTTCCCTTTCAAATGGATTCTTCACTCTTCCCTTTCCCTCCAGTAAGCGGTTTTCAGAAATTAGCTTACAATTCCTGTCCCCGTTTCCCCATTGCCGAGGACAGCACAGACCAAACCATTCCTGTCTGTCCGAAGTAATCATGCAAAAGAACATGGATTTTCAGGCAGGCTCTACAACATGCAACGAGCCTCGCCTCGTAGGAGACATTCTCGCAGAGATGCTCTCAAGTGACTCACTCTTTGTTAAGGCTTTTCGCCATTGCACAGCCTCGCATGAGGATGCTGCAGCCGGAGGACAGGCTGATGACGCCAGAAGCAGGACGACTGTGAGCGTGGTGAAAGGCTGGTATCGCAACACCGACCTATGCGTGGACGTGAAGACATTCCTGCGCCACGACCGCATCGCGAAGATTGGCAAGAACTATACTGGCGTGCTTTGCCATGACAAGGACGACCATTACGCGTTTGTGGAGACAGGATTGACTGCTGCCAATGCCAACATTCGCAATCCACGCCTGTTCGAAGGCAAGTACATCAACGTGACGCGACGCATGAGGGACGGACATGTAAGGTTCAACTTCAAGGAGGTGGACTTTGGTGTCGGATTCAACCCCTTGAGCTTTGCCGTAGGGGTGATGAGGGAAATCCTGAAGGCTTTGAGATGCCTCGGAGAGGAAGTGTATAAAACTCCTAAACAAGTAGGCTAAAAACACTATCAATCACAACAAAGCGTTTCAGTTGTTTCAGTTTCAGTTGCGTTTCAAAGGGTCAGTTATGTATCAAACCCCCTTATTAAACATTTATAACTAATTAATAATCAATAAGTTATATATAGGAAACGAAACTTGATACCCCCTTAAAAACAACTGAAACAACTGAAACTGAAACGCTTTGAAGTGGTGCAAATTCATCTAAAAGGCTATAATTCAATGATTTACGACATTACAAAACCTACAGCTCCAGCCATGCCAAACCTTGGCAAAGGCTTGGAATTGCCCAAACTTTTGTTCTCGCAGGTGTCAAAAGACATGCAAGAGGCTATCGCTCCGTTAATTTTTGACTCTCTGGCTTCACACATTAGTGGTACAGAATTTATGTATCCCGACCTTACTTGGAAGGAAATATGTGGCTTGATTACTGCTATTGTTGCTCGTTCGGCAGGTGGAAAGGGTCAACTGCAACGTTTGGTGGAGGCTATTATGCGTGGGGCTCGCCAGCATGACGAGTTGCAACTACAGAAGTTGGTGGAATGGCAAAAGACCGTTAAGTCGAAGGGGGCTAACAAAGAGAAACCCGTGCGTCCTGAAGTGTCGTTCTGGTTTCCGCCATCTGACGTTACCAATGCTGCCTTCATCCAAAACGCTATGGCTTGTGAGCAGGACAGCGAGCACACTCAGTACTACAACCTGCCTGAGGTGGAGATGGCAGACAGAATGTGTGGCGGTCATAAGCAGGTGACGCAGACCATACGCAACGTCTACGACAAGCAGAAGGCTGGCGCTCTGCGTGCTACAGCCGATGGCATAACGGGCAATCCAGTGCTACGTGTCAACATGAACATTTCGTGCACTCCTGGCGAGGCTCGCAATTTCTTTAAGCGCGACCTCTTCAACGGCACTCTCGGACGCATAGCTTTCTCCTACAAGGCCCCTGGCAACCGCGATGGCAAGATTCCACGCCAAGGCAAGTACGACGAGGCTTTTCTGGACACGCTCGACCAATATATTGTACGTCTGCAGGCTTGCAAGGGACGTTTCATCGTGAAGCCGCTAAACAAGCTGGCCGACAAAATGGCTGCCGACATGGCTGCCCTGGCCGACCTGACGGACGACGACACTCTATGGGACATGAGCAAGCGAGCCATCGTGAACGCTTGGAAGAAGGGATGCGTGCTCTACATTCTGAACGGACAGACATGGACTAAAGCCATGAGCGAATTCGTTGAGTGGCTGATGTACTACGACCTTTGGTCGAAGAACCAAATCTTTGGCGACATGCTTAAGGATGGCGACACGGGCATAACGGAGGCTCAGAAGAGCGGTCCGAAGAATATGCTCGACGACCTACCCGACTCGTTCAACGAGGCTCAGCTGGAAGCTCTACGTATTACTATGGACAAACCCAAGGAGGGTACCAAGCGACAATTGAGAGTGTGGCTGTTCCGTCGATTCATTACCTACTCCGCCCAAACCGGACTCTACACCAAGACAAAGGCAAAGTTAGGAATCAGGAGTTAGGAATTAGGAATTGGATTTTTCACTTTTCACTTAAAAAATGGACAAAGATACCATCATTCAGCTCCGCCAACAGCCCATTGAGGCTGTGGCAGAGCGCCTCGGCCTGCGCGTCACGCGTCACAAGAGCCTATGCCCCTTCCACGACGACCATCACGCCAGCATGTCGTACAACGTGCGCAAGAACACCTACCGTTGCTTCGCCTGCGGAGCGCACGGCGGAACAATCGACCTCGTCATCAACCTCCTCCGCAAGTCATTCCCAGACGCTTGCCGATGGCTCGCCGACTCCGCCAACATAATAGTAGAAGAACACAACCCCAAAACTCAAAACACAAAACTCAAAATTCAAAACTCCTTCGACGCCTCGCGCTACGCCCGCCACTTCGAGCATCCCTGGCTGAGCGACGAAGCCATAAGGTTTCTCTTCGACGAGCGTAGGCTCAACCCGCGCGTCGTCAGATGGTGCCGGCTCACATCATGGACCGACCGCCAAGGCACACATTGGCTGCAGACGCCCTTCTTCGATGCCACGGGCAAATTGATAGGATTACAAAACCGCAACCTCGACTACCATAAACCTGAGAAAGAAGTTTTTCACGAAAAGGACAAGCCCAACAAAGAAGATTGTCCCACAAAGTCACATCACTCCCCTCCCTACGGGGGAGGGGCAGGGGGTAGAGCTACTCCTCCCCGCTTCCGCTTCCCCTATGGCGCCCGATGCTCCATCTACAACCTGCCCGTCACAGCCATGCTGCGCCCCGAAGAACCGCTCTACATCACGGAAGGCTGCTCCGACTGCTGGGCCATGCTCTCCGCCGGTCACAAGGCGGTGGCAATACCATCAGCCACGCTCCTCTCCAAAGCCGACAAGGACTTGCTGTGCAACCTCGCCGAACGTCTGGGCACAACCTTCCACATGTATCCCGACCGCGACGCTCCCGGCGAACGGCTCTTCATGCAGCTCAAGGAAGTCCTCCCCTCGCTGGAGCACCATCAGTTGCCACCCGACTGCAAGGACTTCTCCGACTACTACATGAAGGCACAGTAGGCCACAGAAGCCCTACCCCCTGGCCCCTCCCCCGCAGGGAGGGGAGCGGTATGAACCGACTGGAGCCCCACTCCCTGGCCCCTCCCCCGCAGGGAGGGGAGCGGTATGAACCGACTGCTAATAATATAAATAACAAATAATTAACAACTAATAACGGCCCAACATTCCCCACAAAGTCATAAGACCCAGAAGCCCCCCCCCCCCCC